>Ga0172370_10000488_pt1 | contig 61907 bp, 50 predicted proteins | sample LakKiv5m_FD_114538 | JGI IMG/M metagenome (GOLD analysis project Ga0172370, IMG submission 114538) | Freshwater microbial communities from Kabuno Bay, South-Kivu, Congo - kab_022012_11.5m | ecosystem: Environmental > Aquatic > Freshwater > Lake | place: Democratic Republic of the Congo... | reverse complement strand
CCTGGGATGAATGCGTACGATTATCCCGCGAGGTTGGCAAAATTGTCGAAGAGAATTTTGCCATATATAGCCGAGCAGGGATTATACAGAAACCCCGGGCTTTAGCCCGGGGAGATTCATTCGAAAGGTGGAAAGTATGGATGATTATTTAGTCATCGGCGGCAAGAAGATAAAAAACCGGCTTTTTATGGGGACCGGGAAATTCGCCAGTTACGCGATGATGAAAGACGCGCTTATTGCCGCTGAGGCCGAAGTCGCGACGGTCGCGGTGCGGCGGGTGGACACGGCATCTAAAACGGATAATATTCTCGAGTATATTCCGCAGGGTTGCCTGGTCATGCCGAATACGTCCGGCGCCCGGACTGCCGATGAGGCAGTCCGCATAGCCCGCTTAGCAAAGGCAAGCGGTACCGGCAGCAATTGGGTGAAGATCGAAGTCATACAAGATACGAAATATCTGCTTCCGGATAACCTGGAGACGCTGAAGGCAACGGAGGTCTTGGTCAAGGAAGGCTTTGTGGTTTTACCGTACATGAGTCCGGATCTATCCATGGCCCGGCGATTGGTCGATGCCGGCGCCGCGGCAGTCATGCCGTTAGGGTCTCCGATCGGCAGTAACCGCGGAGTCAAGACTATAGAGTTGGTCCGGATATTAGTCAAAGAAATAACCGTGCCGGTCATTGTCGACGCCGGATTAGGCAGGCCTTCGGACGCGTGTAAATGCATGGAAATCGGTTGCGCCGCAGTTTTAGTCAACACGGCTATCTCGATATCATCAGACCCCGCCGGTCTTGCCGGAGCTTTTAAAGGCGCGGTCAACGCCGGCAGGCGCGCGTATCGCGCCGGCCTGGTTTCCCCCAGTGACCAAGCGCGCGCTTCGTCGCCGTTAACCGGGTTTTTAAGAGAAAAGAACGAAGACGCATGAGTTTCTATCAGGAACTGAGAACGTATTCGGATTTTCCTTTCGTTGATTTTTATAAGAACATCAGCCTGGAGCAGGCGCGGTCTGCCGTTGCGGCCGACGCGCATACCCCGGAAATGCTGCTGGCGCTTTTGTCGGAGCCTGCGGGTTCGCTTCTGGAAGACATGGGCCAAAAAGCCCATGTCTTGACGTTACAACATTTCGGCAAAACGATCCAGCTGTACACTCCTTTGTATATATCCGATTTTTGTGAAAATGAATGTCTGTATTGCGGGTTTAATAAACAAAATACGATACCCCGCAGGAAGCTTACCGAAGATGAGGTCGAAAAAGCGGCCGCATCGATCGCCGCGACCGGGATCAATCATATTTTAGTCCTGACCGGTGATTCACGGGCGCAGAGCCCGTTGGAATATATCAAAAAAAGCATTCAGGTCATCAAACGGTATTTTAGTTCGATCTCTGTCGAGATATACGCGCTGACGCGCGAAGAATACGCGCAGCTTATCCGCGCGGGTGTCGATGGCTTGACTATTTATCAAGAGACCTATGACGAGAAGGTCTTCGACCGGGTCCATGTCTGCGGCCCGAAAAAAGATTATTTGTTCAGGCTGGATGCCGCCGAACGCGCGGCCCGGGAAAATATCCGTATCGTCAATATCGGCGTGCTCCTCGGATTGGGGGACTGGCGTAAAGATGTTTTTTTCTTGGGTTTACATGCTCGATATTTGCAGCAAGCTTTTCCCACGGCCGACATCAGCGTTTCATTCCCGAGAATTCGGCCGCACGCCGGATCGCCGTTTACCGCGTCTTGTACGGTATCCGATGCCCAATTGGTCCAATGCATCATCGCTTTGCGCTTATTCCTGCCGTACGCCGGAATTACGATATCAACGCGCGAGAGCTCCCGGTTACGGGAGAACCTGTTACCGTTGGGCATTACCCGGCTTTCCGCCGGATCTTCTACCAAGGTCGGAGGCCAAGCGCTTGAATCTTGTGATGAATCAGGGCTTTCACAATTTGAGATCGCTGATCAGCGAAGCGTCGCGGATATAAAATCGATGCTGGAGAAAAAAGGATATCAGCCGGTGATGAAGGACTGGCTGCACATATAACAATATTAATTGGCATATGTGCAGAATGTCAAACGTCCAATGACCAATATCCAATGGAGAAGAAATACGCCGCTTCATTTGTGATGATAATTGGATATTAATAATTGAGTATTGATTGTTAGTATTGGCAATTGGAAATTGGTAATTTAAGAAAATGGATGCATTTCGCAAAAACCTCTTAAAAAAACTCGGGGCGGACAGTCTTTGTAAAATAGAGAAGGCCCGGATAGGGATTGCCGGAGCCGGCGGACTTGGTTCAAATTGCGCGGCCAGCCTGGTACGGGTGGGTTTTAAGGCCTTTATGATCGTCGATTTTGATGTGGTGCGGTTTTCGAACCTCGACCGGCAGTTTTATTTTACCGGGCAGGTCGGCATGAAAAAGACCGCGGCTCTCAAAAGAAATTTATTGAAAATACGTCCGGACATCCATTGTGAGATGGTCTGCCGGAGAATTACAAAAAGGAATGCGTTTGATCTGTTTCAGCATTGCAATATCGTTGTGGAATGCTTTGACCGGGCAGAATGCAAGAGTATGCTTGTCTCACAATTACTTCCCCGGGGGATCCCGATCGTTTCCGCGTCCGGCTTAGGGGGGATCGGTTCAAGCGATGCGATAACGGTGCATAAGATACGTGACGGATTGATCATTGTCGGCGACATGAAGTCGGATATAAAGGATTTCCCGCCGCTGGCTCCACGGGTCAATGTCGCGGCTGCCAAACAGGCAGATGTCGTATTGGAATTGATACTGAGCAAATAAGCAATATATTGCGTGGAAAAATGGAAGTTTTGTTCGATGATTACCGGATCGTTCGTTCGTGCCGCCGCTCTCTTGGTTTAGAGATCACTCCGGAAGCTTGCGTCATCATTCGCGCTCCCCAAAGGCTGTCTTTGAGATTCATCCAAGACACTATCAGCCGAAAACGCGCCTGGATAGAAAAGAAACGCCAGATGATCCGTCAACAATACCCGCCGGCCGTTGAAAAACAGTTTGTCCAGGGCGAGCGGTTCTTATATTTAGGGCGAGAGTATCCGTTGATGATCGGTAATGACGCGACGATGCCGGTGATCTTTGACGGTACATCGTTCGTATTGTCGGATACGTGCGTTCATCGCGCGAAGAATGTTTTTATGGATTGGTATATTCAGCAAGCGCGAAACGTTATTTTTGAACGCGTTCATTTTTACGCTCCGATCATAGGCGTACGGCATAATCGTATCAGGCTTACCGGTGCCCGCAAACGTTGGGGATCGTGTAATGCCAAAGGCAACCTGACCTTCAGCTGGCGGCTTGTCTTAGCTCCGATGAGCGTCGTGGATTATCTGGTCGTGCATGAACTTTCGCATCTAAAAGAACTCAATCACTCGCGAAGGTTTTGGGAGAAAGTCAGCAACGTCCTGCCAAATTACCGGGAGATCAGGTCATGGCTGCGTAAACATCATCACCGGTTGTCCTTTTAGCGATAACCAGCCGCACAGAGTTTGACCTTTTCAAGGGAAGTCCGTAATGGCATCCGCTTTTTTCCAATAGCCTTGGAATATAGCGAGTTAGGAGAATTCCGCTACAGTCCGGATCTTAGGTTAAAGCATAGCAGTTTTTGGAACATTGCGCGGTTGAATTTCTGAAATAATCCACGCGCGATCAGGTGGAAAAAAGTCAACAAAGAGTGGATATCACCCCTGTATGCTTTTCATGCCCATGGTAAACTTGTCTAAGTATATTGAACGTGGTCAGCAACGGGTGAAATAAGCGGTCGTGGTAATTGTTCGTATAACAAACGAAGGAGGAAATGAGTCATGAAAAGGAAACTTGGGCTGGTCGTAATGGGTTTGGCGATGGCTGTTTGTGGATCGTCACTTTTGTTCGCGCAGACGATGGACAAGGGTAAGAAACTGTGTGACGAAGCGGAGACGATCATGCAAAAAGCGGACACGATGTTGGAGAAAGGCGAAGCGACCATTGAGAAAGCTAAAGCGGCGAATGACGCGGCAATGATGGAGGACGGTAAGAAACAGGTTGAAAAAGCGCGTAAGCTTATCGAAGAGGCTGACGCGAAAATGAAAAGAGGCCAAGAGAAGGTCCAAAATGAGATGCATCGTGAGATCTGTTCTCTGAACATGCGAAAAGGCGAGATGCTCATGAAAAAAGGGAAAATGCTCAAGGACAGCGCGGTCATAGAGCAAGGGAAGAAGATGATCGAGGAAAATAAGCGAAAAATGGACGAAGTCCCGTATCCTCCGCTTATGGATTAATCTAGCCGTACGTTTTCCGGAGTTGGTACTTTTTAAAAAGCCCCTGCGTTCTCTTAAAAAGAACGCAGGGCTTTTTTGTTCTTTGCGTAGAAGTTCCCGTTTTAGGCAATGTGGAAAAAAGTCAAAAAAATAGAGATTCTGCCAATATACAGTGTGCCTGTTTCAGATATAGTATTTTTAATAAGCGGCTGGGCGACAAAAAGGAAACACGCAGTGGTACTATTAAGACAAAAAGAAGAGGGATTATGAAGTCAAAGACTGTAATGGTTGTTGATGATGACAAAGAGTTTTTGGAAGAACTGGCGATCGCTTTGGAATTACATGGTTTTAACGCAATCGCGGTGAATGATGCAAATAATATCGTTCAGGCCGCCAGCCGGCAAATGCCGGATATCGTCTTGCTTGACCTTAAAATGCCGCGCAAAAGCGGGTTCCAGGCGGCAAATGACCTTAAAGAAAGGCCGGAATTCGCTCGAATCCCGATCATAGCCATGAGTTCTTGTTATAAACACAAAGATTCGCTATTGTTGAAAGTTCATGGGATTAAAAAGTGCATTAGTAAACCGCTTCGGGCGGATACTCTTGTTGAGGAGATTTCCAGGATAGTGGGAGAATAGCCGTTTAAGCAAAAGGAGGTGTTGTATGGCAAAACTTAAAAAAGGGCAACGGATGGTATGTGATCCATGCGGGCGGGAAGTAGTCGTGGATTGTTGCGGGGTGTCCGACAGTACGGTATGGTGCTGCGGCGAGCCGATGGCTGTAAAGGCAAAAAGCAAAAACAGGAAAAGAAAAAAATAGAGATTGCCGGAGCCGGTTTTACCTTCCTCCGCGGAGCGGAGATGGAGCGGTGCCGTGGGGCTCCGCAGGCGGTTGCACCAAGAAGGCATCCGGACAATAGTAAAGAGGGGTGAACATCATGACTATGGACACGATTAGAGGACTTATTGCATCGAATGAGACCATAACGTACATTTTCTTTTCAACCGACAGCAAAGAATCTTTGCCGCATATCGTTTCAACGGAAAACCTTTCGGTTGTTTCCGATGATTGTATCAGTGTGCGTTCATGGTTCAGTTCGGCTTTTCTGAGTAAGGTCTGCGACAATCAGGGGATTTCGTTAGTGATCTGGGATTTTGTCTCTGACGCCGGCTTTTTGTTGCTCGGTGAGGTCGAGAGGATACATGAGATCAACAGGCCGTACTCTTTTGCTGCGGACGGAGAAACAAATATCCGCCCTTTTCAGGTGGAACGGCAGCTTGTGATGCGCGTCAGTAAAATAACGGAATTCGGGCAGATCTCTGCCGCGATGCCGGGTTGAAAGAATGCCGATGCATATAGACAGTTACGCGTACGCTACCATGACCGTTAGCGGACAAAACTATGATAAAGACCTGATCATTCTTCCGCAGGAAGTCCTGCCGGACTGGTGGCGAAAAGAAGGCCATGCCCTTGTCGCCGAAGATCTGAATGAGGTCTTTGTCCGCCGGGTCGATACGCTGATTGTCGGTACCGGAGCATCGGGAATGATGCGTATCCCGGAGACGACACGGCAGACACTTGAAAAGAAAGGCATCCGGCTCATCGCGATGATCACGGCAGCAGCTGTGTCCGTTTTTAATGACAGGATGAAGCGAGGTGAAAATCTCGCGGGCGCATTTCATCTTACGTGTTAGAAGGAATGTTGAAGGTAAGGGTAGTTAGTAAAGAAAGGTGGGCTGATATATGAGCTGGAGTTTGTTTGGAGAGATCGTTTTGCTGATCGTCATTTTCGCGTTTGCCGTTACCGCGGTGAAGTGTTTCCATGATTCATGCTGCATGAAGTGTAAAAAACCGCAGTAGCAGAGGTCTGATTTTGCGCAAAGCATCGATTGCAGAAAGGAGATGATCCTTATGCGGCGTATACGGATGAATTCTCGCGTATTCAACGCGCTGGGAAAACATCAACGCGTATTTACTTCGGGGACCTGGGAAGGTAAAAGATGCATCTCGTGTATATTGCCACCCAAGCGAAAAAGAGGGCGTTCGTAGCACAATGATCGCAGGAATACTTGCTATTGAAAGGAGAAATAACGATGGCGGATATTAAGAAAGAATTGGTACAGATGCTTAACTCGGCGTTAAAACTCGAACATGCGGCGCGGGTACAGTATTTAGCTCACGCGGAATTGATAAAGGGGCCGTCCGCGGAGAAAATAATCGAGCGCCTTAAAGAGATCGCTTCCGACGAGGAGAAACACGAAGGTAAATTCCGTAATTTGATCGGCAGTTACCTTGGCGCGGAACCGACTATGGATATCGCGGAAACGCACCGCGCTACCACGCTTGAGGACATTTTGAAGGTCAATTTGAAAAACGAGAAGGAGGCTATCGATTTGTATAAACAGATATACAAGAAGGTATATGAAAATAAAGATGTCCTGCCGTACGAGTTTGAGACTTTTGAACATGAGATCCGCCACGTGATCGTCGATGAACAGGAGCATGTCGTAGAGTTGTCATTGTTGTTGGGAAAATAGTTAGTGGTCCCGAATAGCCGGAAAACCGGGCACTTTTCTGCTGCGTGGCTTTCCGGTAACGGTATCTCGTTATGCGGTCTGCCGCGGGAAGGGATCCCGCGAAAAGAGTCGGTGGAGAAATAGCTAAAATCAAGGGGGGCTTTTATGAGTGAAATAAAAGAGTTGTTTCAGGCAGCGGATTGGAAAAAAGAAAAGCATGTTCCGGTAATCGAGATCGCCGCGAAATTAAAGAAAGGGGAATTCTCCCGGTTTACGGTGTGCGTGGGCAGAGAGCTCCAGCATCCTAACGCTACTGAACATCATATCCGTTGGATTGCGGCGTATTTCCTGCCCGACGGCGAGAAATTCCCGTATGAGATCGGCAGGTCTGAATTTAGCGCGCATGGAGAGTCTACGCAGGGGCCTAACACGAGCACCGTATTCACGCATCCGGAAGCCGGATTTTCTTTTAAGACCGAAAAAGCGGGGGTCCTTTACGCCGCATCGTTTTGTAATATCCACGGCCTGTGGCATAGCTCGCAGCAAATACGGGTCGAATAGAAAACGGCGCCGTGATAAAAGTGGATCGGAAAAGTACTGAAACTGTGCATTCTCTTATAAAAAATGATGGCGTTTTAGGCGCGAACGGCAGTGCGAAGCTAAAACCTGTTTGATTCGTTCGTCATGTCAGGTTTTTAGGATTTTCCGGAAATCTTAACGGTAGAGGGCCGTGAGAGAATGACCGCGCCGATACGCGCAACGCACGGCTGATAAAGCCTGCGTGGCGCTCCTTATTCGGGAAGAGAGAAACCCTATGCGTGTTTTTAAATCAAGGAGGATGTGAGCAGATATGAAAGCCATTGTCGATCAAGATACATGTATCGGATGCACTATTTGTACGCAGGTATGCCCGTCGGTCTTTCGCATGAAAGGCGATAAGGCTGTCTGTATTGTGGACAGCGTTGCGGCTAACGCGGCGGACTGTTGTCAACGAGCGGCTGTCGATTGCCCGGTGAATGCCATAAAAATCGAGCCATGAAGGATTCCTGCCGAAAACAATATCGTTTCTCCCGTGCCGTTAATGGTTCCCGGCCGAACGGCCGGGAACCGGCCCTTGAAGGCCAACCGTATGTTTTTGATAAGCTGTGGAAAGTCGTTGACGCCGAATATACGGCCGCGTCGTGTTTTAATTACATCTCAGGGTTGATTAAAAATGGCCGGATCAGCGTCCGCTTCGTCGATTTCGCAAAAAAAGCGGAGAAGAACAAAAAGATGTTTTCGGCGTTGTTGGGCGAACGCGGCAAAAAAAACGTCGTATTTGAAAATACCTGTGAACTATGTAAATTGACTCCGCAGAGCTTTTCTTTACTCGGGGCCCTGAATCTGGGGATAGAGCTTACACGAATCAGTGAAGACCTCTACGCCCGTCTTTCGGAAGAATTCTTGCCTATGGCGTATAAAGACGTATTTAAACGATTGTCCGAAGAAAAACACCGCCAACGAAACTTTCTTAGGAAAGAACTGCGATTTGTCGAGGCCACGGGAGGGTCGGATTTTATTATGGACGTCTGTATCCCTTACGTCGTCGGTAAATTCTCAGAATAAGTAGGATCACTTTCGGGCAGTTTATCCGTTGTCTATGTGCGCAGGATTTTATCGGCATACCGTTCGGCTGAAAACAATTGAAAATCTATAGATGAAATAACAAAAGGAGGTTTTATGAAAAAGATGACCGAGCAACATTTGATAAACGCTTTTGGCGGCGAGAGCCAAGCGCATATGAGGTATCTGCATTTTGCGGATCAGGCTGAAACCGAGGGGTATAAAAACGTGGCACGCTTATTTCGCGCGATTGCTCATGCCGAATACGTGCACGCCGGTGATCATTACCAGGAATTGCGGCATCTTGACGGCGGCTTTGTCGCCAACAGCATGGCCGCATTCGGGCCCGGCGATTCAAAAAAGAATTTAAAGCTGGCCATCGCGGGCGAGACCTTCGAGATCGAGGAGATGTATCCGGTGTACATGGAGGTCGCGAAATTCCAGGGTGAGAAGGGTGCGCAACGCAGTTTTCAATGGGCATACGGTACGGAAAAGATGCACAAACAACTTTTTCAGAAGGCCCTGCAAGCGGTCAGCAAAAGCGAAGATGCCGCTCTGGAAGCGATCCACGTGTGTGAAATATGCGGCTATACGGTTGAAGGTGTCGCGCCGGAGAAATGCCCGTTATGCGACGCCGCCAGGGATAAATTTACCGCTTTTGCTTGACTATAAGAGTCCTTTCGGGCATCCGGAACGGAAAAAACAGATCGGACCACATCCTTTTGAATGTGATGCAACGCAAATCTGATTATCCGGCCGTATGTTTTCGCAAAAGTTGTACTAAAGAATTTTCAAGCGTGACAAAAGTGGAGAAAAGTCAATAAATGGCAGAAACAGCCTCTACAGTGTCATTCTCATGTACGATAGACTGTATAGGTAAAAAAAGAAAACTATGAATGCCACGGCAGAGAAAATCCTTGTTATTGACGATGACTACGAGTACCTTGAAGAATTGAGTGAGATGCTCAGCCTGCACGGGTTCCGGGTCGTCGAAGTTCATGACCCGTTAGCGGTGGTTGAGGCTGTAGAAAGGTCCAATCCCGACGCGATATTGCTCGACCTTAAGATGCCGCAAAAAAGCGGGCTTCAGTTGGCCTGTGAATTGAAAAAAACTCCTGAATTCGCGAATATCCCGGTTATCGCTATGTCCGCGTATTTCACGGAAAACTGTTCGGCTTTGCTTCAGATCTGCGGGATCCATACCTGCCTTAAAAAACCGTTCCATCCCGAGGACGTCGTGACTGCGGTCTCCCGCATCATTAAAAAAGTTCATGGGACAGAAGCTTCAGAATAACATCCGCAATCTTTCGGCTTACCGGCATAAGGAAGCACATTTCCCGCGTGAAACGTTGCATATTTGTGCTCGACCAGGGTCGATGGTACAATAAAATGGTCGTAACAACGTTTCACAACATTGTTTTTGGGCATCGGATGATAAACGTCAGTTAATTTTGTATTACACGATAGCGCATGTCACCGGCAGTACACCGTATATATACAGACAAAGATAGTGCAAGTGAAGGCCCATCTTTAAGAAAGAGCGGGCTTAAATGTGTCGGCGATTTTCCCTGGGGCACTCATTTCTGCCAATTCTATTCTTCTAAAAATGACCTTTTGGATATTCTTGTCCCGTATTTTAAGGCGGGTTTGGAAAATAACGAATTTTGTATGTGGGTCACTGCGGAACCGGTAGGCGTCAAAGACACTCTTGCCGCCATGCACAAGCAGGTACCGGGTTTTAACCGCTACCTTAAATCAGGCCAGATAGAGATCATCCCTTACTCACGATGGTATACCAAAGGCGGGACCTTCGACCAAAATCGGGTCCTGACGGGATGGAGTAACAAGCTTAAAAAAGCGTTAAAAGCCGGTTATGACGGTATGAGATTGACCGGTAATACTTTTTGGCTGGAAAAAAAAGATTGGAAAAGTTTTGCCGACTACGAGCACGCCGTGGATTCAGTGATCGGTAAATACCGGATGCTGGCGCTGTGTACGTATTCGTTGGAAAAATGCGGCGCGTCCGAGATATTGGATGTGGCGGCGAATCACGAATTCGCGCTTATCAAGAGGGGGCCCCAATGGCAGATCTTTGAGAGTTCGGCGCGCAAGCGGACCGAAGATACGCTGAAAGAGAATAAAACGATGCTCTCTTTGTTTGAAGAAGCCACGAATTTCGGGGCTTGGGATTGGGATATTCCCGCCAATAAGCTGTCCTGGTCGAATTCTTATTATACTTTATGCGGATTGGATCCCCGGGAAGTCCGCCCTACGTTTAAGAATTGGGTCCAGAACGTTTATCCTGAAGACAGGGCCCGCATGGAAGAAACGATCCGGGATTTACTAAGGAAAAAAGAGAAACCGATCAATATGGAATTTCGTATAACGCATCCGAAGAAGGGATTGCGTTGGTTTAATGCTTTCGGGAAGATCTTTTACGATAAGCTCGCGCCGGTACGCATGGCCGGCATTACTATTGATATCACCGAGCGTAAACGCTCTGAAGAAGAACGGCGGATACTGTCTGAATTTTTTAACCTGATTGCCGCCAGCCGGACGGCAAGAGATTTGATGCGGAGCGCAACGGCTTTTATCCAGAAAGAATCCGGTTGTCACGCGGTAGGTATCAGGCTTCGCGAAGGAGACGAGTACCCTTATTTTGAGACCCGGGGGTTTTCCCAAAAATTTGTGCGGATGGAAAACCGTTTGTGTGAATACGACGTTAAAGGAAACCTCAGCCGGGACGCTCTCGGGAATCCGGTCCTTGCCTGTATGTGCGGCAATGTTATCTGCGGCAGATTCGATCCGGCAAAGGTATTTTTCACCAAAAAAGGAAGTTTCTGGACGAATTGCACGACGGAATTGTTGGCGTCTACCAGCGAGAAAGACCGGCAATCCAGAACGCGCAACCGTTGCAACGGGGAAGGATACGAATCCGTGGCATTGGTAGCTTTGCGTCTCGGGAAAGAACGGATCGGGCTTCTGCAGTTAAATGACCGGAGAAAGGGCCGCTTTTCGATTGAGACGATGGCCGTATGGGAAAGGCTCGCCGATAGCTTGGCGATAGCTTTTTCTAAAGTCCGCATCGAAGAGACCGTGCGTTGGAATGAAAAGCGCAATGCCATAGTGTCGGATGCCGCTTCTCAATTGCTCACCGCGGAAGACCCGCAGTTGATGGTGGATTCTGTCGCCCGCCAGGTAATGGAGTTCCTCCAGTGCCAGGTATTTTTCAATTTTATGGCCGTGCCGGATGAAGATAGATTGAGGCTTAACGCGTATAGCGGTATTTCCAAAAAGGAAGCCAGGCGCATCGAGTGGCTTGATTCCGACGCCACGGTGTGCGGTTGCGTGGACCGCGACAGTAAACGGATCATCGCCGAGAACATAACGAAGAGCAAAGACCGGCGTATCGATTTGGTGCGCGGGTACGGTATGCGCGCGTATTGTTGTCATCCTTTATTTACCGGAAAAGAAGTGATCGGTACCATTTTATTCGGTACCACGCGCCGGGATAGCTTTACGGCTGATGAGATTTCTTTGATGGAGGCCGTTGCCGATTTGGTCACGGCCGCGATGTTGCGTAAACGCAATGAACGATCTTTGGCGCTTCTGCATAACCGTCTTGTCATAGCGCAACAAGCTTCAGGTGCAGGAGTTTTCGACCGGGATATCGTAACCGGAAAGCTCGACTGGTCTCCGGAATTGTTCCGTATGTTTGGCCTGGATCCCGCGGAAGTTAAAGCTTGCCCTGATCAGTGGCTTAAACGAGTGCATCCTGAAGACCGCCCGCTTGTCGAAAAATGGGTTAAGGCGGCGATCAAAGACCACGTTCAACTGGATATCGAATACCGGATCGTCCTGCCGGATGGACGAGAGCGCTGTATCCATGTGTTAGGTAAAACTGCCTATAGTGACCGCGGCAAACCACAGCGTATGTCCGGCATTTGCATCGATATTACCGAACGCAAGCGGTTAGAGCGTTTAGTCTCGGAAAAATTGAAAGAGAACCAGATCATTCTTGATTCCGCGCCGGCAATGATTTTCTACAAAGATAAGAAAAATAATATTGTCCGCGTCAATAAAGCCTTCGCGGATATGATGGGAATGCCGAAAGAGAAGCTGGAAGACAAGTCTGTTTTTGCTCTGTATCCTAAAAAACAAGCACAAGCATTCTGGAAAGATGATCTGGAGATCAGTAAGTCCGGTAAGGCAAAACGGGGCATCATCGAAGCGGTGGAAACCCCTCAGGGGACAAGATTCGTTCAGACGGATAAAATACCCTATCGCGATGACCACGGCACGGTGATCGGGATCATAGGGTTTTCCGTCGACATTACCGAACGACTGATGGCCGAAACGGCTTTACGCGAAAGCGAAAAACGGTTGAACCGTTCGCAGGCGATCGCTCATCTGGGAAGCTGGGAACTGGACGTGGCTAATAATAGCCTTTCCTGGTCGGATGAGGTCTACCGGATCTTTGGCCTCAAGCCGCAGGAATTTAAGGCCACGTATGAGGCTTTTCTTGAAGCTGTGCATCCGGACGACCGCGCGGCTGTCGACGCGGCGTATTCCGCGTCTTTACGTGACGGGAAAAACACCTATGAGGTCGAGCACCGGATCATACGCTCATCAACCGGCGAGATCCGCTACGTCCGGGAGAAATGCGAACATGTCCGGGATGCTGCAGGCAAAGTCATCCGGTCGATCGGCATGGTCCATGATATTACCGAGCAGAGGCTTGCCCGGGAAAAGATCAATCATCTTGCCAGTTTTCCTCAGCTTAATCCGAATCCGGTGATAGAACTCAACGCAGAGGGCAAAGTGATCTTTGCTAATCTGGCGGCCATTCAAACGCTTGACCGGTTACGCGTGAAGAACCGGATCGAGCTCTTTTTTCCCCAGGATATCAAGCAGGTACTCAATACGCTTGCGTCCAAAGACAGTAAGATCAAGGATTGTACCCGGGAGATACAGATAAAAGGTTCCTGTTTTTTTGTTGCCCTGGTCGTTATGCGTGAATTGCAGACCGTGCGTATTTACGCTTTGGATATAACGGAACGGAAGAAAGCGGAAGAACGTATGCGTCAAATGCGTGATGAATTGGAAGATAAAGTACGTATCCGCACCAGTGAATTGGTCATGATGAATAAGCAGTTGCTGCTGGAGATCGATAAACGTAAAGAAACGGAGACCCATTTGCATGCCCGAAGCGTGCTCCTGAAACTATTGAATCGTACGGCCGACTGCAGGGCATATCTTGACGGCGCGGCCAAGTTAGTCAGAGGCTGGAGTAAATGCCGGTGCGTCGGCATACGCATTTTAAATGAGGACGCCCGGATCCCGTATGAATCCTCTATGAATTTCAGCGAGGCTTTCCGGCAGTCCGAGAGTTTACTTTCTGTTGTCGATGACCATTGCGTGTGTACCCGCGTGGTCAGCGGTAAACCCGAGCCTGAAGATAAACCGTTTATGAGCAAGGCCGGATCATTTTTCTGCGCGGACATGTCGAACCTTGTCAGCATGATCTCGCGCCGGCATGAGCATAAATTCCGCGGTATTTGCATTAAGAACGGGTTCCGTTCTCTGGCGGTCGTTCCCATTCGCCTGAAAGATAAAATAATCGGGGCCATCCATTTAGCGGACCCCGTGCCGGGCACGATATCCATGGCGGCGACGGAATTTATAGAGGCGGTTTCCGGCCTTATCGGTGAAGGTATCCATAAATTCAGGCTGGAAGATAAAATACGCAAAGACCACGCGTTTCTTGAAGCGTACTTTCAGCATTCTGTCAGCCCGCTCGTGTTTCTTGACAAAGATCTTAATTTTATCAGGGTCAATAAGGCGTACGCGGATATTTTCGGTAGAGAAACTTCGGCATTTTATGGGCGCAATTATTTGGATATCGACCCATCGGAGGAGAATGCGGAGATATTCAAGCAGGTCGTGCGGACGAAGCAACCTTATACCGGGTCGGAAAGACCGTTCATCGATCCGGGCCATCCGGAATGGGGCGTTAAGTATTGGGATTGGACTGTCGTTCCCGTGCTGGATGATAAAAGCGAAGTATTTTTGCTGGTCTTTTCGCTGAATGACGCTACGACGCGAAAACTGCATGAAGAAGAATTGGCCGCGACCCAGAAAGAATTGGAGCAAACTCGCCGGCTTTCGGATATCGGCACTTTGTCCGCGACCGTCGCGCATGAACTTCGAAATCCGCTGGCCGCCATCGGCATGGCGGCATATAATATTAAGAGAAAAGCAAAGGACCTTACCCTGGACGTTCATGTCAACAATATCGAGAAGAAAGTGAAAGAAAGCGACCAGATCATAAGCAACCTGCTTTTCTATTCGCGGATTAAGCCTCCGCATTATGAAAAAGTAACTATCGCCGATATTTTGGACGAATGCGCGACTGTGGTCGATAAATACCCCAAGAAACAGATAACGATCGTCAGGATGCTCGACCCGGTAAAGGATACCCAGATCGAAGCCGATCCTCTTCAGATGAAAGAAGTTTTTTGTAATGTTTTGGATAATGCGTGCGACGCGGTCGGCGATGCCGCGGGTAGAATAGAGATCTCGGGCATTGAAAAAGACGGTTCGGTCGTCATTTCGATCAAGGATAACGGGTCAGGAATAGATAAAAGCTATCTGGAAAGAATATTCGATCCGTTCTTTACGACGAAAGCAAAAGGCACCGGCCTTGGCCTCTCAGTCTGCCAGCAGATCGTGCATCTGCACCATGGCTCGATAACCATAGAAAGTGAACCGCAAAAAGGGACGGCCGTCACGGTGAGCCTGCCCGGGAAAGTATAAATGGAAAGCAAAAGGATATTGATTGTCGACGATGACGCGGAGTTGTGCGATGAACTTGCAGAAGTCATCCGCGAGGAAGGGTACACGGTTGAAACGACGACGAACAGCGTGCACGGTGCCGGCCTGATCAAGAAAAAATGGTATGACGTCGTCATCCTTGACTTTAAAATGCCGGATATGACTGCCGTGGATATATTAAAAGAAATCAAAGGTACCGATCCGCGGCCGACATTCATCCTACTTTCCGGAAAACCGTTTGTCGAGGAGCTCATCAAACAGGAAAACCTTTCCGGAATGGTCGACGCTGTTTTTAGTAAACCATTCGATTACGCGCTTTTTCTGAGGAAGATCAGAGAGTCATGCTTGAAATAAACCCGGACAAAATACGTTTCGCGGGCATTATTTAGGCCGTTACCCACGTCTTTCTGCTATAATACTGCCATGGTAAAAATGCGTGCCGCGTCATTCCTTTTCGTCATTGGGGGGAGCTTTTTTATTTTTGGATGCGCGCCCGTCGCGAAGTTCGCGGTCGGCAGCCGGGGGATAGAAATCCCGCACATTGTCGCGTATCTTGAACCGGCATTGCGGGACAATAAAGTCATCGTGTCCGGGAAGATCGTTTTTCATAACCCCACCGAAAGCGCTTTGGATCTGGATAAACTCTATCTTACCCTGAAAGACGACAACGGCACTGTTTTGTCAGCCGATACGCTGGAATGGGAGCGGCCGCAGGCCATGGCAAAGGCGGATATCGAGGCTGACGTAAAGATCAATTTAAACCTGTCTGCCCTGGATAGAAAATATATCGCCCTATTTCTGCGAACCGCATTTACCTATAAGGCTTTTGATCTGCGCATTCCCGTAGAGAGCAAGATCGCGGTGTTGAGTTTAGACGCGTTGCGCGAGACGATCGCCCGGCCGTTGAACATTACTATCTACACAAAACTGCAATCGAAGCTCTTCGGGTATTCTTCCGTGGAATATCTGGTAAGTATCGCGAACCCTTTCAGTATTGACGTTATGCTTGAAAACGGGAAGATCCGTATTCATACCGAGGATGGATTGGATATTGCCGAAAGTAAAGCGCCGGCGACATTGTTGAAGGCATACGGAGCCAATCGGATAGCCGGGTCCATCGAGATCGGCAATATTTTCAGAAAACTCATACGGCTGGAAGTCGCTCAACACCGCCCGTTGCGTTTTCAGCTTTCCGGCGTACTGCGTGTTCCCGATACGAATATTTCTATGCCGTTTAATATAGAATCCGTGCAGGAAGTCCATTTTTCGTTCCTGGACCGTTTGAGTATCTTTAAGAAAGAGCACTAAAGATACAGGAGGTGGCGTATGGTACGGGAAATAAAGAAAATACTGAAAGGTACGCCGACGATCGAAGGAGCCGGGGTCCATTTAAAAAGAGCCTTTGGTTATTACCATGTCCCGCAATTCGATCCCTTCCTTATGCTTGACGATTTCCGTTCAAATAATCCTGAACACTATCTGCCCGGGTTTCCTTGGCATCCGCATCGCGGCATAGAAACGATCACCTACATGTTGCAGGGAGCAGTCGAGCATGGCGACAGTATGAAGAATAAAGGCGTGATTTCCGCGGGTGACGTACAGTGGATGACCGCGGGCAGCGGGGTTATCCATCAGGAAATGCCTAAACCCGGGAAAAATGGGTCCATGGGAGGTTTTCAGCTATGGGCGAACCTTCCGGCCAAACAAAAAATGATGGAGCCCCGGTATCGTGACGTAAAGAAAAACATGATACCTCAGGTAAAACGCAAAGACGGGACGCTCATAAAGATCATTTGCGGGAAAGTCGACGGTATGCAAGGCCCGGTTACGGATATTGTCATCGATCCGGAATATTTGGACGTGTCGGTCCCTGCCAAAACAACATTTCAGCACGCGGTAAAACCCGGGCATACGGTTTTTGCCTATGTTTTTGAAGGTGAAGCCTATTTCGATACGGGGAAAGACTCTTTTGCGTATGAAGTCGAGGGTACTAATTATTTCGATTTTAAACGCGACTGTTTGATCAAATCAGACAGTCTCGTCTTATACGGGAAGGGAGACGGGATCATTGTCACCACTGAAGATTCCGCTGCCAGGTTCCTTCTTGTCTCCGGCAGGCCTTTGAAAGAACCGGTCGCCTGGTACGGCCCGATCGTCATGAACACGCAGAAAGAACTCAGGATCGCGTTTGAAGAATATGATCAGGGGACTTTTATAAAAAATAAGAGATAAGCCTTTTTGGCTGCATATCGTTTGTTCCGCGTCGGATACCGGCCGTATTCGATTTGTGTTCATCAAAAAGTATACAAAAAAAAGGGGGAGGAGACTATGAGGATCGTCTATGTGTTTATTTTACTTGCGCTGGTGGTCGGTTTTTTCAGCGGTTGCGGCGTGGTCGGCATTGAAGACGGGCAAGGCGGAGTAAAGGCTAATTTCGGCAAGATCTCCGATGAGCCTCTGGGGACCGGATGGCATTGGTATTGTCCTATATTCTCCTGGATAGAAAAATGGGACGTGAAAACACTGGAACTTAAGGAAGCGGCAAGCGTTCCTTCTTCGGAAGGTTTGATCTCGGCGCTGGATATTTCTGTCCTCTACAATATATCAAAAGCGAACATCGTAAAAGTACGAAAGACCATCGGCAGGGAATACGTGTCAACGGTGCTTGAGCCGTACGTTCGCGAAGCGATCAGGAACATTGCCAGCGGATATGAGGTAAAGGCCCTTTTTAGCGATGAGGGAAGGAGCAAGATCGGCAAGCAGATGCTGGAATTCCTTAAAGCAAAAGTCGAAGACCGGGGGATAACCATTCAGGATGTTTTGTTAAGGGACGTCCGCCTTCCCGAGGCGTTTTCTTTAAGCATTCAACAGAAGTTAAAGACAGAGCAGGAAGCCCTTCAAAAACAATTTGAACTCCAGAAAGCCCAGAAGGACGCGGAAATAGCCGTGGCCAAAGCCAGAGGTGTCGCCGAAAGCAATAAGATCATCGCGGAAAGCCTGAGTGAGAATTATTTGCGCTATCGCTGGATCGAGGGTTTGCAATCCACGGAGAAACAAGTGATCTACGTCGCGACGGAAGCCAACTTGCCGATCATAGAAGCCGGAAGGTTGAGCGGCAGAATGGATAAGAAGTAAAAAAGCTCGTAAGCCGGTGAACGTACCGGCGCGTATGTTCACGCGTATCGGTACGAAACGAGTCGATAGTTTATATATCTCGCGAGCAGAAAACCCAGGGCGTGCCGGCGAAGCCGGCCGTCCTGAGCGAAAGCGATGGGGTAGCCCGGTGCGACTCGTTATGTTTTGATGAGGAACAGTATTATGGATTTTAAAGCCCGAAGCACTTCCGATTATAAGGAAATGTCTTTAGAAGAAACCGTTAAGCTTTTAGAAACGACATCGGACGGCCTTTCCGGCTCACAAGCTGACCGTCGCCTTGCCATAAACGGGTTTAACGAAATAACCGATAAAAAGAAGAACCTCCTGTCGGAATTTTTGTTGCGGTATTGGGGGCCGATGCCGTGGCTGCTGGAATTGGCGATGGGGCTTTCATTTATACTCGGGCATTCTTTGGAAGGGGCCATTATTTTCGTATTGCTTACGATGAATGCTTGTATCGGCCATATGCATGCACGGGGATCGCAAAAAGCGATCGAGCTTCTCAAGAAAAAGCTGGCGATCAAGGCGAAAGTCTTACGGGATGGGAAATGGGAGATGAAAGAATCGCGGGAGATCGTCGCCGGGGATATCCTGGTCGTTAAGCTCGGAGATGTCGTGCCTGCAGACGCCAAAATCATAAACGGGGACATCTCCGTGGATGAATCGGCGCTGACCGGAGAATCTTTGCCGAAAGACGCGCATCCCCTGGATTGCATCTATTCAAGCTCGGTCGTCAAACGCGGAGAAGCCAGATGCGTGGTCGTTAATACCGGCGCAAGGACATTCTTTGGTACGACGGCCGAATTGGTCAAAGTTGCCAAGCCGAAGTCCCATCAGGAAGAGATTATGCTGGCTGTCGTCAAATACATGATGTATTTGGGTATAGCCGCGTCGATTTTAGTCTCACTCTACGCTGTATTTCTTCATGTGAACGGGTTGATGATAGTGACTTTTATCGTAATTTTTCTTATGGGCGCGGTGCCGGTCGCGCTTCCCGCGGTAATGACTATCGTGCAGTCGGTCGGCGCGATGGAGCTTAGCCGCAAGGGTGTATTGGTGACCCGGCTTGCTTCAATAGAGGACGCGGCTTCTATTGATGTCCTTTGTTTCGATAAGACCGGGACCATAACGCAAAATAAAATATCGGTTATTGAGAGCGCGGCGTTTCCCGGATTCAGCAATACAGACGTTATCGCGCTCGCGGCTTTGGCGTCTCGCGAAGAAGGCATGGATAACATAGACCTCGCGTTTATCGAGTATGCTCAAAAGATGGGCATCGACATACGTGGATATAAACAGGTCGCGTATACGCCTTTTAACCCGGCGATGAAAAGAACCGAGGCGATCATTGAAATCAAGGGTAACCGTTGGAAAGTCGTCAAAGGCGCCAGCCAGACGGTAGTATCGTTGTGCCGGCAGGCAGATCAAAAAACGACAGCAAAGGTGAACGATACGATAAAAGAATTTTCTCAAAAAGGGTATCGGACCATAACCGTTGCCAGATCTGCCGGAGCCGATTTTGATGATCTGGTATTTGCCGGATTGTTGGCCCTGGCTGATCCTCCCAGGCCGGATTCAAAAAACATGATCATGGAAGCAAGGCTATTGGGATTAAAACCGATTATGCTGACGGGCGATAGTATTTCTATCGCGCGGGAAATAGCTGTTCAAGTCGGCATCGGGAACAAGATCCTGCGATTCGCGGATATCAAAAGCCTGAGCCGGGATGAACAGGTCAGGAGTATCGAAGAGAGCGATGGTTTTGCCGAGATCTATCCGGAGGACAAATATAACATAGTGAAATTACTGCAATCCAAAGGCCATATGGTCGGAATGACCGGGGACGGGGTGAACGATGCGCCGGCGTTAAAGCAGGCGGAAATGGGGATCGCGGTCAGCAATTCGGCGGATGTGGCTAAGGCGTCGGCAAGCGTGGTCTTAACTGAACCGGGGATAAAGGTCATCATCGACGCGGTAAAAATAAGCCGGCAGACATACCAACGTATGCTCACGTGGGTCATTAATAAGGTCACGAAGGTCATGGAATTCGTCGGCGTGTTGACCATCGGATTCTTTTGGCTGCATGATATTGTGCTATCGCTTTTGGGTATGTCCTTACTCGTTTTTGCCAATGATTTTGTAACCATGTCTTTGGCAACCGACAATGTCAGGTCCGCGCGTAATCCGAACACGTGGAACGTTAAAAACATTACTTTGTCTTCTCTCGTTCCGGGCGCGCTTCTGGTTCTGGAAGGCCTCATAGTGATTTTTGTGGGAATCAGATGGTTCCATTTGGACTGGGAGCGGTTACGCGCGTTCGTCATGCTGAATCTGGTGTTCAACAGCCAGTTTCGAGTGTTGATCGTCAGAGAACGCAGGCATTTTTGGGCTTCGGTACCCGGGAAAGCACTGCAGGTTTTTAGCTTCGCGACTATTGTCATATTTTTTTTATTGGGAATGTATGGTCTTTTTGTCCCGGCTTTTGCCATACATCAAATTTTCGTTGTTTTAGGATTTTCGGCGCTCTTTACGCTGTGTATTGATTTTCCTAAATACTACGTGTTTAAAAGATTCGGACTATAATGTGAGCCGGCTAGCGTGTTTTATCCGCACGTTTTGATATTTCTCTTTCGTCCATCGATATTCACTTATCCGATTCCAACCTTTCTGCTATAATAACGTATCGATGAAAAAAAAGAAGAAGCGGACGATCAAGCGCACAGGAAAATTCTATGTATATATTTTACAATGCAAAGATAAGACCCTTTATACCGGGTATACGCCTGATTTAGAGCGAAGAGTAAAGAAGCATAAGTCCGGTAAAGGCGCGAAATACACAAGGACACGTTTGCCGGTCAAGTTGGTCTGGTTTAAGGAATATAAGTATTTTAAGCTGGCATTTATGGAGGAGCTGCGGATCAAAAAAATATCAAGAGAAAGAAAAAAGAAGCTTATCATCGCTTTCAAAAAGAAGCGGTCAGGAAAACGGGGCATGCAAGGGGTCCGGGTAGTCCGTAAAAGAACGCGTAAATAAACAGGCGTAATGACACTTTCAGATTTGGCGATTAAAAACCACGTATTCAGCTGGATGCTGATGATCGGGATTTTGGTCTTTGGCTGGATCGGTTTCTCGCATTTGGGAGTAAGCCAGCTTCCGGACGTTGATTTTCCCGTGGTGTCCGTGTCCGTAGCCTGGGAAGGCGCTGCTCCCGAGGTCATGGAAACACAGGTGACCGATATTATCGAAGACGCCGTTATGAGCGTCGAAGGCATCAAAGAGATCACTTCGGTTTCGCGGTTAGGGCAGGCCCAGATCTCGATAGAATTTAAACTCAACCGCAATATCGATGTCGCGCTACAGGAAGTCCAGACCAAGATCGCCCAGGCGCAGAAGAACCTGCCGCATGATATTGATCCGCCGGTCGTGACCAAGACCAACCCGGAAGACCAGCCGATCATACAGGTAGCTCTTTCCGGGGAACGCTCCTTGAAAGACCTCAACCGGTATGTCAATGAAGTCTTAAAAGACCAGTTCACGACGGTCGCGGGCGTCGGCAACATCGATTTAGGAGGGTACATCGATCCTAATCTAAGGGTTTGGCTGGATTCCAAGAAACTACAGGCAAATGAACTTACGGTCGAAGACGTTTTAAACGCGATCAGTTCTCAGCATGCCGATCTGCCGGCAGGCTATATTGATTCGGGGCCCAATGAGATGAACGTGCGGGTCTATGGCGAGGCTTCAACGCCGGACATCATTCAAAATATCGCCATACCGCAACGTGTCCGGGGCGGGCCGATATATAAACCGCTGCGGATCGGGGATGTCGGCAGGGTCGAAGACGGCCTGGCGGATATCCGCCGCTTGGCGCGTACCTGGGGCCATAGCGCGGTCGGGCTTGGGATCATCAAACAACGCGGCGCGAATGCCGTGGAAGTCGCCGACGCGGTCAAGCACAAAATGAAAGAGCTTGAAAAATCATTGCCGGAAGGGATGCATTTAAGCGTCGTCTTCGATTACACGCAGTTTATTAAAGACTCGGTCAACGAATTGAAACGCACGCTTATCTTATCGGTCATTTTGACGTCGCTGGTCTGTTACTTCTTTTTAGGTTCATGGAGCGCGACCATTAACGTGCTTCTGGCTATTCCTACGGCTCTTATGGGCGCTTTCATGGTGTTGTATTTTTTTGGATTTACCATAAACACGTTTACCATGCTGGGGCTTGCTTTGGTCATCGGGATCGTCGTGGACGACGCTATCATGGTTTTGGAGAATATCGCGCGGTATCAGGAAGCCGGGCGTTCGCGTATGGACGCGGCTTTTGTGGGAGCGCGGGAGATCACCTTTGCCGCGCTTGCCGCGACGCTGGCGATCCTGGCGATCTTCGTCCCAGTCATTTTTATGCAGGGCATCGTCGGGAAATTCTTCTTTCAGTTCGGGATCACGATTTCCGTCGCGGTCATGTTTTCCCTTCTGGAAGCATTGACGATAACCCCGATGCGTTGCTCGCAGTTTCTGGAAGTCGGCCATAGCACGAAACTCGGCCTGGCTATCGAACGGTTAATGAAGTGGCTGACCGGTCAATATCGTTCCTCTCTGCGGTTTTTCCTGGGCCGGCGTAAAACAGTTTTAGTCGTTTCCGCGATTATTTTTGTCTCGTCGTTAGCCCTGACAAAGATCATGAAGAATGAATTTATTCCCGCGCAAGACCAGGGCAGATTTTTGGTCAGAATGACCTTGCCGATGGGATCGTCGCTTGAGAAGACCAGCGCTGTTTTTAAGGAAGCGGAAGCGTTTTTGATGCAGCAGCCGGAAGTGGCGAATACCTTCGGCGCGGCCGGCGGATGGCAGGTCAATCAAGGCAGGATCTTTATTACCATGAAGCCGCGCAACGAACGGCCGATGATCAATGGGCATCGTGAGACCCAGCAGGATTTTATGAAGATCGTCCGCAAAAAGTTCAACGCTATCACCGGGATAGACCGCGCGGTCATCCAGGACCTTTCTCTGACCGGTTTCACCGCGCAGCGCGGATTCCCGGTTGAATTTACGGTCCGGGGGCCGGATTGGGCAAAGCTGGGTGATCTGGGCCTGGAGATCAAGAAACGAATGAAAGAATCAGGGCTGATGACCGACGTCGATACCGATTTCCAGACCGGCATGCCGGAGTTGCAGATATATCCCGACCGTCAGAAAGCGTTGGAACGGGGAGTAAACGTGCTTTCTATCGCCGATACGATCAATGCCATGATCGGGGGCGTTCGTAACGGCAAATTCACCAACAACGGCAAACGCTACGATATCCGTGTCCGTTTGGACGAAGCCGACCGCACAAACGCCGAAGATATTCAGAAGATATTTGTCCGCAATCAATACGGAGAGCTCGTGCGGTTATCCAGCGTCGTGACCGCCGAGGTCAAACCGACCCTGTTTTCGGTCACCCGCAAGAACCGCGAACGCGCGGTCAGTATTTACGCTAATCCCGCGCCCGGACATTCGCAAGATGAGGCGCTTAAGGCCGTGACTCGTATCGGAAAACAGGTCCTCCCGGAAGGCTACCGTCTGGTTTTCTCCGGCGGGTCGCAAGCATTTAAGGAGTCGAACCAGAGTTTGATCTTTGCTCTTATTTTGGGTATTTTCGTGGCGTATATGGTCTTAGGAACGCAATTCAATAGTTTTCTGCACCCGTTTACCGTGCTGCTTGCTTTGCCGTTCAGCGTGTCCGGCGCTTTTATCGCGCTTTTCTTAAGCAGAAACTCTTTGAATCTCTATAGTATGATCGGCCTTATTTTGCTTATGGGAATCGTTAAAAAGAACTCTATTCTTCTGGTCGATTTTACCAATGTGCGGCGCGGCCAGGGGATGGGAGTCCGCGAGGCTTTGCTGGACGCTTGTCCGGTACGTTTGCGGCCGATCCTGATGACCTCTGTCGCGACGATAGCCGCGGCTTTGCCGGTAGCTTTAGCGATGGGTTCCGGGTCGGAAACGATGACGCCGATGGCTATCGCGGTCGTGGGAGGCGTAACGCTTTCCACGCTTTTGACGCTTTTTGTGGTTCCCTGCGCGTATGAGACTTTTTCGAAGTTTGAAGGGCCCGTGCAGAAAATCGAAGAAACAAAATAAAATGCGATCGCTGCGGAAATATTTATCGAAACAACCGTTTTGTATCGTTTACGTTTCGTTTGCTGTTCTTTTTGTCATGGCCGGAGTCGTTTTAGCGGATGAGGATAAGTATCTTACCAGGGACATCGGCCAGATGATACTGGTCGGATTCCGCGGGACAGAAGCCCCTCAGGATTGCGCGATCCGGCGGGCGATCCGTGAAGTAAAGATCGGCGGAGTCATCCTTTTTGATATCGATGTGCCTTCCGGCCGCACGTTTCCAAGAAATATTGTCGATCCCGCTCAAACAAAAAAACTCATCGCCGACCTGCAAAAAGACTCGCAGATCCCTCTTTTTATCGCGGTCGACGCGGAAGGCGGCAAGGTCAACCGGCTGAAATCTAAATACGGGTTCGCGGAGATCCCCGGCGCGCAGGAAGTCGGGAGAAAAAACGACGTAGCGTATACGCGCCAAGTCGCGGATACACTCGCCGGCGAATTGACGGAACTTGGATTCAATATGGATTTCGCGCCGGATGTCGACGTCAATATTAATCCGGATAATCCGGTCATCGGCAGCCTGGGCCGTTCTTTCTCAAAAGACCCGGCGATCGTCGCCAAGCACGCCTGTGTGTATATCGAAAGTTTTCGCAAGAAGAATATCATCGGCGCTTTAAAACATTTTCCCGGGCATGGCAGTTCAATGAAAGACAGCCATCTCGGTTTAGTGGACGTTACCGATACGTATAGAGATGAAGAACTGGTCCCGTATGAATTACTGATCAGGGAGAACAAGATAGATTGTATTATGACCGCGCATATCATGAACCGCCGTATTGACAAAGATCGTCCGGCGACTCTTTCCTCCGATTTTTTAAACGATATTTTGCGTAAGAAGTTACAGTATAAAGGCATGGTGATCTCTGATGATTTGAACATGCAGGCTATCGCTTCGCGGTATACGCTTGCGGAATCGGTTGTTCTGGCGATCAATGCGGGTTGTGATATTGTTTTGGCATCGAATAATGCCGGAGCCCCACGGGCTGAGTTGCCGAGGGGCAACGACCATGGCATAGTGGAAGAAGGGGGCAAGGAATATGATGAGCAATTGGCATATAAGATCCGCGATGCCATCTTGCAAGCGGTTAAAGACGGCAGGATCTCAAAAGAACGGATCAGGGAAGCGGCGGGGCGTATTTCTGCGGTGAAGGGGAAGTATTTGAAGAAGGAAGCTGCGGCTGTTTTGAAGGTAGAAACTAGATAGCAAAATCAAACATTCTTTTAAGGGCCTTTGCCCGTTACGATAGAAGGTTTCATTAATTAATCGAGGATTTCTGTTATAATACAAAATGCATTGCCCAATAAATAAGAATGTTTAACTGGAGCCCCCCACGGGTAATACCCGTGGGGGGGCGACGTCTCCCCTGAAATCGCCATCCCGACCGGGCGGCGATTTCGGGGACTCTATCCCGGGAATCCTCCGGATTCCACGGGGCCGTTCAATTATTCATCCCCGCCTGCTCCCGAAGGGCGGGCAGGCACGGGCCTAGCCCGTGGTATTCTGGTAAAGGGAACAAATAGTAGGAGTAGCCAAAATATGAAACATCATTCAAAGGAGTATGAAACAGGGGATGAGGCGATCGATCATTTGATCGTTGAGCTTGTCAAAAAATGTGGTTTTGAGCAGAGTGCGGAGACCTTACGCGAGATTTTGACGACTGTGGTCAAATTAGGGAAAGAATCTCATGATAAAGGTGATTTGAAACTGGTGAATAACGAGATTAAGGAATTGCGCTATTCCTTTAAGACTTTTTCCCCGTATCGCGGCATAAAGAAAGCCGTCATCTTCGGGTCAGCGCGGGCAAAGAAAACATCCACTGAGTATCTTATGGCCGAAGAATTTTCGCAAAAGCTTACGAAAAAAGGATATATGATTGTCACTGGCGGCGGCCCGGGTATTATGGAGGCCGGCCATAAAGGTTCGCTCGCGGGTAATGATTTCGCTTTGAATATCCGCTTACCGTTTGAACAAAAACCCAATCCGTATCTGAATGAGAAAGATCATTTGATCAATTTTAAATATTTTTTTACCCGGAAGTTGATTTTCATTAAAGAGACCGATGCCACGGTACTTTTTCCCGGCGGGTTCGGCACTCTTGACGAAGGTTTTGAAATGCTTACCTTGATCCAAACCGGCAAGACGAAACCCCGGCCGATTGTTTTAGTAGAACCGCATGGTTCAACATACTGGAGTTCATGGATGCGTTTTGTCGATGAAGAACTAGTCAGGACCGGATATATCGATAAATCGGACCTGAAGCTTTTTCGTCTGGTGACAAACGCCGATGATGCCGTTGAATACGTTGACAATTTCTATAAAGTCTACCATTCGCTTCGCTATGTCGATGGCGTAACGATCATACGTCTGAACCGGATTATTTCCGAACGAACAGTGCATCGCCTCAATCACGAATTCAAGGATATTTTAACGACCGGAGAGGTCGCCATGACCCAACCCACGCAAAAAGAGATACAAGAGGATGAGTTCCTCGACCTGCCGCGCCTGGCGCTGCATTTTAATTTGCGGGAATATGGGAGGTTATGCGAGTTGATTTGTGTGATTAATAGTGATTAGCGAAGTCGATGAAGGTTAAAATATGAATGAAGAGCAACGCAAGATTCTGATCAAGGAAACGTTTAATACGATTTCGGGCGCGTATGACAGTAAGCCGCTTCGTTTTTTTACCGAAAGCGCTCAACATATCGTTTCGAGTCTGCGTTTGCGCGGCAATGAACGCGTGATAGATGTTGCCACCGGTACCGGTAATGTGGCGCTTGCTTTGTCAGAGTGCCTTCCTCAAGGCTTTGTGACGGGAATAGATTTTTCTTCCGGGATGTTGGAACAGGCACGGAAAAAATCCGCTGAGCGGAATCGTAAGAATATAACGTTTATTGAAGCGGATATGCAGACGATACCTATGGCTGCGGAGCTGTTTGATGCGGCAGTGTGCGCTTTTGGAATATTTTTTGTCGATGATATGGACGCTCAGCTTTCTCAGATCGCCGGAATGGTTAAGCCGGGGGGTAGGATCACTATATGTAATTTCGAGGAGAATTACTTTTTGCCGCTGAGGGACCTTATGGTGAACCGTCTGGCAACGTATCATGTTGAAATGCCGCCTCCGACGTGGAAGCGTATTGCCGATAGTGCCGGATGCGAAGAACTTTTTTCTAAAGCGGGATTGCGCGATATCAGGGTTGAGCAAAAGAATATGGGCTATTTTCTTTCCAGTGAATTGGAATGGTGGAATTTGATTTGGAACGCCGGGTTCCGCAGGACGATAAGTCAACTCAAGCCGGAGGATCTGGAACAATTTAAAAAAGAACATATGCAAGAAATAGCAGCTCTTAAGACCAAAGACGGAATATGGCTTGATATCGGGGTGTTGTATACGACTGGCAGGAAATGAATCTTCAAGATCAAGTCCCTGGGCCGTGGGGATGGTACTTTGGGAAGTTCTGCGAGTTGATTTGTGTGATTGATAGTGATTAGCTTCGCTCACCGGTCACAAGTCACAGGACACAAGTTACAAGAAAGGGAGCTCTGCCAGTCCCGATGAGAAAGTACTTAGTACGCAGTATTTAGTACTTAGCAAATCCGCGGATTTTTTATAACTAATGACTAAGAACTACGAGCTGTTTTATTCTGAGGATTAAAACGAGCTAACCAGCTTACCAGCTTACGAGCTGTATCCGTTCTCACTTTTCTGCTATAATACCTTTTAGACCTTCCGTTAAGGAAGTCATTGAAAACAAATGAGTAAAAACATTTTTAACGCAACGCAGTTTTTGGCGAGTGTGGGATCCGTTAAGCAGCTTGTGGATGCCCGCTGTGAAGTCGCGTTTGTCGGCAGGTCGAACGTGGGTAAGAGTTCGCTGATAAACGCGCTGTGCGGACGCCGTTTGCTCGCGCTCGTTTCAAAAACTCCCGGGAAGACGCGTACGATCAATGTCTTTTCCGTGCGCCCGGGTAAATGGATCGTGGACTTGCCGGGGTATGGTTTCGCCGCGGTTTCGAAAGGTGAAAAGCTGAGCTGGAAACAGATGATCGAATTGTACCTGACCAGCCGTCAATCGTTGAAAGTCCTTTTTGTCCTTGTTGACGCGTATGTCGGCGCGACAGATCTTGACCTGCAAATGTTCGCATGGTTAAAGAGTACTAATATCCCGTATCGTGTCGTTGTCAATAAGATCGATCGTATTTCTCAAGCTAAGCTGGTTGAACAACGCCAAAGTTTAGTCTTGGATTTGGAAATAATACCGGAACATATCCTTTGGGTGAGTGCAAAGAAAAGCATCGGCATCAAAGAGTTGCATACTGTCGTGTCCGGTTTCCTTGGAGTTCATTAACAAAAAAATACTTCTTTTTTCTTTTGGCGGGAAGAGAGTACAATCAAATGGAGGCATATGGATAAACATACTGTTAAATCTTCGCAACCTCAAACGCCGGCACAGGGGGCGTTTTCTCTGCTGATACCGGAGTTGCAGCAAGCGGTCGCTAACCAGGGGTATCAGGCACCGACGCCCATACAAGAACAGGCGATCGGGCATATACTGAACGGGTGCGATCTTATCGGTTGCGCGCAGACCGGCACCGGAAAGACCGCGGCTTTTGTCCTGCCGATCTTGCACTATTTGGCGAAGAACCCGAAGCCTCGAACACGCGGCAGGGCACGGGTGCTGATCTTAGCGCCTACGCGTGAGCTGGCAGCCCAGATCGGCGAGAGCGTCCGGGACTATGGGTGGTATCTGCATACTTCTTATACGGTGATATTTGGCGGCGTGAACCAGCACTCGCAGGTCCACGCGCTTGATCGCGGCGTGGATATCCTTGTGGCGACTCCCGGCCGCCTTTTGGACCTTATGAATCAGCGGCATATACATCTTGATAACATCGAGATATTTGTTTTGGATGAGGCAGACCGTATGCTTGATATGGGTTTTATCCACGATGTCCGCCGTATCATTTTAAGACTTCCTCAAAAACGCCAGACGCTTTTCTTCTCGGCCACGATTGCTCCGGAAGTCGTCAAGCTTTCGCAATCAATCGTGCATAATGCCGTTCACATCAGCGTCACGCCGGATCAGCCGGCGATAGAACGTATCGTGCAGAAGATATATTTTGTCGAAAAGCAGAACAAAGACGCGCTTTTAGGGCAGCTTTTAAAGGAAAAGCATTTGAGCCGGGTATTGGTATTCGTGCAGATGAAGCATACCGCGGATAAGGTCGTAAGACGCTTGTATTCGTTTCATGTCAGCGCTACGGTGATCCACGGGAACAAAAGCCAGAATGCGCGGACTGAAGCGCTTGAGAAGTTTAAAAGAGGCCAGACCCGTGTTTTGGTCGCCACGGATATTGCCGCCCGCGGCATTGACGTTGAATCGATATCGCACGTGATCAATTATGACTTGCCGAACACTCCGGAGACCTATGTGCATCGGATCGGGCGCACGGCACGCGCCGGCGCGGGCGGTGACGCGGTTTCTTTCTGTTCGTCGTCGGAACGGGATTGTTTGCGGGACATTGAAAAGGTTTTGCGCATGTCCATACCTGTTGAGAGTAATCATCCGTATCATTCAGCGGCAGCGCAGTATGCCACAGGCGCTGCGGCCCGGCCTTTGCCGCGTACCGGCCGCAATACCCACCATACCGGCGGAGCCGGACACGGCTACCACCACTCGAAAACCCCTGGCGGCGGCCCTAAGCCGAAACAGCATTCGGGGCATTCCTGGGGGAGAAGATAGAAAATATCCCTAAGGGAACCTGAGAAATTTCTTCGGAATTTCCAGGACTAAATCCCGGGAATTCTTCGAATTCCTCGGGATAATTCGGCTCAGGATTCTTTCATCGCCCTGAGATTGCGGGCTCGAGAAGAATCCAATCCTCATTATGCAAGATACCAGATCCTAGATACAATATAGAAATAGCAGTCCAAAGCAGGATGCACGTTCACGTACGCAAAAATCTGCAAATAGAAAAAAGTCAATAAAAAGGGTATTCAGCGCCTACCGGTTATATAAATATTCTATAGTATAGATAGGTATACGAATGGCCAATTTTTAGTGAGCAATGCATTTCAATCAGGATTGCTTTGTTTTGAACAGAGCGAGGTCGGCGCTGATCGCGCGCCGAAGAAGGCCTATAATATTTAAAGGGACGTGTTTGGCAGGATAAAGAAGGAGGTCGAGTCATGAAGAAGTTTGTGATCGGAGTTTTGATTGTCCTGGTTATTTTCGTTGTAGTTCTTATATTCGGCAGGAACGTGTTTGCCCGGACCATTGTCGTCAACGGCATTAAAAATGCCTGTGGTTTGAGTGTGCATATCAAAAGTTTGGATATTGGGCTTCCCAATGTGTCTATTACCGGGCTTGAAATTTATAATCCTTCAGGCTTTAAAGATAAGCTCATGGCCGATATTCCGCAGATCTCCGTGGGTTTGGACTTGCCGGCATTTTTCAAAAACAAAGTGCATCTTACTTCATTGAAACTGGACGTTAAGCAAGTGAACGTCAACTTGAACGAGCAAGGTAAATTAAACGTAAATTCGCTGGCTTTGTTAATGCCGAAGCCGTCCGGTCAGAAAGCGCCGGAAGTCAAAATTGATGAACTGGCGATAAAAATCGGAACCATTGCTTATAAAGGGTCACTTCCTGCCGTTGGAGAAAAATCCACGGAATTTAACGCGAACATAGATAAAACATTGCATGATGTTACGAATCCTTCGAGCGTGGCAAAAGATATCGTTGGGGATATCCTTTCCAAAATAGGCATTTCTAAATTTGCTCAGTTCGATGTTAAAGGCGGAGTAAAGAAAGCGGTGGATGAAGCCACCGGTGCTGCCGGAAAAGCCATGGAAGATGTCAAGGATAAGCTCAAAGGGCTTTTTAGCAAATAACCACGGCAGGGTCTAAGGGGCCCGGAAATTTCTTCAGAATTTCATGCGGCCTCGATTTTTTTGGGGGGGGACAATGGGCTCGTGCAATGAGTGAATCGGGAAAGTCTATGAGCCTCATGGCCCGCTCGCATTGATAAAATAGTATCGGATAAGAAATAACTGATAGAAAACCGTAAGACATGGAGGTGTGGGATGGCGGATAAAAAGAATGAATTGATCATCACTCGTATTTTTGACGCTCCGGTCAAGTCAGTCTGGGAAGCCTGGACTAAAGCCGGGAAGGTCATGTGCTGGTGGGGCCCGAAGATCTTTACGTCGCCGTCATGCAAGATCGATTTTCGTGTGGGTGGGAAATATCTTTTTTGCATGCGGTCAGACAGCGGCCCGGAGGCCTGGCAAAAAGGTATCTGGAGTACCGGTGTGTATAAACAGATCGTGCCGATGCGGAAGATAGTCATGACGGATTGTTTTGCCGATGAGCAGGGCAATGTCGTGCCGTCGACGTATTACGGCATGGAAGGTTTCCCCTCGGAACTTGAGGTGACACTGACTTTTGAAGAAGATGAAGAAGGCAAAACTGAAATGACCCTGAAACACCGGGGAGTACCGGCTCAGATGAAGGAAGAGTGCCGTACCGGTTGGACCGAATCTTTCGATAAGCTTGATAAATGTCTGCGTATGTTTGAAATCGAAAAAGATGAGAAGGAGGCTAACATGGCAAAAAAAGTAAAACCGATACCGCAAGGGTACCATTCAGTTACCCCCAGTTTGGTGATTCGCGGCGCAAGAGAAGCTATTGAGTTTTATAAGAAGACCCTTGGCGCGGAATTGACATTCATTCAGGACAGGCCTGACGGGAAAGTCATGCACGGACGATCAAGGTCGGAGATTCGATCCTCATGCTTGCTGATGAGTGCCCGCCTCATGAAGGACATGATACAACCTGTGTTATGCCGCCGGCCGCTGTGGGCGGAACGACCGTAAACCTCTATGTTTATGTAAACGACGCGGACGCGGTCTTCAATAAAGCGGTGAAAAACGGGGCCGTTGTATCCATGCCCTTAAGCGACATGTTTTGGGGTGACCGGGTAGGGATGTTTAAAGACCCTTTTGGGCATTTTTGGACGGTGGCGACACATACCGTGGATGTCACTCCTGAACAGTTGAAGGAAGCCGTGGCTCAATTCTACAAGAAGTAAAGAAACAAATCGAAATATGTATCTGCTATAAATGCCCTCACGAGCTCTCGATCTTACCAGCTAACGAGCTTATTAGCTTACCAGCATATGAGCTGTATCCTTCCGCTTCTTTCTGTTATAATAACCGAAATATAGCGTTACGTTGTATCCGGAATGAGACTGTGCCATTTAAAGAAGGAGTTTGTATGAACTTAATCGAGATCAAAAATCTGAAAAAGAATTATTCTTTAGGCAAGACGATCGTCCACGCTTTGCGAGGGATCGACTTCTGTGTTGAACAGGGGGATTTCTTAAGCGTTATCGGCCCTTCGGGCAGCGGCAAGACCACTCTTTTGAATATTATCGGCTGTATAGACCTTGCCACGGAGGGGCTGGTGAAGATATCAGACAGGGAAATAACTTCCATGACCGACCGCCAGGTCACGGATATCCGCCTGCATAAAATAGGATTTATTTTCCAGACGTTCAATCTTATTCCCGTATTGGATGTCGTTGAGAATGTCGAGTTCCCGCTGCTTTTGATGAGAAAGCAGAATAGAAGAGATATCAGAAAAAGGGCGGAGCGTCTGATCGAAGCCGTCGGGTTACAGGAACACATACATCACCGGCCGGCGGAATTGTCCGGCGGGCAGCGGCAGAGAGTGGCGATCGCCCGGGCTTTGGTGACGAATCCCGATCTTGTATTAGCCGATGAACCTACGGCTAATCTTGATTCGGTTACGGGATCTCAGATATTGGAGATCATGCGGGACATGAATCAGAAAGAAAAGACGACGTTTATCTTTTCGACGCATGACCAAAACGTTTTAAAATACGCCCGGCATATCGTGAAACTCAAAGACGGGATGATTGTTAATTGAAGGATGCAGAACCCCTTTAAATTACCGATGTCCAAGTACCAATACTACCAATCAATGGAAATCAAGTGGGAACTCTCCCAGAAGTATGAGGGGAGGGTTCCCACTTGGAGATTGATTGGATATTGATTATTGGCAATTGGAAATTAATTAAAAGGCATACATAGTGGGTATTATCCTCAAAATAGCTTGGCGGAACGTCTTACGGCATAAAGGCAAAAGCCTGGTCATCGGCATCATCCTTTTTCTCGGGGCTTTCCTGATGACGTTGGGCAACGGGCTTGTGTCGGGGATGGACCGGGGATTGAAGAACAATATCATCAATACGTTTATGGGGCATCTGGTCATCGTTTCGCAGAAACAAAAATCCGATAACGTTTTGTTTGAATTATACGGAAAAGCCGTGGCTCCGATCTACAATTATAAGGATATCAAAGCCGTCCTGCAGGCAGATCCTTCCATAGACAGATTTTTGCCGGTTGGCAAGAATATGGCGTTGTCTCTGAACGAAGAAAGCGACCCGGCCGGCGTTTTTCTTTTGGGAACCGATTTTAAAGCGTATAAGAAGATGTTCCCGGATAATGTCACGGTCGTCGAAGGCCGCCTGTTGAATGATAACGAACGCGGCGTCCTGGTACCGGTCTTTACCCGGAAAGAGATCTATAATTTCACGAACCTGTGGTTTATTCCGGAAGGCGGCACCGTCGTTGAACAGGACCTGACGCCGGAAGCCAAAGAGAACCGCGCGTCTCTGAAAGCCAAAAACAATCTGGTCTTTTTAGGGTCCAGCGACGATAATTCCACGACGGATGTGCGGGCCGGCATCAAAGGCATCATCAAATATAAAGCATTGAACACCTTCTGGGGCCATTTTCTGATCTTAGATATCGAGTCGTACCGGGAATGCATGGGGTATTTCTCCGCGGCTCAAAAAGCCCGGGAGATCACCATTCAACAGCGGGACCTTTTGGCTGCGCAGAATGAAAATCTGGATAATATGTTCGGCGAGGATGTCCTTGTCGAAGACAAAAAAGCGGAAGACACGAGGAATCTTTCTTTGACCCGTGTTGTGAAGAGCCAAGAGGCCGTGGCTGACGTGGATTCCGGCGCGTACAACCTTATATTCATCAAACTTAAAGACGGCAGGGACCTGAACAAGAAAGCCGTAGCCCTGAATAAGAAGCTGCAGGCTCAGGATCTGGGAGTGCGGGCGATTACCTGGGAAAAAGGGTCGGGATTGATCGGAAGCCTGGCGGTGGTGATCAAAGGGTTCCTGATCGGCTTTGTGGCTTTTCTTTTTCTTGTGGCTATTATTATTATCGTGAATACGCTGAGTATGGCGGCTTTGGAACGAGTCAGCGAGATCGGCATGATGCGGGCGGTCGGCGCGCAAAAAGGGTTTATCCGCGCGATGTTCGTCGGAGAGACCGCGATCCTTTCCGGGACGTTCGGCTTAACAGGTATCATTTTAGGCGCCGTCGTGGTCTGCCTGCTGCCTGCTTTTAACATAACCACGGACAATGATATGATCCAGCTTTTATACGGCGGGGATACGTTAAGGCCGGTTTTAACCGCTATGGATGTTATGGTCACGGTTTTGGAACTGATTTTGGTCACTTTGGTATCGGTGATATACCCGGTGAAAATAGCGCAGAGAATAACGCCGCTTGACGCGGTCATGAGGGATTAATAGGAGACCCCCTTCGGGGGTAATTCAACTACAGATTCTTTCTTCGTCCGCCACCGCGGACTCGAGAAGAATCTAAGTTTCATTATGAATTTCTTAATAACCATCAGTTTTCGTAATCTATCACGGCAGAAAAAGCGGAATGTCCTTTTGGGTATCTCTATCGCTTTCGGCGTGATGATCCTGATCGTGGCTAACTCGTTTTCACGAGGTATATCCGACGTGATATTTAACCGCGTCGTCCGCTATGTGGCGGGCCAGGTAAGCGTGGCTTTTTATGAGAAGAACAAAATATGGTGCCAGATCTTTCGCGATAAAGAGCGGATGATGAAGATCCTTGATCCGGAAGACCCGGCGATCCTTGATGCCGATGAGAACGTCGGTATTTTTTCCCGGGCCATCGGTAACGGCAAGGGGGAAAATGTCATGCTTATCGGCATTGATACCGGCAAAAAGATCTCGGAGAGATCGCGCATTGAACTTGAGCAGTCTTTTAAAGTCATCGACGGCAGTTTCCGGGATCTGGCCGACGAGCATATTGAGAACCCGGCGATCCTTTCGACGGACAAAGCCAGAGATTTGAACGTCCGGAAGAACGACGTCATCCGCGTGCGGTTCAAGAACATATTCGGCCAGGAACAAGCTGCCCGGTTGACCGTCGTGGGAGTCATGAAGATCACGAACGTGTTTATGTCGGGAGTTATCTTTTTGGAACTGAAGAATGCCAAACAGCTGTTGGGGTATCAGCCCTGGGAAATGGGCAGCATGAGTTTTACTCTCAAGCAGCCTAAACGCGACGCCATAAAGATCGCCGATAAACTCCACTCAAGATTGAAGCCCGGTATAGCCCGTTTCGTTGCTCAAATCAACGGCGGCGGGAGAAAAGAGCGTGCCGTTATCTTAGGTTATTTCAATACCGACGAAGCGAAGAAGCGGATACGGGATAATGTTTTGCTTGAGGGAGCGGGCAAAGACGCGTTGGGGAAGAAAGGTGTGTTGATCCCCAGGGATCTTGCCGCGAAGACCGGCGTATCTGCCGGGCAGGCTATCAGGGTTGCTTACGATAATAAGTTCGGCGGCAAAAAGACAGAGCATGAGTATACGGTTACCGGCATTATTCAGCCGAAGGATTGCCTTTCCGGAGACGTCGTGCTTTTGAACGAATATCTTTTTTATGATACGTATTATGATGATTTACCCGGGAACCGCGGGCCGCCCGCGTACGTGCCGGACCCGTCGGATCCGGTGTACGCGTCTTTGGCGACTGAGTGGGTATTATTGCCGAGGACAAAGACGACCGATGATTTCAAGAAGAAGATGCGGCAGATAACGTCAAAGAATACCAAGGCCGCGGTCATCGACGTTGCTACTATGTATGAGATCGCCAGCGACGTGCTGAAACTTGAGAATGCCTTGAATATCATAACTTTGGCGGCCGTGTTGATACTGTTTTTCATTATTTTGATCGGCGTGATAAACACCCTGCGCATGACGATCCGTGAACGGACCAGGGAAATCGGGACGATGCGCGCTTTAGGCATGCAAAAAGACGATATCCGCGCTGTTTTTCTTCTGGAGACGTCTTTTCTTACGCTGTTCTCATCGGCAGCCGGGATCATTTTGGCTTTCATCGTCATGTGGTGTGTGTCGGGCATCCGGTTTGAGTTTCAGGACAATCCTTTAGGCATGTTTTTGGTCGATGGCCGTATATTTTTTATGCCGACGTGGCAGGGTATAGCAGTTAATATTGCATTGATATGGGCGATCGCTTTATTGACCGCGTATTTTCCCGCTAAACGCGCGGCGAATCTTAAAGCAGCGGAGGCTTTTAGGCATTATGAGTAACAAAATGTCCAATACATGGAGCATAACCGGGCGGGGATGTATTGTTTTTACGGTCGGTCTTTTTTTTATGGCGTTTGTGAAGCCTGTCTGGGCCTCTCAACTGCCCTCGATCGATGAAGTCCTTAAGAAGATCCAATATAATACCGAACTGACGACGGACGCCAGCGCGAAGGTCGTCCTGACCCAACAAAAGTCCGGGCAGGGGACGAAAGTCGTCGATATGGTCTATTACCGACGGGACGCGGATAAATCATTCCTGATCGTGATCACTGCCCCGGAAAATGAGAAGGGGAACGGCTATTTGCGCGTGGAGGATAATTTCTGGATGTACCGGATAAATACGCGGACGTTTCAGCATATTAATCGCGACGAGAGCATCGCCGGGACCGATGCCAAAGGCGACGATTTTGAAGACCGCAAGCTGACGGAATTGTACCAGGGCGCGCTGGACTCTTCCGGTAAAGAGATCATCAGCGAGGCGGTATTGGGCAAGATCCCCGTGTATCTGTTTGAGATCAAAGCAAAAGTCAGGGATGTGGACTATCCCAAGAAAATATATTGGGTCGGAAAAGACAATTTCCTTGTCTTGAAAGAACAAAGCTACTCTCTTTCCGGTACGCTTATGCAGACCGCGTATTATAAAAAGTACACGATGGTCAACAAGAAATACATTCCGGTCGAACATCTGTATATCGATGAATTCGAAAAAGGCAATAAGACCATCGTGGAGATCTCGGACATCCGCGTGGACCCGCTTGACGATAAGATCTTTACGAAAGCGTATCTTGAAAACCTCAGTAAATGAAGAAAAAAGGCCGCTTTTTCTTTCTTTATTTTATACTGTTCCGGCATACCGTACTGTTCATGAGTTTTGTTTCTTTGTCCCTGGCCTTTTTTTTCCCGTCTGTAGTATCCGCTCAGGTCCCTGTCGATGAAGAAGCCATGTTTTCCAACAGCGATACCGTTATTGAGAAGCACATCCTGCCGGCCGATGACAGCGGTCCAAAGCGGACAAAGGCTTCGTTGGGAGTCAGCGGGACCGTCTCGTCCATAAACACTGTCTCTCTGCGCCATGCCGACGATGAATTCGATAACGTATATTCCGATAGTGCTATCGTCAGCAACCTGTTTTTTGACGCCCGGTATGCGACTTTTTACAAATTCTTTGCCAATTGGGAGATCTATTCCGTTCATCCATGGGATAAGAGCGGACAGGCCGCCTTGCCGGAACAGCCGGATAAAGTACGGTCACGATTGACCGAAATATTCATGGATACGCCGATCAGAAATACGGTATACCTTCGCTGGGGTAAGCAGGTCCTTCAATGGGGCCGGTGCAAATTATGGAATCCTACGGACTTGATCAATGTCGATAAAGAGACTTTTATAAAAAGGACCGTTTCCAAGGAAGGAGTTTACGGTGTTAAGGTCCATGTCCCCAGCGGCACGCGCTATAATTTCTACGGGTTTATAGATACCGGCAAGGAACTGGATTCGAATAAAACCGGCGGAGCGGTAAAGTTCGAATTCCTGACGGGTAAAACCGAGATGGCTTTTTCATTTTGGGATAAAGCACGGTACCTGCCCGTGTATGGGTATGATTTTTCCACCAGGGCAATGAAACTGGACCTGGCTGGCGAGATAAGCGCTTCTAAAGGTTTTGTCCGGGACATTTTGAAAGATGACAACGGGGTGTTGTTGAAGACCCGAAGCAGAGACGACTGGTTTATCCGCGCAAGTTTTGACGTGGGAAGGAATTTTAAATTTAACGACCAGCCGGATAAGATCAACGTGACGTGCGAAGCGTTCTATAACGGCGCGGGGTACACAAAAAAAATCTTTAACGACGGCGCGAATTACGCGTACGCGGACCCGGTCACGCTCAGCGACGGGACCGTCAAGGCCAGCGGGGACAAGAAGACTTTCTTTCTTTTGAACAACATGTACGATGCGAATTACTACGGCAGGTACTATCTGGCGCTTTTTACCAGCGTCAATAAATTTATTACCAGCGATTATACGTTGAACAATAATGTAATAGTGAACGTCAGCGACGGATCCGGTATTTTTTCAACCGGGATACAATATCAGAACCTCAATAACTGGGAAGCTGCTCTTACTGCCTATGTTTTTTTGGGCCCGCAGAACCGCGAGTACACGGTTTCTCAAATCCGCACAAGCTTCCAGTTGTCCGCGACCTATCGGTTTTGAAGGGACTTTGCCGGTCCCTTCAAAACCTTCGGAAGGAGAAATATGTTCAGCCTACATATAAGCAATAATGGCAATAAGTTGGATGTGGTTTATGGGGGACATTTTGATCTTTCACAAGCAGAGCAATTCTATGCCCAAGCTCAGGAGATCGTCCCTGGGCTGAAGAAAGGTTTTATCGTCGTAACCGACTTTTCCTCTTTAGAACAAATGGATATAAGCGCCTGTCCTTTTATTGAAAACGTAATGGACGTTTTAAATGGGCGCGGAGTTTCAATGGTCGTCAGGATAATTCCCGACCGGGAAAAGGATATCGGATTTAATATAATGAGCCTGTTTCATTATTCTTCTGAGGTGGCTATGCATACTTTCAAATCGCGTGCGGAAGCGGAAGAATATTTGAACAAGAAATCGTGATCGGTAAGTGTCTGGACTTGAAGAAGATGCCGTCCTAACCGGATCTTGTTTTTGACTCTCCGTCGAACAGGCCCATCATTGTATCAATCCCGCCTAAAACGGATTTGAAAAACGAGCTTGAAAGTTCTGAAGTAAGTTGTAGAATGTGACATATAAATCACGTCGCGAAGCGTCTCTAGTTTCGCAACATAAATCCGGCACGGGATCCTGAATAGAATGGCATAAGATAATCTTAAAGTTCGTTCGATTAAAAAAAAGGATATTTCGTATGACGTATGTGTACCTGAAGCGCGTGTGCTCATGGATGCTTGCTTTTTTCGTTGTCTTATGCGGTGCGGCGTTTGCCCAGGCAGGTTCAGCAACTTTCGAGGGCGACCAATCCAAAGGTGTCGCGGTAACCGATTCGACGAATCCCTCATCAAGGAATGTCAATACGGTCAATGTCCTGAGGCTCACGAAAGAGATCAGCCCGGCAGCGAAAACCATCGGAATCTATTTCCATAACATCTTCGGGAATAACGTCATCGTCAACAGCGGCAGTGCCACCGATGATTCGGTATCGATCTCGACCAAAGGGTTGTACGCCTATGGTATTTTGTCCGTAGCCGAAGGAGTTTCCAGTGGCGCGGTAAGAACCGATCCTTTCTTGAATGTCCCTCTTATCGGCAATGACCCGGCAGTCCCGGGTGGGCAGGCAGAGGTCAATAATTACGGCAAAATCATTACGGACGGGTCCAATGCTCATGGCATTTACGCATATAGCTCAAGCGCAGGGTATCCGACAGCAGTCATCGACGCCTTAAAGGGCTTTAAAGATAACGGGTTTTCTTTTGAAGTGTCCACGGTTAAGGACTCGTCTGGGCAAGCTGTTGATTTTAATAAAGATAAGAAAGTTACTGTCCACGGATACCTAATGGCCGAAGATGGCACTCCGGCTCGCGATGATCAGGGAAAGATCATTGAATACGGGACGTTTACTATTGGAACAGACGGAAGCTATACTTTGCAATTCAGCGATACGGAAAAAACTTTAAATAACGCGTTGGAGTCAGGGAAAAACATATCGCTTGGCGTTGACTATTCTGTTTTAGGTAAACGATCGAATGTCACGCAGAGCGATAACGGTATTCTGGTCGCTGTGCTCAGAAAGAATGATTCGGGCGTTCTTGAGCAGAATGTCTCAGCGTATTTTGACACGTTTGGCCTGAGTTTAAAGCCTGAGTTAACAACGAACGCGAATATTTTTCCTGATTTGGCTTCGTACGTCAGCGGTTTATTGGCTGATTCGACTGCCGGCGGTATCGGCGGCGGCATAATCGTGGAAAATCACGGGATTATCGAGACAAAAGATATTCAATCACATGGTATTTTATCCCAGAGTATCGGCGGCACAGGCGCGGCTGGCTGCGGCGGAAGTATCGGCCATAGTGCCTGCGGGGGTAGTCCCGGAAAATCACCGGGAGCGGTTACGGTTATTGCCGGAGGATCGATAACTACGCGTAAAAACGAATCGAATGGAGTCATGGCGTTAAGCGCCGGCGGAGCCGGCGGCCATGGTGGTGACGGCGGCTGTTGGCGGCATGGCCAGAAAGGCGGCACCGGCGGCAATGGCGGGTTGGTCCAGGTCTATGGCGACGGCACGATCAATACCGAAGGGAATTATTCCAGCGGTATTGTGGCGTTCAGTGTGGGCGGCGATGGCGGCGGCGGCGGTTCAGGAAGCGGAGCTATGCCCGGCGGTAAAGGCGGGTACGGCGGCATGGGCGGGGAAGTCATCGTCGACGGCAGTTGGAATATTACGACTATCGGAAATCAGGCTCATGGGATCTGGGCAAAGAGTTTAGGCGGCAACGCCGGCAACGGCGGCAGCGGCGGCTGGTTATTCGGCAAACCCGGCGGCGGCGGGGTCGCGACTGATGGAAAGCATGTTTCGATAACCAGTGATGGAGAAATATCTACGGATGGCCTTAATTCGTACGGTTTATACGCCCAGAGCGTCGGCGGTTTTGGCGGCGCGGGCGGTTCAAGCTGGGGATTGTTCTGGTCTTTTGGCGGCAACGCCGACAGCGGCGGCAGCGGAGGCCGGGTCGATGTCGTAAACGGTGTCCACGGGAAAATAACGACGAACGATGAATTCAGCCACGCCATTTTCGCTCAAAGTATCGGCGGCGGCGGCGGCTCAGGCGGCGGTCAATTCAGCCTTATTGCCAGCCTTGGCGGCGAAGGCGCATCCGGCGGTAACGGCGGGTATGTCGCGGTCACCAATGACGGCCAGATCGAGACGTTTAAAAAAGGGTCGTTTGGAATTTTCGCGCAGAGCGTGGGCGGCGGCGGTGGTGACGGTGGCAGTGTGACCGGATTGGTCTCGATCGGCGGCAAAGGCAGTCAGACCAGCGACGGCGGAGAAGTCTTCGTAACAAATAACGGTTCGATCACCACACACGAAGAATTATCCCACGCGATCTTCGCGGAAAGTGTTGGCGGCGGCGGCGGCAACGGCGGAAGAGCCGGCGGTCTTTTTTCTGTAGGCGGCTCAGGCGGCAGCGGCGGTAATGCCAAGGCTGTGACCGTCATCAATAACGGAGGTCTTTATACTTATAAGAAGGAATCATACGGAATATTCGCGCAAAGTGTCGGCGGAGGCGGTGGTTCAGGCGGCGGCGCGGTGAGTTTAGCCGCGGGTGGCGGCGTTTCGCTCGGCGGAAAAGGCGCGGCCGGCGGTTACGGCAGTTCTGTGGATGTTACCAGCAGTAACGGCAGTAGTATTACAACGATCGGTGACCGTTCGTATGGTATCTTTGCGCAGAGTGTCGGCGGCGGCGGTGGTGACGGAGGTTTCGCGGTCACTGCCGGTTTAGGTTCTGTGGTCTCAGTGGCAGTCGGCGGCAGTGCCGGCCCGGGTGGCAATGCCAGTACCGTCGATGTCTTGATGAACGGTGCTATCAATACTACCGGTGAAGAATCCTATGGAATATTCGCGCAGAGCGTGGGCGGCGGCGGCGGTGCCGGAGGTTTTGGCATTGCCGGCAGTTATGGCGGAAGCGCGATCAACATCAATATCGGTATCGGCGGAAAAGGCGGCATCGGCGGGATATCCGATATCGTCACTGTGGATATGAACGGTTCGATCCACACCAAGGGGCTGCGCGCGCACGGTATTATCGCGCAAAGCGTGGGCGGCGGCGGAGGCGAAGGCGGCTTCAGTATTGCCGGAAGTATTGCCGGCGGCACGAGTGTGAATCTTTCTATTGCCGGAGACGGCGGTAATGGCAATAAAGGCAACAATGTCATTGTTAAGAATCAAGGTTCGATCACGACGGACAATGATGACGCGCATGGGATCCTGGCGCAGAGTATCGGCGGGTCAGGCGGTAACGGCGGATTTTCCGTCGCGGCAAGTTTAGGCGGCGGTGCAAGTTTAGGCATTGGCTTTGGCGGTGCGGGCGGTACCGGCAGTTCAGCGGGTACGGTCGATGTCGGCTCAGAACTTATTCCTATCGGCGGCTCGATCACCACGCACGGAATACGTTCGTACGGGATCTTTGCCCAGAGCATCGGCGGCGGAGGAGGCAACGGCGGCACGACGATCACTGGATCTCTGCTTACTCCCGGAGCGATCTCTTTAAGTTTCGGCGGTAATGCCGGCAGCGGCGGCGAAGGCAATGACGTTAAAATCTATAACAACAGTACTATTCATATCTATGGAGAACAGAGCCATGGAATTTTCGCGCAAAGCATCGGCGGCGGCGGTGGAGCCGGAGGCCTAAGCATTGCCGGCGGTGTTACCGCGTTCGGCGGTTTAAGTCTTGCCATGGGCGGCACAGGCGGCAGCGGCAATCTTGCCGGTGACGTGGCAGTCAAGAACCTCGGCAGTATTCAGACGGATAGCGAATATTCGTATGGAATTTTCGCGCAAAGTATCGGTGGCGGAGGAGGCAACGGCGGTTCAAGCGGCGCGGTCATGGCAAATTTCAGCAGCCTTATCCCGATTCCTCCGGAATATCCGACCGGCAGTGTCAATGTATCTCTAAGCCTTGGCGGTAATGCCGGCAGCGGCGGCTTAGGCGGTAACGTGGATGTCGATAACAGAGGGTCTATTAAAACCTTAGGCGATTATTCATACGGAATTTTAGCGCAGAGCGTGGGCGGCGGCGGCGGCACCGGCGGAAAAGGTGTGGCAGTGACTGCCAATATTTCCGCGCCTACGGATGGCGGCGGTGATGAAAAACCGCAGACCGAAGTCAAAGTCGACTTTGCCCTGGCTTTAGGCGGCGACGGCGGTACGGGTAATAATGCTAAGAAAGTCGAAGTGACCAATAGCGGTTCAATAGAAACGCAAGGGCTTGGTTCGCACGCGATCTTCGCGCAGAGCGTGGGCGGCGGCGGCGGCGCGGGCGGTGATGCCCGTTCGATGATCCTCAGTATCGACCCTTCGAATTGGAATCCATCAGACTCGCCTCCTGAGCCGGGCAGTATCAGTGTCGGGGCGACCTTAAGCCTTGGCGGCAGTGGCAAGGCCGGCGGCAATGGCGGAGAAGTCGTCGTCACCAATTACGGCACGATCAAAACGCACGGCGCGGATTCTTTCGGTATCTTCGCGCAGAGCATCGGCGGCGGCGGCGGTATCGGCGGCAGTGGATATCATGGTTTGGATTGGCAGGATTTCGGAGTTCCGGAAAATCTGGAACCCGTGATGGATCTATTACCGGTGCAGGATGAAGGCGATGTGCATATCGCGGTCGGCGGCACGGGCGGAGCCAGCGGAAACGGTCAAAAGGTAACGGTCACGAATAACGGCCTTATCGAAACATTCGGCAGCGGCTCTATCGGTATCTTAGCGCAAAGCGTGGGCGGCGGCGGCGGTATCGGCGGCAACGGCGTAACCGGCGGCGACGGCAAAGTCACGGTCGGCGGCGGCGGCGCGGGCGGCGCGTCCGGCAACGGCGGCGCTATCGATGTCGAACAGACAGGTAATATCATCACGCACGGCACAGCTTCACACGGAATATTTGCGCAGAGTGTGGGCGGCGGCGGTGGTGTCGGCGGGAACGCGGATAAAGGTATCTCGGGTTTTGGTATCAATGTGGCTATCGCGGCCGACGGCGCTAAAGGCGGCAATGGCGGACAGATAACTGTCAACAGCGCGGGTAATATCACCACTGAAGGCAAAGGCGCGATCGGTATTTACGCGCAGAGTGTTGCCGGCGGCGGCGGTTTAGCCGGCGGTATCGACGAAGGATTCGGTTTTGCCGGAAGCGCTGGCGGTACCGGTGATAGTAGTAAAGTTGAAATAAACCACACCGGAAATATCACGACCTACGGCGAGAACGCGCACGGTATATTCGCGCAGAGCGTGGGTGGAGCGGATTACGGCGGCGAAGTCGTGGTCAAAGTCAACGGCGATATCTCGGTCTTTGGCAAAGGCGCGCAACCCGTGATCGCTCAGAGCGAAGGCGCAAAAGGTAAAAAGAATATCGCGGTGACCTACGAAGGCGGAACTATCACCGGCGGCGATTCTTCGGCAGTCGGTTTTTACGAAGGTATCAACAATACATTTACTAATTATGGAAAAATAACCACGTTAAGCGGGGTCAGCGGCAAAGCGATCGTCGCTACCAATGGTAACGATATCGTCAATAATCACGGTATTATCAACGGTACTATCGACCTTGGCGCGGGCGCAAACGCATTCAGAAACAATGTTGGCGGTTTGATCAACAGCGGTACCATTCTTAATGTCGGGCCTAACGGCACGGTTACCAATGAAGGTACGTTTTCTCCGTTATCAAGCGGTATTATCGGCACGACCCATATCGACGGCAATATGGACCAATTGCTCGGTGCGTTCCTGAAACTGGATATCGATTTTCAGTCAAAAGAAACGGATAAAGTCATTATCGACGGAATCGCGGATCTGAAAGGGCAGGCTTTGCTGAATATTATGAACATCGGCAAGATAACTCCGGGCACAATGGTCAGTACGATCCTTGAATCGCAAAATTCCATGATCGACAGCGTATTAGAGCTGGTTGCGCCGCAATCGGCGATGCTCAAATTCGCTTTGGTCAACACTGGCCATGAACTCCAGCTGGAGACGACTATGGACGCCACGCCAAAAGGCCTGACGCCCGAACAACAGAGTATGGGCCAGTTTATCAACATGGTGCAAGAGGCAGGTTCAGATCTTTTCGCGCCGTTCGCGGCGGAACTTTTCGCGATGCCGGATGTCGAGAGTTTAGGCAAAGCCTATGAGTCACTCAGCCCGGCGGTCAACGGTTTATCAACCGGGCCGACGTTAGGCGCTTCAGGGCAATTTACTTCAGCGTTAGTCAAAAGAATGCACAGCGTGCGTTTAGCCGTGCAATCTATGGATGCGGAGATGGATATCGCGCAGACCCAGCCGAACGCTATCTGGACTGAAGGTATGGGATATTACGCCCAGCAGAAGACCGAAGCCGCGACGTTAGGATACCGCACACATACAGCCGGGTCGGTTTTCGGGTATGACCGTATTTTAAGCGAAGGCTTGCTTGCCGGTATCAGCGGCGGCTATTCAGATACGAGTATCAATGTTTCAAATAGCGCCAGTTCCGGCGGGATTGTCAGCTCATTCGGGTCTCTGTACGGTTCTATCTTTAATGAGAAGTGGTACGTGGATTTTGCCACAGCCTACGGCACCCCGCGGTATGATAATTACCGGGAAGTCACAGTCGGCGCATTGACCGGCTTGGTTCACAGTAAACACAGCGGAGACCTGTATTCAGGGTATATTGAATCGGGGTTCAACTTTTTGTCGCATAGCTGTCTCTTACAGCCGTATTCGTCCGTGCGGTACACATCATTGACCGAAGGCAGTTATGACGAATCAGGCATGCCTGGAGTGAATCTTTCTGTTGAACGCAAACGGATAGAGTCGGTTATATTGGATATGGGATTAAGATTCTCGCATCCAATTAAAACGAAACAATGGGTATTCTTACCGGAAGCGCAGATCGCCTGGGACCATGATTTTGATGTCGATACGAATCGTTTAGTCGCGGCATTCGACAGCGCGCCGTCATTGAAGTTTGAGACGGATAGCCCGGATGTCAGAAAAGACGGCCTGATACTTGGCCTGGGCGTTACCGCGATCAATAAGAAACATTTCAGCTTGTCATTGAATTATAAAGGCGAGATACGTAATGGGTATACCGCGCATGCGTTGACAGGGGGGATGAGGGTGGAGTTTTAGGAGCCCGTAGGCATTTATATCTCCAATTAATGTTCGTTGTATTTTAGTTAAAGTTTTAAATCAGTATTAGTATGAATTTTTTATATGTGATTAGTTTTTTATGTGTTTGCATATCTATTTATCTTTTTAAAAATAAGAAATGGACTCAAGGGACGTGGATTGTTTGTTTTTCTTTAGCAGTAAATTTTGGAGGGATACTGCAAATTCCTAAAATTACTGCAAGTATAGAAAATTCATTTAACCTTAGTCAAAAAGTTAGTCGGATAGAAGAGGAGATAAAGAGTCTAAAAGCTGAGTCTGCCACAATAAAGAATTTGACAGTGACTGGCAAAACAGGAACTGTATTGCGTGTTTTTGGCGATTCACTGTTTGATGGTTCTGTTTCTTCTATCGCCAAGAATGGAGAGTCGGGAAGCCTTACTTTGGTTGATAAACATGGTAAAGATGCTTGGAGATTGAAGGTTGAGGAAAATGATTTAGTGCTTCAGAGATTTTCTGATGGAGGTTGGATTTCGAAATATTCTACTTCAAATCTCGAATATAAAAAGTAGCCTATGTTTTTGATGCGCGGAGTAATTTTCTAATTCTAAGAAAACATAGATAGTTTTTGTCTTGTATAGTATTTTTTGGGGGCATGTTATCGTGATAGCTCCTTAAAGGGGCTGTTTTCCGCTGCCCCTTAGACCCCGCGGCCCTATTTCTTTTGCAAACAAAAAGAAATAGGGGGAAAGAAAATTTCCCCTGTGAAAATTTCGCCATTTTTGCAGAAATTTAGCTTCCGGGGGTTCCCTGCCGATTCGTCTATCCTGACTCAGCGGACGCTCAGACGTCCTGTCTTCGCCCCTACATCTAAATTAAGCAAAAATATGGCATCAATTTTCAATGGGGAAAAACCATCAACTATTTTCCATTTTCTATTCTCCGCTTTTAAGGAATCATAGAAAAAATAGCGCTTGGTTTCGTAAGGGGGGTAAATGCAAAAATAAGAAATAATCTGCGATTATCTGTGTGGTCTTCGTTTCCTATCTGTGGTAATCTGTGTAAACCAAGAATGGGCACAAATTTTCAACGGGGCTTGAAGAAAATTGTTGTTTTGGGCTTTTGATGTAGATGCTAATGAAGTGTATTGATATAATATTAAAAAATAACATTGAAAGCTTCGACTAATTGTTTTCTTGATCATATATTTGATGAGTGTTTAATTCCATGATTTACAACAATAAAAAATAAAGATCTATGGAATTTTATAGCCCTAAATATATTGATTATTTGTTAGATACTCCCGGTGAATCAAGCAAGGCGGATTATAAGGCTGCTGTTGTATTTAGGGAGGATGATGAGTTTTCATTTAAACTTGTGAAACATATATTGGGATTTGCAAATAGTGGTGGTGGATATATTGTAATTGGATTTAAAGACAGTGATTTAACATTGGATCAGAATTTAACGAGGGAGATTGCTGATAGTTATGATACTACTCGACTTGCTCAATATGTCAATTCTTGTATAACAAATAATATAGAGGCAATTAGCTTAGTAGTTCATAAAATAACTAGAAATGGAATAACAATTCCAGTGATACGAGTGGATTCTTTTCATCAGTACCCGTTTTTTACATCAGATAAAGCCAAGAAAAAAGGCTGTGTGAATGTGATAAAAGAAAATAGCCTTTATTTTAGGGATGATGAGGCTAAAACGGTCGTTTTAGTAAATGAGATGCAATTTAAGAAAATATTAGATATTTGCACGCGGAATAGGCAGGATGAAATTCTGCGAGAATTTACAGATTTACTTCAAAAAGCAACGGGGAAGACATTGTCATCAGCGATATCTTCAAAAGAGGAAACGCCCGATGATTGGATTCCTGAATCAAGACAAAGAATGAGGCAAGCCTTAGATAATGCAAAACGTAATGAATAAGTTGGCTTATTGGGAAGTGGTACATTCAATATATTCCCCCTTTTCTTTGCAGCCGCGGGAATGGGATAGAAAAACTTTGATTTCTGTGGCTAGAGAATCGGAGATCCATTTATCAGGTTGGCCGATTGGTGTTGTTCTAAACCGAGAGGATGCTATTCCTAAATCGACGACTTTTGGCATAAAAGCAGAGATTAAAAGTTTGTATGATGAAATGTTCGACTATTGGGAGTTGCATAAAAATGGTCGTTTTTATTTTATGAGAACACTTGAAGAAGCTTATCGTACATGGGATGGCAAACAAACTGAAGCACATGTATTCAATTTCGATACGAGAATAGTCAGAACTGCGGAGGCTTTCTTACATTGTCAGAAACTTTACCAGATATTAGAAGTTAATCCTAAAGAAACTATTCAATTTCAAATTAATTATTTTGGACTTAAGGGCCGGGGCTTATCGGTAGCAGATACCGGTCGTTTTCTGTCTCTTGACTATAAATGCCAAGAAGAATCGTATCATGTTAAAAAGAATTGTTCTCTGGATTTAATCGCTGCTGATTTGAAAGGGTTAGTATATGAGTGTACTAAGGAGTTGTTTGAATTGTTTAACTGGTTTTCATACCAAAAACAAGTCTGCGACGATTTGATTGACAAATTCTTAACACAAAGACTCTAACTTCAATGGCGTTAAACGGGGGCAGCTCCAGGATTTAGAAAGTAATCGGAATCGGTAGGGCTGGCAACTTAAGGCACACTTTTTGTTAATAGAGAGGCGATATAAGAGTAATTCCATGGAAGTGAAAATGAATGTAGATGGTGGCGCATCACAATTTTCTATTAGAGAACACTTACTTTTAGATGTGTTGTCAAATGATACGGGGGAATTGTCTCCTTGGGAAAGACTTTTTATTGTGAACCATCTCAAGGTTAATGTTAAAGTACACGAATGTGGCTTGGCTGCATTATATATGCGTTGTGGATGTTTTTCTGAAGCCGTAGCTATATATAGAAAAATCAAGCATTGGCGTAAACTTGGTGACTTAGCCTGGATTATGGGGAATTTGGATGAAGCAATGGAGTATTATTATCACAAAGAGGACAAAAACTCTGATATTTTTCGATCCGGCCCAGATTATGACAGATTATTTAAACTGGCTTTTTATCGTTTTGATTGGAATCTTATCAAAGAATTAATTGTTAAGGTTGACTTGTGTTTTCTTCCCAATTTTAAGAAAACATTGATGGGAAATATCTCCGTTTCAATTCAGCCATATTTAGATATTATGCTTTTAGGAGTAATCAATCTCAACTTATTAACTGATAAGGTAATACTTCAAAAGATATCTGATGGTTTTGGCATTGTTGAAGACGTTTTGATAAAAACAATTATTGCGAAAAGTACTTTAGAAAAATCGAAAATAGTCGCCTTGCAAAAGAGAATGACTCCAAAAATTCCTTGTCAACAGATATCGTTTCCTGAAGCCGCTAGCCGAGGAAAAACTGAGAGAGCACAGCATTTGGCAAAGTTTATTCATAGTGCTGATGACCTAGTATTGAAAGCTCGCAAGTGTATGAAATTGTTTATTGAGAATGGTGATAATCAGCCATTGCAATTATTTGTTGAAATTGTAACTCAACCTGGAGTCGCAGCTATTAGCCAAACAGTCCTGTTCTCAGTTATGGAGAATGATGGGTATGATCCTGAACGCGCATCTTTTGAACGACAAGTAGAACTTTATCAATGTCATCCACTGATGTATAAACGATACTTTGGAAGATTATTGCGAGCGAAGTTTAGGGGCGATATTGCTTTGACAGGAGATAATTTACTGACTGGCATTTTTCAACAAATGGTTTCTATTGATGTTGATTTTATGGAAAAACTTGGTGATGATACCCAAATAAGCTTCGAGAAGTTGACATCTTGTAGAGATTGGGCTGCGATGCGGTTGGAGGATTGGTTGCTTGATGATGGTTATTTGTTGGTGTGTGAAATAAAGAGTCTATGGCTAAAAGGTAAAGCTGATAAGGTTTCTAAGCCGTGGTCTTCTGATAAGCATTACCCCGAATTTCCTAATGAAATGAAAGAATGGAAGGATCTGATGCAGCGCTGTCGTAATTGGTTATCTCAAAAATGGCAGCACGAAATTGGGATAAATCCGTGGATTAATGAAACTCAGGTATTTGAATTAATAAAAAAGGCATTTAAAGATAAAGAGGTCGTCCGACATGCACAACCCGTATGGCTTGCGCCTCAACATTTGGATGTTTTTGTCCCGGATTTTTCCGTGGCTATTGAGTATATGGGAGAGCAACATTATTGTCCTGTTGAATTCTTTGGAGGGCAGGAAGGATACTTTCGTACGGTCGAGCGAGATAAGCGGAAGGCAGAAATATGCATGAATTTAGGGATTAAATTATTTTATGTTAGATATGATGACGATATTTCAGCATGTATCAAAACAATCTTATCGCAGATTCAAAATAAGACTTTGTAAACGAATCCAAACGGAAGTCAAACGGGGTCAGGCATGGAAAACTAGAAAGTAAGCGGAATTAAGCGGATGGGGTAAGTTTTTCTGGTTTGCTATTAATGGGAGACAGGATCAAGGTTTCACACAAAATACTCATTACGCAATACGCAGTACTCAATACGGTGCATAAGGATGGTTTGGGGAGGGTGACGGAGATCGTGGAGCAGGAGACGATTCAGGAGCCGTATTCCGAAATGCCTAAGGTCAAAGAGATGAGATCCACGCAGTTTGATAATTTGAAGTAGTTGGATTTAGGAAGCAACAGCGAGAGCAAGAATCCCGACCGAATTACCAACCTACGAGGTTGGTAATTTTTTTTAAAGGGGTTTTTCCGCTGCCCCGGTTGTGATAGGCATGGATATACGGTAGATATACGATGGATATGCATTGTAAAATGTTCGGATTAGCAATGTATATCATCCCGTAAGGGATGTATATCGCTAAGCATATATCAAAGTATATCCGTTGTTTCACTGCGCCATTGAAGCTTCTCTTTAGAGAGCGAGTAAGACGTATTTAAAAAGTAATACGTTTTATACTTGACTTACTTTTTGCGGTGTGGTATCCTTTTTATGAAAGGAGAATCGGAATATGACGACAACAGCTATGACCACAAAAGGACAGATCGTTATTCCTTCCAAGATACGAAAACGACTTAATTTAAAGCCGGGAGCCAAGCTGTCTATTGAAGAGCGGGGCGAAGAGATCATTATAAAGCCGGTAACCGAGGCGTACTTTCAACGGATAGCTGGTGTTTTGGGTACAAAAGGGAAGCTGGCAAAGGCGCTTACTGATGAGCGGAGAAAAGATCAACAGAAAGATAAGTAGCAAGATGCAGGCAAAGATACTGGATGCTCATGGTTTAATGGTTTTTTTGGAGAAAGAGCCAGGGTATGAAAAGGTAAAAGCTTTGTTTGTTTCTGCGGTAGAAAAGAAACACGCTGTCTTGATGACATCGGTCAATTGGGGAGAGGTTTATTATATTGTTTTGCGTGAAATGGGCGCACGGAAAGCGGAAGAGATCGAAAAAGTGATCGGTAAACTTCCGATTGAGGTCGTTGACGTGGATGTATCGCTTGCGAAAGAAGCTGCCATGTTAAAAGCATTTCATAAAATGTCTTACGCGGATTGTTTTGCCGCGGCGCTGGCCAAATTGCATAATGGTGAACTTACCACCGGCGACAAGGAATTTAAATCCTTAGAACGCGAAATTAAGATCAACTGGTTGCCTTGAATATGACAGTTTTTCCTTTCCTTTCTTTTTTGCTATAATATCTTTAGTACGGTCTGGGGTTTAGGTTTTAAAGAGAATACTTTAATTTGAGGAGATACCTATGCGTAGATCATTATTGTTTTTCCTTTTTGCCGGGTTGGTGTTGTTGAGCGGGTGTAAGAAGGAGTATTCGCGGTATCCGTCGGTGGCAGTTCCGCAATATAAAGAAACTGATTATGTGGGAATGTTGACGGATAAGAATCCGGAGGTGGTGTATAACGCGGTGGCGGTTTTGGGCCAGCAGGCGGAAGCGATGGGAAAACTGCTGTCTGATGAGAAAGCCGATAAAAAGTCCGCGGAATATCTGATGGCAATGGAGGTTTATAAGAAAATAACCGGGTTTTTAAGTTTGGAGGATATCCGTGTCGTGTCGGCTTCATTGCGTTTTATGCAATTGTTCGGGGAAACGTATACTGCCAAAGCCGAGCTCGTTCAGCCGGTGTTACAAATCAATAGTAAGAATACGCAGGTTTTGTATGAGCAGATCATGGCGTTAAGCGTTGTCGCGAATAAAGATTCGAAGATCCCGGATACGGTGGTGCGCAATTTCCTGAAAAACCGGTCCTGGATAGTCTCCCGCGCAACGTATCTTTTGGTCAATAGCCTGGAAAATGACCGTATCCGCCGGGAGTTGTTCAAGACGTATAGGCGTTCTATCGATGAAAAAGAAAGACTGTTGATCCTGACGGCGTTTCAGGACAAACTGGGAGATTCTCTTGCCGATGCCTTAAGCGCGGAAATTTTGACGGAGAGAAGCGCTAAGATACGATATCAGATATACGATGTTTTACGGAACAGCCGGAATCAGGAGAAGGTCTTGCTCTGGTTTTATTTGAATTATGATAAGCTCGATGCCGCGGATAAAGTGTATTTGTTTGAATCGCATCTGGCAACGATGCAGGAAGATTTTTCGAGCAGGTTGATCATCCAATTCGTGAAAAAAATGTTTCCCGCGAACGAGGCATCTTTGAAGAAGATCGATGACGCGTTGGAAGCCTATGAGAGAAAGACCTCTCTTTCTGCGGCAGAAAAACAGGGTTTGAACAATCTGCAGGTGATCGCAAAGGCTTTGGAGGAAGAGAAAGCACTTTCTGAGCCATGGAAAAACCTCCGCAATAAGAAGAAGGCATTAAACGCCGACACGGCAAAGCTGCAGAGCGAGTACGACGTGCTCGTAAAGGATTTTGCCGCTAAGACAACCGACCTTTTCGGCAAATACGCTGTGAACGCGGAAAAGAAACAAAAATATATCGAGGCTATCCTGAATTCCCGCGATGGTCTGCGAGATCTTTTGAAACAATAGATGCATGCTTATGGATTTCATGAAAGAAGCGATAAAAGAAGCCAAAGCCGGTTTAGCCGAAGGCGGGATTCCGATCGGCGCGGTTCTGGTCCATAAAGGCGTGATCATCGGGCGTGGGCATAACCGCCGGGTCCAAAAAGGCAGCGCGATTTTGCATGGCGAGACCGACGCTCTTGAGAACGCCGGACGGCAGAAGGCCAGTGTGTACCGGGAATGCACTATGTACACGACTCTGTCGCCATGTATTATGTGCACCGGGGCTATGCTTTTGTATGGGATTCCCCATGTTGTGGTGGGAGAGAATAAGACGTTTATGGGTGCAGAGGATTTGTTGCGCCAGCGCGGAGTAAAAGTCGAGGTTTTGCAGGATGCTGAGTGTATTGCAATGATGGAAGTTTTTATTAAAGAGAAGCCGGGACTTTGGAGCGAAGACATCGGGAAATGAAGTCTTTTGTCTATTTTAAAGCTAAAATATAGTTATTGAAAGATTTCTTAAGGGGTTGCCCACCCCTTAGACCTGGGCTCCATTTCTTTGTGCCGACGAAAGAAATGGAGGAAAGAAAGCGTCCCTCTGAAAATTCCCGCATTCTTGCAGGAATAATTTACGCTTCAGGGGTTCCCTGCCGATTCGTCTATCCTGACTCAGCGGACACTCAGACCTCCTATCTTCGCCCTTACGCCTAAATTATGCAAGAATGGGCGCGAATTTTCAATGGGTAAATCCGATTAATTGTAGAAAGTGCCGTTTATTTCTTACCCCGTGCGAAACCAAGCGCTATTTTTTCTATGATTTATGAAAATCGACGGAAACACGAGGTTGAAGCGCCGCTGAGACAGGATGTTGAAGTCGGCGGTGAGATGAGCAAAGCGAATTGAATCCATTTTCGTCCTTCTTTACTATGCCACCATCCCGGTGGCTACATATTGGAAAAGGACGGAGCTCTCCTGAGCTCCAGTAAATCATTGTCAGAAAAAAAGCGCTGTTGAGCGGGGATGTTTTCTGTTCTTAGGTTCTTTTGCAGCTCAAAAGAACCTAATGCCTAGGGTTGTAAAGGGACTGGCAGAAGTCCCTTTATGATTATAAAGTAAAGAAACGAGCTAACGAGCATACGAGCTATTTTCATGCTATAATGCTTCCTTAATAAAATTAAACACAAACGACTATGTTAAAAAGTTATTGTTTGATTCTAATATCTGTTATTTCCATTTGCGGATGCGCGACGACGCGGCATGCTGCCCCGCCGGATCGATTAACCAACGCGCGAGTGTATGGGATGGATGATATCAGAGCGTTCAGCGGCGAGCCGTGTGATTCATTCAAGCAAGATTTCATCAGGTTGATAGAGAAAGGTAAAGGCGGTAGCAATTTCTTTTTTAATCTTTTAAATCCGCAGACTTTTGACGTGCTGGCTATTTCAGGTGGTGCGGCAAACGGCGCTTACGGCGCGGGTTTATTATGCGGATGGTCGGAAGCTGGAACTCGTCCGGAGTTTAAAGTTGTTACAGGGATAAGTACTGGCGCGATAATGGCGCCGGTCGCGTTTTTAGGGAGTAACTATGATGGAAAACTGAGAGAGTTTTACACGAAATATTCCACGAAAGACATCGTGCGACGGCGCAATCCTATCATCGGCGCATTATTTGGTAATTCCTTAGTGAGCGCACGCCCTTTAGAGCGTATTATTGATTCTTATTTTGATGCCGACTTTTTGAATCATGTAGCTGTTGAATATAACAAAGGCCGTAGGCTGTATGTGGGGACTACCAATTTGGACGCGCAACGGCTGGTTATTTGGGATATGGGGAAGATTGCGTCTATCGGCGGCGATAACGCACTTAAACTATTTCGTAAGATCATTTTGGCCTCGGCATCCATGCCCATTGCTTTTCCTCCGGTGTATTTGGATGTTGAAGCCGACGACACGATATATGATGAGATGCATGTGGATGGCGGCGTGACCAGACAGGTTTTTTTCTTGTATGATGTTTTACAGGGGCTTGATAGTGCCATAAAGGAAAAGAATTTCGATATATCCAGGCTTAGGTATTCTATCTATGTGATACGAAACGGTTATGTCGACCCTCAATATAACGAAGTCCCGGATAGATTCGCGGCGATTTCTGAGCGCGCGATCGATACGACGATCAATGCCCAGAGTATCGGCGATCTCTACCAGTTATATGTTTTTACCAAAGAAGGCAGAGGGAATTTTAACCTTGCCTATATCCCCGGAGTGCATAAATCAAAAGCAAAAGAACTTTTTGATTCTGCCGAAATGCAGGAACTTTTTGATATGGGTTTTGAAGAAGCCCTGGCCGGATATCATTGGAGAAAAGCGCCGCCGGGGATGGTTGATGGGGAATAATAACGTATAGGATTGACCGCTCCCTATGGCCGATAGGACGCCCGCTTCGCTTGGATGACGGACGCAATAAGCTATACTATCAAAATAATGAGTGCCGCAAATGGGATGAATATAGATACGTGCCGGGTTCGGCCCCTTAAAGCGAAGTTGATCCAGCCTTTTCGTACCGCCCTGGGCCAGCATGATACGCTGGATAATCTGCTTTTTAAGATCACCTTACGCAACGGCATAAGCGGGTATGGTGAAGCCGCGGTTGCCACGCATATCACGGGTGAAACATTAGAACAGACTAAGAAAAATCTTCAGCAGTGCTGTGCTGATTTACGCGGACAAACAGCTGCCGATTATTTGAGGATCTCGGCAATGCTTCATGAACAACTGCCGGATAATAAGGCCGCGCTTGCCGCTGTCGAGATGGCGCTTTTTGATGCGCTGACACGTTCTTTACAGATACCGTTATGGAGATTGTACGGGGCACGTCCGGTGAAGATACGTACCGATATTACGATCGTCATTGATTCGTTAGAGAACACCCGGAAAAAGGCAATAGAGTTTTATCGGCAGGGATTCAGGGCTTTTAAAATAAAGATCGGACGCGATATGGATTTGGATATAGCGCGGGTGATCGCGGTAAAAAAGATCGTAAGAAAATCGAAGATATATTTAGACGTCAATCAAGGGTACAGCGCGGATCAGACGATAAGCTTTTTAAAGCAATTGGGAAAACACGGTATTATTCCCGATTTGCTCGAACAGCCGGTCGCGAAGGATGACACAGAAGGCCTCAAACGCGTCACCCGCCTGGCAAAAACAAGGATCTGTGCCGACGAAAGCGTGCGAAATGTGCAAGACGCTGTCTGGGCGATTAAGGAAAAAGCCTGCCATGTGATAAATATAAAAGTAATGAAATGCGGGTTGGTCCAGGCTAAAGAGATCGCACTGTTAGCCAGAGCGAATGATATCGGTATTATGATCGGCGGCATGATGGAAAGCCCGCTTGCCATGACGTGCTCGGCTCAGATCGCCGCGGGCTTGGGATTTATCGATTATGTGGATTTGGATACTCCGTTCTTTCTAAAAGATGTGCATAAACATCCGTTCCTTTCGAAAGACGGCGTGTATGATTTCACAAAGGCAAAGAACGGGATAGGGATAGTTCCGGATGGTGGATTATTATAGTATGTGTTCCTGGACGTTTCGTGATGTTCCGGAATGTTCCATAAGGTTTCCTAACGCAACTTCCCGGAACTTTAAGAAACGTTAAGGAACCTCAAGGAACGTTATAATAAGTCTTGCGGCATAATCCATAGGCACAGAATACTTCTAAACATGGTAAATAATCATTATCTGGGTATCGTCTTCCTGATATCGATCGAATTTCTCGTGTTGTATATTTCTAGCCGTAAAGACTTTAAAAAGTATTTTAATTTTATCCCTCCGGTATTCTGGATCTATGCTATTCCGATGGTATGTTCTTCTCTGGGGCTGATTGATCCGCAGAACAGATTTTACAAAACGATATCCGAAAACGTGCTGCCGGCAAGTCTTGTCTTGCTTTTGATCAGTACGGATCTGCATGCGATCCTAAAACTGGGCAAAAAAGCGCTGATAATAATGTTGATCGGTAGTGTTTCGATCATGATCGCTATGCCGACAGTTTTCTATTTATTTAAAAGCTTGGTTGGCGCGCATATGTGGAGCGGATTCGGCGCGCTTTCAGCGTCGTGGGTCGGCGGCAGCGCAAATATGGTCGCGGTCAAGGAAGCGCTGGGAACTCCTGAACCGGTTTTTGCTCCTATGCTTGTGGTAGATACGATCGTGCCGTATGTGTGGATGGCGCTGTTGATCGCTATGGCCGGGTTTCAGGATTCTATTGATAAAAGAATCAAAGCGGACCTGCGGGTAATGGGCGAATTGAATCTGCTTTTGAGCAGGCAGCAATCTCTCGCAAAACGTTTTTCAGCCGGCGGTACCCTGTTGATATTTCTGACGGCTGTGATCGGCGTGATCATCTCGAAGAAATGTGCGGTGTATCTGCCGGTTATTAAAAACACAATTTCGAATTATACCTGGGTGATAATTATCGCGTCGCTTCTGGGCGTGCTTTTATCGCTGACACCGGTGAAAAAGCTCGAGCAGTCTAATTCGACGACGATCGGTTATTGGCTGTTATATTTTGTGCTGACGACTATCGGCGCGAAAGCCTGTATCCGGGATTTTGGCGCCGCGCTGATTCTGATCGCGGCGGGTTTTTGTGTGATCGCCCTGCATGGGTTTATTCTGGCTCTTGCCGCGAAAATAATGCGCGCGCCCATGTTCTTAGCGGTTACTGCCAGCCAGGCCAATATCGGCGGGCCGGCGTCGGCGCCGGTTGTCGCGGCGGTTTATCAGCCGGCATTGGCATCAGTAGGGCTTTTAATGGCTATTTTGGGGAATATTCTGGGGACCTACACAGGCATTCTGACAGGTTACATTTGCAAACGTATTGCGGGGGTATGATGCGTAAAGTAGTTGTTGTCGCGGTATTAGTCCTTTTGGGGTGGGGTGTGCGTGTTTACGGTTACAGAAAACCGTATTCGTTCAGCGCTCGTTCAGTATTGCCTAATGTCAGTACTGAGATGAAGTCTCCGGGTTTTTGGATCAGCCGACTGAGCGCCCCGGATAAAGAGATCATGACGCCGGGCCAGGTACTCGTATTCAATCAGGATATCGTTAACTCGAAACTACGAGATGATATCGCTTCTTTCCCGGGCACATACCACGGCAAAGAATTGAAGGCTTCTCTGGAAAAAAAGTTTAAAGAAACCGTCTCAGCCGGGTATTTTACGCAGAACGGACGAAAGGCCGATAAAAGATTCTTTGCCTTATTGGAGAAGAATCTTTCTCTGGAAAATATACCGGATACTCTCTCGGTGAGATTCGCGGTAGTGGCCGCTATTTCCGACCAAAGAGTCTTGCCGACTCAGGCAAAACTGACGAAGAAACCTTTCGATCTTGATTTTGATGAGTTGCAAAACAGCAGCCTTGATATTAATACCCCGGTTGCGGTGCTGTGGCAGAGTATGAATAACTTTTGGAGCTATGTGACCTCTTCGTCAAGCTCAGGGTGGGTTTTGACGCAAAATCTGGCAGTCTGCTCGCGGGATGAGATCACAAGAATGCGTGCCGATGATTTTGTTGTAATAACTGAAGCTAAGGCGGATATCTATACCGATAAAGAACAACGGCAATGGTACGGTTTTGCGCGAATGGGCTCGCGTTTTGAAGTCAAGAATTATTCGCAGGATACTGTCGAAATCGCGCTGCCGACGCGTGACGAACACGCGCGTTTGCGGGTCATCCCGGGGTATATGAGAACGAAAGACCTGCATCGCGGATATTTGCCGTATACTCCCCGCACGATTATCCAGCAGGCTTTTGAGATGCTCAACACGCCGTATGGATGGGGCGGCATGAACGGAGAACAGGATTGTTCACAGTTTTTGCAGGAGGTCTTTGCTACCGCGGGCGTAGATATTCCGCGCGATTCTTCCGAACAGTCTAAAACCGGTATTTCGTTGGGTGAGTTCGATAAGAATTTGGACAGAGAGGCGCGTCTCAGTACAGTCATCGCGAAGGCGCAGGCAGGGGTAAGCCTTTTGTATATGGATGGGCATATCATGCTTTACTTAGGCGAAATAAACAAAATCCCGTATGCGATACACGATACGTCGGCATACCGCAAAAGAATAGCTTTCAGTGACGCGCCGCTTTTGATCAATAAAGTCACCGTGTCTGATTTAAGCTTGGGAGAGGGATCAAGCAAGAAGTCGTTACTGGAGAGACTAAAGAGTATTAGATTGATAGCGGATTCGCCTGTTCAGTGAGCCGGGAAAAATAGGGACAGCTACTAATTAATTATTGACTAACCCTACGATTATTCCTACAATAGCACCATGTCACGAGTGGCACGAGTAGTAGCAGTCGAATACCCCCACCATATAACGCAACGAGGTAATAATCGTCAGGATATATTTAGTGACGATTTCGATCGGAGAAAATATCTGTCTCTGATCGCCAGTCATAGCAGCTATTACAAACTTGAAATATTAGGTTATTGTTTAATGCAAAATCACGTTCATTTTATAGCAGTTCCACATACAGAAGAATCACTCGCGAAAACATTTAATTTCGCTCATATGCGTTATTCGCAGTATTTTAATGAGAAAATGAAGAGGTGCGGTCATTTATGGCAAGGACGGTTTTATTCATGTATCTTAGATGAAAAACATCTATACGCCTGTGCTCGTTATGTGGAACGTAATCCGGTCAGAGCGGGGATAGTAAATAATACTTGGGAATATGAATGGTCCAGCGCCAAAGTGCATTGCGGTTTAATGCATGAGGATATTCTAAACACAAATAGATTATTTAATTATATTGATGACAACAATGATAATGAGAAGTGGAAATCATTCATCGGTGGCATGGATGATAGTAGCGACACAAACAGAATAAAAAAGTTTACCATGCGCGGTTTACCGGTAGGCGATGAACAATTTATTGCTGCCTTGGAGAAAAAACTCGGAAGAGGGCTTACAGTCGTACCACGGGGAAGACCGAGGAGGGGAAAATAGTAGCTGTCCCTATTTATTGTAGAAAAATGAACCTGTTTCTTAACGTCGAAAGGAAAAATGATTAACGCGAATGAATTAAAACCAAGTGCAATGATCGTGGTTGAAGGAGAACCGTATCAGGTGACAGATGTGTTTGTTTCACTGCCGTCTGCGCGGGGAGCATCGACAATGGTGCGAGTTAAGGCGCGGCATATATTAAACGGTACGATGTTTGATAAGAATTTTAAGGCGGCTGAAAAGTTTCAAGAGGCGGATATCGATCGAGTCGGAGCGAATTTCAGCTATAAAGACGAACACGCCTACTACTTTATTAACCAAAGCACATACGAGACAATCGAGATCCCTAAAACAGTGGTAGCTGCTGCTGCTGTTTATTTGATTGAAGAACAAGCGGTTAAAATAATGACGTATCAGGGCGCTCCGGTGGCGCTGGAATTGCCGCTTTATGTGAATCTAAAAGTTGTCGAGACCGAACCTGTCTCGCAACAGGCGGGTGGCGGCGGAGGAGGAACGAAAAGCGCGATTTTGGAAACCGGCCTGGAAGTAAAGGTATTGAGGCACATTGCGTCGGGTGAGACGGTGCGCGTTAGTACTGAAACGGGAGAAGTGGTCGGTAGGGCGTAATGTTCGGACGTGGTACCCCAATGTCTACGTATTTATACCAGGAGATTTGGATGACCGTTGGTGTAAGTACCGCAAGACGATTTTGGGGATTTTGAAGATGGTACATGGCTATCCTGATGAGGGGTAGGGGGGGATTTAGGTTTTGAAAGAAAAAAATCAAAAAATAAAGAAATTGTCTCTGTTGGACAGATTTAAGAGGGAACTTAGGTTTTATCAGGCTGTTCTCAAGGCTTCCCGAACGCCAAAGTTGAGTAAGCTTTTTCTTGGGATGGCCGTGGCGTACGCGCTTAATCCCATAGACATAATTCCTGATTTTATTCCTATTTTGGGATATTTGGATGATTTGATTATCGTTTCAACATTGATTTTCATTGCCGTTAGATTAATACCT
>Ga0172370_10000487_pt1 | contig 61908 bp, 65 predicted proteins | sample LakKiv5m_FD_114538 | JGI IMG/M metagenome (GOLD analysis project Ga0172370, IMG submission 114538) | Freshwater microbial communities from Kabuno Bay, South-Kivu, Congo - kab_022012_11.5m | ecosystem: Environmental > Aquatic > Freshwater > Lake | place: Democratic Republic of the Congo... | reverse complement strand
CATGCCCATCCCAATTCTTATAACAGAATGCCAGCACACGGTTCGCAAGGTTGCCCCACGTCGCAACCAGTTCGTTGTTGTTGCGCGCCACAAACTCAGCCCAATCCCAATCGCTGTCTTTGTTCTCCGGCATATTGACCGTCAGATAATAACGCAGGGCATCGGCGTCATAACGCGTCAACGCGTCGCGACCCCACACAGCCCAATTGCGCGAGCCGCTGATCTTTTTGCCTTCGAGATTCATAAATTGATTCGCAGGCACGTCGTATGGAAGGATCAGCTTGACCCCCTCTCCAGATTGTGCTTTTCCATCTGGGGAGGGGCCGGGGGTGGGGTCGAAAATTTCCATGAACGCGCTTCCGACTCCCATCAACTCGGCCGGCCACAGCGACGTGTGAAAGAAGATGTTGTCCTTGCCGATGAAGTGGAACTGCTTCGCTTTTGGATTCGTCCACCAATCGCGCCACGCTTCCTTCTGACCCGAAACCTGCGCCCACTCAATGGGGGCGGAGAGGTAGCCGATGACGGCCTCGAACCACACGTAAAGTTTTTTCGTTTCCCAACCCGCATCGCTGACGGGAACGGGGATGCCCCAATCGAGATCGCGCGTGATGGCGCGCGGCTTGAGTCCTTCGGCTTCGATCTTCCTCAGTGACTCGCCTAACACAGTATCGCGCATGTGACTGGCGCGTTCCTTGAGGAAGTTTTTGACATCCGGTTCGAGTTTGGAAAAATCAATATAGAAATGTTCGGTATCGCGCAGTTCAGGCGAAGACGTATCGCCCTCGATCTTTGATTTCGGGTTGATTAACTTGGTGGGGTCTAGTACATTGCCGCAGGTATCGCACTGATCGGAGCGCGCGCCTTCCGTGCCGCAGATGTAACAAGTCCCTTCGATGTAGCGATCCGGCAGGAAGCGGTTCAATCCAGGCGAGAACCATTGCGGCTCCGTCTTCTTGAACAGGAATCCGTTTTTCTGCAATGCCAAAAAGATGCTCTGCGAAACCTTGAAATGATTCTCGCTGTGCGTGGTGGTGTACAGGTCATACGAAATGCCGATCTGCTTGAACAGGTCAATGAAACCTTCGTGATAGAACTTGTACACTTCCTCGACGGTTTTTCCCATCTTGTCAGCGGCGAGCGTGACAGGCGTACCGTGCGAGTCCGTGCCGGTGATCATCAGCACTTTGTCCCCTTTCAGGCGGTGGTAGCGCGCAAAAATGTCGCCAGGCAGGTGCGAACCCGTCAGGTTCCCGACGTGGATTTCGGCATTGGCATAAGGCCATGCAACTGCGACTAAAATATTTTCGGGCATTCGTGCCTCCAGTGATTATCCGTCATTGCGAGTGACCGCTGGTCGAGTGCCGCCGCAGGCGGTGTACCGAGACCGAGGGAGCGAAGCAATCTCCTCGCAATATAAAATCTATATTTGGGTGGTGACGTGAGATTGCTTCACTTCGGTTTCGATACGGCGGACGAACACCGCCTACTCAACCTCCGCTCGCAACGACAAGTCGATTTACAAACAAAAAAGGCCGTCCGCGAAATGGACAGCCCGTTTTCGTTCAGGTATGCAGACCTAACGTGCTTTCCACTCAGCGCGGCAAGACATGGATATTCGCATGGCCATGGTTATTGTCACCATTGGGAAAGCAGGTCTGGTAAACATTGCGCCAAGTTTACTATGTCCTTCGCTGTGTGGCAAGTACGGTTATGCCTTTCGGTAGCGGCAATCAACTGCAAGATACCCGTAAGGCTCTGTTGTGCTACACTATACCCAAGAAGCTGAAGACTGTGATTGTCAGGAAGGCCGCCATGAAATGGATCAAAGATAGCACGTCTCGCCGGTACATGCTGTGGGGATTTGCGCTTGGTCTTTTCTTTATCGTTGCGGGGACGGTTATAGAAATCTTTGTCGAACACCTGCCGTGGAATTTTGCTTCCATCCTCGAGGCCCAGCGGATCGAGCCACTCCTGCAGTTGGTGGACACCGCGCCTCTTGTGCTCGGCTTTATTGCCGGGATGATAGGAAATCAAAATAGACTGTTTTCTGTTATCAGTAAGAGTAAAAAAGAATGGGAAACGATCTTCGACGCCTTCTCCGATCCGATCTTTGTGGTGAACGAAGACCGACAGATCGTCAGATGCAATCATGCCGTGATAGATCGGCTGAACACCACGTATCCCAAAGTGATCGGAAGGCCGCTGTCCGAAATCATGGTTCCGGGCCAGGCGGGCGACATTGAGCATTTCCAGAATTCAGATAAGGAATTTCCCTGGTTGGGCCGCCTGTATGAAATTTCCACAGCGCCAGTGATGGTCGATGGTATCGTGGGCGATAGCATTGTCATTCTTCACGATGTTACAGATCGCAAACGGGCTGAAGAGGAGCTCCGAATTTCGGAAGCCCAATTGCGCGGCTTGTTTGCTGCCATGAGCGATGTGGTGATCGTCTATGACAGGAACGGGAAATACATCAGCATTGCGCCAACTCACCCCGACCTTTTGATCAAGCCCCCCGAAGAATTGATCGGAAAGAGGCTCTATGATGTCTTTCCAAAAAAGGAAGCGGAAATTTTCACCAAAGACATCCAGGCTGTTTTGGAAACCCGCAAGATCATGCAGGTGGAATATTCCCTGCCGATTTCCGGTCAAACGATGTGGTTTACCGCCACCATTTCGCCGATGCAGGATGATACTGTCCTTTGGGTGGCGCGTGATATCACTGATCGCAAACGGAACGAATTGGAAAACATCCGCCAGAAGCAATATTTTGAGTCGCTGATCAGTAACAGCCCGGTTGCCATCGTGGTGCTGGATAATAACGAGAGAATAGTGTCCAGCAATCCCGCCTTCGAACGATTATATGGTTATTCAAGCAAAGAAATCCTTGGGGCAGATCTCGATTCTCTTATAACAACAGATGAAACTCGCGAAGAAGCCTCGCGCTATTCACAGCAAGTTATGACCGAGGCGGTACATGCCATCAGTAAACGTAAACGCAAAGACGGCTCACTGGTTGACGTGGAATTATTTGGTGTGCCTGTCATCGTTGCTGGAGAAAAGGCGGGCGCGTTTGCCATGTACCACGATATTTCTGAGACTACCCGCGCCCGTCAAGTCGCCGAGGAAGCCAGCCGCGCTAAAAGCGAATTCCTTGCCAACATGAGCCACGAGATCCGCACACCGATGAACGGCGTGATCGGCATGTTGGAACTCGCACTCGACACTCAACTAACGAGCGAACAGCGCGACTATCTGCAAATTTCCCTGCAAAGCGCCGAAGCATTGCTGACATTGCTGAACGATATTTTGGATTTCTCCAAGATCGAGGCCAAAAAACTCGAACTCGAAAAAATAAGTTTCAATTTGAGGACAACAGTCGAAGATGTAGCTTACACTCTGGCGAAACGGGCCGAGGACAAAGGACTTGAACTAGCCTGTTTGATCCATCCCGATCTGGCAACCGATCTACGCGGCGATCCGAGCCGCATTCGCCAGGTCATCATAAACCTGGTTGGGAATGCCATCAAGTTCACCCAGCAGGGTGAGATCGTTATCCGGGCCGAAGCAACCGCTCAAACGGAGAAAGAAGCGACCGTCCATTTTTCGGTTCAGGATACCGGTGTTGGAATCCCTTATGATCGGCAGGTGGCTGTCTTTGAGCGCTTCACGCAAGCGGATGGCTCCACTACTCGCAAGTACGGCGGCACGGGGCTTGGCTTGACGATTTCCAAACAATTGGTCGAAGCCATGGGCGGACAGATCGGCGTCGAAAGCACGCCCGGCGTTGGAACGACTTTCTGGTTCGATATTACGTTTGAAAAACAACCGGCCAGGCCGCATGGCACAGCGCCGTTGTTGCTCCAGTCGGTAAATTTGAAAGGGTTGCATATTCTGGGCGTGGACGATCTTGCCATCAATCGAATGATCATAACTAAAATGGTTGAAGGCTTCGGCAGTCGAATCGAAACGGTCGCGACCGGAGCGAAAGCGTTGGAAGCGCTTCAACATGCCCATCGCTCAGGCGACCCGTATCGAATTGTTTTACTCGATATGCAAATGCCCGGCATGGATGGCGAACAAACAGCCAGCGCCATCTTAAATGACCCGGCTGCGCGCGATGTAAAGATCATTATCCTTACATCGATCGGTCATCGCGGCGATGCCTCGCGGCTTGAAGCGCTCGGTTGCTCCGGTTATTTGCTCAAACCCGTCAAGCAACACATGCTTTATGAGTCCCTGGTCGCGGTGCTTGGTCAAAAGATTGAAGAGCCGCCCAAACTCATTACGCGTCATCTTTTGACCGAACAGAAGCGCGCCGGTCAGCGCCTTTTATTGGCCGAAGATAATGCCATTAATCAAAAACTGGCTGTCGTCTTGTTGCAGAAAGCCGGTTATTCCGTGGACACGGTGGAGAACGGACGGCAAGCGGTTGAGAAATCTCAACAGGAAATGTACAACGCCATCTTGATGGATGTTCAGATGCCGGAACTCGATGGCTTTGAAGCCACTGGCCAAATTCGCAAGAGAGAGTTGAACAGCAGTCAACATATTCCCATCATTGCCATGACCGCTCACGTTCTTGTGGGTGACCGCGAGCGATGTCTCAAAGCGGGCATGGACGATTACGTCTCGAAACCGCTTGAACCGCAATTCTTGTTCGCCATGCTGGATCGTTGGATTCAACCCAATGAGGATAAACCTGACATAGAACCACCCACAAACGAATCGACCACCCAAGCCTCCTCCGCTTCAAACCGGGATGAAAAGCCGGTCAACCTCGAAACAGCTTTATCTCGCTTTGATAATGACCGCAAATTCTTTGCCGACATGTGCGGCGAATTCATGGTGAGTTTGCCACAGCGCATCGTGGAGATGCGCGCATCTCTCAAAGCCGGTGATGTAGTGACTCTGTCGCGGCATGGACACAGCCTGAAGGGTATCTCCGGTAATTTCTCCGCTGGGCCGATTACTCGTCTCTCTGCTGAGATCGAAGCGCTCGGCAAAGCTGGCAACCTTTCAAACATGTCTGGGCTTATCGATCAACTCGAAGCAGAAGTCAAACGTCTGAAAGAATTTTTAGTGGATGAAAAGATTCTGATTCAATAAAAGGCGAACAACAACCAAAGAATGAATGAGTTTCAGAGCATAAGAAGAGACTCCCGAAACAGGAGTCTCTTCTTATGCTCTGAAATGGGCCGTCCTTTTACTGGCGCCCCCGGCGGGGCTCGAACCCACAACCTACTGATTCGAAGTATCTAAAGGAGTTGTCTATTGTGTCAAAATAGTCAAAAAACGTATATTTTTGTATCATTTTTTAGGGTTTTCGGTCAATAGCATCCATAATTTCTATGCTGTTGAATCCGATCTGCACCCGATCTGCACCCGAAAAGGAAAGGCGACTCTAATCTCTTTTGCTCCTGGAATCCAATGCGGGCTTTGTCAGCGTATTTTTGACTTTAAAGAATTAAACTGGAGGTATCGTCGTTGGCTTCTTGCAATTTCGCTCTTGCAAGAGCAGCGCTATAAACGGATTCCTTTAATTTTGCACCTATTGAATCTTGAATTTCTTTTGATGGGAGAACAATTCTAACTTTCTTTAAATCCGAAGAACGAATACTTTTTAAGATGGATCCACTGGAAATTCTTTCTAATTGCATTTGTCCATATTCAGAATTTAAAAAAGAAACAATGTAATAAGGGTTTATATCCTTTCTGATTTTAATATTGATAAGAAATCCAGAAGCCACTCCGCCAACAAGGTCAGGCGGAATATTCGCCGCGATACCAACATTGCCTGCTCTTGTCATGACAATTGTTTTTTCATCAACTTTGTTTTTGATAACATCTCTATCGTTTTCCAATGATTTTTTAATATATTTCAAGTTCTCAAAATTGATGCCTTCCTTTGTTATACTTTTGACGAGAATATATGGAATGCCATCTTTCTTTTCGACGTAAATTGAGAAGTCTTCAATATTTGCTCCATTGTGAACAGACGTAATGATGTTTCCGAAATTTTCAACAGGGTGTTTGGATTTTTCGATTAGACTTAAGTTGTCAATATATTTTTTCAAATATCTTTTTGCTATAAAGTTGCTTTCCAAGAAAGAATGCTTTATAAAAATATTGTTTGCGTTGGGTTTGTTTTTGCCGCTATAAAAACTAAAGACGCCGGGAATATCATCCTTTTTAATCGGTCTACCTTTTTTATCGTGCCCGCAGTACTCATTAATTGAGACAAAAATATTTTTGCTTTTGCTGATTCCTTTTTGAATGAATAAAACGCTGGTGTTAATTGTGACATTAGGGCTAAATGTTTCAAATGGTAATTCAACAATTGCAAATAAATCTCCTTTATCAAGCAAGTATTGTCGTATGTACTCTTGTTGCTCATTTCCCAAAATGCCGCTTGGCAAAACCATCGCCAATTTTCCGCCGTCTTGAAAGAGAAATACTAATTCTACACGGGTGCCACGCACTCCGCTCGATCATTGGCAGGACTATTCACCACTGCGGAAACTGGATAAGCCTGCATCAACTCTGCCGGAAAGCTTTTGATGAGATGATTCAGGTTGTCAGCGCGGCGCGGCGCGGTATCCAACCACTCCTCGTAATCTTTGAATTGCAGGATCACCGGCATCCGATTGTGAATTGAGGCCATCAATTCGTTCGGTGAGGTAGTAACGATGGTGCATGAGTGCACAGGCGAACCATCCGCGGGCAGCCATTCATCCCACAAGCCTGCGAAGGCGAAGGGTTTACCGGTCTTGAGGCGAATGAAATGCGGGATCTTTGTCTTTATGCCAGGCTGTGTTTTCCATTCATAAAAGCCGTCTGCCGGGATTAGGCAGCGTTTGTTCTTGAATGAGCCCCGGAAGGCCGGCTTTTCGGCCAGCGTCTCGCCGCGCGCATTGATCAGGCGATTGCCGATGGCCGGATCTTTCGACCATGAGGGAATTAACCCCCACAGAAAGAAATCGGCAGTATTCTTGCCGTCATTGGGGATGGCCAATATTGGCTGCGTCGGCGCAATGTTATAGCGCGGTGCAAAATTCGCTGGAAAGGACATGCCTTCAAACGCGTCTTTTAGTTCGGCTGGGTCAACCGTTAGGGTAAATCTTCCGCACATTTCTCTCCATTCTAACGCAAAGTCGCAGAGTCACTAAGGTTTTTTTTCTTAAGGAAATATTTGAATTTCAATTCTTAATCATAGATGAACGAGCGCGCTCTGCGCAGATTGTGAGTTTATAGTGTTATCCAACCTTCCATTCCCGCAAGTATAGGTTGTTTTTCAAAATAGACAGGCATAGAGCTAAGAGTATCTGCATAATGCTCTTTTATCGGCTCTAATATCGTGTTTACGGCTCGCAGTAAGAGCCGTCGGTATCGGGATATATCTAATGTTCGTAGGTCTAGTGGTTCGGGCAAATCCCAAGCACGGGCGCGGGCTTTTCCCAAAACATAAAGCAAGCGAATCCTTTGCCCTGGTCTTAGAAATTTCCCTGCCGACTCCAATTGCCCCAATGCTATAGAGACTGGTGAGGGCGTCTTGAATTCTTCGAGGTTGCGGCTAACAGTCAGACAAACAACGAGCTTTTCAGGCGGGACACATCCTGAGCACAAATCTGATATTTTCCCTTGGACCAACGAGTCTATTTCGGCAAGATAATCTTGCATGTGTTCAATATCAGGTGCTTTGGCTAGGATCTCTAGGATTTCCATTTGAGTCTCTGAGATAAAGGGGGCTGTATCGTGACGTCGGGTCTCGATGCCGCGCGTTTTAATTTCGCCGTTCTGAAAGATTCCAAAATAACTATTAGGAACTGCGATACGTTTATTTCGGCGGGAATGCGGAAAAACAATCCATTTGAAGACGCCATTCAAAACGATTGGTAAACCAGTGCGGTTTACGATCTTATCAATTACAGGCTGGAAATCCTGCAAGGTGTTGCAGCCTGACTTTTTTATCCATATTCCATCCACATAACGGTGCAAGACTTGATGTCCCAGGTCTTCTGCAGCTTCTTGAGCACGCAACATGACTTCGCGACTATAGGCAAGGATGGTTTCATGCGTCTCGATGCAACCGAAGCGAGCGCTTTTGAAGCCCAAGTAACCGATGCAAGTCACAATTAACCATTTGTGGGCAGAAACTTGAGCCTTATACGACTTATAGCGACAATCATTTTGTGAGAGAACAAGAAGTCGGTGTTTGAGATTTGTTCGCTTTTTGACTAACGGAGCAAGGGTCAATGGAAGCAGGCCGGGATGGTCGCGGTCAATTAAAATCCCAAGTTCAGGTATAAGCTCGGCTGTCGGCCTCCCAGTGTTTACTGTTTCAGGCGAAATATTGAACTGCACAACGAGAGCGCCGTACATTTGAGCAAAATCTAGCTCGGCAACGTTAGCATGCAAGCCAATTTCGGGATCGCCAATCAATCCGCCTTTATCTGCTTCCAACAATTCGGATGTAGTCTTTTCGTTCTCGGTTTGTTCTTTGTTGAGTGGGATAAGGATACCCTGCTGTAGGGCAGTGATGATCTGCATTGAGGATATACCTGTGCCAGGAGATACACGGGCGGCGGTCTGAATTGATAGAGATGAGACGCGTGCCATTTCCAATACGCCATCAAAGTTGTAATCATCCCACATAACGGTATTGCCCATATCTACATGCAAGCGGCCAGCCAAAAGGACTTGTCGCCCGCGATAAACGACCTGACCATAAGCAAAATAACTGCGCTCCTTCTTGAAAGTGATCTCGGCGTTGGGGTCGCGGTTGAGTAGTAAAGGGTGGTTTCGTTTCTTCGACTGCTCTAAGAGCGTAGGTAGAAGGAAAGTATCACCGTGAGAACTGAGGATGAGGTCGGGGTCATATTGTTTCAAAATGTAGTTGAAAAAACCTAGCGAAGCTGGATCATGGATATTCAGTTTCGCGGTGGTTTTGGGGGTATGAACGACAATATTTTCTGGCTTTGCATGAAACGGGTCGGCGTCAGGTTCAATCACAATAGTACGCAGAGGCGGCATTTCTGGGTTAATATCCCATTTGGAATTGAGTACCTTCAGTTCGTGAATTGTGTCACTTTCATCGGAGGCTACTTGGCAAAGTGCAAGCGGAAATGTGCCGTAAATAGCGGCATGGCGGAGTGCAACATTTAAGTCAACGTCATAAAGAGTTATGTCTGGAAAAATATCTACCACGCGTCTCGCGATGGCAGGCAAATCATAAGGGGAATTCAATCGGGCGGCCAATACTACTGTCGAGCCATAAAAAAGATCGCGGCGTTCATCTTCTGCCAAGTGAATAGATGGCAACTCTTTTTTTAGAAAAATACATAAATCATGCAGGCGGTGACGTTGTCCCGCGGCATAGAAAGTGACGGGAAATTCTTGATACAAGCAACGACGCTGACCATCATCACACAGGAACCACAATACAACCCCGCGTTCAGGATGGATATAAATATCGAGTAGCCAGCAGGTAAATTGATTCAATCTGTCAAGTCTCTGTTTTCTTGCGCCGCAAATTTTCTACTTCTGCTCGCAAGCGCATGACATCATGGGACATCTCGCGCATTTTCATAAGTTCCCTATGGTCTTCGAGCCAACCAGAAAGCAGGAAGCCTTCAAAGGGTTGAAGAAAGCTGGCAAGGGACTCTTGCATACGGTACTTATAAGCAGCGATGAATAAGTCGTCAAAAGCCAACTTGTATTCGTGTGGCAGGCCACGACGAAATTTAGCGAGTCTGGCTTCGTAACGATGGATAAGATCGGTCGTTGTCGGCATTAGATGTCCGTCAGAACATGCTCTCCTGCTGATATGCAGGAGTAGGGACTTCATAAGTTATGATCTTCGAGGCAGCAAATTTCAGACGTTCAAATAAACGCAGAGAGTCGGGCAAGGATGGCGGCGGATAAACGATAACAGCCACGCCAGCATTGCGAGAGAGGCGGTTAAGATTTTGGATGGCATTTTCCAAGAGGAACTGCCGCATGCGAAACTGAACATTCTCATCATTAAAAGTTGAAAGTAAGTCGAGAACCAATACAGGAGTCCTGCTAACTGGTGTGGTCTGTAATAATTTCACAGCTTCAGAGCAGATAAAAGCGTGTCGGGTTTTAATTCGATCTGCAATTTCTTCGCGTCCTTCCAGAGCGCAGGCAACAATCGTTGCATCGTATTGCCTTCCGCAATCCAGGATGGTTAGAGGGCCGCGATGAGCAAGATGCGCCGCGGCTACCAACAATTGTCCAATATGTGACGAGGGTATGATGTGTAGATTCCAATGGCCGGGGCGAATGTCAAGTAAATTGTCCATGCCGATAGAATAGTTGAATTCTGAAAAATAAAAAACCCCTTTTGAGGGGAATATTCAAAAGGGAGTATGGTGAGGGGAGGCAGGTATGGCATATCTATGTTAATTCAACCTACAGCTAGGTCTTATCTCTCAAATTCACTAAAATCCCAATTTGCAAAGGTCACTCTAAGGTCAGCTTTACCTCGGAGTCCGAGCTTATTCATTACATTTCCGAGATAGGTTCTGACCGTTGTTTTAGATAGGCCTAAACGAGCGGCGATTTGAGAATCTGTGTATTTGAGACATGTAAACGCGGTTACATGCTGCTCTCGAGGGGAAAGCATGATCCACCATTGATAAAGCATATCCGTATTCGGATTGTAGGGTTGACTAACAGCTAGAGAGTCGAGAGGTACTTTATTCAGGTTTCGGTTCTCTTGGGTGGCTGTTGAATTAGTCAAATTAAGTATTGGGAAGTTACCCGAGATGGCAGAGTATATTTTCTTTTGCTGTGAGTCTCTCCGCAAGCGTTCCAGACGTTGCCAGATAGACATATTGTGAAGCATTATATTAGAACAAGAGTTCTAAGTCAAGGGTGCAAGTATGTCAGAATAAGGCAATCATAAAGGCGCAGTGCGCGAGGGCGAAGCCAGACCGAAGTGAGGGAAGGCGTAGCGCCGCGGAGTGTGGCCGAAGCGTGAAGCGATTTGACGAATGAAAAGAACGGAGGCGATCCGAAGCTCGTGTTTCTGTTTTTGAGCGGAGGTCGCCGCAGTGAATGGAATGAGGAAGCGGAACTGCGAGGCGAACGGAGCAAGCGGAGCTGACCGAACGAGGCGCGCTCTGCAAATATGTATGGAGCGTTTAGGGCATGATGCTTTAGTGTGTTCTTCACGGCGCGTGCTTTCCACGCAAAGCATGATGCCCTGCGTTTTTACGAGTGGATTTTGTATTAATGAGCCACATTCCAAGTCTCAGGAATAGCTATTGATTGAGCCAGAGTGATTTGGTAGAATGATGTAAACAATCACTTGGAGTATTTCATATGCAACGATCACTTCTTGAAGCGTTAATACCTTCCTTCCCACAAGTGCATGAAATCATTGTTGCAATTAGAAAGCGCCATAATATTGATGTAGTCCTGCGGGGCGATCAGGAGATGATAAAGACTGTAGAAGCTCAAAAGACGCCTGAAGAGTGGAAGGAGGTACTTCAGGATGTCGAAAAAGAGCTTCGAGATAAATTCAATTTCTTTGATTCTGAAATGAGTCCGTTCTTTCAAGTTTTAATAACATGGGCAAGCAATTCGTTGAATGTACCAGGGCTAGCAGATATGAATGTTGGGGTTCATGATCCTGCTATTGCGCAGATGATTGCTAGAGTGTTAGCGAGTACGCCTTCGACTATGCAATTCTTAGATCAATTCTATACAGTTGGTGCGAGAGAATTGCTTGACTATATCAAGAAAGCACAACCGATTGAAATTCCGAGTCTATTTTTTAACCCTATAGGTATTTTTACATTTCTTGCAGACCAGGATGGAGGGAAAGTCGTCATTGCCATCGCGCATCAATTGACCGATCAGAATGAAATGGTTAATGAATTTCGAGAAAAGATGGTAGAGGCCTTTGAAGAAAAACCTAACATCCAAGAGCAATATTTGGAAGAAGTTGAATTGCTGGTGAAGAAGAATTTAGGGGAATCTCTTAAGGCAGTTGTCGATTACTATCTTACAAATCATCCCGATGAGATTTCATATAAGATCGGAACTCCGGAGTATGAAGCTGCAAAGGGCAAATTGATAAACAAAATGAAGGCGAGGCTTTGGAGGTTGCAGCAATTAATCAATAAAATCGTAGGTTACAAAAAATAGTCGCTTGCTCGTAACCAAGCCAAGACTCCTTTTGATAATATCCGGACTCAAAGTCCGGATATTTTTTTGGAGTCGAATATGAAGGTACAAACATTTTTCAAAATTACACAGCCTACCAATACGATGGCTGGTGCGCTGTCAAGAGCGGTAACGGATCGCGAGGGACGAGCTACTTTAGAACCTATGGTCGCGGAGTCAACCCTGCCCGCTCTTGACAGCAACCCACTTAGCATAATTGGCGTGGTTGGGGAAAAGATGGGTTGCGCCAGGCTTCAAGGTTGTCATTCCAGAAATCTTTTACCCAACCTAATGGAAATAATGGCTCTCAATGAGCCTGGTTGCCACCCAGGGCAATTTATACGGGAATGGCGCGGCGGGAAAGCCGCCGTTCCGCAAGCGTTAGCGAGGACGGCGGCTTCCGCCGCCACCCCCTATACTGATAGGGGGGTGGAGTTTAGGAGATCAAAATGAGCAAAGTTAATTTAACCGGAACTTTGAAGACTTATAAGGCGATTGTGATTCTGGATGGGGAAGAGCTGCCAAAGGGTTATGTTGTAGCAGCAGCATTTGTATTTGGAGACGATACGCAAATTGCCATTCCAGAGGAGCTAATGAAAAATCGAGAACTATTCAACTTACTTGCTAGGCAAGCGCAAAGATGCTTGTTGATGGCTGGCAATTGGGCTTAGGAGGAAAGAGAGTGAATGAATTTATATACGGTGTACATTGGCTTTCTGTTGTTGTGACCGGACCAAAAGAGAATGCTTTTATGCTCTATGATTTATTCTTCAAAGACTTGTTTGGAGAATTGCAAAGCATGGGTCACGGGGGCAGAGGGTTCGATCAAATCTGGCATTCGTTGCTTGAATTCAAAGTTTATATCTCTCCCAGGCATGGGGGAATTGAGTATTTCAATATCGAGATACCTGGTCAAGCGTGTGAATTAATTTCTTGGCAGTTGTTTCAAGGCTTAGATGATGTCTTGCGAAGTAATTACCCAAATGATTATCACTATACACGGCTTGACTTTTCTTTTGACGAGTTGTCATTTTCGCCACAAGATGCTGAGGATGCAATCAGTAACAATCAAGTTAGATCATTGGCAAAGAGAGAGACATTAATCGTTCACAAGTCACCTTTTGAAAAAAGGGATAATGGCGAGATTGGGACTCATACGATTGAGTTTGGTTCTCGATTTTCTGAACGGATGATAAGAATTTATAACCGGAGAGGTTTTACTCGTCTTGAAATTGAGCTAAAGAAAAATCGGGCTGATCTGATTGCTAAACAAATATTCAGTGCTCAGGATGTCTCCGAGTGGTGGCCGATTATGATTTCTCATTTGAGGGATTACATTGATTTCAAAACTGATTGGTGGGATGAATTTATAAACGGTGTCGGGCGAGCCAGGGCAATTGTTAGCAGTCCGAAGGAAATGAGTGCAGAAAGAATTACCCGATGGCTTGAAAAGCAAGTAGCACCTTCGTTGAGCGCAATTCATGACATGCGGCCTGACTACTTCTTGAAGGATTTGATTATGCAAGGTCGGATTAAACGAGGAACTCGTTTTGATTTGCTTTTAGCAGATACACAACCCAAGTTAGATTTTTATGATGAGCTTGGGCGTAGGGTCTGGGCAAATGCTGAAAAAGAGAATGAAAAAGAAGAAGGTAAAAATGAATGAGTTAGTGATTACGCAAGACGAACGATTATTGAAGGCGGCTGACGTAGCCAGAATTCTAAATATTAGTAAGGCAATGGCGTACAGGCTGATCCAACAAAGAGAAATTCCAATTGTGCGGATTTGTCATGCTGTGCGAGTTAAGCCTTCGGACTTAGAGACATATATCAAGCATTGTAGTGAAGCAACTACTTCAGGCTGATTCGTGAATCACTTGCTTTGCTCTGTTATTTGGTGTATAAGAATCCTGCGTGACGTCGTTGCGCGGGGAAATTGCACTTTAACAACCTGGCAAAGCAAAAGAGTCGCCTTTCCTAAACTCAAAACAAGGAGTAAAGGAAATGGCGAATAGAGGAAGAAACGAATGCTCGATTTTCAAAAAGGCTAATGGTAAATGGCGGGCGCAAGTCTCGATCAATGGCAAGCGTCTTAGCCTAACTGCTGATACCAGAGCCAAATGCAATGATTGGCTTCGCAATATGCTTAACCAGATAGATCAAGGCCTAACCTTTGAAGGTCGAAATCTAACCCTGGCTGAATATCTCAAAGGCTGGATCACGATCAAGAAAAATGCTTTGAGAACCAAATCAGCTTTCCAGTATGAACGGCTGATAACCCTTTATCTTGTTCCTGGTTTGGGTAAAGTCAAGCTAAAGGATTTAAGTTTGCAGATCGTAAGCCGCTTTTATGAAAACCTGAAAAATCAAGGCATTGGTCTTTCAAACATTCGATATTCTCATCGCGTTTTACATGCCGCATTGGAGCAAGCGTTGAAAGATGGGATCATTATCCGAAACCCTGCTCACGGTGCAAGCGTGCCGCGAGTGGGTTATAAGGAAATGAAAATCTTGAACGACCAACAAGTAAATTTATTTCTGGCTGCTTCTGGTGTTTCAAGATTCAAAAATCTTTATCATCTTGCGGTGACAACTGGCATGAGAGTATCCGAGCTGCGCGGTTTGCGTTGGTGTGATATAGATTGGATCAAAGGGACGATCAAAATTAACCGCCAGATTCAGGATGTGCCTGGCGTGGGTTCGTTAACTGGAAACCCTAAAACGCATTCGGGAATTCGGACGATCAAGTTGGGGGAAAACTCTCTCCATGCACTGAGAGAACAAAAGCAAAAATTGGATAAAGAAAAGATAAATGCTGGCAATGGCTGGAAAGATAATGATTTGATCTTTCCTTCAAGCATTGGTACACCATTTAGCCAGGCTAATCTTCAAAAGGATTTCATAAATGTTTTGAAGGTTGCTAATTTATCAAGAATCCGATTTCATGATTTGCGCCATACAGCGGCAAGTCTCATGCTTAATCACAATGTTCCCGTGTTGGTGGTATCCCAGATACTTGGACATTCGAGTCCAAGTGTGACATTAAATATTTATGCTCACTCAACATTGGATATGCAAAGCATGGCGGCAAATGTGATGGATGAAATTGTCACACCGATACCAATTAGCCTATCACAACTGCACCCATCTGCACCCGATCTGCACCCAGTTGCACCCGATCAAAAAAAGTAGGTTTTTCATACCCCTATATATGGAAAATTAAATAAAAAATACCGTTTGTAAACGGTATTTAGGCGCCCCCGGCGGGGCTCGAACCCACAACCTACTGATTCGAAGTCAGGCACTCTATCCATTGAGCTACGGGGGCATGTGTTGCGGATTATACACGAAAACCCGCGCACCGATTCCCTAAAGCTTTTATGTGTGTTTATTTTGGCGCTCTTAACATTGCAACGCGGTTTACTGTTTGCAAAAACATCCAGCGCCGTTGGTCAACTTGACACTGCCTTGCCCTGTGCTAGAATTGCTTCACTATTGTTGAGGACAGCTCACAGGCACGGTTAGTGCGGTTGCCTCGCCCTTTTTATGGAGGGTCGTCTTGACCAAGAATCGTACGCAACAGATGGTAGACCGCCTGCGCGAACTTCAGGCTTCCTCTCCAGATATTGAGGCTTCCGCCGTTGTCAGTGTGGACGGCTTGCCGATTGCTTCGGCTTTGCCGCAGGGCGTTGAAGAAGACCGCGTCTCTGCCATGTCTGCCGCCATGCTTTCCCTCGGCGAACGTATCGCCAACGAATTGGGGCGTGGTTCACTTGAGCAGGTTTACATAAAGGGCGAAAAAGGATATGTGATGTTAATGTCAGTTGGCAAAGAGGCCGTACTGACTGCTCTCGCGCGCGAACAGACCAAACTCGGACTTATTTTTTTGGATATGCGTCGCGCTGCCGAAGATCTTACGAAATTGATCTAGTGGAGATTGCATGAGTTCTCTTCAAAAATCTGGCCTGTATTACCCCAATAAATTCGGCTTGATCATTATCAAATCGCTCGAAGAAGTGATGGGCAAGAATGGTTTGAATGCCATTCTTAACCTTGCCGGTTTGAATAACTTCGTTGAAAATTATCCCCCCGATAATCTCGAAAAAGGATTTGACTTTAGCGAGCTGTCCGCCATTGGCGCCGGGCTGGAAGAAATCTATGGTCCGCGCGGCGGGCACAGCCTGGCGTTGCGTGCCGGACGGGCAACTTTTTCCGATGCCCTGAAAAATTTCGGTGCTTTGGCTGGTATGGCCGACTTGGCGTTCGTGGTTCTCCCGCTTCACGCCAAACTGCGAATCGGTCTGCCTTCGATGGCGAAGATCTTCAGTCAGTTAAGCGACCAGCACAGCACGGTCGAAGAAAAAGACAACGAATTTATTTACGTTGTTCATAAGTGCCCGTGCTGTTGGGGACGTCACGATGCCGACAAACCCGTTTGCTTCATTGCGGCCGGCCTTCTGCAGGAAGGACTCAAGTGGATCTCCGGCGGTAATGAATTCCGAGTGGACGAGTCCAAGTGCGTGGCAGTTGGTGATGATGTGTGTGAATTTGTCATCCAAAAAGAACCCATTTCCTAGCAGGGGATAGTTATGGCAGACGCCAAATCCAAAATCCTGATCGTTGAAGATGATCTCGGCGTGGCTGAAATACCCTCCGTTTCAGGTCGCTTCACCAGCGCCGAGCAGCTCAAAGTCGAGCTGTTGAGGCGGAAACGTTAGGAGTTTGTTTGCGCATCGCAGTTGTCATCCCAACTTATAACGAAGCGGAGAACCTGCCCAAACTGGTCTCCGCTTTATTTACGCTTCCGCTCGACCTGCATCTTTTAATCGTGGATGATAACAGTCCTGACGGAACCGGCCGCATTGCCGATGAATTAGCCAAAGAAGATCAGCGCGTGCGTGTTCTTCATCGTGCAGGGAAGTTGGGATTGCGCTCCGCATATCTCGAAGGCTTCCGCCTCGTTCTGGACGATGGGGCGGATGCCGTTTTGCAAATGGACGCTGACTTTTCGCATGACCCCGCCAAAATTCCCGCCATGGTCGAGCTTCTTAAATCTTATGATATCGTACTCGGTTCGCGCTACGTCAAAGGCGGCTCGGTGGATGAACGCTGGCCCATGTGGCGCAAAAAACTTTCTGCGTTTGGTAATTTCTACGCCCGCACGATTTTGGGAATGCCCCTGCATGATGTTACCACTGGCTTTCGTCTCTGGCAGCGTGAGACAATTTTGGGCATGCCTTTTGATCGCATCAAATCCGGTGGTTATATTTTTTTGGTAGAGATGGCTTATCTCGCTCACTGCCTCAAATACAGAATCGGCGAAGTCCCCATCTATTTCGCCGACCGCCGTTGGGGTAAATCCAAGATGTCATTCAAGATACAAGCTGAAGCCGCCACGCGTATCTGGTCCGTCTGGTGGAATTACCGCGATCTGCGGCGGAAAGGCAAAGCCGCGCGGGTGGAATAAGTATTATCATGCGGTTTCGATTTCGTTTCACTCAGGGCGGTTATAATGGTCTTCATGCCAACTAAATTAACTCATCTCGATAAAAGCGGCCGCGTTCGCATGGTGGATGTCGGCGCCAAGCCGGATACCCAGCGCGTTGCGATAGCTCGCGGCGAAGTCCACATGAAGAAAGAGACGTTTAATCTGATCCGCGCCGGACAGATCAAAAAAGGCGACGTTTTGACAGTTGCCCAGATCGCGGGTGTCACCGCCTCCAAGCGGACCTCTGACCTGATCCCATTGTGCCATCCTTTGCCGCTTACCCATGTGGACGTAACCCTCGCACTCGACGAATCTTTGCCCGGCATCGTCATCACCGCCACGACGAAGACCACCGGAAAAACCGGCGTCGAGATGGAAGCCCTGACCGCCGTCTCAGTCGCAGCGCTGACCATTTATGATATGGCCAAGGCCGCCGAGAAAACCATGCGCATCCAGAATATTCGCCTGGTTGAAAAGCATGGCGGTCAAAGCGGCGACGTAGTGAACGAATAGAAAATTTTAGAGGTCTGAAATGTCTGTGAAAATCCTATTCTTTGCCAACCTGCGCGACCGCGCCGGGACAAAATCTCTTGAGCTTGAAATCCCTGAAGGCATAACTGTACAGGGATTGAAGGACCAGATCGCGCGCGATTATCCGGATCTCAAACAATCCATGGAAGCTGTATTGATCTCCATTAATCGCGAATATGCTTTTGATGAAGCAGTCGTCGCGGATGGCTCGGAAGTTGCCATGTTCCCACCGGTCTCTGGTGGATAAAATTTTGTAGGGGCACAGCGACGCTGTGCCCCTATGGAGATTAAATGAACCTCCCAACTATTTTTTCCATCACCGAAGACGAGATTGATCTCAACGATCTGCTCGCAAAGATCACGCTGACCTCAACAGGAGCAGCCGCAATCTTTACCGGCATAGTACGCGGGGTTACCTCGCGCGACAATCCGCACGAAACAGCCTATCTCGAATACGAAGCCTATGTTCCGATGGCTGAAGCCAAAATGAAACAAGTCGCCGACGAAATCCGCGCCAGGTGGCCGGTCATCGAAGGCATTGCTATTGTCCAGCGCATCGGCAAACTTTATCCAAAGACGCCAACCGTGCTGATCGCCTGCACCGCCGCCCATCGTGACACCGGCGCCTTCGATGCCGCGCGTTATGGCATTGACCGCTTGAAAGAGATTGTTCCGGTCTGGAAGAAAGAAGTCAGTCCCGACGGTGAATTTTGGGTCGAAGGCGATTACATCCCGAAGCCGGGTGAATAAAAATTATGCTGATCCGCCCCGCTGTCCCAAATGATGCGGACGCGATTGCTCGTGTCCATATCGATTCATGGCTAACCACATATCGCGGTTTGATGCCTGATAACGTGTTGGACAATCTTTCTTTTGATAATCGCAGAGAATGGTGGCAAAGTATTCTTAGCGATCAAAGTGAACAAGTTCTCGTGGCCGAAGAACATGGTCAGGTGGTTGGCTTCGCTTATTTTGGTGCCGAGCGTGAGAACGATCCTGTTTATCGCGGCGAGTTGTATGCAATCTATCTTTTGATGGATTATCAGAAAAAGAGAATCGGCTGTTTGCTTTTTAAGGCAAGCGCAGAAGGTTTGCTCAAACTTGGAATGAACAACATGCTTCTGTGGGTTTTGTCTACAAATCCAGCGCGCCATTTTTATGAAAGGCTGGGTGGCAAATATCTTCGTGATAAATCTGTTGAAATTGGCGGGGCATCTTTGCAAGAGTCGGCTTACGGCTGGGATGACATTCATCCGCTGGCGGAGATGAAATAATGCCTTTTCCTTTAGAGACACAACGTCTAATTATTCGCCCCTTTCGTGAGGCAGATATTGATTCTTTTCTCGCATATCGCAACGACCCTGAAGTCGCCAAATATCAAGGTTGGAGTTTTCCATATTCCCGCGAGAAAGCGGTCGAATTCATTACCCAGATAAAAACAGTAAGCCCCGTTGTAGTTGGCGTAAATTATCAAGCCGCCATCGAGAAAAAGGAAACAGGCGAATTGATCGGCGACCTTTTCTATTTAATTGGACAGGGCGATTCCCCACAAGCCCGCGTTGGATATACTTTGTCGCGCTCGCACTGGGAAAAAGGATATGCGAGTGAAGCGACGAGGCGTCTGTTGGATTTCTTTTTTTATGAACTCGCTGTTCATCGCGTGGTTGCAGATTGCGATACAGAGAATACGGCTTCTGTTCGATTGCTGGAACGGCTCGGCTTTCGACGTGAGGCCCATTTCATCGAGAGCTTCTGGATGGGAAATTATTGGGGCGATGAATACTATTATGGCATCCTCGAACGCGAGTGGAAAAAATGAAAATCTCCTGCATGAATTGCGGACAAAAATATCCTGAAACCGGCACGCCGTATCAATGCCCAAAATGTGGCGGATTATTTGACCTTGCCGAACCGCTGACGTTTGGCCCCGTTGATAAAACTCAGCCCGGCATCTGGCGCTACGCCTCTTCCTTTGACCTTGAAGCGGATCCCGTTTCTTTAGGCGAAGGCAACACTCCGTTGATTCCCGCCAAGGTTTTTGGCCGCGAAGTTTTTTTCAAGTGTGAATATTCCAATCCAAGCGGCTCATTCAAGGATCGCGGCTCGGCGACCCTGGTGGCGGCCATGAAGGCGCGCGGCGTGACCGAAGCCATCGAAGATTCTTCCGGTAACGCAGGCGCATCCTTTGCGGCCTACGCGGCGCGTGCAGGGATCAAAGCGCGCGTGTACGTGCCCGAATCTGCTTCGGGACCGAAACGATTGCAAATCGAACTGTATGGCGCAGAATTAGTATCCGTGCCCGGTCCACGTGTGAATGCCGCGCAAGCTGTCCGCAAGGCCGCCGAAGCTGGGACAATTTATGCGAGCCATGCTTATTTGCCGTTCAACATTCCCGGCTATGCCACTTGCGCGTATGAGATTGTCGAGCAGCTTGGACGCGCTCCCGGCGCAGTAATCATCCCGGCTGGGCAGGGTGGACTCTTGCTTGGCATGGGTCGCGGCTTTGATGCAATGTTGAGGGCAGACATGATCGCAAAAATGCCGATGATTGTTGGCGTGCAAGCCAGCGCATGTCAGCCGCTTGTCGCTTTATGGAAACATGGCACGATGGATGGCGTGGCCGATAATCAAACCGTGGCGGAGGGTGTGCGTGGCAAGTCGTTGCGAGCCGAGGCTGTCGTCGAGATGACGCGTCGAAGCGGCGGCCGCTTCACGTCTGTGGATGAAGCGTACATTTTGTCCGGGCGTGACGCGTTGGCACATCTGGGGTTTTATGTAGAGCCTACGTCGGCACTCGTCTGGCGTGCGTTGGAAGAAACAATTTTAGAGTTGCCCGATCCGGTGGTCGTTGTTTTGACGGGTTCGGGATTGAAATCATTGATCTAATTCAGGAGGCTTTATGGAACGTATTGTTATTACCGGAATGGGTACGGTTAACCCACTTGGACTGAGTGTGGCCGAGTCATGGAAGAACGTGACGAACGGTGTCTCGGGGGTGGGGCCGATCACGCTGTTCGATCCGGGCAATTTGCAGGTACAGATCGCCTGTGAGTTGAAAGGCTTTGAGCCGGATAAATTTATGGACGGCAAGGAGGCCCGCCGCCGCGACCGCTTTGAGCAAATGTCAACCGCAGCCGCGAATGAGGCGCTGAAAAATTCAGGCTTGGAAATCACAGATTCCAATACGGCTCGTACCGGTGTGATCATTTCTTCTGCGATTGGAGGATTGAAATCTTTTCAGGATGCGGTCATCACGGATGTAACCGAAGGGCCGCGGCGCGTCAGCCCGTTTTTGATCCCGATGTTGATGTCGAACGGCGGCGCAGGAATTGTGGCGATTGACCATGGCATTAAAGGGCCGTGCTTCTCTGTCGCATCGGCCTGTGCTTCTGGTGCTGACGGAATTGGCATGGCTTTTATGATGCTGCGCGCTGGAATGATCGATGCCTGTTTGGCAGGCGCATCAGAATCTACGGTGGCTCATATCGGCGTAGCGGCTTTTGACCGCATCGGCGCAATGTCGCGCCACAATGAGGATTATTCGATGACTCCCCAGCCGTTCGATAAAAACCGTGACGGCCTGGTGATGGGGGAAGGCGCGGCGGTACTGGCGCTTGAGAGCGAGTCACATGCCAAGGCGCGCGGCGCGAACATTCTGGCGGAGTTGGCCGGTTATGGCTCCACCGCAGACGCGTATCACGTCACGGCTCCGCATGAATTTGGCGAAGGCGGCGCGGCAGCTATTCGCCAGGCTTTGCATTCGGCGCAGGCCAATGCCGACGAAGTGGGCTACATCAGCGCCCACGGCACGGGAACACAATTGAACGATCAGTCTGAGACGCGCGCGGTCAAGGCAGCGTTTGGCAACGAACTGGCCCATAAGATCCCGATCTCTTCGACCAAGTCCATGACCGGACACATGATGGGCGCGACCGGCGCGCTCGAAGCGATCTTCTGTGTGCAAGCGGTTCGCGAAGGTCTGCTCCCGCCAACCATTCACTACGAGACTCCTGATCCCGAATGTGACCTGGATTACATCCCGAACAAGGCGCGTGAGAAAAAGATCACACTGGCGATCAGCAACGCCTTTGGCTTCGGCGGTCACAATGCTGTGCTGGCCGTGAGAAAATACCAGTAGGCAGTAATCAATTTTCAGTTGCGGCCTTGTGAATTGTGAACTCACGTGCTATAATCCGCCGTCGCTAAAAAACCGGACACATTCATAACGTAAGGAAGAACGACAATGACTGATTTTATAAAGGCCGTTGAGGCCAAGAAAAACGAAAAAATCCCCGAACTGCGCCCTGGCGATACCGTCAATGTGCATGTCAAGATCAAGGAAGGCGATCGCGAACGCATTCAGGAATTCAAGGGCACCGTTATCCGCTTGCGCAAGGGCGGCAACGACGCGAACATCACGGTCCGCCGCGTGGCTTCCAATGGCATTGGCGTCGAACGAACCTTCCTGCTTCGCTCGCCGCGCATCGACAAGGTCGTGGTCGAACGCCACAACCAGGTCAACCGCGCACAGCTTTACTTCATGCGCTCTCGCACGGGTAAGTCGGCTCGTCTCAAACAAAAATTCGATTAGCCCGAACCGAAGAAAAAGGGCGCAGGCAGCTGCGCCCTTTTTCTTTAGCAGGTGACCATGCAACCCATCATTGGAATTACAACCTATCAGGGCAAGGACGCTGACGGCTTTCCAACTGTTGCGTTAATGCAATCGTACGTCAAGGCCATCATGCAGGCGGGCGGTGTGCCGCTGTTGATTCCGTCGATGCTGGCTGAAAGCGGATGGGATGCTCTCTATTCCCGCCTCGATGGGATTCTTGTCACTGGAGGCGGGGACATTTCCCTTGACTATTTCAAAGGCGACCCGCATCCCCGCATCGATGGCGTGGACCTGTTGCGGGATGCCGTTGAAATGAACTTGATCCACGCTGCGGCCTCAGACGGCAAACCCTTCCTCGGTATCTGCCGCGGCGCGCAGGCTGTCAACGTGGCTTTGGGCGGAACGCTTTATACACACATTCCCGATCAATTGCCGAACGCGCTCGATCACTCTTATCCCAGCAACATGCGGACAGTCTTGGTGCATGAAGTCAAGATCGAAGAAGGCACGCATATTGCAGAGATTTTGGGCGAGCCGATTGTCAAGGTCAACAGTTTGCATCATCAAGGGTTGAAAGCTATCGCGCCGACTCTGCGCATCACTGGTCACGCGCCGGATGGATTGGTGGAAGCCGTCGAATTGCCGGAGCATCCATTTGGCATCGCCGTGCAGTGGCATCCTGAATGGCTGACCGACCATCAGTCCACGCGAAATTTGTTTAGGAAATTTGTCGAAGCGGCAGGGAAATAAAGACAAAACGTAAAACGCAAAATGCAGGCTTTACGAATTGCATTTTGCGCTTTATGGTTTAGCAATGTCCCTAACGAATTCAAATAATCCAATCGGTGTTTTTGATTTAGGCGTCGGCGGACTGTCTGTTTTGCGCGCCACTCGCGAGCAGATGCCCGAAGAGTCGGTCATCTATTTTGGTGATCAGGGACATGTGCCTTATGGTCCGCGGCCAATGAAGCAGATCCAGAATTTTTCAGAAGGGATCACGAGATTTTTGCTTGAACAAGATGCAAAAATAATTGTTGTGGCCTGCAACACAGCATCCGCCGCATAAAAGACTGCATAATAAGCCCGGTTCACAATGCTTACGGGACTGCCATTGTTTTCCTTCAACACTTGCGCGTCGCGCAGCATTTCTCTCGCAGACTCGAGACGATATTGAATTAAGTCTTTCCTGTATGACTTGCTTGTCATACTTTAATTCCTTCCTGTTTGATATTCCGGTAGAATGGCAGGAACGCAAATCGTTTCATCTGTTCTTTTGTGTCGGGGATGACGGAAATCACCTTTCCCGCGTCGAAGCCTACTTCCCAGGCAATATCCGAGGCAAGCCTTGTCATTTTGGCGTCAATGGATGGAGGAATCACAAGCAAATCTATGTCCGACTCTTTCGTCGCATCGCCGCGTGTCTGCGAGCCAAACATAATGACTTGAACAGGTTGTCCTAATCCTTGTGTCAGGCGTTGACGAACTTCGCGCGCGAGCTTAAGCGCTCGTACTCTGGGTCGTAATTTCCTCATGCCTTGATTATAACGCCGCTTTGACCTGCGTTGATTTCTGCAAGAACATGGCTTTACGTTTTGTCCCCAACTGCCTCCTCCAAATCCTTTTGGATTTTTGGGAGGTGTCCCGCAGGGACGGAAGGGACGGAGGGGGTTGATTGCGATGTTCTATAATTTTTCCCACTCTTCGCGCGAGACGCCTGCCTGTTTTAAAATCCTGGAAAGCAAGTCTTTGCCAATTTCTCCCTGATGTGGGTTTGGCAATGTTAACCGCAAATTCTCCCTCACCATAAATTCATGTTTGCCGCCTGCATGAGGTCCGTCAAAGCCAGCCTGTTTCAAGGCGCGTATCAAATCTTTGCGCTTGATCGAACCAAATAGGGGCATTAATGCGCCTCAGCGGGCGTAAGGTTAATTCCTGCAACAACGGGCAGTTCGTGTCCCATGCGCAGGCCTAGTACAAGCCAGTCTTCCAGCGCGCTCTGCAATTCCTCCCGGCAAGCATCTAGTGAATCCGCATTTGCCCATACTCCCTGAAAGCCGGGGATTTCACCGTAACATGTGTGATCCTCAAGGATTTCATATTTTGCCAGCAACATCGCGGCATGAATGTATGAAGTTAACATTTTGTTTTCCTTTCACGATTCATAATATATTATACTTCCCCCATGCTATCACATGCAAACTCATCCATCGGTGTATTTGACTCCGGCGTCGGCGGACTTTCCGTCTTGCGCGCGATTCGCGAGCAGATGCCCGAAGAGTCTGTCATATATTTCGGCGATCAGGAACACGTGCCTTACGGTCCGCGGCCGATGAAGCAGATCCAGAATTTTTCAGAAGGGATCACGAGATTTTTGCTTGAACAAGATGCAAAAATAATTGTTGTGGCCTGCAACACAGCATCCGCCGCAGCGTTGAAATATTTGCGGGAAACATTTCCAGGTATTTCCTTCGTTGGCATGGAACCGGCGGTCAAGCCCGCGGCAGAACGGACAGAGACCGGCGTGGTCGGAGTGCTTGCCACGCCCGCGACGTTTCAGGGCGCATTGTACGCGTCAGTGGTGGAACGATTTGCGGTGGGCGTGGAGTTATTGCAAAGCACATGTCCCGGTTTGGTACAACAAATTGAGAAGGGTGATTTGGACGGACTGGAGACGCGTCGCATTTTGGAAGATGCCTTGAATCCGATGCTGAAAAAAAATATAGATACAGTCGTGTTGGGCTGTACGCACTATCCGTTTGTGATTCCGCTCATCGAGCGGGTCGTGGGGGATAAGGTTCGGGTGATAGACCCGGCTCCCTCGGTGGCACGGCAGGCCAAACGTCTGCTTGAAGCGGACGGGTTGAGAAATCTAGGCGGTGTACGCGGTGAAGTCTGTTATTTCACATCAGGTCCAGCGGGCGCGATGCAAAGCCAGTTGCCGAAGTTGTCCGGCGAAGAGGGAAACGTCCAACCAGTGATGTGGTTGGACGATCACATGGTTAAATCAAAGTGACAGTCACTTTATAAGTGGCTGTCACTCTTTATTCGGCAGAACTGGTTGTTTCTGTTTCCTATGTTAAGTCTTGATGTTCGATGTGACGCAGACCCCCATCCGTTCCATTTCTTTAAAGAGACTCTCTGGTTCAGCCAGATGCCCCATCATGTGCAGGCCGGGAAGCCGGGCCTTATTATATTGCATCATGAACGCGACGACAGGGATCGCCGTAAATTCATAACCATCTTCATGTTCGCTTCTCACGCAGACTTCGAGCGGGCGTCCGTTTAATTGGCCCTTGGCCTCGACTGCCAGCACTACGCGATAAGGCGGCTTCGGAAGTCTGGTCATGATCCACCACATGAGTTTGCCCATCGGCCTGAGTCCGCGTTTGGGTGCGATCTTCAAGCCGAGCCAAACAACCATTGTGAGAGAATCTGCCAGCCAGCCTCCACCTGCCATGTAGAAGCCGACATTTTTCAAGGATGGATACATTTCCGGCAGGGTGCGCAATTCTTCAAAAAACATGGAATAACAATCGCGTTTGCCGATACCTTCGCCGAAATCGAATTTGCGCATATCGTAGGATGTTGATTTTGTCCATGCGCCGTTTTTGTAAACTTGAGTTTGGTAATCAATGAAACTTTCCATTAATTCATCCACGGCCTCAGTGTAAGGCATGGATGTGCCGACGTTCAAATAACCGGCAGTCGCGGCGGATTCAATCCTGTCCATTTTCGATGCGGCGTAACGAATCAGCGCGGCTGGCAGGCCGGGATGAAATCCGGCCTCGGTGACGAAGCATAAATTTTTATCCTGAATTTCTTTGGCAAAAGAGTTCAGGATTTTTATTTTTTCAGCCGAGAATTGCACATCCAGATAATCCACTCCCGCATCAAGCGCGGCGCGGATAACTGTTTCGGTGTGGTGAGTCGTCGGCGAGGCGACCAGCAAAAAGTCTACGCCCTGAAGCGCATTCTTTAGGCTGGCGGAATCCGCCGCGTCTACCTGTCGCGCTGTCGCGCGTTTGTCGTGCAATTCATCCACGAGAGCCTGCGCTTTGTCGAGATGCCGTCCGGCAATGATGATTTTATATTTGGTGCGCGCCAGCAAATGTTTGGCGAGCAATCTGCCGGCGTAGCCGTATCCGCCGAGGATAAGAATCGTGTTCATTGACTTTGTACCTTTCGTAATAGAGTGAGTTTCAAGAGAAGCCATGCCAGCCAGAGTGCGCCCGCCCAATAGACTTGATATTCAAAGAACGCAAAGATCATGGTGGGGAGGAGCGGCATCCCGGCCAGCATGGGAATTTTTTCGGGCAGGTGCGCGAACGTCCAGGCGATGTAATGTTCATTGGCCGCCAGCAGGCCGGTAAATAGACAGAACCAAAGCATGGGCTGGCCGGGCAAGCGACACGCCAGCCAATGACAGGCCAGCGCGAAGAATGTATAAATCGCGAACGCGATGAGGGCCGTGCCCCATTTCATCCAATCGGGATAGAAGTAACGGTAATACCATGCCCACGCCCAATTGACCAGAATGGCTGTGAAGGCAAACCAGAAAAGCGAGGCTCCCATGACAATCGCGCGGCGGCTGATTCGAAATGTCTTGGCTGGTAATAACCAAAACAAGGGAAGATACATGGCAATGCCCGCTGCCCCAAAACGGAGCGCGCTTAACCACAGATTAATGTTTGATGTGTCCATACCTCTCCGTTTCGATGGACAGATTATTTTCCGAGAATCAAAAAGCGGAAAAAGGCCCCGAGATCGCGCGGCTTCGGGAAAAATGCGGGGACGCGTTTGCGATACTCGGCGTAATTTGGAAAACGTTCGATCAATTCTTTTTCTTCCACCAAACGAATCCAGCCGGTCATGCCGAGCGGCATGAGGATGGTAATGATCAACGAATACCAGTTGCCGTGAATTAGCCCAAGCCCCATGCCGATGCGTAAAACCCCGGCATAGACCGGATGTCGAAGTACGCTGTAAATTTCTGAATCAACAAGGCGACCTTCTTCGGGGAAATAAACGTAAAGCAGTGCGAGGTCGTCCGCTCCGAAAGACAGGACACCGCGAATCCATAAACCCGCGCCGACGATGACCGAGACCCAGCCCAACGCAACGAGAATATTTTCCCACCATAAGCCGCTTGGAATTTCCGGGCCGACCATGTATCCGTTATGAAAAACGGCCCCCAAAATTATTCCTAGGCCGGGAATGGCAAAATGTGCAAAGGCATTTCGATAGGCGAGTCCGCCGTATTTTTGCTGGTATCTTTTTTTCTGCGAGAAGAAACGCGACAGGATGAGAAAACCGAGCGCCATGACCACGATCTCGCCATCCGGCATCCATTCGGGGAAGCTCCAATCCACCCATGATGAAGAAAAGTGTGACCAGCGCGATCATCCCTAAAATTGTCAGCCCGACGCGCGCTTCGCCGCCCGGCGTCCGCAGATCGGGAACGTGCTTGCGAAGCTGATCCATGCCTTTGAATTCCATCGTGCCCTCCCGAATTTAGTATATGCCATCAAAGTACAGAGTCAAGTGGGTTAGCTACTTTTAATTTCCATCCGCGATTTGTGCACCTAAATCATCCGGCTTGATTTCCAAGCCTTTGAAATTCTCGAAACTCAAATCACGGAAAGTGAATCCGCACCTTTTGCAAACATTCTCGAAGAGCGCGGCATAACTGGCTGAGACAGCCGCATCCCAATTCAGGCCCAGTTTCCCGGCGATGGGTTTGAGCGAGTCCAATTCGCCTTCGATCTCGACAAAATTTCCGTATGGCATTTCGTCCAGCATGATATGAGTGCCGTTCACTTCATAAGTCGTGCGATATTTTTCGTAAATGAGAACAATTTTGTAGCCAAGCGCCTCAATAAACTTTTGTGCCGAGTCAAAATCACCTACGGCAAACTCAATCTCGCGGCGAAGGAGAACGCCATCTTTCTTTTCCGTTCCATCCTTATAGGTCAACCGAATCGCATCGTCCCGCCGCAAACGCAGGACGCGTCCCTCACGTTTGAAATCACCATTCGGCGTATCGAATCGCAAATTGATTTCATACGTGCGCGGTGCAGTTACATGCGCGTCGAATGAAAGGAGACACGATTCGATTGTCGCCAAATCACGCACGTAAAACTTCACTTCAATTTCGCGGTTCGCTTCGGCCATTTTATAATTTGTAGAGCAAGTCAATATAACGCTTGAGCATCTCAGCCACCACGCCGCGCAACGGCAGGGTGGAGGCTGTCCCATAAATCGGCGCAGATCCGCCCATTTCCTGCGGGTTGGCCTTGACGTGCACGACCGCCGCCTTCAAGTCTTCGATGAATCGTTCAGGCACACCGTCCTGCGTTTGCCGCAACGCGACCGCGATGTGAACGCCGACCGGTCTTTGTAGCGGATTCAAACTCCAGCCGCGTTTAGCCATGAAGTCCATGACGTTATAAACGTTGACTTCATCCGATGCGAACGCGACGATGAATACCGAATCGCCAAGCAGATGTAATTCGGGAATCGCTTCAACACCGGACCTCATGCGGGCTGCGGTTTCTAGAATCTTTTTCGCCGCTGACAGATATCCGTCCTCGCCTATGGACAGCATCGCGGCCCAGCACACGGCGATCAACGCGCCGGAGCGGCTGCCCGCGAAAGTCGGTGATGTATAGAGTCCGCCCGGCCAGTCGGTGGCGGCAAAATATTGATAACGGCGTAGTTCGAGTCCGCGATACAACACGACGGATGTGCCTTTGGCGGCATAGCCATACTTGTGTGTGTCTGCCGAAATCGAAGTCACACCCGGCAGGCGGAAGTCAAAGGGTGTGACTTCGTAGCCAAGTTTTTCAGCCCACGGCAGAATGAATCCACCGAGACAGCCATCAGTGTGAAAGCCGATTTTGTGTTGGTGTGCAATTTCTGAAAGTTCCGAGATTGGGTCAACGACTCCATGCGGATATGTACCCGCCGTGCCGATCATCGCAATCGTGTTGCGGTTGATGGCGCGTTCCATGGCTGACGGAATTGCGCTGAAGTTTTTGTCCACTGGCACGCGGATGACTTTTATGCCAAAATAATGTCCAGCTTTGTCGAAGGCGGGGTGAGCGGTCGTCGGGGCGACAATGTTTGGATGCGTAATTCCTTTTGTGTCGCGCGCCCAGTCGCGGTAGGATTTCATCGCCAGTAAAATACTTTCGGTGCCTCCTGAACTGACTGAGCCGCAAATCTGATCGGTCGTTTTGTCTGCGCCGAGCATGTCTGCAGTCATCGCCACCACCTCAGATTCGAACTTGGCCGCGCTCGGCCATATATCTGAATGAAGTGCATTGCTTTGTGAGTTGATGGAATAAATTTGATTTAGGAAATCAACGAAGGATGGGTCGCCGTTATAAACCGCGCCGGATACAAACCCATCACGCCAGCGCGACTCTTCATGCGTTTTGATATCTGCCATTTCCTTGATGATTTCATCACGCCCTCGTCCGCTTTGTGGAAGTTGCGAGAATGTGGTTAAGTTTTTGCGATAAGGCTTGAGCGATCCTTCCATTCCGCCGAGCATTTCATCGTATTCTTTTTCCAGCATCGCCTGAACGCTTGGGATGTGTTTCATGTAGCGTTCGGCCACGCGCAGGATTCCCGGTGGTACCCATTTCAATCGTTCTTGAATCTTGTTGATGTCCATCGTGCCCTCTCAGGGTTTTAGTTGTGCTTGTTTCAAAGCCAAATTCAATACGCGTTTATCAAAGAATACCGTGGTGCCGGTTCAAACGCGCATACATGGCTTTGTTATTTTTGTAGATATTCAGAAATTCCTTGTACAGCTCATCGTAAATCACACAGTTGGCCGGATTGGGCTGGAAGGTATTTGCGACCTGAACATTTTCATGGATGTCGTCAAACGTCATCACACCAAGTGCCACTGCCGCTGCAAAAGCCGCCCCGCGGCTGTTGGCCCGGATCGGGTCCTTCATCTGGCGGATGGGGATGTTCATTACATCGGCCATGATCTGACACCAGATATCCGCTTGTGCGCCGCCGCCGATCATGTTCAAGGTTTCAAAGTGGTGACGGCTAAACTGTTCAACGCTTTCCAACAACCAACGCGTGTTGTAGGCGACTCCCTCCAGCACGGCGCGGACGAGGTGCTCGCGTCGCGTCTTGAGCGAGACATTGAAAAAGCCGCCGCGTACGGCCGAGTCTTCAATGGGTGTGCGTTCGCCGTACAGCCACGGGGCGAAGATGACGCGGTCACTGCCCGGCGAGACACGTTCGGCGATTTTGTCGAAGAGGAACAACGCATCTTTAGGAGCTTCTCCCGTGCTCAATTCATCTTGTGGATAGATCAAGTTATCGCGCAGGTGTAATAAAGTGGACCCTGCGCAATCCTGTTCATTGACGATGTAATAACGTCCCGGGATGGCAGATGGTACGGCTGCCATGTTGTGAGTGAGATCAGTTCCCTTTTGGGGGACAAAGCACGAAATCCACGAAGAGGTTCCAAGATAAAGATGGGCTTCGTAATCTTTCACGGCGCCGGAGCCGATGGCAGCGGATTGTGAATCGCTGGTCCCCACGATGACTTTCACATCTTTCGAAAGTCCCAATTCAAGCGCGATCTCGGGTTTGATTTCTCCCAAAATATCGGTCGAATATTTCATGTCGGGGAGTTTGTCGCGGTCGACGCCGGTCATCTTCAAAAGCTTGTCATCGTAGTGAATATTGGCGGCGTCGCGGTTATCGGTTAGCCACAGGAGCAGAGACACATCAAACGATGAAGCGAACTTTCCGGTCAATTGTAGGTTCAGGTAATCCTTCGGTTCAAGAAATTTGTAAGTTTCCTTGTAGATATCCGGCAGTTCATTTTTGATGAAAAGAATGTGAGCAATTGAGTCCTTGCCCGAATGTGTAGGAATTCCCCCAGTTGTTCCCAGCCAGGTAATCAGTTTGTCAATGCCATAGCCTTCGATCTTGAAAAATCCATCGGTGATATTCTTGACGTGTTTTGCCCCGCGTGTGTCCATCCATGAAATGGCGTTCATCAACGGGCGGCCTTGCTTGTCCACTGCCACTGTGGTTGACCATTGGCTGGTGGTTGAGATTGCGACAATATCCTGCGCTGGAACCAGATGCTGTGCGAGCAAGCGCTTCGCGGCGACTTTGACGGCGTTCCACCAGCCGTCCGGGTCTTGCTCGGCCCCGCCATTCGGATGAAAAAAAACTTCGGTGGGTTCAAACTCATGATGGAGTACTTCGCCTTGCATGTTGACCAGAGCTACTTTGGGTCCCGATGTTCCCAGGTCAACACAAAGAACATATTTGTTCGTCAGCGACATCTCTCCTCCGATGAATGAAAAAATGGGAAGGCCTGTAAGGGCCCTCCCATTGATTTTATCATCATGTTATTCAGGTGAATGAGTTAGACCACGCTCAATATGGTTTGCTTGATCTCTACAGACTCTCCGGCTTTGACTTTAATGCGGTGGACTGTCCCGGCGCGCGGCGATTTCAGTTCGTTTTGCATCTTCATCGACTCAAGGATTGCCAGCACATGGCCTTTTTCCACCTGCTGACCTTCTTCAACGGTTACTGCCACAACCAGTCCGGGCATGGGAGCTTTGAGATGGAATTCGCCGGTCGCTTCGGCTTTGCCCCCGATCGCGGATTTCATTCTTCGCTCGCGCTCATCTTCAACTTTGATCGGATATTGACGTCCGAGTAAAAGCACCTGCCAATCCTCTTCGCCTTGATAGACGTAAGACTCATACGACTTTCCGTCGATCAACATCGAATAAACAGGTTGTCCGCTGACGGATTCAAAGTCAACTTCCATAATCCTGTCGTTGACACTGATGTGATTTTCGTCAATAACTTCGATCGTGTATTCTTTGTTGGCAACTGTAGTTACATATTTCATTGGTAGTCTCCTGGTCTTCTTGTCTTTTGTCTTCTGGTCAATGGCCGAATTGTCAGCCGATAAACCAGCGGCTGGCGACTAGAGACTTTTTTATCTGTGCATTCTTTCCCAGCGACCGACCCACTTCCAGTTGCTGGCATCGCGTTCGTTGCGCATGACGAATTGAGCAGAACGTTGAGCCTCGTGGTGAGCCGCCAGCGTAGCGAAAACTGCTGCGATCTCAGGATGGTGCATCTCCTGATCATGTTCGATCTCGGGCATCGTGAAACGTTCCTCGACGAAGCGCGTGTCATATTGTCCGGCCATGAAGCGATGACTGTCCATCATGGTTTGGTGGAAGGGAATGTTGGTCCGCACGCCGACGATGCGATATTCTTCGAGCGCGCGGCGCATCCGCAAAATGGCTTGACCGCGCGTCTCGCCCCACACGATCAGTTTGGCGATCATTGGGTCGTAAAACGGCGTGATCTCAAAGCCGGGATAAACGCCCGTATCCACGCGGATGCCGGGGCCGGTTGGTAAAAGGCTATGGGTGATGGTGCCGGTCGAGGGCATGAAGCCGTTATACGGGTCCTCGGCGTTGATGCGGCACTCGAGCGCGTGCCCGCGTATTACAACATCCTCTTGTTTGTAGCTTAGCTGGCGTCCGCGCGCGATGCGGATTTGTTCAGCGACGATGTCGATGCCTGTGACGAGTTCTGTTACTGGATGTTCCACCTGCAAGCGGGTGTTCATTTCAAGAAAATAAAAATTGCTGTCTTTATCAACCAGAAACTCGATTGTGCCAGCGTTGACATAGTCCACAGACTGCGCCGCCTTAACTGCAACTTCACCCATTTTGCGGCGGAGCACCTCATCTACAAATGGAGATGGAGCCTCCTCGATTAGCTTCTGATGACGGCGCTGAATGGAGCAATCGCGCTCGCCAAGATAGATTACATTTCCGTGTGTATCAGCCAGGATCTGAATCTCGATATGCCGCGCTCCTGATACTAATTTCTCGAGATAAACATTTCCGTCACCGAAAGCTGATTCTGCTTCGCGTCGCGCGGATGCAAGCAGAGTTGGCATCTCTTCGAACGATGTGACCTCTCTCATGCCTTTCCCGCCGCCGCCTGCACTGGCTTTGATCAGCAAAGGGAATCCGATTTTTGGAGCCAGAGAAAGGAGTTCTTCGTCGCGCATTGCTCCCTTGCCTTCGGTGCCAGGCACAACTGGAACACCTGCGGCCATGACCGTGTCGCGGGCGGTCATCTTGTCGCCCATGGCCGCGATGGCTGATGGTTTTGGCCCAATATACGCAATGCCTGCGTCGGCGCAGGCTGCGGCGAACGCTTCGCGCTCTGCCAAAAATCCATAACCCGGATGGATGGCGTCCGCGCCGCACTTGCGGGCGATATCAATGATTTTGTCGGCGCGCAGATAAGATTCGCGCGACGGTGCGGGACCGAGCAAATAAGCTTCATCCGCGTAACGGACATGCAGAGCACTGCGATCAGCCTCGGAATAAACAGCCACGGTTTGAATACCGAGTTCCCGGCAAGCGCGCAGGATGCGAACAGCGATCTCACCACGATTAGCAACCAGAATTTTTTTGAACATAATCTTCCCTCAACCTAGAGCGGAATATTTCCGTGCTTCTTGGCGGGATTCGCGTCACGTTTGTTTTGCAACATCTCAAGCGCATTGATCAGGCGTGGACGCGTCTCTTTCGGTTCGATCACATCGTCAACGTACCCGCGTTCTGCTGCTACATAGGGGCTGGCAAACTTTTCGCGATACTCGGCCACCAATTCGGCCTTGCGCTTGACCGGGTTTTTTGCCTTCTCCAGTTCCTTTCGGAAAATGATGCTGACTGCGCCGTCTGGTCCCATCACCGCGATCTCGGCGGTGGGCCAGGCTAAATTTAAATCACCGCGAATATGTTTGGATGACATTACGCAATAAGCGCCGCCGTAAGCCTTGCGTGTAATCACAGTCAGCTTGGGCACGGTCGCTTCGCAGTAGGCGTAAAGTAACTTGGCGCCGGAGCGGATGATGCCGCCGTGTTCCTGATGTGTTCCGGGCAGGAAGCCTGGAACGTCTTCAAAAGTGATGATCGGAATGTTGAACGAATCGCAGACACGCACGAAACGAGCGGCCTTTTCGCTGGCGTCAATATCCAGCACGCCAGCCAGCACTGCAGGCTGATTTGCAACGATGCCCACCGAATGTCCGCCGAGGCGCGCAAAACCAACCACAATGTTTGCTGCAAAATTTTCATGGATCTCAAAGAAATGTCCTTCATCCACGATCATGTGAATCACTTCTTTGATGTCGTATGGCTTGTCCGGTGATTCGGGGACAATGGTGTTCAGTCCTTCCTCCATGCGCAGAGGATCGTCCCCGTTCTGAACGACGGGTGGGTCTTCCATGTTGTTCTGTGGCAGATATGCAAGCAACTGGCGGATGAGGAACAATGTATCCGCTTCGTTGTCGGCGGCCACATGGCATACGCCCGATTTTTCCGAGTGGACGCTTGCCCCACCCAAGTCTTCAAACGAAACGTCCTCATGCGTCACTGTCTTGACCACATCCGGGCCAGTGACGAACATGTAGGACGAGTTACGCACCATGAAAATAAAATCGGTCAGAGCAGGCGAATAAACTGCGCCCCCTGCACAGGGTCCCATGATGACGCTGATTTGTGGGATCACGCCCGAAGCCAGTGTGTTGCGTAAAAAAATGTCGGAATAACCGCCCAACGAAACGACACCCTCTTGAATACGCGCGCCGCCTGAGTCGTTTAACCCGATCACCGGCGAGCCTGTCTTCATCGCCATATCCATAACCTTGCATATTTTTTCCGCGTGCACTTCACCAAGTGAACCGCCAAACACCGTGAAATCTTGCGAGAAGACGTATACCAAGCGGCCTTCGATAGTACCCCAACCAGTCACGACAGAGTCGCTCAGGAATTTTTGCTCATCCAGGTCGAAATCGTGGGTGCGATGTTCGACGAAAGCGTCCATTTCGTGAAAGGAGCCTTTGTCGAGAAGAATGTCAATGCGTTCACGAGCCGTCTGTCGGCCCTTCTTATGTTGGGCGTCGATGCGGCCTGCGCCTCCGCCCAATTGAGATTTGGATTTCATTTCACGCAGATGGATGATTTTCGGGTTTTCGCTCATAAGACTCTCTTTGAAAGTAATTCAGATTTTTGGGATTGAAAACGACCGCATTTATATAGATCAGCAGGATGATGGTGATCAGAAGATCGAAGGGCCAATTGGCCCGCACCTCAGTCTGGACGAAAAGCCGGTCGGCCCAATTCCAAGCCGTATACAAACCTGATGCAACGAGCAAAGCTGTGCGCATGTAAGGTTTTCTGTTCCACCAACTCCACAGCAGAAATAGTCCTATCAAGGCCCAGAGTGCACCTGTCACTGCAATGTAAGCGGGCCCGGGATGCGGCGTATACATTTTCAGTGTATCATGCCAGAAAATGCCTGTAGCGAGCCGTACGGTGTTCCAGGCTGTCAGAATTAACACCAGCCATAGAACCAGAGTTACTTGAAATGAAAACTTAAAACCCAGGTTCATTATTTGGTCGGTTTTGGTAAAAACCGCATCAGATCTTTATCGTCCCAACTGGCAACTGTTTCGAGACGGTTGGTATATTGGCCTCGGTAAGGGGTGCCTATCAGCATGGTGGAATTGGCGAATACGTAGCGCATACCCGTGTCATATAGATAATCGGAACCAACGCCTTTTTTCATGGCTTGGAAATAATCATAACTGTTGGCCAACCCGTCCATATTGACGACGGTTCTATCGTGAATAAAATATGCAAAACTCCCACCGCCGGTCATACCGATGATGTCGCCAGGTTTGGTGTACGTCTCCAGAAAGGGAATCACATCCACATAAGGCGCATTGGGTGGGGTAGTGCCATGCGGCATCAGTGAGCTGGTGACTTTCCAGTAACTGAAAGACATTTGCGCGCCGAGCAAGGCGACCAATACCCAGGTCAAGGCTCGTGTGACTGCCCATCTTTTGAGCAGGAGATCGAACAAAGTGTTTATGAGTATCGCGATAACGAAGACGGAAAGGATTTGTTCTGTCAGCCAGTACCATCCTTTCAAAGCCGAATATCCGGTGATGTTGTAGGAAAGTATTTGCAGCCAGCTTCCAACCAGTAATGGGATCAGTCCTGCTTTAACAACGGCTTTGACCGACTGATCTCGTCTCAGTAGAAAAATTCCGCATAGAATAATTATAGTGACTGCAATAATGATCAAAAAATTATTGCGCCAAAGTATGGTGCTTATCGAGGCTGGATCCCTGTAAAAAAGCAAGTTACTCCAGTCTCTTAGCAGAGTTATCAATTCTCCCCAGGAATTGGAACCATTTGGGTCCAGCGTCAGAAATGAAAGAGTGTCTTTGGGTGTGCCTCCATAAATAATGATTGCAAATGTGCCCCACCAGCGCTTGATCTGTCCGCTGATTGGAGTGAATGTGCCAAAAACGAATTTGCTCCACAGCATGTAGATAGCCATCAAGCCGCCGAGAACGCCGTAATATGCCGATCCTTCCCTAGACCAGTCTTTCCAATACTTTTTTAACTGTTCCAGGGGTGGAACCATCACCGTATTTGTGCCAGGAGTACGGAATGCGAACGTTAAACCCCGAATGAGGAGAATAAATCCAAACGTAAACGCGGCGTCCAGCAATAAAATGATGGCTGAGAAGGCCGGCAGAATGTGAAGAACCCTTCCTGTCAGCAAGAGGATGGACAACACTACACTGCTGGCTGCAACTGCCAACAGTATATTCTGCAACACTTTGAGCGGTTTCCAACTGGCTGGCTGTTGGTAAAGCCCCCAAAAATAGAAGACTGGAATTTTGATAATTAACGCGGCTGCAATCATAATCATTGTTGCGTTTGTTGAATTGTAATAATCTGGAAGACCAAGCCGTGTAATGAAAGCTGTCAGTACCGCGGCGAAAATAGCCAGGATGTCAAGCGGCAGGAGATAACGTATCGGCGTGGCACGGAATACGATCCAGATTCCCGCGATGATGGTGAAGAAAATCAAGTCGAGTCTGCTGAACGCAACCAGCGCGGCAACAAATCCCAATAGTGCAATTTGCTGAATGTTAGGTTGAGTCTTGCGCCATCCCTGTTCGAACTTGTATACCATGTAAAGAAACAACATGGTAAAAAATAGGCCAATCCCCGATTCGAGTCCCTGCCTGTAATAGGACCAGACCACGAACGGACTAAACACCCAGTATATTGCCGCCAGCATTCCGGTCAGGCGCGAGACCGCAGCACTAAGCAACCGGTAAAGGATGATGGCGGTTGAGACACTGAGCAAGCTCATGACAATGAGCAGAACGCGCAAGGGAAGGATCAGATCGAAACGCGCCAGCGCAAAGATCGGAATGCAGACCAGCATCCATAACGGATGATAGCCGTTGGTTAGATGAGTGCCATCCATTGTGCTGCCCAACCCCATGCTGATATTCTGCGCGATTTTGAAATAATAATAAGCGTCATCGCGAATAAACCAATTATTCGCAAAATTCCATGCGTCGGATGTCGCCGCAAAGATTTGAATTGGCATAAATACGATCACGAGCAGACTTTCAAACCATTGAAACTTTTTTGAAAATATTTTCATTTACCTAACCAATATCCAAAGTGATTTTTCCGAACTGTTCGCCGCGCCAGAGCCGTTCCTGAGCGCGCGCCGCGTCTTTAAGTGGGATGTTTTATCAAGCACCGGTTTTAGTTTTCCGGTCACAACCAAATCCATCGCAGTTTTAAAATCCTTCAAGTGACTCATTGTCGAACCGATGATGGAAAGGTGCTTTGCAAAAATAAAGCGATTATCAATTTCAAATTTCGGGCCGCCGCTGTTACCCACCGTCAACAACCGCCCGCCCTTTCGCAGAGCGCGCAGGCTGAGCATGAATGTTGTCCCAACATTGTCAACCACCAGATCGGCGCCCCGCTTCCCGGTCGCGAGAAAGACCGGCTTGGACCAATCTTCTTCTTTGGAGCGATCGATCAAGACGTCTGCGCCGAGCGACTCGGACAGCTTCAACTTGTTCGCATCCGAACCCACGACGATGACGCGGGCGCCGCTAAATTTAGCGATCTGCACGCTGGCAGTGTTGACGCCTCCGCCCGCGCCGACAATGACCACCGTCTCACCGGCCTGCAAATTCCCGCGCGTGATGAGCGAGTGCCAGGCGGTTTGATAAACAAGAGCTGCCGCGGCCGCGGCATGGAAATCAAAACCATCCGGCAATTTATAAAGTTGTCGAACCGGCAGGCTGATAAATTCCGCGTAGGTGCCGCGAATTGTCTCGCCGAGCAAATGCCAGTTGCGGCACATGTTGTCCCAGCCGGAGAGGCAGGCATCGCATTTGCCGCAGCCAAGATTAGCATTGATGACAACATGATCGCCAACTTTGAATTCGCTGGCACCTTCGCCTAAAGCGAATACCTCGCCCGCGCCGTCCGCGCCGTTGATGTGGGGGAGTTCCAACTTCAAGCCGGGCCAGCCATTGCGGACGAGGACATCCATGCGATTTAGCGCCGCGGCTCGCAATCGAATTAATGCTTCACCGGGTTTTGGTTCAGGCGTAGGAAATTCGGCGTACTCCAGGACTTCCGGTCCGCCGTGTTGGTGGAATAGAACTGTTTTCATTTTCTGGTGATTACTTGAAACCCAGTTCGGCGCGGCTGATGACCATCCGTTGAATTTCGCTGGTACCCTCGTAGATTTCGGTGATCTTCGCGTCACGGAAATAGCGCTCGACCGGAAGTTCTTTGCTGTATCCCATGCCGCCGTGAATCTGTACTGCGGCGTGCGCGCAGAACATGGCCGTCTCAGACGCGAATAATTTTGCCATCGAAGATTGAAGCGTAAATCTTTCCCCGGTTGTCTTGGAATTTTCTTTTGCCATGGCGGCATTGTAGATGAGCAGCCGCGCGGCTTCGATACGCGTCTTCATATCTGCAATCTTGAAACCCGTGCCTTGAAATTCGCCGATCTTCTGACCAAACGCTTCGCGCTCCTTGGCGTACGCCACACTGGCCTCATATGCTGCTTCGGCGATGCCCAGCGCCTGAGTCCCGATGCCAATGCGGCCGACATCCAAAACAGTCATGGCGATCTTGAATCCATCACCTTCCTTGCCAAGGATATTTGCAGCGGGCACGCGGCAGTTCTCGAAGATCAGTTCGCTGGTGGCTGAAGCGCGGATGCCAAGTTTCGGTTCTTTTTTGCCGCGAATGAACCCGGGTGAATTTTTTGCGTCCATGAGAAAGGCGCTGATCCCCTTTTGTTTTTTGGCAGGATCGGTGACCATGAAGATTACGAAGTAATCTGCAACCGGGCCGGATGAGACCCATGACTTGCGTCCGTTGAGAACATAGAAATCTCCGTTACGCGTGGCGCGGCTTTTCATCGTGCCCGCGTCCGAACCGGACATGGGTTCGGTCAGCGAATACGCGCCTATCGCCGCGCCTGACGCAACCGGTTTCAGGAATTTCTGTTTTTGTTCCTCGGTGCCGAAAGTCATAATGCCGTGGCAGTAAAGCGAATTATTGACCGACATGATCACACTGTGTGATGCGTCGACTTTGGCGATCTCCTCCATGGCCAGCACGTAAGCCATGGTGTCCATGCCTGCGCCGCCATATTGCTCCGGGACCTCGATGCCCATGAAGCCCATCCCGCCCATTTTTTTGATCGTCTCGTAAGGGAATTCCCCGCTCTCATCGAATTGTGCTGCAACCGGTGCGATCTCATTTTGTGCAAAATCGCGAGCCGCATCGCGGATCATTTTATGTTCATCGCTGAGAGGGAATAAAACATCGCTCATATGAGCCTCCATTGGAAAGTATAGTGTGATTATACCGCCTGCATGTTACTTGTATTGATCGCAGAGCGTTGACCACTCATCTATGCTTAATGTCTCGGCCCGCCTTTGCGGATCAATTCCGCCGCGCGTGAGCAGGGCTTCGGCATCTGCCGGTTGGATGTGCAACCCGGCTGATAATGAATTGCGGAGTTTTTTTCGTTTTTGGCTGAACCCGGCTTTAATAAGTTTGAAGAAAACTGGCAGAAGGGGAGAAGGGATTAGGGGCTTGGGATGAATCTCGATTCTGACGACGGCTGAATCAACTTTAGGCGCAGGGAAGAATGCGCTTGCCGGAATATGTGCGGCAATGGATGGTTTGCCATACACCTGCACGCTCAACGCCAGCAGACTCATGTCAGGCGGCGTTTCGCAAATGCGCTCCGCAACTTCTTTTTGGATGGTCAGCACAATGCGACGCGGCTTTGGATCAGATTCCAGCAAATGGCGGATGATGGCCGATGTGATGTTGTATGGGATGTTCGCGGCCACGATGTAATCTGGTGGAAGGCCGAGGTCCTTCGGGGAAAAGTCCAGGATGTCGCCGCGGATTAAACGGACATTGGCATAAGGTTTGAGAACGCCGCCTAAAACGGGAATCAGTTTCTCGTCCAGTTCGACCGCCACTACTTCGCGCGCAAAAGCCGCCAGGTGCCACGTCAAACTACCGAGACCGGCTCCGATCTCCAGAACTGCATCCGTGCTTTCGATCCCAGCCGCGGCAGCGATACTTTCCAATGCAAGCGCGTCTTCTAAAAAATTTTGGCCGAGACGTTTATCGGCGTGAAGGCCATATTGTTTGAGAAGCGTTGCGGCGTTGGGAGGGGAAGGGGTATTTTTCACTTGCAGAAGGATGTACTTTCTGTTTCTGGTGTGACCTTGGATTCCGGAGACTTGGGCCAATTGCCTAATTGGAATTGGGCCACATAACCACGCAGGACGTTGAAGTCAACGCCCCAGATAAAAAGTTTTTTCCCGAAAACCGGATCGTAAATGCGTGTGCCTGTAAACAGTTCGGACGGGAAACTGTAAAGGGTAATATTTGAACGCGGAAGTTGTGCGCCTAGGCAGGCCAACTGGCTCATCATTTGAGGCGTTAGGTCTGTCTGGACCGAACCTTGAAAGGATTTTATCAGACCCGGGATTTTTGTCACAACTTCTGGATTGGTGAGTTTCTTTTGCAGGGCGCATAAAACCAGGTTTTGATATTCGCCGCGTGAGAATACTCCGTCGACGCGGTTGCGGGCGACTTCCAAAGCGTGAGCGCCATCGAGATGCTGTAAACCCGCCTGGAGGGCGAGGTCGTTGCTGTTAGGTAATGGCTTGTCAAATGTTACGTCAATTCCTCCGACTGCATCCACCATTTTGACGAAGGTCTTCATATTGACCGCGAGGTAATGATCTACCTTGACCCCGAAATTTAAATCGAGCGTGCGTGCCAGAAGACCCGGCCCGGCGCCCGGATCATCCCAGTAATGGAAACCGTCTCCGGGGTTTCCGTAAAGATAAGCCTGGTTGAGTTTTTCGCGATCCTGCCCGTTCAAGTTGTCGGCGATATAAGGAATCTCCACCCACATATCGCGCGGAAAATCCAGCATGGTGACGCGCGGTGTGACAAAGTCCACGCGTATCACGCGCATCACATCCGACAATCCCCAGGTGTAACCCGTACTGCGTGTGTCGGATCCGATGGCGAGGATGGTCATCACGCGCGGGCCTCCGCATAAGGGCGTGCCATAAGGTATCGGCGTGTTCAAGCTGGGGATGAAGCCGGATGAGGTGGTGAAAGTGGCTGGCCATGCAAAAGGCGTATAAGGGGAGGTTGGCAGCGCCGCGCCGAGAGGTTCATTGGCCCAGCCTTGATAAACCTGCCAGCCAACGCTGACGATTGCCACGACAAGAGCAGATGCCAGTATGCCAAGAAATGCGATGATGATCTTTTGAAAGCCCGTCATGTCAGTATTTTCAAGGTGCCAGGAAGTAAACTTTTACAACATTGCCCCAGCCAACGTAATCGTTATCGCTGTAACCAAGATCGATCCACGGCCGGGCTTTTCCCACACATCCCTGACAAAGATCGCCAACTGTGGCCAAGCCGTAGCCCTCGATGTACAAACGCTGGCCAAGATATTTTGCGTACATGTCTGGCGACATCGCCACGATTCCTTTTTGCACGGGCGTCCCACTGGACGTGCCATAATAACATCGATGAGGATCCGAACGGCAGGGGGAATAAGAAGTTGCAAACATGTCCATTGAAAATGTGTAACGGACCTGGAGCCCTCCAATGCTGATGGTGTGAATGACGACTTTCGTGCCGTTTGCAACGACTTGATCTGTGGGAGCGCGCACGACGATCTGGGGTTCGGTGATGCGTGACACTTCCTGCCCGTCTTCGTAGCGGATTCGAATCTGGCTGACGGCGAGACCTGGTATGCCCGCCTGAAGCACCTGCTGTTGTCCAAGTTCCACATCCACTGATGTGGTGGTCTGTGTGGTGAACGGTATTTGTTTCCAGGCGAAAGCAACGGATTCCGATATGCGCGTTACGCGTATCTGCCCATCCTGCGGCAGCGCTTCATTCTCGGAGGGTTGGCTGGAGTCCAGCCCGAGCAGTGGAATCCCCGCCTCGGCCAGCGCGCTGCCAACTGTTCCCGATGCGGAGCGGATGTGAATCTGTTTGCCGTCTACGCTGACTGTTAACTTGCGTGACGCAATATATTTGATATTCATGTCATTTGTCAGCGGCGTGTCTGCTGGCGGGTTGAGTTGGTCCGCTGCATAAATCTGCACGCCTGTTTGAGCCATTGCTTCGCCGACAGTTAATGCCGTAGTTTGAATCGTCTGGCCGTTAACCGTGATCGTGACCGCTCGCCGAATTTGAAGAATGATTGATTTTGCTTGAGCCATCGGCTGGTCGAGGGGGACGAGGTTGCCATTAAATATAACGCGGTCAGCGGAGCTGAGCACGATGCCAGCCTGAACGATGAGTTTGCTAGGCACGCGTTCGTTCGTGGTCAGCGTGTGGATTTGGTTGCCGTCGATGATGGTGATGGTCGAGGACGTTTGGGGTTGACAGGCAAGCAGGAATAGGATGATCGCAAGCGCCGGCCAGCGAAAAGATATCATAGACGCAATTATAACGTGGGGAAGACTGTAGTTGTATCCCGCAGGGTCAGTTTTTTAGATGTGATTACTTGGATGAAGTAAAATATAGGCAACAAGGTGACTCATGCGAAAAGCGGCTTTGATCTTTTTGCTCGGATTATCCATGGCGGCCTGTTCGGTGTCTGATCTTACAAGCTTGATCCCTGGAACGCCTACTGCGCTTCCGCCGACTGTAACTCCGACGGAGACGCTTTATGTCACATCCACAAGAACTCCAAGCCTCACGCCTACCCGACCAACGCCGACCTTTACCGCTACGCCGACGTTGATTTTCACCGGGCCCACTGCGACTCCATCCGACACGCCATCACCAACCGGCACTCTTTGGACATTGAATCAAGGTACTCCTACTAATCCTGTTACAGCTGAGCTAAATGGTTTTTACAGTTACGAGATGGGTGGAGATATCCTTCATTGGGGCATCTGCCAGCCCAATTCCATTAAGGTGATTGCCAAGCCATCTGATATTGTCCATACCCATAATGTTTTGCTGTTCCTGCGTTTGCAGGATAGACAATCTCCTGTCTATACCCACTGGGGAAGCGGGGCGATCATGGATAGTGATGGCAAGGGAACCTTTACGTATACACTGACTGCAAAAAATCTTCCGGGTTATCGCGAATTTATGCTGGCATGGGTGGAATATCAATTTGTGGCGACTGATAAAAAACTAAACGTGATCGGCCGCACCCCGGTTGTGCTGAATGGCATAGCTTATTCCCCGTGTCCATGACATGGATTTTTCGCCAGAACTTCTCCAAGTCCTATGGAAGGCAGAGCGCGTGGCTGCCTTGACCGGGGCCGGCGTCTCACAGGAGAGCGGGCTCCGCACCTTCCGCGATGCGCAGACCGGTCTGTGGGTGCAGCATAAGCCCGAAGATCTGGCCTCGCCTGAAGCCTTTGCCCGCGATCCGAAGCTTATCTGGGCCTGGTATGCTTGGCGCCGCGAAGCTATCAAGGCGGTGCGTCCCAACCCCGGACATTATGCCTTGGTCGAGATGGCGCGGCACATTTCTCAATTCACTCTCATAACTCAAAACGTGGACGGCTTGCATGTTATGGCAGGCAGTCCGCAAGTGATTGAATTGCATGGGAATATTCTGCGAGTTCGTTGTTCTGAGTGCGGGGTTTTTGTTGATGAGTGGGATGATCATGGGATAGATGTTCCGCGTTGCTCAACCTGCGGCGGATTGCTTCGTCCGCATGTAGTTTGGTTCGGTGAAGCCTTGCCGCGCGCTGAATTGGAATTGGCTGTAGAAGCCGCACGGGCGTGTGATGTATTCTTCTCGATCGGCACATCAGGAGTCGTCCAACCGGCCGCGGCGTTGGCATATGCCGCGCATAATCGCGGTGTGGTCGTCGTCGAGCTCAACGCCGAACCGACGCCGCTCACACCCAAAGCTGATTATTTTCTTCAAGGTAAGTCGGGTGAAATTCTGCCAGAACTCGTGAAAGCAGTTTGGGGATAAGTTGTTATATCTTCATGATCCAGGATTATTTAAATACGATTCCCGAACGCGGCGGGATGGTCAGACGCCGGATGCCATCCTCTTTTTGGATCTCCGCCTGCCCGAAAAGAATCTGCTTCCTGCCCCGACCCAGATCGGCCGCGGCAATTTCAAACGAGCGCGCTTCTTCCGCCGCGTTCAGTGCAATGATGAGTGTTTCGTCCTCTGATGAACGCTTGAAAGCGTAGACGCCCTCGGCAGAGTATAGTCGTTGATATTTTCCCCAACGCAGAGACTCGTGAGTTTTACGAAGTGTGATCAACTCTTTGACGAAACCACGGAGCTTATGATTCCATTTTGATTCATCCCACGGAAAAGACTTGCGGCATTCGGGGTCGTGTCGTCCGTCTAGGCCGATCTCGTCGCCATAGAAAATGCACGGAGCACCGGGGTAGGTGAAGATAAACGTCAGGGCCAGTTGAAGGCTGGCGAGGTCGCCGCTGGCACAGGTCAGGAAGCGAGGCGAGTCGTGGCTGTCGAGCAGGTTTAACTGAACGCGCGTTACGTCTGGATGATACATCTCCAGAATCGAGTCGATCCGATCTGCAAATTGATGAACATCAATCGAGTGGACATTATCTTTGAAGCCGCCCGCTTGATGCGTTGCGTGAATGTCAAGATACTTGCCTGTGAAAAAGCTCAGGCAGGCGCTGGTAACAAGATAATTCATGACGGCGTCGAACTGATCACCTTGAAGCCAGCGGCGGGCATCCTGCCAGATTTCGCCGACGATGTAGGCTTCCGGATTGATGGCGCGCACGCGGCTGCGGAATTCCTGCCAGAAAGAGTCATCGTCAATTTCGCCGGGTACATCCAGCCGCCAGCCGTCGATACCGAACTTGATCCAATGCTCGGCAACTTCGAATATGAACTCGCGTACGGCTGGCAGGTCGGTGTTGAACTTGGGCAGGGCAGGCAGGTTCCACCAGGCTTTATAGCCGATGGCGCTGAAACTATCTTCGCCGTGCTTCAATGCCTTGAGTTCTTCCGCGTCCGGATACGCGCCCCAGGGACGTTTTCCATCCAAGCGATCAGGGTCAAAGTGGAACCAATCCTTGTAGGGCGAAGCCGCACCGGTTTCAAGTACGTGATGGAATTGCCATAAGCCGCGGCTGGCGTGGTTGAAGACGCCATCGAGCACAACGTGCATGTTATTTTTGTGGGCTTTGTTTAGTAATTCCTGCAGGGCTTCGTTGCCGCCGAGAATGGGGTCAACGTTATAGTAATCGTAGGTGTGATAACGGTGATTTGACGCCGATGCAAATACCGGCGTGAAGTAGATGGCATTGATGCCAAGGTCTTTGAGGTAGTCAAGATGTTCGGTGACACCGCGCAGGTTGCCGCCTTTGAATCCGTAAATGGTCGGGGCGGAGTCCCATGGCTCGAAATGAAGTCCGTTCTGTTGGACATGCTCCGATTTCGCGAAACGATCAGGAAAGATTTGATAAAAAATTCCATCAGTTACCCATTTAGGGGTGTACATAATCAGAAACCTCATCATAAATGTTTGCCCACTGCTGCGTTGAGGGCAGATGAATTCTACTATCAGAAAAGATTCATTCCTGTCTGTGCGCGGGCTGGCAGGCTGCGATTATTGAAATTAATTGAAAGAGGGCGATGATCCGTTTCATGTCCGCCCAAAAAATTGGGGCGGTCAAACGACCACCCCTTTTGGCTTAACCTTTCACGCCGCCTATTGCCAGACCGCCGACAAAATATCGCTGAACAAACAGATAAACAATTGTTACCGGCAGGACAATCAGTATCGACATAGCGGCGAAGTGCGACCAAGGCGTGGTGTTCGAGTATTGACCGACCATATTATAGAGCGCCATTATCAAAGTGAAATCCTTTGCATTGGTCAGGAACAACCAGGATGTGGCAAATTCCGTCCAGGTGCTCATGAAACCCAGGAAGAAAGTTACGGCTAACACGGGCGTAGATAGCGGCAATGTCACAAGAAAGAAGGCCGAGTTTGGTGTGCAACCATCGATCAGTGCGGCTTCTTCCAGTTCCTTGGGAATTGTATCGAGATAGCCCTTCGTATTACCGAATGGCTTGTTCGGTTTCTGCGTCAAAGATATGGAACTTGTCCATATCGAATGCAAACTGTGATTTGTTCCCGATCTGGACTTTTGAGCGGGGGTCGACACGGGCCACAAAGATATTTTTGCCCACAAGCAGATACAGGAATATTTCATTTCCCATCAATTCCGTTACATCCACTTTTGCCTCAATTTTTTCGATGTGAATGTTGGATGGCACGAAGTTTGCATCATGAACGTTCTCAGGCCGGATGCCGAAGACAATGTTTTTTCCAACATGGGCCTCGTAAGGTTTGGTGCGTTCAGGCGGAATGGGAAGAACAAAGTCAACTGCATCTATAAGTAATTTACTGCCGTCTTTGCGGAGTTTTGCTGGGAGGAAGTTCATGGCGGGCGAGCCTATGAAGCCGGCCACAAATAAGTTGTTGGGCATGTCGTACAGGTTTTGCGGTGAATCGATTTGCTGAAGCACGCCTTTGTTAATGACGGCGATGCGCGATGCCATTGTCATGGCTTCAACCTGATCGTGCGTTACGTAAATAAAGGTGGTTTGAAGGCGTTGGTGTAGTTTATTGATCTCAGCACGCATATTGACGCGGAGCTTTGCATCCAGATTTGAAAGGGGCTCATCGAAGAGGAACACCTTTGGCTCGCGTACAATTGCGCGCCCCACCGCAACGCGCTGGCGTTGTCCGCCTGAAAGCTGGCGCGGTTTGCGGTTGAGCAAATCCTGGATGCCAAGAATGTCAGCTGCCTCGGTCACGCGTCTTTTGATTTCTTCTTTCTCGATCTTGCGAAGCTTTAAGCCAAAGGCCATGTTGTCGTAGACTGACAGGTGTGGGTAAAGCGCATAGGATTGAAAAACCATCGCAATATCGCGGTCTTTAGGTGCCACATCGTTTACTACGCGATCACCGATCATAATTTCTCCGCTAGTGATCTCTTCCAGTCCGGCGAGGCATCGCAGGGCGGTGGTTTTGCCGCATCCTGAAGGTCCAACCAGGACAAGAAATTCTTTATCGTCCACTTGGATGTTTAGGTCGTTAACAGCGACCATTTCGCCAAATTGCTTGAAGACATGATCAAATGTTACGCTAGCCATAACTGTGTTCCTCCGTTTCGTGAGAGTATAGTGACTTAATTATACTCTCGCCGTGAGGAAAATTCAGCCTCCGAATCCTTCTTGACCCAGAGGCTGGTACCGTTTTATCCTCTTTTACTTGCCAGAAGATTTTTCCGTTACCCCACCGAGATGCCGATCAACCTTCCTACCCCATACGTCAGCGCGGCGGCGATCATCCCAACCAAAACCTGACGAAAGCCCGAATATAAAATTCCGCGTCCGGTCATTAGCGTGATTGCGGCTCCAATGATGAATAAGCCAACTGCGCTGACGGCTAGACTGAGATAAATTGCAGCTGTTCCGTTCCAAAAGATGAATGGAAAGATCGGAAAGATTGCACCGACCGCGAACAGAAAGAAAGATGTGAATGCGGCCTCATATGCCGAGCCCCCCAATTCTTCCGGATCAATTCCTAATTCTTCGCGGGCGAGCGTATCCAGAATATTGGCTTGATCTGCCATCATGTGTGACGCCAATTCGTGAGCGCGTTCTTCGGGCAGACCCTTGGATTGATAGATCAATGAAAGTTCTTCCAATTCTTCATCCGGGCTTTCCTCAATCTCCTGGGCTTCGATCTTGATCTGGTTTTGGTATAGCTCGCGCGAACTTTGCACAGACAGCCATTCGCCCAGCGCCATGGAACCCGCGCCTGCCAGCAACCCAGCCAAGCCTGCGATCAAAACTTGTGCGTTCGACATATTGGCGCCTGCCACCCCCATGACCAGACTCAGGATTGAAACCAACCCATCATTCGCCCCCAACACCGCGGCGCGCAGCGCATTGCCTCCGCCCGCTCGGTGACGTCCTTCCAGTTGAGCGACGGAGCCGCCGGACATTCCGCCTTTCGATTGCGAAGCTATGGATAACATGCGTGCGTGCGATCTTTCATCTAGTGAAAACTTCTCGGCTTCCTCATCGGGCTGACCTTCATAAGCCTGACTATCGGCGCGTTCGTTACTTGCGATGGTTGGCAGAACGAATTGCGGACCAAATCTTTTTGCAAGCCAGATCATGGTTGCCGTACGCCACGAAATCTTGCGCGGCGGAATGGGGGCCTTCAAGTCTTCCAGCTTTTTTTCCCAAGCCGCGGCGTGCTTTTGCTCACTTGCTGACAGGCGTGCATATACTTCGGCAAGTTGTGGTTGCTTCTCGGTTTCTGCCAGTACTAAATATAAAGCCGCACCATCAATTTCCTTTTGGCGATTGGCTAAATAACGCTCGACATCTTTTGTGTTTGACATGATTTCCTCCAGGAATTAATTGCTCCGTCAAAATTATTTGACGGAGCAAATTTTATTACGCTTGTTTCAATGCATCCCAGCCGGCGTATTTGGCTTCGTTTCCAAGTTCCGATTCGATGCGCAGCAATTGATTATATTTCGCCACGCGGTCGGAGCGCGCGGGCGCGCCCGTCTTGATCTGACCTGTGTTCAAGGCTACCGCCAGATCCGCAATAGTCGCGTCTTCGGTTTCGCCGGAGCGATGTGACGTGACCGCACGCCACCCGGCGCGCTGACAAATCTCGACGGCCTCGATGGTTTCGGTCAGGCTTCCGATTTGGTTGACCTTGACGAGCAGGGCGTTGGCGGCATTCTCTTTGATGGCGCGGCGAACTCGTTCGGGATTCGTGACCAGCAAATCGTCCCCGACAATTTGCGTTGTGTTGCCGAGAGTCTTCGTCAGCAGTTTCCATGAATCCCAATCATCCTGCGCAAGCCCGTCTTCCAGCGAAACGATCGGATAGTCCTTGATCCACTTGGCCCAAAATTCAACCATTTGTGGGCCGGTTAATTTCCTGCCTTCCTTGCGAAGGTTGTACATTTTGGTATCTTCTTCATACAACTCAGAAGCGGCGGGGTCGAGTGCGATGGCAACATCTTTGCCGCGGCCCGCTTTGAATCCAGCTTTTTCGATCGCGGCGAGAATCACTTCAATTGCTTCGCTGTTGGCTTTGAGCGCGGGTGCGTATCCGCCTTCATCGCCGACCAGCGTGACGTAGCCTTTATCTTTCAACACTGATTTGAGCGCGTGATAAATTTCCGCACCCCAACGCAGACCTTCTGCAAACGTCGGCGCGCCTAGGGGCATGACCATGAACTCCTGCATGTCGGTCGATTGCCAGTTGGTGTGTGCGCCGCCGTTCAAAATATTCATCATCGGGACGGGCAAAACGTGAGCGTACACGCCGCCCAGGTAGCGATACAGAGGCAAACCGAATGAATTGGCCGCGGCTTTTGCAACGGCCAGACTCACGCCGAGGATGGCGTTCGCACCAAGCGTGGACTTGTTCGGGGTTCCGTCTAACTTGAGCAGTTCCGCGTCGACAGCTTTCTGCTCGGCCGCGTCCCAGCCGAAGAGTCCTTCAGCAATTACGCCGTTGACATTGGCAACTGCTTTCGTCACGCCCTTGCCGAGATAACGCTTCTTGTCGCCGTCGCGCAATTCGAGCGCTTCGTGCGCACCGGTCGATGCGCCCGATGGGACGGCCGCGCGTCCCCATGCGCCATCCGCCAGCATAACTTCGACTTCGACGGTTGGGTTGCCGCGCGAGTCGAGAATCTCTAAGGCGGAAATGCTTTCGATTGTGGTGTCCATTTTCAACTCCTGGGGTTATATTTTGCGAAAGTCAGCTTGAGTGAAAAAATTTTTTCCCAGGTTGACCTGTGATTAAAGGTTTTTATCACAATCACATTTGCTCAAGTATAATCGCAATTTGTTTGGAGTATCTGTTTTGACTATTTCCGAATTATCTGTGACTGACCCTCGTGACCGCAAGCAATTTGTCTTTTATGCCACACTGCTAAGAAAGTTTGTTGTCTGGGCGTTGCGGCGCATTTTTCATTTGTTCATGAAACTCGAAGTGCGCGGCCTTGAAAATTTTCCCATGAGCGGCGCGGTGGTGGTTGTATCGAATCACGTTAACTTTTTTGATGTTTTCCCAATGCAACTTTCCCTGCCTCGGCCAATCTTTTTTATGGCAAAGGCGGAGTTATTCGAATTTGCACCGGTTGATATTGTGTTTCGTAACTGCGGTGCATTTCCTGTTTATCGCGGCGAGAAGGATGCCTGGGCGATGCGTCATGCTCAAAAAGTCCTGGAGCATGAACAGACGCTTGGCATGTTCCCGGAGGGGACGCGCTCCAAAGGCCGCGGGTTAGCCGTCGCCAAAACGGGGAGCGCCCGACTGGCGATTGAAACGAATTGTCCGCTTGTGCCGATGGCTGTGCAGGGTGTTGACCAATTCTTCAAAGGCTTTCCGCACCGCACGCATATCATAGTCACATTCGTGCCGCCGCTTCTGCCAAAACCGGACGAGACCCCGCTGGCGTTGACAGATCGCATGATGTTTGCGCTGGCCTCCGCTTTGCCGGAAGATATGCGCGGAGTGTATGCAGAAATGCCGAAGGGGTTTAGAGATTGATATACAGAAGTGAGCCGGACTTTATGTCCGGCTCACTTCTCATTTAGTTACTTCTTCGCCCTCTCCTTCGCCGCCTTCATCAATCCTACAAATAGCGGATGCGGCTTCATCGGCCTCGATAGAAACTCGGGATGAAATTGGCTGGCGACCATGTAAGGATGATCTTCGATCTCTGCAATTTCCACCAGCTTTCCATCCGGTGACATGCCTGAAAAAACCACTCCGCCTTTCTCGAACATCTCTTTGTAATTGTTATTAAATTCAAAACGATGGCGATGGCGCTCATCGACTTGTGACACGCCGTAAGCTTCAGCGGCTTTCGTGCCTTTTTGCAAAACGCATGGATAAAGTCCGAGACGCATCGTGCCACCCATATCAGTGATACCGCGCTGCTCAAGCATCAGGTCAATGACCGGATGCTCAGAGCCGCGGTCAAACTCGGACGAATTTGCATCTTCAAGATTCAAAACATTGCGCGCGAACTCAATCGACATGGTCTGCATTCCAAGGCACAACCCAAGATACGGAATCTTTTTCTCGCGCGCATAACGCGCCGCCATGATCTTGCCTTCGATGCCGCGTGAACCGAATCCACCTGGGACGAGAATCCCGTCAGCGCTTTGGACGATGTCCCAGCCTTTATCTTTTTCGAGATCAACCGAATGCACCCATCCAATCTCGACTTCAACATCATTGGCGAGCGCGGCGTGTTTGAGCGCCTCGCGCACTGACATGTATGCATCCTGCAGCTCAACATATTTTCCAACCAGAGCGATTTTGACGGTTGGCTTCGGCTTGCGCACGTTATCCACTAATTTTTGCCAGGGCTTCATATCTGGCTTGCGCGTGGCTTGGAGATTTAATTTCTCGACGATGTAATCCGGCACGCCGGCATTCTCAACCAGCAATGGTACTTCATATAAAACGTCAGATGTGACCATCGGGATGACGGCCTGCTTTTCCACATCGCAGAACAAAGCGATCTTATCGGTCAGATCCGGGGTAATTGGATAATCCGAACGGGCGATGATCATATTGGGTGAGATGCCAATGGAACGCAACGCCGTCACAGAATGCTGTGTGGGCTTGGTCTTGAGTTCGCCGGTCGCGCCGATGTAGGGCAGCCATGTTACGTGGATGAAGAACACGTTCTCGCGTCCGACCTCGTTGCGGAGTTGGCGCAAAGCTTCCAGAAATGGCTGAGACTCGATGTCGCCAACCGTCCCGCCGACCTCGACCAGCACCACTTCCGCGCCGGTTTCTTTCGCAACCAGCCCGATGCGGCGTTTGATCTCGTTGGTGATGTGCGGGATGACTTGAATCGTCCCGCCCAGGTAATCGCCGCGTCGTTCTTTTTGGATGATCTCGGCGTAGACCTGTCCGCTGGTGAAGTTGCTGACGCGGCTGAGGCGGATGTCAATGAATCTTTCGTAGTGACCCAGATCCAGGTCCGTTTCTGCGCCGTCATCCAGCACGTAAACTTCACCATGCTGGTATGGACTCATTGTGCCCGGGTCCACGTTGATGTATGGATCCAATTTTTGAACCGCGACTTTGAAGCCGCGTTCCTTGAGTGTCAGTCCGAGCGCGGCGGCGGTCACGCCTTTACCAACGGAAGAAACAACGCCGCCTGTGAAGAATAAATATTTTGTCGCCATAATCAAATCCTTTTGTTGATGTAGAGGCAAGGCTTGCCGTCTCGCACCGGCGTGCTCGCGGCACGAACGGTGTCCTTGCCCAAACTCATGTTAACAAAGGCGATGGGGAGGGCGTTGAAGCCCTCCCCATCGGGAGTTGTGTTGCGTGTGTTGGTTGGATAATTTTTTGTTTTCATCCGACCAGCTTGACCAAGTCTTCGGCGGCGCGCCGCATCTCGAGAAAGATCAGGCCCAGTTTCGCCTCTTGCCGTGCCATGGCGGTCAGAACCGCTTCTGCTCCGACAGAGGTCAGCACGATTGAACCGGCGTTGCCCTTAATGTAAACCTGCTCGAGTCCGCCGCGTCCAAGTTCACCTGAAATGCGTTCACCGAGGCTAAGCATGGCCGCCGACATGGCCGAGACGCGGTCCTCCTCAACGCCTTGTTGAAGCGCCGATGCCATGATCAAACCGTCCACAGACACGATGGCGGATGCTTCAATGTCAGGCGCGGCTGCCTGCATGGAACGAAGTCGATCTACCATCTGGTCTGAACGGGATTTTGCCATAAATTAGTCTCCTGAACTTTTGTCTGCCTGAGTTTACCATAAAATCATTTGCACCAAAAATTGTTTCATCATTTCAATTGTTTGCCTGTTGACGATGGCTATGTCAAAGTCAAGGAACGAACCGCAAAGTTCGCACGTGTGCTTGCGGCACAGCGCAGGCAAAGAGCGCGAAGCTTCTTTTTTTCTTGGTGCACTTCGCGCTCTTCGCGGTGAAAAAATGACAAAAGCTGGAGTTCATCATGGATTTGGGGAAAGCCATGGCCTTTTGACGATGTTTATTTGACCCTCTTTCCGCTTCATGTTAGACTTGCATGTTCGATGGACATCACTCGCCTCATTCGCCCGCTTTTATTTTTCATGATCCTTGCCTGGCCTTTGCGCGCCGCGGCTCAGGCTTCGACTCCGGTGATCACTGCGCCAACAGCCGGACAGGTTTTGCACGGGCCGGTCGCGATCACCGGCCTGACTGACGTGTCGAACTTTGCTTCGGCTGAAATTTCTTTCGCCTATGCATCCGACACGACGAATACCTGGTTCTCGATCTCGGCCACCACCCAGCCGATAGCGAACGACGTGCTTGCCTCCTGGGATACCTCCACCATCAGTGACGGCGACTATGTTCTGCGTCTGCGGGTGACTTTGCAGGATGGGACGTTTCAGGATGTGACCGTCCCTGTTGAAGTGCGGAACTACACCGCGCTGGCGGCTTCCACTCCGACCGCAACCGCCACTGTACCTGCGCTTCAAATCCCGACCCCGATCCTGGTCGCCGTTTCGACGCCGACTCAAATTCCGACTCTTATTCCGCACCCCACACCGACGCCGCTTCCGCCCAACCCGGCCGAGGTTACACAGAGTCAAATTTATATCAGCTTGGGACGCGGCGCCCTCGCCATTGCCATTTTGTTTTTTGTTTTTGGAATCTTCCTTCGCCTTCGTCGTTCATAAAACCTGGAACCTGACACATGACACCTGATACTTTTCTCCTCATCGGCCTCGGCAACCCGGGCCGCGAATACAAAGACAACCGCCACAATTATGGTTTTATGTTGATCGACCGCCTCACAGTGCGCTTTAACGCGCGCGGAATGAAATTGCAATCGAAGGCAATTGTCACCAATGCGATTTATGAAGAACACAAATTGATTCTCGCCAAGCCGCAGACCTATATGAATTTGTCCGGCCATTCGGTGCAAGGGCTGGCTCACTTTTATAAACTGCCGCTCGAAAATCTGCTGGTCGCCCACGACGATCTTGACTTGCCATTCGGGACGATTCGTTTGCGTCCCGGTGGCGGCCCCGGCGGACAAAAAGGTGTGGCGTCCGCTATTGAACGTCTCGGCACGCAGGATTTCGCGCGTTTGCGGTTGGGCATCGGGCGTCCGCCCGGACGGATGGATCCCGCCGCGTACGTCTTGCAGGATTTCTCGCGCGATGAAATGAAAGAATTATCCGCCATCCTTGACCGCGCTGCGAATGCCGCGCTTGAATTTGTCGTTCGCGGGTTGGACAAGGCAATGAATAAATTCAATGGTTCGAATGATAATGGGTAGGGGCGAGGCGCCGCCTCGCCCAGGGCGCTCCAGCGGAGCGCCCCTACAAATTTATGCAACTTCTCCTCGATAAAATCCGCGCGCTTTCACAATATCAACAATTGCTGCAACAAATTCAGACCGGTAAAGGACAACCCGGTCTGGGATTGCCGCGCGCCGCGCGTCTGCCGGTGACGGTTGCATTGCAGGCAGATTTGAATCGTCCGGTCTTGCTGATCACGGATCGTTCCGACCATGCACTCTCACTCTTCGATGAATTAAGTTTCTGGACAAAGTCGCCGCGCTATTTGTTCGGCGAACCAAATCCACTTTTTTATGAACAGGCTGCCTGGGGCGCGACCACGCGCCGCGAGCGTTTGCAGGCATTGACCGCGCTGGCTTCGTATCATTTGCCTTTCGCACAAAAACCCGAAGTGTCGCCGGTGATTATCACTTCCGCGCGCTCGTTGATGACGCGTACACTTCCGCGTCGCGATTTCCTAAAAGCCTGCAAAAAAATATCAGCTAATCAAACCGCACAGCCAGATACACTTTTGCGAAGCTGGGCTGAGATTGGATATCAACGTGCCAACACTGTGCTTGAGCCGGGACAGTTCTCCAGCAGAGGCGGACTTTTGGATTTATGGCCGACGGCGGAGAATCTGCCCGTCCGCCTGGATTTTTTCGGGGATGAAATTGAATCAATCAGAAGATTTGATCCGGCCAGTCAGCGCACGGTTGAAAAACTCGAATCGATTCTGGTGACACCCGCCCGTGAATTTATTGTTGTAGGAGCGGATGGCCATCCGCCCGAAACGGAATTATCTGAATTTCATATTCCGCTTTTGTATCAACTGCAGTCCAGCCTGCTTGATTATTTGCCACCCAAAGCGTTGGTGTTGATCGACGATCTTTCCGTTGTTGATGGCATGGTTTCTGAAGTTGAAGAGCAGGCCGTCAAACTGCGTCAGGAGAGCATCGAAGAGGGAATCCTCTCGCCGGATTTTCCCGTCCCATACTTGACCTGGTCGGAATTGCTTGATAGTTTGCATGGATATACATCGCTTGAATTGGGATATTCAAGCGCACAGGAAAGCGAAGAGAGTCTGTCGTCAGCGTTCGGGGCGGGGCAGAGATTCGCGGGACGTCTCAAACCGTTTGTCGAGCACGCGGCCGCCCTGGTGTCCGGGAATGAGGCGGTTGTGATCGTCTCGCGGCAGATGGAGCGATTGCAAGAGCTTTGGAAAGAGTCACAGGATGATGGTCAGTCGTCTGTCACTTTTGTTGAAGCATCCTTATCAGAGGGATTTATCCTCGGCAATCTCCATCTGATCACCGACTCTGAAATCTTTGGCTGGGAGCGGCCGCAACCACGCGCGCGCCAGCGACAGATCACGGAAACACCCGAATCCATTTATGCGGATTTACAGCCGGGTGACTACATTGTCCATATCGATCACGGCGTCGGACGTTTTGGCGGATTAGCAACGCGCGAGTTGGATGGTCACCGGCGCGAGTTTTTGACCGTCGAGTACGAAGGCGGTGGACAACTGTATGTGCCCGTCCATCAAGCAGATCGATTGACGCGTTATGTCGGCGCGGAAGGCGCAGTACCCGCGCTGGATAGATTGGGCGGGCAGGAATGGCACGAGAAAAAAGGCCGCGTCAAAGAAGCTGTGCTGGAAGTTGCACAAGATATGCTTGACCTTTATGCGCGCCGCAACGTTGTGCAAGGTTATGCCTTCAAGCCAGATACTCAATGGCAAAAGGAATTGGAAGATAGTTTTCCATACGTCGAGACCGAAGATCAGGCAAAGGCAATTGTCGATATCAAGCGCGACATGGAAGCGGCGCGGCCAATGGACCGTCTGTTGTGCGGCGATGTCGGTTATGGAAAAACCGAAGTGGCTCTGCGCGCGGCATTCAAGGCTGTAATGGATGGCAAGCAAGTTGCCATCCTTGTGCCGACAACGGTTTTAGCGCAACAACATTTTGAAACTTTTTCTCAAAGGCTTGCGGCGTATCCGGTCAAAGTCGAAATGCTTTCGCGCTTCCGCTCGCCGCGCGAACAAACCGAAATTTTGCTTGGACTTGCAATTGGCGAAATTGATATCGTGATCGGTACGCATCGTTTGATCTCAGCGGATGTGCAATTCAAGGAACTTGGCCTGGTCGTGATTGATGAAGAGCAACGCTTTGGTGTGACTCACAAGGAGCATCTCAAGAAACTCCGCACCGAAGTGGATGTGCTGACACTGACGGCCACGCCCATCCCGCGCACGCTTTATATGGCGCTGACCGGCGTGCGCGATATTTCCAACCTCAACACGGCACCGGAGGAACGTCTGCCCATCGTAACGCATGTTGGGCCGTATGCGCCGAAACTAGTGCGTCAAGCCATCCTGCGCGAGATCGAACGCGGCGGACAAATTTTCTTTGTGCATAACCGCGTCCACACCATTGACGCGATGAAGGTGCACCTCAACCAACTCGTTCCGGAAGCGCGCGTCGACATCGGTCACGGTCAGATGAATGAGCACGAACTGGCCTCGGTCATGCACCGTTTCAACATGGGCGAGATCGATATTTTGCTTTCGACGACCATCATCGAATCTGGATTGGATATTCCCAACGCGAATACTTTGATCGTGGATCGCGCCGACACTTTTGGTCTGGCTCAACTTTATCAACTGCGCGGCCGTGTCGGACGTGGAGCGGCTCGGGCGTACGCGTATTTCTTCCGCCACCGAAAACTTTCCCCGACTCTAGAAGGCCAGCAGCGACTCGAAGTCATCGCTGAGAACACACAACTGGGCGCGGGCTATTCCATCGCCATGCGCGATCTTGAAATCCGCGGCGCGGGAGAATTGTTGGGCAACCGTCAGCACGGACATATTCAAGCCGTCGGCTTTCATCTCTACACGCGTTTGCTGGCCGATGCAGTCAGACGCATTCGCGTTGTTGCCGGGGGTAAATTTAAAACAGAGATACTGGCTCCGCAATTGATGTCGTTCAACCAGCCCATTTCGATGCCGGTTAATGTTGATCTGCCGTTGACGGTTGGCATCCCATCTGAATATATTCAGGATCAGGATCTTCGCCTGCGACTCTATCGCCACATCGCGGACTTGCGCGACGAAACCGAGATCGAAGCGCTAACAAGCGAATTCAATGATCGTTTTGGGAAACTGCCCGAAATGGCCGAGAACTTGTTTTATCAAATGCGCGTCAAACTGCGCGCGGAAAAAGCCGGGCTGGCATCCATTGGAATTGAAACAGGCCAGATCGTTTTGCGGTATCCGTCTGCGCCGGATGATAACAATGGAAAACGTTTGCACGACCTCGGCCCCGATGTGCGCGGCGGCAAGGGCGCGTACTGGTGCACATTTGCAAAAGACGCAAATTGGATGGAGAAGTTGTTGGAAGTGTTAAATGAATTGAAAACAGAAACTCACAAGAATTAGTTCATGCTTGTGAACTTCTTATTGAGTAGTCTTTCTTCTTTTCTCAACTTCACTCACAATATCATCAAGGGACTTATTCGCAAAAAGCGCTTCGCGTTCCTGAGTATAGTTTCCATAACCTTGAGTAAATTGCTTGAGAAAACGAACAGCATCAACAACGCCTAACTCTTTGTAGAGCAAACGGATTGCTTGTTGATTGATTTCGACTAAAGGTTTTGTGTCCGTTATCATTTTTCAATCTCCTGGACTAAATCAACGGGATTTATCACTTTCGCTGTAAAATCCTTAACTCGTTTCGCGTTTTTCAGTATCTTATCATCGCATGTGCAGAAATAATCGGCGTTGCTTGCTTCTGCCAATGCCATGTGAAGCGCGTCCAGTGGTTTAATGCCAAACGTCATTAGGTTTGCCGCTCTCAATTTTTCTTTCTCAGTGACATTCACAACACCCTTTGCTTTTGCAAGAACCGCGCGAGCGTGTTCTTTTCGAGTTGGCAATGGGCTTTGTTCGTTTTCGTACATCAACGCATCCGACGAAAGCAATTCAGCCTGTCCACTGTCGCACAAGGCGATGATTCCAAGAACCGCCTCTGACTCCAATGCAATCCGAATTTGATTTGGCGTATCTAGCGGTCTTTGAATGGCGCATAAATCGAGATAGATTTTCACGCCGATATTCTAACATTAAAATATTACCGAAGTGTGCGGCGGCAAAGGCGCGTATTGGTGTACGTTTGGAAAAGATGATGATTGGATGGAGAAGTTGTTGGAAGTGTTGATGACGTTGGAAGAAAATGAGTGATTGGACTAGCAACAAGCTTCAGCCATGCCGAGCCTTCATATCTTCGGTTCTATGCCGCGCCGATTTAATTCCTGTTGTGCAAGTTGCCGCAAAGAAGAACAATCTAAGGTCTTTGTATAGTCTTTAGCTTCAACAAAATATCTTTCAAACACCTCTCCATCTCCTACATTGTCAGAGTAAACATATTCACCAGTTCCTCGGCTCTCTTCATGAGCGGGGACTCTAAAGCGCACTGTAATGTCCTTGACCTGTGTAAGCATTCTTAGAGTATCCTCTGACAATGAAGTGGCGGCTCGTTGAAGTATCCTTTCGAGGGTGAACTCTATTCCGTAATTTGAGGTTGCCTGAAAAGATGAGGCTAGTTCTATTTCCTCGTTACGTCTGCCTTCTGCCGAACCAATGAGAATCGAGACAAGCTGTTCTGCCGCGGGTTGAGCGAATTCAACAAGAGCGTCGGCGATTTTATCATAATGGAATGCCTCTTTTATGAGATTGACTAGTGGTGCCACCGCTCGCTCATCCCCGATCTTTGCCAGTGCCTTTGCAATATTAGAAATCTCGCGACCACCATAACCCTTCTTCTTCAATACGTCAATTGCGCCAATAAGAGGCTCCACTGCTCGCGAGTCGGGGATTTCTATAAGCGTCTGTTGTGCAAGTTCTCTGATATCCGATTCTGGGGCTTTGAGCGCAACGATAAGACCTTCCACTACTCGTCTATCCTTGATTTTTACTAGGTGTTTTAGTGCCTCCTTGCGTGCATAATAATTCCCATTCTTAAGTGCGGCAATCAAGGGTTCCACTACCTGCGTTTTGTCGAACTCCATTTCCATTAGTGAATCGAGGTATCTGCCTGCATAATCAATATCGCGCTTCGTTTCCTGCTTAACTGCGGCAAGCAATTCTTCTGTTATCTGCGTTTTATCGAACTTCAATAGCGAATCGAATGCCGCCGCACGCACATCATAGTTACGATCATCCGCGATCACATTCGCCAATGATGTAACTGCCCGTGAGTCTTCGATTTCTCCTAGAGCGCGCGCTGCCGCGAGATGTACAAAGCGATACGAATCGCCGATACGGCTGGTATCCTTCTCTTTAAATGTGTTGATTAGCGGAATAACTGCGCGAACATCACCGATCTCGCCTAAAGCTTCAGCGGCATGCTCATGGTCTTTGAGATCATCGTTACGATGAGGATATGATCTAATTTTTGCGCTCAACACTTTGATCAAACCATTCACATCCCGCTTTTTTTTCAATTCCCAGACATTAAGTTTACCAAAAATTGGCATTCTTATATCTCCTCACATGGTTGTGCCTATCCGTTTGAAGAATCTACCTGCGCGCTATGCCATAACTCACGGAATTTCTCGCGCACTGAAGCATCTAAGGATTCAGCGAACTCAATGGGCAGTTTGAGTGTAACGATCAAATCTTGCACATCCGCCAAGTCGCGCAAACGATGCGATGCGCTCATCCCTGATGCTAATTTGAGTTCAATGAGTTTTTCCATTGGAATGACGCGCATCCCACCGCGTTCAGTAAAAACGACGGATGGATCAGGAAATGAAACAGGTTTCGGTTTGCCGTCCCCGGGATAATCTCCTGTAATCAAAATTTCAACTCGCACTTGCGTTTTGGTATCACGGAAAGTTTTCTGCGCGCCTGAGAATGCAAGTACATATCCGCGTCCCAAGAATTTCTTTTTGAAGGTTCCCAGTCCCTCGCGCGTCATCAAAATACCCACATCCTGTGTCATCCGCACGAAGCCATGCGCGGCCAATGCCAGACCGCCGACCAGCGCGTATGGAATCTTTTCTTCATCCAAACGCCGCGTCAGGTTTTGAAGCGTAGTGTAAACATCTCCGCGTGCCATATAATAGTCGCTCGCTTCTCTCAACAGCGTGAGATAGTTATTGTGCAATCGGACTTCATACTTTGTCATGGTTTGCTGAAATAATTATAGCATTATCTTGGCAGGCCTT
>Ga0172370_10000486_pt1 | contig 61977 bp, 55 predicted proteins | sample LakKiv5m_FD_114538 | JGI IMG/M metagenome (GOLD analysis project Ga0172370, IMG submission 114538) | Freshwater microbial communities from Kabuno Bay, South-Kivu, Congo - kab_022012_11.5m | ecosystem: Environmental > Aquatic > Freshwater > Lake | place: Democratic Republic of the Congo... | reverse complement strand
TTCGGTTCGCCGAACTACGGCACACAGCGCAGTTTGTGTTTCAATGCCATGATCACTGCCTTCTCGCTAACGTATGGCGTCGAAGAACCGTCTCGCAACTATGACAACGTTGAATTCATCCTGATGGTTGGCCGCAACATGATGGAAGCCATTTCAACGTCGGAGACTTCTGAACTGTCTCATGCAATTGACCGCGGCGCGAAGCTGGTTTATCTCGACCCGCGCTACACGAAGACCGCTTCAAAAGCGACCGAATGGATTCCCATCCGCCCAGGCACCGACTCGGCCTTTTTGCTGGCGATGATCAATGTCATTACTTCAAACGAACTGGCAGACTGCGAGTTTGTCAAGCAGTACGTTGTCGGTTGCGATGGCATCAAAGACGAAATGCGTAAGTACACGCCTGCATGGGCCGAGAAAATCACTGGTATTCCCGCCGCAACCATCGAACGGATTGCGCGTGAATATGCCGCCGCCAAACACAATGCTCTGGCGCATCCTGGCTGGCGTACGTCCAACTTCATCAATTCCTTCCAGACCGAGCGGGCGATTGCCATCTTGAACGCCATGAGCGGCAACGTGCTCAGGCCTGGCGGCTGTCTCTCGGCGGAAATGGCGGCAGAAGGCGCAGGTTTGGGTATGCCGAAACAGCCACCGTATCCGCGCGTTTCGGCCCCTCGTTTGGATGGCGTCTCGTGGAAGTATCCGCTCGTGCCGTTGAAATTGGGTGTTTTCCAGGAATTGCGCGACGCGATTATTACAGGCGAACCGTATCAGGCGCACGGCTGGTTTATTTCCAGGCAAAATCCGATCATGTCCCTGCCAGACCGCGCCAAGACACTGGAGGCCTTCGAAAAAATGGACTTCATCGCCACTGTGGATATTATTATGAATGACACAGCCTGGTTCTCAGATGTCGTCCTGCCTGAAGCCTCGTATCTCGAACGCTATGACCCGCTTCTGCCTGTCGGCGGAAAGGCCTTTATCCGCCAACCTGTGATCGAGCCGCAAGGTCAAGCCAAGTCTGCGCTGTGGATCTACAAACAATTGGGCGAACGACTCGGCCTTGGTGATTTCTTCCAATATGAAGATGAGGAAGATTACATCCGCCAGCAATTGAAGCCGCTTGGCGTCAGCCTCGAAGAGGTGAAGGCAAAGGGCTATGCAGAAATGCCGGAGGAAGAAAAGGATGGGGAAATTACATTCAACACGCCTTCCGGCAAGATCGAAGTCTATTCCGAGACCTTGAAAAACGCTGGTTTCTCGCCCTGGCCCACCTGGGAAGAACCACCTGCCCCTGGAGAAAATGAGTTCTACCTGTTGACCGGCAAAGTGGCGCAGCATACCCAGTTTGGCACGCAGAACAATCAACTGCTCCACAAGTATTCCGACAAACCCCGCCTGTGGATGAATGCCAGGACCGCCGCGCAAAGTGGCCTGGAGGATGGTGACTGGGTGGAAGTGGCGAGTAAAGTGGGTACTGTCCACAGCATCCTGCTTGCCACGGAAGCCATCCGCCCTGATTGTGTGTATATGACACCTGGCTACGGCCACCTCTCCAAAGGTTTGAAAACAGCCTTCGGCGTCGGAGCGAGCGACTCGGCTTTGCACGTTACCTACACCGATCCCATCAGCGGTGGGCAGGCGCTCAGCCAAACTTTTGTAACGATAATAAAGGCTTAAAGGTGTACTCATGACAGAAATCAAACACCACGCCTATCTCTTTGACGCCACACGCTGTATCGATTGCCGTGCCTGCATGGTGGCCTGCAGCGTGGAAAACAACGTCGACATGAACAAGACCCGTATCTGGGTGTCAGGCATCGGCATCAAAGGTGAATATCCCGATTTGCAACGCGGCACAATGGTTTATCACTGCATGCACTGCAACCATCCCGATTGTCTATCAGCCTGCCCTGTAGGCGCCTACACGAAAGCCGAAGATGGCCCTGTGACCTACAATCCTGACCTGTGTATTGGCTGCCGTTATTGCATGAACGCCTGTCCTTTTGGCGTCCCTCACTTTGATTATGACAAAGGCATCATTGAAGGCGCGTTCATCGATAAATGCACGTTCTGCCCACAGCGGATTTACAACGGCCAGGAACCTGCCTGCGTGGAAACCTGCCCGACCGACGCTCTGGAATATGGCGACCGCGAAGAACTCATCAACAAAGCGCGTGCCCGCATCGCCGCGCACCCCGACCGCTATATTGACCACATCTACGGCGAGTTTGAAAACGGCGGCACATCCTATCTCGTTCTCTCGCACATTCCGTTTAGCGAGTTGGGCTTACCCAATTTGCCCGAAACCCCCGTCAACGAAGTCAGCGAGAAAGTGATGGAAATGACCATTCCGTTTGCCCTAGGTTGGGGTGCGGTTTTGAGCGGCGTTGCGGCTGGAGTACATTTATATAATAAAAATAAGGCAGAAAAATCCGCATCGGATGAGAAAGCGGAGGCATCAAAATGAAACTTAATCTTACCGTCCAACCACGTTTCCGCTTGAACTTCAGTCCGCTGGTCTGGATTTTGTTAACCCTCATGGGAATTGCCTTCGTGGTCGCGATGATCCGGTACGCCTATGGCATTGGCCCGATCAGCAATTTGGGGAATTCCTATCCCTGGGGCTTCTGGATCAGCTTTGACTTGTTTACAGGTGTCGCCATTGGCAGCGGCGCTTTCGTCATGGCCGCAATTGTATACATCTTCGAGTTGAAGGAATTTCAACCTTTACTCAAGCCCTCGGTGCTGACAGGTTTCCTCGGTTACATCATGGTCGTCATTGCACTGCTGGTCGACCTCGGTCATCCCGAACGCATCTGGTACATGATGATCTATTGGAACCATACCTCGGTGTTGTTGGAAATCGGCATCTGTGTCATGAGCTATCTGACCGTGCTTGCCATTGAATTTGCGCCCGTCGTATTCGAGGGCCTCAAATGGGAAAAATGGTCGCATCTGATCCACAAATTCATCATGCCGTTTGTCATCCTCGGCGTGGTGCTTTCCACCCTGCATCAATCCTCGCTCGGTTCGCTTCTGCTCATTCAACCTGCAAAACTCTTCCCGCTCTGGTGGACGCCCATTCTGCCCGTGGAATTCTTCATTTCCGCGATCTCCATCGGCATGGCGATGATCATCTTTGAATCCTCGCTCAGTTCCCGTTATTTCAAACGCGGTCTCGAACTCCACCTTTTGGGAAAGCTGGCAAAGGCCATCCCAGTCGTTTTGGGAATTTACCTGCTGGTCAAATTCGTGGAGATCTTCATCGCCGGCGATGCGCATTACCTCTTCGCCAGCGGCTTGATGAGCATTCTGTTTTGGACAGAAATCATCGTCGGCTCGATTATCCCCTTCGTCCTGTTCTCGATCAAAAAGGTTCGCCAGAGTCCGAATGGCATTTTGGTCAGCGCCATCATTCTGCTGGCCGGTATGATCATGAACCGATTTAATGTAAGCTGGCTTGCAGTTAAACATCCCGATCCGATTACCTACCTGCCAACCTTTATGTCCACCAACGTTCATTACTGGCCTTCCTTGCCCGAAGTTTCTGTTTCGATTGGCATCTTTGCTGCAGGTATTCTGGCTTTTGGACTGGTCGCCAAATATCTGCCGCTCTTTGAAAGTGAAGTAGAAGGTACGCCCACTGCAACCTCTGGAGATTGATTTTTCAGAAGTTGATTTATAAATTTGGCAGGTCGCGTTTCAAACGTGACCTGCTTTTTATCGGCTATAATTTTTCAATGCGCCCAACCTTTTTTCATCATCTTCACCCACCCACCATCCCTGCCGCACAAGCGCGCTGGCGCTATACATTGGGCGCGGGTGGAATCGCCCTTTTCCTCACATTGCTTTTGGTCATTACCGGCGCGCTCGAAATGTTTTATTACATCCCTACCCCCACAGACGCCCCGCTCTCGATTCAAACCATTACCTACCTGGTACCTTTTGGCGGGTTGATTCGGAATATCCATTTTTGGTCAGCGCAACTGTTGATCATTTTAAGTGCCGTGCACCTTGTCCGCGTGGTTTTCACGGGCGCATACATTCCTCCACGCCGCTTCAATTACCTGCTTGGTCTTATTCTGTTTCTTTTTTTCATTCTATTGAATTTCACGGGGTACATTCTGCGTTGGGACACCGGCATTCAATGGGCGCTGATTGTTGGCACGAACTTAATAAAAACCATTCCGCTGATCGGAAATAATTCTTATCAAATTCTAATCGGAGGGACTCAACCTGGATCTGCTGCCCTGATCCGATTTTACGCATGGCATATTTTTGGATTGGCTATTATGACCGCGATTCTAATTGGATGGCACATCTTTCGCGTTCGCCGCGACGGAGGTATCGCTCTTCCCCCTCCGAGGCTGCGCACTGATCCTGAACGGATTTCACGCTTTGCGTTGGTTCGCCGTGAAATTCTGGCTATGCTATGGACCAGCGCCGCGTTAATCATGCTTTCGGTTTTTTCCCCCGCGCCAATTGCTTCGTCGATTACCCAGCTCACCTCGATCGAGGCAGAATCGCGCGCGCCCTGGTTCTTTTTGTGGGTTCAACAAATGCTCAAATGGGGCGATCCATTCTTGTGGGGCATACTTGTTCCAGTGGCATGTTTATTGATCCTGGCCTTGATTCCATACATTTTTCCAAAACCGCTGGAAGGCGAATTGGGGAGTTGGTTTCCGAAATCCAATCGCCTGGCTCAAATTACATTGGCGACAATTGCCTTTTTGATTATCCTGCTTACCGTTTTGGGCAGCATTCCAATTTCATAAAATGCGTAAATTAATCGTCGTTGCAACTGCTATTCTATTTCTTTCGCTGTCGCTGGCATGGTGGTTAAATGCCCGCCAACCAAAACCAGTGGAACTGATCCCTGCACTCACAGGCCAATCGGAATATTGCCTCACTTGCCACGCGGATTTGCCGGAGATTAGTTCTTCGCATCCCATCAAGACTTTTGGCTGTGTAAGGTGTCACGGCGGCGAACGCCTCGCCCTGGATGCAAGTCTGGCGCACAGCACCATGCGCGGAGGCGCGAACCCGTCTGACCTGTCAGTTGTGGAAATATCATGCGGCGGAAGCAACTGTCACTCTGGCAGCGAAGCGGATGACCGCAACCACATCCAGCGCGTAATGACCAGCGTGCAATCCACCTATGCGGGCGCGATTGCCAACATCCGCTTTACCTTCGGCGCCCAGACAGATTTGATCGCTCATTTCGGCATCAATGCCATTACAGATGAGGAAACTAAAACAGGCCTCACATCCTTGTCTGCATTTAATCCGGCAAGCGATGACAATTCATTCATCCAGAAATTCGGTGATAACTGTCTCACATGTCATCTCAACTCAATACCGCGCGAAGGCCCTCTTTATGCTCGTCAAACAGGCTGCGCGGCCTGTCATTCAACCGCACAACATACGCTCACAACCGCCATTCCATACACTCAATGTAATGCCTGCCACAATCGCGGAAACTATGATTTGCGGTCAATGACATTTATGGAACGCGCTGACCAGCCCATCATACGCATTGAAGATTATTACCAACCCATTGCGCAATTCACCCAATGCGAATACACCCTTGATTGCGTGGACTGTCACACCCGTTCCGAAATAATGGGCGATGGCGATATTCATTCCAATCAAAAAGATATACAGTACGTGCAATGCAAAACCTGCCACGGCACGCTGACCCAATTGCCGCTCACCACAACATTGACCGATCCAAATGATATTGCCTTCCGAATGTCCTTTCTTAACCCCGTGGTTGATATAAAAATCGGCGACACCATGATTGTCACCGAAAAGGGCGAACCCCTTTGGAATACACGCGTATTGCCAGATGGAACTTATGAAATGATCGGCAAAGCTACGCGCCAGAAATTCATATTCCGCCCCGTGATGGGCACAGCCTGTGAGCAAAAACCCGACGAGCAAGGCTCACAATATTGTCACAAATGCCATTCGGTGGAAAGGTAATTGGATGCCTGAAATTTCCCGTCGAGATTTTCTAAAATTAACCCGGGATGGGTTTTTATACTTAAGCGGCGCCCTCGCCCTCAGCGGCCTGCTTCGCTTCTTGAGTTTTCAAACAGAACCCGCACTACAAACTGAATTTGACCTTGGACCGGCTGAGAACTATCCGTTGAATTCACGCACCTTTCTCGCTGACGTTCCCGCCATTTTACTTCATACCAACAATGGGTTTTCTGCTTTAAGTCTGACTTGTACACATCTGGGCTGTACCGTTGAACATAATAATGACGGCTTCACCTGCCCCTGTCACGGCTCGCGGTATGACCCTGCGGGTAATGTAACTCGCGGCCCTGCAAAAAATCCGCTACGACCCCTGCTGGTTGAAAAAACGCCCGACGGTCTGTTAATCCTATATACCAATTGATGCTAAATTTACAAGATCGCTTCAACCATCACCTGCAAAACACAGTTGTCTCTGTTCGCGCCAGGTTTTAGGGACAATCTACGATCTCTTATATATCCATCAGGCTTTGAAAATCAAATCCAAATATTTTTTGAGCAAATCGCTGACCATGCCCCGCAAAGGCAGGGTTGCCGCCATGCCGTAGACAGGCGCCATCGTCCCTTTTTCTTCAGGATGCGCCTTGACGTGTTCAACTGCTTCGCGTAAGTCTGCAAGAAAGCGATCTGCAACGCCGGGTTGAGTATGCCGCAATGTGACACATAAATGCACACAGACCGGCTTATGCAAGCCGTTCAAACTCCACTTCTTGTGCGACAGATGATCCAAAACTTTATAAATGTTGATCGATTCAGATGCAAACGCGATCACAAAGAGCGGATCACCGAGAACATGCAATTCATGGATTTCACGAATACCTTTTTTGATAACCGCGGCTGTCTCGAGAATCTTTTTTGTCGCGGACAAATACCCCTGCGCGCCAATGGCAGTCAACGCAGCCCAACATGCCGCACTCAGCGCTCCAGGGCGGCTACCCGCGAAAGTGGGTGAAAAATATAAACCGCCAGGCCATTCCGTGGATGTGTAATACTGAAAGTGTCTCAGTTCCTGACCTCGATACAAAACCACCGAAGTGCCTTTTGCGGCATAGCCGTATTTATGCGTGTCCGCGGACATGGAAGTCACACCCGGTAGACGGAAATCAAATTGCGGTACGGGGTATCCCAATTTTTCCGCCCACGGCAGGACAAATCCTCCCAGGCATGCATCGGTGTGAAAGCCAATGTTGTGCTGCCTGGCAAGTTCGGATAACTCTGCGATCGGGTCAATCGCGCCGTGCGGGAAGGAGGGCGCCGAGCCAACCAGGACAATCGTGTTTGCTGTGATTGCTTTTTTTGCCGCAGCTACATCCGCACGAAAATCCCCATCCACCGGAATGTGGATGATTTTGATATTAAAGTATTGACTGGCTTTATCGAATGCGGCATGTGCGGTGATCGGGACGATCATCTCCGGCTTTGTAATCCCTTTCTTTTCCCGCGCCCAGTCCCGATAAGTCTTCATCGCCAGCAAAATACTTTCCGTGCCGCCGGAGGAAAGCGTTCCGCAAACATCCTGACCTGCCCCTCCGAGCATGTTTCCCGTCATCGCCACAATTTCCGCTTCGAATTTGGTTGCGCTCGGCCAAACATCCGCATGGAGTGGGTTGCTCTGCGAGTTGATGGCATACACTTGATTTAAAAAATCTATATGCGCCTGATCTCCATGATAGACCGCACCCGAAACGAAACCGTCTTTCCAATGTGATTCTTCCAGATCACGCATGGCCTGCATATCGCGCAGAATATCTGCGTGGGAGCGCCCAATATCGGGAATCTGTGTGAAGGTCGTGAACCTGTTTTTGTATGGCTTCGCTGAACTTTCCAGTTCAATCATGATTTCAGCATATTCGTCTTCGATCTTTTGGCTGACTCCGGGAATGGCTTTCATCCCCTTTTCCAAAGATGCCAAAAACCGCGGATTTAATCTTCCCAGTTGTTTAATGATGCTATCTTTCCAGCTCATAAATGATCTCCAAATTACAAAAAGTAGTGCGCCATTTATGTCGCTTTTTGCAAGGCGACATAAATGTCAGAGTATGATTTTGAGTTAATGCTGTCGATTCAAACGTGCGTAAATTTTGCGGTTGCTTTCATAAATCGCAAGGAACTCATGAAATAACTCATCGTAAATTTTGCGATGGTCTGGGTTTGGCGTATATGTTTTGGCAATCTTTACATGTGTACCAATCTCGTCATAACGCAGATAACCCAGTCCTGCGCACGCCAGCAAAGCAGCGCCGCGCAGATTGACTTCGATCGGATCCTTGACTTGTCGAATCGGGCGGTTCAATACATCCGCATGGATCTGACACCAGATATTTGACTTCGCCCCGCCTCCGACCATATTGATGGCCTCCACCGGCCGTCTGTTGAACTGCTCCACATATTTCAACAACCAGCGTGAGTTATAAGCCACCCCTTCAAAGACCGCGCGTACCATGTTCGCACGTGTCGTATTTAGCGATTGATTAAAGAAGCCGCCACGCACCAGATGATCGTCAACCGGCGCCCGTTCTCCATAAAGCCAGGGAGTGAAGATCAATTTGCCGCTGCCCGCAGGCGTGTGTTCCGCAATCTGGTCCAACAACTGATAGGCGTTTGAAGGAATTGCGCCTGCAGACAATTCATCTTGTGGGAACAAAATACAATTCCGTAAATACTGCAAACAACCTCCCGCACATTCCTGTTCGTTGGAAAGCAGGTAACGTCCCGGTATGCCGGAAGGAAGTGCGGCCAGGTTATGAAAGAGGTCGGTCTTTTTGAATGGGACATGACAAGTCAGCCATCCAGACGTGCCGATATATAGATGTGTTTCGAAATCGCGCACCGCACCGGACCCGACGGCTGCCGAGTGGACATCCGGCGAACCCATCAAAACCTGGACATCTTCGTGTAAGCCCCAGGCGCGGGCGATATCGGGTCGTAGATTCCCAAGAATCGCATTGGCAGGTTTCAAGTCGGGTAGTTTAGCGCGATCTATGGTCGAAAGTTTAATCAGTCCTTCGTGATAGGTCACGTTCTCGATATTACGGTTATCGGTCAGCCAATTCAAGGTGATCGAGTTGAACGAGGCGGCGAAGTTACCGGTCAGGCGCAAACCTATATAATCGATCGGCTCCAAAAATTTAAATGTGCGCTGATAGATGTCGGGGTGAGCATGTTTGAGATATAAAATATGCGCGATCGGATCCTTGCCTGAAATTCCAGGAGCGCCGCCTGTCAGTTGAATCCACTTCAGGATTTTTGCCAGACCGTAGCCCTCCACTTTGAGCGGTCCGTCAACCATTTTTTGTATGTAAGGCGCGCCGCGCGAATCCATCCAGATAATTGCATTACCCAGCGCATTGCCATCCTGGTCCACCGCGACAGTGCCCGACCATTGCGCGGTGGAGGCGATTGTGACGATATCGTCGCGGCTGACCAAATCTTTGGCAAGCAGGCGTTTGCCTGCATTTTCGATCGCATTCCACCACACTTCCGGCGATTGCTCGGCTCCGCCAGCGGACGGAAGCAACACCGGTGTTTCCTCGAATTCACTGCCGATCAAGTCGCCTTGCGTGGAAAACAACGCGACTTTGGGACCGGATGTGCCCAGGTCAATTGCAAGAATAGATTTTTCTGTGGATGACATCGTTCGCCTCGAATTAAAAGATTATTACGAATGACAATCAATTAATTCGATGATACACCAACATCAGTTAAAAGCCAACGATGTTTTAGCGCAAGTCATGCTGATCTGGGATGGAGTGTAATGTAAAAGACTCTCGGACCTGTTCCGAGAGTCTTTTACATTAACATGGGTTCGAGTATTTGGTTTCATTTCCCTTTTGAGGTAAGGATCGACGGGGTAACTGGCTGCAATTCCCAGGCGCGCAATCCGTTACGAAAGAGGAATATCAAAGCTGCGCCGGTGATGAGGCATAAGGCATTGATCAGAATGGCTGTCTGCGTGCCAAGGATTTCAGCAGAGTAACCAATGACGATGGATGAGATGGGCTGCAGGCCAAAGGTTAACATGGTAAAGAGACTGATGATGCGCGCACGCATATCCATCGGGGACATGAGTTGCATGACGCCCAGGCCTGTCGTCAATACAAGCGGTGCGCCGAGGCTGACGAAGAAGATGGATATCATGGAAACCGGAATCCAGGTGGACTGTGACAACAAGAGAAAGAAGGTCCCCATCCACGCCGCAGCGGCAGTAATGATGAGACCGACACGCTTTGCCGCTTGCGAAAGCGGAAGTAAGACAAGTGTGGAAATCAACGCGCCTGCACCTGATGAGCCGAAGAGCAGACCATAGGTCTGCGAGTCTCCGTGCAACACATGATCGGCCACAGAGGGGAGAATATTGAAAATGGAAAGCCCGAAAAAAGTCACAAGTGAGGCGAAGACCATCAAGTCCACCATGCGCGGCTGGGAGCGGATAAATTCCACTGTTTCGCGGAACTGGCCTCTGGATTCCTTGTGGGGGTGTTCGGCTTGTTGCGAACGCACCAGCATCAGGCTGATGAGGACGATAAAGAAACTCAAGCCATTGATCCAAAATGATGCGGCATTGCCCACGAGTTTCAGCAGGATGCCTGCCATGGCGGGGCCGACCATGCGTGCAACCTGCAAAGCCATCACATTGAGGGTAATAGCCTGCCTGACCTGTCCCATCCCGGAGAGATCGCCAATAAAGGCTTGTTGGGCTGGGAAATCAAGGGCGGTAATGATGCCCAGGACAAGCGCGGAGAGGTAAATATGCCAGATCTGAATAAGACCGGTCTGGATCAGGGCGGCAAGGGTGAACGCCAAAAGCATGGCAATGCTTTGCGTGACAAGCAGGATCAGGCGGCGGTTGAGGCGATCTGCGATTGCTCCGGCCCAGGGAGCAAGGAGCAATAGCGGCAAGCTGTTGAGCATGACGACAATGCCAAGCGCTTTCTCGGATTGAGTGAGTTCCCAGACAACCCAGCTTTGTGCGGCAACCTGCATCCAGGTGCCAAGCAGGGAAAAGGCCTGCCCACCGAGGTAAATGCGCAGGTTGCGATTCTTGAGAGGAGCAAAACTGCCTGTGTAGGTGCGAAGCAGAGATGAACGTTCGATAAGATCAGGCAAGGGGTATCCTTTGAGAGAGTATTCCAATATGATGTGTGTGAATTGCAAGGCCTTACGCGGGAAAGATACCGCACCTGAGATTTACCTGCGCGTTTTTAATAATTTTGTAAGTCAGCCCCCGCCAACATCAACTTCTATAATTTATTCACTGAACATAACCTGTAATTTCCCCTCCAAATCGTAAAATGAACGCGCAGAAAAAGGAGGATCACTGCGTTTCATTTGGTGAATTCGATCAAGCAGGATGGGCAGGTCTTCAACCACAGGAAGATAAAGAACCGCTTCCTTCTTAACCCATTCAACTGCTCCCTCCTCGCCGGCCTTGATCTCACCCCGGGCGCGCGAAGCGTCTCCACAAAACACAAACAGACAGATTCCCGCCTCTCCGGCATCCACAATGACTGTGCCGCACAGCCACAAATCCGCGAGCAGACCAGTCTCTTCAAGCAGCTCACGCTGCGCAGAAAAAAGGATATTTTCCCCGCGTTCCACATGGCCGCCAATTCCATTATATTTGCCGGCCCATAATCTTTTTGCGGGCGAGCCTTTAATCAATAAATACTCATCCCCGCGTCGGAGGAAGATCGCGGTGCGGGGAATGAGCATATATCTATCTTTTGTAACGCCTTGGTCTGAAATGGGCATCTTGATCTTCGATTGGTGGTCGGGTGGCTCAAAGCATGCCGAGACCACGGTTTGCGATTTGTTCAATCCGCCAGATCGCTCACATCTTCAGCCGCAGCTTCTTCCTTTACATAATCCGCAAGGGTGGGATTGATTTTTACGGGTTTGATGAATTTCTCCACGTAGTGCTTCGTGTCCTTCACGCCCAGCAGGTTGAATAATTTATCAAACTGCGCCTCCCAGGCCCTGCCGAGTTTCTCTTTGACCTCTTCTGGCAAAGCATAGGATTCGGCCTTGAAGGGACCGACTGCATTCTTGCGGGTCTTGTAATAGAACTGTTCATCGGTCATACCGGGTTTGCGATCTGCGGCGGCGTTGACATCCAGCCATGCGTACATTTCCTTTTTGAAATCCACCGGAACGTTATCAAAGAACATGGTTGTGAAATTTGTAGCAAGATGCACTTCCATGGCTTCATGTTCCACGAATTGATTAAAATTCTCTTCAGGCAAGGTGGATGCGCCGTGCTGCACGGTGCCGCCCATGCCATAATCCTTGCGGGCCACGCGACTCAAATCACGCAGGACATCGAAGGCAATGGTCACCGCAGCCAGGGAGCCGTCTGCAAGCACTGTGCCGCCATGCGAAGTGCCGGTTTGAATGCTGATCTTGCTCAAGCCGGGTTTGCCGGGGGCAAGCTTCCCCAGCTCTGCATTGTAGCCATCCATGTAAGCGCGAAGTTCCTGCTCATTGGAGTTGTGTCCGCCTACTTCGCCGATCTCACCGCCTATCGAAACGGTGACGCCTTTCGGTTCATTCTGACGAATGAAGGCCGACATCTGGGCTGATAGTTGATAATTTAAAACCTGCTGTTCGGGTATGGTCGGCTTGCTAATATCCACCAGGGTGGAGGTGTCCACGTCGATATTAAAAAAGCCAGCCGCAATTGCTTCCACTGACAAGTCGCGTACCGCCTGTAATTCCGCAGCGGGATTTGACATATATTTCTTGGCGGAGACCTGGAAGTGATCACCCTGAATAAACACCGGGCCAATAAACCCCTCAGCAATAGCGGCGGCGAGGATATTCGTCGCGTATTCCGTCGGGCGCTGGGCAGTGTATCCAATTTCAGAGCGGGCAATCTCAAAAATGAAGGCGCCCGCATTAATCTTATTGGCGGCGCGGAACATGGCGCGCGCCGCATGATAAGACAAGGCCCTCAGATTGAACGCAGGCGTGGTGAAAGTCATTGGCAGGTCGCCGCGTCCCCGGGCGAGATAAAGGTCGTGGATGGATGCAGGAATGACACCCAATTCCAATGCGGCGGCGCGGATGAGGTAACGGGACCAGCCCGCGGACGAGTCAGAGGCGAGCGCAGAGCGCTCCACCAGTTTGCCAACATACTTCCTGAATTTATTCGCGTCCAACACTTTTACGTTCGCCCCATCAACAGCTATACTGTTGTCAACGAGTTCCAGTAGTTTTTTGATTTGATTCGACATGCTACGCTCCTGAATAAAAATATAACTTGATTATAACTGGAATTAAACGATATAATGGAAAAGCCGCGAGGCGATTTGAATGATCTCTCGTATATTATGGCAGGAGGCTCACATGAGTGATTTCTTTGAAAAAGTAAGTAGTCAGGTAGATCCGTTCAAGAAACTGCTTTCGTACATCCCCGGTTTCAGCGGCTACATTGAAAGACAGAAACGCCGCGACGCAGACAAGATCCTGCGTGAGACAGTGGCGCGCCGCTTTGAAGAATATTGGAGCCGCGCATCGAATTTGCAGGTTGAGCTGGTCAGCAGCGGAATGATCAAATATGTGGACGACATGGAAAAGGCGGCGCTGGCTCTGCGCACCTTTATTGACAAGATCTCCATGGCGGCCCGCGGTTACTCCGGGATGTTTGATGCTGTCAAGATCAACGAAAAAGAACTCGAGGCGATCTATCAATTCGACGTGGCTTTCTTCGATCTCGGCGACCAGATCGGCACTGCGCTCGATAATGTGGAAGCCAGTCTCGGCGATGAAGAAGCCCTGCCGGCCGCCATTCGCAACCTCACCACCCTTGCCCGTCTTGCTGTGGAAACCTTCGAGCGCCGCTCCGAAGTTGTCACAGGCAGCGGACAATAATTAGAAAATGTCGTTGCGAGAGGCAGGGCGACGAAGCAGCCTCATGATAGATGAAGATTGTTTCGTCGGGTCAGATGCCCTGCTCGCAGCGACGTAATAAAATCCTATGTGGCACGAATACATCAACGCATCCTCCACCGACGAGGTCATAAAAATTCTGGCGGATAAGAAAGAGCATGCCCGCATTGTTGCCGGCGGCACGGATCTTATCCTGGAACTTGAACGCGGCGTCCGCAAAGAGGTTAATACCCTCATCGACATTACGCGCATCCCTACCCTTCAACAAATCACAATTGACGAAGACGATATCATTCATCTTGGACCGCTCGTCACGCATAACGACTGCGCCTCGTCCAAACTCATCCGCAAAAGCGCCTATCCACTGGCACGCGCGGCCTGGGAGGTTGGCGCACCACAGATCCGCAACCGCGGCACGATCGCTGGCAATCTCATCACTGCCTCGCCCGCCAACGACACCATCACGCCTTTGATGGCGCTCGCTGCCAGTGTCACATTGCTTTCCACTCGCGGCAAGCGCACTTTACTTTTAAGTGAATTCTACACGGGTGTTCGCAAAACGATCATGCAGCCGGATGAAATGCTGGTCGATATTTCCTTCCACGCCATGACAAAGACCCGGCGCGGAACCTTCATCAAACTGGCATTGCGCCGCGCCCAGGCCATCTCGCTCGTGAACGTCGCAATCATCCTCGATCTCAAGGCCGATACCGTAAAATCAGCATCGATCACGCTGGGAGCAGTCACTCCCATCATCACCCACGCTGCCGAAGCGGAGCAATTCCTCGCCAGAAAAAAACTGACGGGGAAAAACATAGCTCAAGCCGCAGAGCTTGCCATGCAGGCCGCACATCCCATTGACGATGTGCGCAGTTCAGCCAATTATCGCCGCGAGATGGTGCGCGTCATCACCGCGCGCGGGTTGACCGCCATCCGCGATGAGAATGAACAGACGGGCATGCCAAAGAAACCGATCCTTTTACAGGGCAAAAAAAGCAACCCCTCTTTGCAAAGTACAAGCCAATTCCCTGCGTCTCACATTGATACAAGAATTAACGGGAAGAAATATTCCTTCACAAGCGGATACAACAAAACGCTCTTGCATCTGCTGCGTGAAGAAGGCATGCTGACGGGCACAAAAGAAGGCTGCGCCGAGGGTGAATGCGGCGCGTGTACCGTATTTCTGGATGGGCAGGCGGTCATGTCCTGTCTTGTCCCCGCTCCGCGCGCGCATGGCGCTGAGATTATTACCGTGGAAGGTCTTGCCGCCCTCACCCCTTGCCCCTCTCCCTCAGGGAGAGGGGTTGGGGTGAGGGAAAAACTCCACCCAGTGCAGGAAGCCTTCATTAAACACGATGCCGTCCAATGCGGATATTGCACACCCGGCTTCATTATGTCTGCTGCAAAGCTATTGGAGGAAAAATCCAACCCAGACCGCAACGAGATCGAACAAGCCATCACAGGCAACCTGTGCCGCTGCACCGGCTATTACAAGATCGTAAAAGCAATCGAAGATGCAAGCCGGGAAAAAGTATAAGAGGCCTCTATGGGAAAGTATTCCAGTTCTGTCATCAAACGGTCCAGGCCCAGGAACGCCGGTCCGCATGCGATCTGGCGCGGCATCGGATGTGTGATGATGCTGGTCATCCCAGCAGTCTCGATCTCCGCTGGAATCGAGACTATTAAGTACGGTCTCGACCATGGTTGGACGATCCCGTATCAATTATTGGGATATCCAACCCTTCCCAATCTGTTCTATAAATCAAGCGGTTTATTAATGGTTTTTGGACCTCTCACCAGGATTAATCACCTCTATGCGTATACAATCGTCAGTATCCTTTACATGATCCTGACCGGCGGTGTGATCTCGGTCCTATATGCGGTTGCATATAGGATCATCGGGCCACCCCGCTACGGTCCCATGGATGAACCTGCTCCAAAAATCAAAACAAAAAAATACACGCGATAGGAAAACATGTCCCAGTATTCTGTTGGAAAATCATATCCACGCATTGATGCGCGCGGCAAGGTGACAGGCGAAACGCTTTACTCCGGCGATCTTGCCATGACCGGTATGTTGTATTTAAAAACTCTCTTTGCGGAACGCCCGCATGCACGCGTAAAAGCCATCCGCATTGAAAAAGCACAGGCCGCGGCCGGTGTCGCGGCGGTATATACGGCAAAGGATGTGCCGGTCAACGAATACGGTTTGCAAATTCCTGATCAACCCGTTTTGTGCGGACCAGGTTCAAGCAAACCACACACCGATATCGTCCGTTTTGTCGGGGATCAAATTGCCGTTGTGATCGCCAATTCCGAAGCCGAGGCGAATGCAGCCCTCAAATTGATCGAAGTGGAGTACGAAGATCTACCGCCTCTCACCGACCCGATCACTGCCATGCGTCCCGATGCGCCTCTCCTCCACCCAGACAGAGGCGACTCGAATGTCTGTGTCCACTACAAGATCCGCAAAGGAAATGTGGATGATGCCTTTGCCACAGCCGATGTCATTGTGGAAAGCGAATATCATACCCCGGTGCAGGAACATGCCTATCTCCAGCCCGAAGCTGGATTGGCATACGTGGATGGTGAAGGACTTGTCACAATCGAGGCCGGCGGACAATGGACTCACGCCGACCGTGAGACCATCGCGCACGCATTGGGACTCCCCAACGAAAAAATCCGTGTGATCTACCCGGCCATCGGCGGCGCATTCGGCGGCCGCGAAGATCTGTCCGTGCAAATCGTGCTTGCATTGGCGGCAATGAAATTACAGAGACCGGTCAAAACCACCTGGTCGCGCCGTGAGTCGATCATCGGACACGGCAAGCGCCACGCGGCTACTTTGAAAGCAAAATGGGGCGCTACCAGCGAGGGTAAACTCGTCGCCGCTGAAACAGAAGTGATCGGCGATGGCGGCGCATACATGTACACGTCCAACAAAGTGCTTGGCAACTCAGCCATCACCTCCATCGGCCCCTACTTCATCCCCAATGTAAAAACCGACGTGTACGGCGTTTACACAAATAACCTGCCGGGCGCGGCGTTCCGCGGCTTCGGCGCACCGCAAGCCTTGTTCATGGCCGAATCACAGATGAACAAACTCGCCGAAAAACTTGGCATGGACCCGGTGGAATTCCGTTTGAAGAACGCATTGAAAGATGGCGACACCATGGCCATGGGAACTCCCGCGCCAAACCCTGTCAGCATCACTCAATGTATCGAAGCTGCGCGTGACAAATTCAATTGGAAGAAGACATCAAAGAAGAAAACGCAATCTCACATTCTCCGTGGTTGCGGATTTGCGGCGGGTTTCAAAAATGTAGGTTTTTCTTTTGGGTATCAGGAAAACTGCTGGGCGAAAGTTGAAATTCACGGTAATGAAAAAATGGAGCGTGTTGTGGTTCACCATGCCGGCGCCGAAGTGGGACAAGGTACGCATACCGTCATGGTACAGATGGCGGCGCATGTCCTGGGCATATCCGAAGAAAAGGTGGAGTTGCGGATTTCCGACTCGGCCACCCAGGGAAACTCCGGTTCCGCATCGGCCTCGCGCCTGACCTTTATGGCTGGCAACTCCATCAAAGGAGCGGCTGAGGCGGCTCTGAAAAAATGGGAGGCCGAGGAACGTCCCGCCATTGCCGAGTTCAAATATCTTGCCCCGCGCACCACTCCGTTCGATAAAGAGACCGGCTACTCCATGCCTAACTTCCAATATGCCTATGTGGCCCAGGCCGCCGAAGTGGAAGTGGACACCGAGACCGGTCATGTGCGCGTCATTCGCATCGTCTCTGCAGATGATGTCGGCAAAGCCATCAATCCGGAACTTGTGATCGGGCAGATCGAGGGCGCAGTAGTACAGGCGCACGGGTACACCGTCCTGGAAGATTACAAAACAAAAGACGGCAAAGTATTGACCGACCAGCTCAGCACCTACCTCATTCCAACCATTTGGGATATTCCTGAAAAAGTGGAGTCTATTCTGGTGGAAGTGCCGGATCCGAACGGACCATGGGGCGCACGCGGCGTAGGTGAACTGCCCTTCCTGCCGGTTGCACCGGCCATTGCAGCTGCCATTCACGATGCCACCGGTGTGTGGATTAATGAATTCCCATTCACACCAGAGCGCATCCTGCAGGCTTTGGGAAAGATCAAATAAATATTGTCATTGCGAGGACGTTAGCCCGAAGCAATCTCCAACACTGAAATGAAGATTGCTTCGGGTAAATAAATACACTCCTCGCAATAACACAATCACACCATGTCCTTCCCCTACCTCGATGAAACCAAGGAATTGAACGAAGCAGCCCGCAGGGAAATTGGCGGATCGTTTATCGCACTCCCAGACGGGATGACACATTACGAAATCAGCGGACCCAAAAAGGGCATCCCTGTTGTCCTTGTGCATGGATTCTCCGTCCCCTCCTTTATTTATGACCCCACCTTTGAGTTTTTGGTCGGAGCAGGTTTTCGTGTTTTGCGCTATGATCTAATCGGACGTGGATACTCGGATAAGCCCTCCGCCCGTTATGGCATCCACCTCTTTATCAAACAACTCAAGGACCTGCTGGATGCCCTCGAAATGTCCAGGGTGGATTTGGTCGGCCTCTCCATGGGCGGACCGATCACCGCCGCCTTCATCGAACAATATCCGCATTATGTGCGCAGGCATGTGCTGATCGACCCCTCCGGCGCGAAACGTGTAGAGTTGAGCCGGTTACTGGAGATTGCAAAACTGCCCTTTGTTGGTGAGCTATTTGTCGGTCTGTTTGGAAGCGATAGCATGCTCAAAGGAATTGCGTCGGATGTCTTTGACCCCAACCTCGTGGAAACATTCCTTGCCAAATACAAGCTCCAAATGCAATATAAAGGTTTCAAACGCGCCATATTATCCACTATGCGCAATCGGATGCTGGGATCATTTCTCGATACCTATCTAAAAATCGGCGTGATGAAAAAACCAACCCTGATCTTTTGGGGCGAGAGCGACAGGACTACGCCGTTCGAAGACCACAAACTGCTCTTGCAAGCCCTGCCGCACGCAGAGTTCCATCCAATAGAAAATTGCTCGCATATCCCGCATTATGAAAAAACAGAGATCGTCAACCCGGTCCTGCTGGAATTTTTATCTCGTTGAATACATATGATATTCAATCTCCTTACAAATCCACTGCTGAGTGAATGCTCGCAGGCTGAAGCAGAAAAAAGCATTGAATGATTTTTACCTTGTCATCCGCAGCACATAATATCGCAGTGGAGCCGCCGGCCATGCTGACAGAATTCGGTTGCTCTCCTGGCAATATTGATTTGATCGTATACTTGCGTGAAGGATCATGATGATTCACAAACTAAAGAACTTCATCCACCGCAACAGGTATAACCTAGCCGTCTTTGTATTACTGAACATGGCCTGTTTGGTTTCCATTCTGCTGGTTGTGGCGCGGGTCGCGTATAGCGATTCAACCCGCCACACCGGCTTGATCTGGAATCTCTTCCTCGCCTGGATTCCCTTCATCCTGGCCTACATCGCGCACGCCGTCTCATGGAGGCGCATCTGGTTATACCTCGTCATCCCAGTCATTGCCTTCCTGTGGTTGATCTTCTTCCCCAACGCGCCCTACATGCTGACCGACCTGCAAGACCTGGCGCGCCGCGCAAACGATGCACCGCTTTGGTACGACGTGCTCATCGTGGTCTGGTTCTCGTGGACAGGCATGCTGCTCGGCGTGATCTCGCTCTATCTCATGCAGGACATTATTTTCCGCACCTTTGGCCGCGCAGCGGGCTGGATATTCGTTTTTGCGATCTCCGGGATGAGCAGCTTCGGTATTTATATCGGACGATTCGTGCGCCTGAATTCATGGGATATTTTGCAGGACCCCGCCGAGACCGCCATGGAAATCCTCGGTCTCGCGGTTGACCCGAGCAGGCGCCTGGCGGCCTTCATCCTTCTGTATACATTCTTCTTCCTGTTCGTCTTCCTGCTTTTATATTCCTTCAGCCACATGTTACAAGAACATCATGTCAGGGCGCAGGACACTTCCGAACAGCTGGCCTCCACCCGGCAAACCAATGTCAATGGATAACAAACCCCTCATCCTTATTCGCGGCGGCGGCGACCTTGCCAGTGGCGTGGCGTTGCGCTTACATCACGTCGGTTTTCAGGCTGCCATTCTCGAGTTGGATTTACCCCTCGCTGTCCGCCGTACGGTTTGTTTTTCAGAGGCGGTTTACGAAGGCATGCATACTGTCGAGGATGTCACCGCACACCTCGTTTCGGCAGACCAGTTTCAGGTCGCGCTGGAGGCGGGTGAAATCCCAGTGCTGGTCGACCCGCAGGCAAATATCCTGGGCAATCAATTTCTGACGAGTCCCCAATCCACTTTCGTGGTGGATGCCAGACTCTTGAAATCTGCTCCCGAACCGTTGGCGATGGATGTCCCGCTTCACATCGGGCTGGGACCTGGTTTCCACGCAGGTGACAATTGCCACGCTGTAATAGAGACCCGCCGCAGTCACAGCCTCGGCAGGGTGATATGGAGTGGAGGTACCCAACCCGATAGCGGACAACCCGATGGCGACCCGCGCCGTGTACTCCGCGCACCTATCTCTGGACATCTGGATCCGCTCAAACAAATTGGCGAGCATTGCAGGGAGGGAGAAACGATTGCAATGATCATCGATGGGAACGATGTTAGTGGGCAGCACCCAGTAGTCAGTCCATTTAACGGCGTCTTGCGCGGATTGATCCACCCGCGCGTGCAAATGACCGAAGGCATGAAGATCGGCGATATCGACCCGCACGATGACCCCAGCGCCTGCTTCCTGGTTTCCGATAAAGCCTTATCGGTCGGCGGCGGTGTGCTAGAAGCCGTGCTGATTAAATTAAAAGATATGAAATAAAATATTTTCGGTAAATGAACAGTTACTTCCCATTGGAGGCTACGTGAAGACACGTTTGTTCCACCTCATCTCAAGCGGGCTCGCCTTCCTTATCCTGCTCTCTGCCTGCGCACCCAAAGCCACCCCCACCCCTGTGGACGTGGTCGGTACGCGCGCGGCCGAACTGGCTTCCATGATGTTGACCCAGACCGTGGCAGCCTATTCCCCCACGCCTCCGCCCACCTTCACGCCGGAACCAACCGCAACTATCGTACCCACCCCCGCCGAGATCCAGCCTCCCACCATTAAGAATGGACCCGCGCCTTGTTACGTCAAACCTTCCACCTCAGCCGTGTTAACCAGCAACATCACAAATACCAAAAAAGTGGAACTGCTGGCCGTTGGCGCCGCGCCCGGCTGGTACAAAATCTTAAATCCATACTTCCATTCACCATGCTGGGTCTCCGAAGAGTACTTGACGCTTGATCCCAATATGGATCTTTCCACCTTCCCCACTGAATAATGTCTGTTGATATTTAGCAATGAGCGAACGGCTGGGAGTCTTTGGCATTCAACTGCTCACTTGTTATTCGGAAGGTTTGACATGCACATCTTCCAAGACGCGCAAAAGCAGAGCATGGCATTCCCTGCCATACCTGACTTCTCAAAAAAAATAATGATCCAACGCCGCTTAGCTAACAGACTCCAGAGTTTCTTCGGTGACCCGAAATACGATGTCGTGTTCGTGGACCGGCTGATTGACCTTGACCGCGACATTGTCACCCGGCTTCACCCAAACAATGCTATGATGCTCAACTTCCATGGATGAAACCCGCTCGGTAAAGTCAGTAGCATGCCCTATGATGTGGATTTTGTCTCCAATTTTCAGGCTGTCCGTCAACGACAGCACCGCCACGTTGATGTGATTGTAGTAATGCACCACTTTCCCAATTTCGACTTCCATAATCCTGCTCCTGCCCGTTCTGGCAAAAAGACAATCCCGGGCATTTATACTTTAGCACAAATCGACTATAAATTTCCAGTACCACCCAAAGGTTCTTTTTCGGCCGGAATTTCAAGTTTATTCATCTGTCTCGTGTACAATGATCAGCAAAATCGCACATATTTCAGATGTTCGCCGAGGCAAGTCCTGTATGCACTGGAAGATTTGAATGGCACTCATGAACAAATTAATCACCGTTGTCGGTGCGAGCGGTGTTGGCAAAACCACGCTGGCACGCGCTTTATGTAAAAAAGAAAATTTTGCAATTTCGTACGAACAACACAACGAAAGGCCATTTCAGGCGCCCTTCAAACAGGATGCAAAATACGCGCTTGCCAATCAACTGGATTACCTGCTCTATCGCGCCGAGCAGGAACACGAACTTCGCAACAGGTCCGTACCCGCTTTAATGGACGGCGGGCTGGATCTGGACTTTCGCGGCTTTACGCGCCTCTTTCATACACGCGGATTACTCAATGATGCAGAATTTGACCTGTGCCGCCGCTTCTATTCCCTGACCCGCAGCCTGCTCCCACCTCCAGACCTGATCATCGCTCTGCATGCGGACCCACAAACCATCCACCAGAGATTGGCTGCTCGAAATAGGATCAACATTGCGTCCAGCCAAGATGCGGAGTTATTGGAAGAATATGTCGATGAATGGTTGACATCCATCCCGCAGTCAAAAATCATCAACTTGAATGTTTCGCAGGAAGATCTGGGGTACACCCACAGCATTCCGATCATCCTTGATAGAATCAAACGATAATTCATTCACATTTTATTTTAAATATTAATTAGAGAGGATAAATCACAGGTTAAGTAGATGGAGAATATTGACAAGTTAAAACACTCCACGAGCGGTTCGCCCAAATACCGCTTATCGAATGCAAATGTTTTTGTTTCTTCGGGTGGGTATCATTACATTGATTATCTTGACCCCGTGGAGGAAATTTCGCCGCAAATTGACGGAAGCGGATTGACCGGCGATGAGATTACGTACATCGAGAAATCCCTGCAATTCAACCCGCAGCGGGTTGAAAACCAGGTCAATGCGGTTGTGAAACATATCTCCGTAAAAAATAAAAAGGTATTGGATATTGGCTGCGGAGGCGGCCTCTTCCTTTCGAAATTGAAGGAGGATGGCGCAGTCACCACGGGAGTTGAATTAAGCGACACCAGAGCACACTACGCCCAAATCAAGCATGGGCTTGATATCGTTAAACGCCCCATTGAGGATGATTACTGGCAGGGACATCATGGAAGTTTTGACATTGTTACCCTTTGGGACGTGATCGAACATGTTAATTATCCATTATCCACCTTAAAAGCTGCGGCGAATATGCTCAAAAGCGGGGGCATCCTGCTGATCGACACACCCTGCAGGGATGCGTTCTATCACCGCATGGGAGAATTTACATACTGGCTCTCACGGGGTAAATATCCCACCTTCTTAAATACCATGTATTCCTCGCATCAATTTGGGCATAAACAAATTCTGTCTCTCGCAGAGATGAGGGAAATGCTTGTAGCAGCCGGATTGGAAGTGGTGGAGTTGCGAAAATTCCATGAGCTATCCTTCCCGTACAGCTTTTACCTGAAAAAGATGTTCAGGTCGGATTTTATCGTAAAGATGATATTGCCAGTCGTGCATATCTTATTGTCCCTTTTCCCGATAAGGAACAAGATGCTGGCAATCGGACGAAAAAATAATCATGTCTAATATCGTCACTCTCCGCGAGGTAACACAAAACGATCTGCCTGTTTTCTTTGAGCATCAACAAGATCCAGAGGCCGCCAAAATGGCCGCCTTCCCTTCCAGAGATAAGGGAGCATTCATGGCGCATTGGGCGAAGATCATGAAGGATGACAAGGTCATCCGCAAGACCATTCTATTTGACGGGCAGGTGGCGGGCAATATTGTCAATTTTGAAATGTTTGGGAAATGGGAGGTTGGCTATTGGATCGGAAAGGAATTTTGGGGCAGGGGCATTGCGTCAGAAGCGCTGAAGCAACTATTAAGCGAGGTAAAGACGCGCCCGCTTTATGCGCATGTCGCAAAACAAAATGTCGCATCCCAACGGGTTTTGCAAAAATGCCGATTCGAAATCATCGGAGAGGATAAATGGCAACCAAATCCAAATGGAGAGGAAGTTGAAGAGTTAATTCTTGAATTGAAATAATCATTCCACATCCACTTGCATGATGTATACCAGCAGGCGATGGAAGAGAAAAAAAGGAATTAGCAGCGCAATATGCAGGGTATTGCTCAGCCCAAAAAGCAAAGCCACCGAATTTAAGAAGTCATTCAAACGCGGCGCAAGATTTTCAAGCATCCACGAGCCCGCCCCGGAAAGGAAGGCCAGCGCGAGCAGCACGGCCACCCACAAACCAAGAGGCAGCCAGGCGTGACGGTCCGATTCGGAGGGCATCATGGTGCTGGAAATTGAAAAAGTGAGATAAAACCACAAATAAAAATCCGGGATCAAAGGCAGCAAACCAAAACCCATCCAAAACAGATCCATTTGTCCGTTGCGGAGAACATCCCATAGTGTGTGCAACTGCAATTGATAAATGCCCGCATAAGCCACAAAAAATGTGCCTGCAATTAATGGCGACAAGCCAATCAGTGAATCGCGCAAGACGTCTGTATGTTCAGTTTCCACATACCCCATTTGCAGGCGTCCGTCGGAATATGATTGAGGGATCAAGGAAAATCCACGCGTACTGACACGTAAGATTTTTGCCATAATAAAATGGCTGAGTTCATGCAGAAATACGCCTGGAAAAAACAGGACGGAAAACAAGCCGATCGTCAACTGTGGATTGCGTGTGAGCAGCAAAAACACCGCTTGGATTTCGCGATGTAAAAGCCGCTGGAGAATGACCAGCGGCAGGAGCATAAAAATAAACCAGAGAAAACCAGCGTACTGCACGGCCCTATTTTACCGCGGCTTGGGTAATGGCCACAAAGTCATCCAGTTTTAGACTTGCCCCGCCCACCAAAGCGCCATCAATATCGGACTGGCTGAAAAACTCGGCTGCATTTGCGCCGGTCACCGAGCCTCCATACAACACACGGATAGCCTGCGCAGTTTGCTCGCCATACAATTCCACAATTGCCGGGCGGATAAAATCTTTGACGACAGCATTCGCCGCCTCACCTGTGGATGCCTTGCCCGTTCCAATTGCCCAAACAGGTTCATAGGCAATGACAATGCGTGGAGCAAATTCGGGAGACAGGTTCCTGAGACCCAGGTGTGTTTGGCGCGAAACAACTTCCCGGGTTTGTTTTGATTCGTATTGTTCCAAAGTCTCACCGACACAAATAATTGGAGTTAAATCGAAAGTTTGGGCGGCGATTAACTTTCGATTCACATTTTCATCCGTTTCACAAAAATAGGCGCGTCGCTCCGAATGACCAAGAATCACATAGCCGCATAATTCCTTTACCATGGCAGGCGAGACCTCGCCCGTAAATGCGCCCTTCTCCTCCCAATGCATGTTTTGAGCGCCAACACCAATACCAGAATCTTCCAGCAATGCAGAAGCTGTCGTCAAGGCCATAAACGGTGGGCATATGACTTTTTCGACATCTTTGATCTCACGCAATTTTGCGCTCATCTTGATGACCAGATCGCGGGTCTCCGCGACGGTTTTATTCATTTTCCAATTACCGGCAACAAAAGGTTTTCGCATATGTGATCCTGTCTCCTTTGCTTAAGATATTCTTCCGCCATCGGTTCTCACCGATTATATGGGTCACTTATCGAGCAAAGCTGCCACACCAGGCAGTTCTTTTCCTTCAAGGAATTCAAGCGAAGCGCCGCCACCCGTGGAAACGTGCGTCATCTGTTTGGCAACGCCTGCTTTCTTGACTGCACTCGCAGAATCGCCACCGCCAATAATGGTGATAGCTTTGGATTCAGCCAGGAGTCTTGCAATTGCAAACGTCCCTTCAGCAAATTTAGGCATTTCAAAAACACCAACGGGACCATTCCAAACCACAAGTTTCGCATCACTCAAAATAATTTTATAGGCATCCATGGTCCTGGGTCCCACGTCCATCATACGCCATCCAACGGGGATTTTGTCCACATCCACAATCTGGGTATTGGCTTCAGGGTCAAACTTATCGGCGATGACCGCGTCCACTGGCAGGAACAACCTGTCACCGGATTTCGCCATGATGGATCTTGCTGTTTCAAGCGAGGTTTCTTCCACCAGGCTATCCTGCATATTCAAGCCTTTTGCGGCCAGGAAGGTGTCTGCCATGCCGCCGCCAACGATAAGCCTGTCACATTTGGAAAGCAAAGTCTCAACCACCAAAATCTTGTCGCTGATCTTTGCGCCGCCGAGAATAGCGATATACGGATGTTCCGGATTTGCAATGGCCCGTCCGAGATATTCGAGTTCCTGCTCCATCAAAAAGCCGGAGACGGCTGGCAGGAAGCGCGCCACGCCTTCGGTGGAGGCATGAGCGCGGTGGGCAGATCCAAACGCATCATTGACATATACTTCACCAAGTGCAGCCAATTGTTTGGCAAACTCTAGATCATTCTTTTCTTCGCCAGCATGAAAACGTGTATTTTCAAGCATCAATACTTCGCCAGGCTTCAGCGCTTGAGCCATCTGCTTCACTTCGGCACCGATGCAATCGGGCGCCATTTGCACAGGTCGATTCAAGAGCGTGGATAAAACTTCCGAAGCGGCACGCAGGCTAAAGGCGCCGCCCTGAGCGTGTCGAAGGGTTAAGTCTGGGGCGGATTTTGGTCGTCCGAGGTGACTCATCAGAATCAAAGATGCGTCTTGATCCAATATATATTGAATGGTCGGGAGCGCAGCCCGGATGCGCTTGTCGTCGGTTACCTTACCATCCGCCATTGGCACGTTGAAGTCGACACGCATGAGCACGCGTTTCCCTTTGATATCAATATCTTTTACAGTTTTCTTGTTCATATTCCACCAAACAACAAAATAGGGACACGACCGTGCCGTGTCCCTACAAGTGATTTATAGAGATTTCGCCATCTTTGCAGCGAGATCTGCGGTGCGGCAGGCGTAGCCCCATTCGTTGTCGTACCATGCAACAACCTTGACCATGTTGCCAATCACAAGCGTATCCATGGAGCTGAACACAGAAGAAAAAGTCGTGCCGCGCAGGTCTGTGGAGACAAGCGGCTCGTCAGTTACATCGAGAATGCCCTTCATCGAGCCGTTTGCATATTCAAGCATTGCAGCGCGGATATCTGCCGCTGTGGTCTCCTGATTAAGAATGGCAGTGAAGTCCACTACTGAAACGGTGGGCGTGGGAACGCGAAATGCCATACCCCCAAATTTTCCTTTGAGCTCGGGAATCACCAGACCAACTGCCTTCGCAGCGCCCGTTGCTGAAGGAACAATATTCTGTGCGGCAGCGCGGGCATCTCGCAAGTCCTTTGCCCCCACATCCTGTAATTTCTGCGAATTGGTATAAGCATGGACGGTAGTCAACATGCCTTTTTCAATTCCAAATTTATCATTCAAAACTTTTGCAACCGGAGCAAGGCCGTTGGTTGTACAGGAAGCATTGGAAACGATATTATGTTTCCTGGGATCATATTTATCATCGTTCACGCCAAGCACAATGGTGATATCTTCATTCTTGCCGGGCGCAGAAATAATCACCTTCTTAGCTCCGCCTGATTCAATATGCGCTTTTGATTTTGTGGCATCGGTAAAAAAGCCTGTGGACTCGATCACAATGTCCACGCCCAATTCCTTCCACTTGATGGCGCCCGGATCTTTTTCAGCCGTCACTTTCACGGTCCTGCCGTCCACCACAAAGTTGCCGTCTTTCACTTCAACCTTGTAGTCGAATTGGCCATAGGTGGAATCATATTTCAACAGATGGGCGTTTGTCGCGGGTTCGAACAGGTCATTTACGGCCACTACTTCAAGATCGTTTGGGTGGCGCTGTTTGATCACACGAAACACCAGGCGGCCGATGCGGCCAAAGCCATTGATACCAATTTTTACTGACATGGGAAAATCCTCCAATTAATATTAACAACAGAGAAACATTCTCTGATCATCTTCTACAGCTAGATTTTACTTCCATATTGTCGATTTGTGAATTTTATTACGGTCTGATTTTTATATGATTAAAGTCAGGCTAAGAATCCCGCTTCAGAGTTAAAGGAAGTCTGATCCTGTCTCGAAAGCAATCTATACTTTTTAGATTCCCGGACGGGAAGATTCCACATCTATAACAAGGGTCCCGTTCGTTCGTAGAAAATATCCACGATAACCTGTGCAAGTTTGGCAGCATCATGCCGCCAGGGACGGTCATCATCGATCAGGTCGGCACAATAAACGCGCGAATCGGACAAAGCCTTTTCATCTGCAAGCACCCAGCGGGAAGCGGAGCCCACATCCCCTTCGTAATTATCATTGCACAGAATAATATCGAACAGGTCCCTGCCCACATGTACCTCCATTGCACGGACATGGTCATAACAGGTAAAGGCATCCGTCTCGCCTTTCTGTGTGGCGATATTACAAACAAATATCTTGATGGCGCGGCTGATATTAATGGCTGCAAGCAGGTCGTGCACCAGCAGGTTCGGCAGGATGCTCGTATAAAGACTGCCGGGCCCAACCACGATGACATCTGCATTCAAAAGCTCTTTGATCACCGGGGGAAAAGCGGGTGCGTCATCCGGCTCCAGCCAGACCCGCCGGATGTGGCCTGTCATTTCAGGAATCTTGCTCTCCCCCTCCACCCGCACTTCATTAATGGTGTGCGGCAATTCCATGCTGGCCACCAACTTTACATTGTGCAAAGTGGACGGAAGCACGCGTCCATTGACCGAAAGCACGCGCCCGGATTCAACAACTGCGTCTTCAAAACTACCTGTAATATCAGCCAAAGCCGTTATGAAAAGATTGCCAAACGAATGTCCTTCAAGATCCGGCGAGCCGCTGAAGCGATATTGGAATAATTGGGTGAGCAGATCTTCATCGTTGGAAAGTGCGGCGAGACAATTACGAATATCGCCGGGAGGAAGAATGCCAAGACTCTCACGCAAGCGCCCGGACGAACCGCCATCATCTGCAACAGTGACGACGGCTGTGAGGTTGCCCGTATGGGACTTCAACCCGCGCAGGAGAGTTGAAAGTCCATGTCCGCCGCCGATGGCGACAATACGGGGACCGCGTTCGCGGCGGCGAAAACCTGTCAGCTGATCAAATACATCGGAACCGGGGCGGATGAACGGTCTAAGCAGGGAGCGGTTGAGTTGTAAAATGCCGAAGACGACGAGCCCGACCCCCAATCCGCCAAAGATTGTGGCACGCCATATGCGGGGAATGAATCGCAAGGATGCGTAGGAGAGCAACGTGAGCAGGGTCAGGTTAGTTGAGTCGGTACGATACAGGTCAATCAGGATGACAGCAAACCCCAATCCGAGCATCGTGATCCCAACCATGACAAAAATAAACCAGCGTTTGATGCCCAATCCGGGACGAAACCAACGGGAAAGGTGTAGTACGACCTGCCAAATTCGCGAAAAGACGCTGTTCTGCTGCATAAAAAGATGATAGCAGGATTGAGATGTTGAGTCAAACTGCAGATACTCGGAAAAAGGCCTTACGGTATAATATATAATCATGTGTACAATTATTGCAGTTGATATTGGCGGCACCCATATGCGTGCCGCTTGTTATGTAAGCGACAAACTCAATCCGATCAAACACAAGAAAATTCCCACTCTGGCTTCTGAGCCCGGCGGGTTCAAACGCCTTCTGCACGCAATTGAAGAGGTCTGGCCTGAGGATGGCAGGGTGGAGGCAATTGGGCTGGCCTCGCCTGGTCCGCTGGACCCGCATGCCGGCTATTTGCTCGCCCCACCGAACAACCCGGAATGGCATAATTTTCCGCTTGCGCCCAGGATTGCCGAGCATTTCGGCGTGAAAACCTACCTTGATAATGACGCCAATCTTGCAGGGCTGGCGGAATATCGCTTTGGCGCCGGCAAGGGACATCACGATGTGCTGTACATCACGGTCAGCACCGGAATTGGGGGGGGCGTTATTATTGAGGATAGATTATTGCAAGGCTATCATGGCCTTGCAGCAGAGTTGGGTCATAGCATCATCGATCCAAATGGACCACTTTGTTCGTGTGGATATAACGGTCACCTCGAGGCTTTTTCATCGGGCCCTGCGATTGTAAAGTACGTGCTTGGCGAACTGCAAGCAGGCACAACCTCCAGTTTGCCACTTCCCGGCCAGGATCTAACAGCACAAGACGTGGCGGAAGCCGCTCAAAAAGGAGATGCGCTTGCAATCAAGGCATATTCACGCGCGGGAGAATATCTTGGTATTGGCGTCGCGTCCTTTTTGCATGCGTTTGATCCGTCCATCGTCATTTTTGGCGGAGGCGTTTCGCAGGTTGGCAATCTATTATTCGATTCTTTTCACATTAGTTTAAGAAAGCATGTATTTCATCCACGTTATCTGGAAGGGCTCGTAATTTCCATGGCGGAGTTGGGTGATGATGCAGGTCTGTTCGGCGCACGTGCATTGGCTGAATTAAAGATAAGTCCATAATCAAACACAATGGACACAAAGAGCACAAAGGAAAAACAAGGGGCGGAGACCAATCATCCTGCGTTGTGATTTCTCGACGAATCTTTCGTGCAATTTCGTGCCCTTCGTGATTATAGTTATTACAAGGAGCATGTATGACAAAATCCAATTTACCTGGGCCAAAAGCCATGGCCATGATCAAGCGGGATCATAAAGTGATCTCGCCCTCTTATCCCAGGAGCTATCCATTTGTGATGGATCATGGAAAAGGCAGCGAAGTGTGGGACGTGGACGGAAATCGATTTTTGGATTTCATGGGCGGGATTGCCGTAGTCGCAACTGGATATGCGCATCCAAAGGTTGTGAAAGCCATTCAAGAACAGGCTGAAAAATTCATTCATATATCGTCGGATTTCTATCATGAGAATTGGATCCGCCTGGGTGAAAAATTAGATGAGATAGCACCATTTAAAGAAGATGCGCTTTCCTTCATGACCAATTCAGGAACTGAGGCCGTGGAAACTGCCATCAAACTGGCGCGCTATCATACAGGGCGTACAAACCTGATCGGTTTTACCGGCGCGTTCCACGGACGCACCATGGGCTCCATCTCTGTCACCGCAAGCAAGGCAAAATATCACGGCGGTTTCTTTCCGCTGATGAGCGGGGTAACGCACGTCCCCTTCCCAAATCCATATCACCCGGTATTGGAGCGCAAAGCAGGCGAGGATTACGGCGAAACCATTGTCCGTTACATTGAGGAGGAAGTGCTCGATCAAATGCTCCCGCCTGAAGACGTGGCGGGCATTTTGGTTGAGACCATTCAAGGAGAAGGCGGCTATATCATTCCACCCGACGGGTTTTACCCTGCCCTGCGCAAATTATGTGATAAACACGGCATTCTGATGATCCTCGATGAAGTGCAATCCGGCATGGGACGCACCGGCAAATGGTGGGCCATCGAACATTTCGGCGTCGAACCTGACATGATCACATCCGCCAAGGGCATCGCATCCGGCATGCCTCTGGGCGCCTGCATCACACGCAAATCCGTCATGGATTGGAAGATCGGCACCCATGGCAATACGTATGGCGGTAATCCCATCTCCTGCGCGGCAGCTCTTGCAACAATAGATCTGGTTGAAAAAGAATTCATGCAGAATGCCAGGGAAGTCGGCGAGTATGCAATGGATGCGTTGGAGGAAATCAAGTCGCGCCATCCCAGCATTGGAGAGGTTCGAGGCAAAGGGTTGATGATCGGCGTGGAATTTGTGAAGGACCGCGAAACCAAGGAACCAGCCAAGGAATTGACGGATCGCATTGTTGGCCTTGGATTTGAGCGCGGTTTGCTCATGCTTTCCTGCGGCAAGAGCGTAATCCGTATTGCGCCTCCGCTGGCCATGACTAAAAATGAAATGGATGAGGGTTTAAGAATATTCGAAAATGCACTGACAACGGCTGAAAAAGAACTGGCGTAAGAGGAAGTAATAACCACAATAAAAGGACCTTTGGGCCACTCAAAGGTCCTTTTATTGTCTCGACTCCACTTGGGGCAAGTGGAGGACATCAAATCTCCTTCGCGTTAATATTCCTCCAACTCATCTCATACATTCGCCCCCGTACACGGTGATAAAATAATAAAACTTTATGTCCATTATTCCCTCCATGCTGCCGGATTTTCGAGTCCGCCAGCGGGATTACCTGCTCGAAATCTCGCGCGCGCTTACTCAGGAGCTTGACCTTGATAAGCTGCTGGCGCGCATTTTACGCATCTCGATTGAAATGCTTGCCGGGCAGGCGGGACTCATCGCTCTTAAACAAGCCGATGGCTGGCGCGTCGCAACCGCACACGGCATCGCCCCGGCATTTCTCTCCTACCTAACTCCGCTCCTGGCGGAGGAAAAAGTCCGTGAGCTGGACGTGCGCGAACTAAACCGCATGTTGAAAGAACTGACCTACACCGTCAGCATGGGCCTGCTCAACGGCACTGGTTTGCCCCTCGCCGCACACGAGCAGGTGATTGGCGTGATCTTCATCTTCCGCAACTACGCGGATCTGTTCACAGCCAACGACCGCGTGCTATTACAATCCTTTGCCGACCAGGCCGCCATTGCGGTTTTCAACGCCCAACTCTATGGACAGGTCTCCTACGAGAAGAAACGCCTGGATGCGCTGCTCGATTCCGCCGCAGACGGCATTCTCATTTTAGACTCAAACTTGAACATCGAACGCTGCAATGAAGCCTTCGAAAACCTCTTCGGTCAAACCCGTGAAGAGGTCTCGGGCAAATCACATACCGATATCGTTCTATGGAAGAAAGAACCGCAGGGCAGAACGCTGGAAGAATCTGTTACTGATGTCTGGCCCCTGACACCCAATGCAACTTTATATGTGGAAGGTGATCTTGAACGCCCGCACCAGTCGCCGCTTCCAGTTGGCATCACCTATGCGCCGCTGCTTTCTGAAGAAGGTAAACTACGCAATATCATCGTCAGCGTGCGGGATATTACACACTTCAGAACAGCAGATGAACTCAAGGCAACTTTTGTTTCAGTGGTAAGCCACGAACTGCGCACGCCTGTTGCGTTAATCAAGGGGTACGCCTCCACCCTGCGGCGAGATGACGCCAAATGGGATAAAAATACCATCAGCGATTCGCTGGCAGTCATTGAAGAGGAGGCCGATCGTTTATCCAAGATGATCGATGATTTGCTGGACGCCTCGCGCTTGCAGGCGGGAGGTCTCAGCTTGAACCAGGCTGATGTAGTCCTGCCCAGCCTGGCGTTAAGAGTGACCGAGCGTTTTGCGCCGCAATCTCCGACGCATCGCCTCGTCACCGATTTCCCGCCCAATTTCCCGATCATTCCCGGCGATGAAAATCGTTTGGAGCAGGTGCTTTCAAACCTTGTATCGAATGCTTTGAAATATGCCTCAGAAGGCGAGATTAAAATCAGCGGCACCGTGCGCCCCGAACAAGTGGTTATTTGCGTCAGCGACAAAGGGCCTGGTATTGAAGCGAAGGACATCCCACACATCTTTGATCGTTTCTATCGTTCGACCAACGCCGTGAAACAGACGAAAGGCGCGGGGCTTGGACTGTACCTTGCGCGTGCCATTGTGGAAGCCCACGGCGGGCGCATCTGGGCTGATTCCACGACACACTCGGCACGGTCTGATTGCGGCGCAAGGATTTGTTTCTCACTTCCACGGTGACGATCAGATCCGACAGGTTTAAGTCAAATTCGATTCGACCTTATTCTATGCAGGGAGAAGATTCACAAACGATCAAAGCCTCCGGGAATCATGCCAGGTCTTAATCTCAAATGGTAAAATCAAGCCGCAAACCTCTAAAAGGATAATTTCATGCCCACAACAATCCCCCCACGCAATAAGATAGAAAAGAAATACACATGGAACGCTGAAAGTGTTTTTAAGTCCCCCAAGGAGTGGGAGGCCGAATTACAGAGCATTTTAAAAGACCTCCCCAAAATAAAAAAATACCAGGGTAATTTGGGAACTTCGCCGGAGACCCTGCTCCAGGCCATGCAAGCCCTGGAAGCATTGATGAAACGCGTAATGCACGTTTATATGTATGCAGCCTTTTCATACAATGTGGATACCACCGACCAAAAGGCCACTGCCATGCTTGGGAAAGCACAGGGCATGTATGGTCAGGTGGCGGGTGCAGTTTCCTTCACCAACCCCGAGTTGCTCCAAATTGGCAAGGCCACGCTGGACGATTGGATGAACAAAAATGAGAAATTGGGCATCTATCGCCAAAGCATGCGGGACCTGTTCCGTCAACAGGAACATGTCCGCTCCAGTGAGGTGGAGGAATTGCTCGGCATGCTGGCAGACCCGATGAGCGGGGCAGATAACAGCACCAGCATGCTGGTTAATGCTGATTTTAAGTTTGCGCCCGCCATAAACAGCCAGGGCAAAAAGATGGAAGTGAGACAAGGGAATTTCCATAATGCCCTGATGGAGTATCCGGACCGAAAAGTAAGGCAGAGCGCATTCGAAAGCTATATGGATAAACATATCGAATTCAAGAATACGCTTGCCGCCAACCTTGGGACCTCCATCAAAAGCAATGTCTTTTTAATGCGGGCAAGAGAACACAACTCCACGCTTGAGGCATCCCTGTTCAACAACAACATCCCTGTGGATGTGTTCCACAACCTGATCAACACCTTCAAAAAGAATCTCCCCGTCTGGCAAAGATATTTCGAAATCCGCCGTAAAGCCTTGAAGTTGAGAGAGGTCACCTATTACGACATGTGGGCTCCCATCACGAAAAAAAAGCCGAAGATTCCTTTTGAAAAGGCGGTTGACCTGATCGCTGAAAGCCTTGCCCCGCTGGGCAGGGAATATGTGGGAACGCTTCGCAAGGGCTGCCTTCAGGATCGCTGGGTGGATCGATATCCCAATCAGGGAAAATCCAACGGCGCGTTTTCATACGGCGCTCCGGGCACATATCCATTCATCATGATGTCCTACACAGATGAAGTCGGAAGCATGAGCACGCTGGCGCATGAACTCGGTCATTCCATGCACTCGTATCTCACCTGGAAAAACCAACCGATGACGTACTCCAATTATTCACTCTTCGTTGCCGAGGTCGCTTCGAACTTCAATCAGGCCATGATGCGCGGTCATTTGCTCAAGACCATCACCGACAAGAATTTCCTGATCGCTTTGATCGAAGAGGCGGTCGGCGGAAACTTCTTCAGATATTTCTTCCAGATGCCGACTCTGGCGCGCTTTGAACTGGAGACCCACCAGCGCATAGAACGCGGTGAACCTTTGACCGCCGATTCGATGCAAAATCTGATGGCTGATCTGTTCGCCGAAGGATTTGGCCCCAAGGTGAAAGTGGATCGTCCTCGCGTTGGCATGGTCTGGTCCACCTTCGGACATCTTTTCGCGGACTATTATGTATATCAATACGCCACAGGTATTTCAGGCGCGCATGCGCTCTCGGGAAAGATCCTGCGCGGCGAACCCAATGCAGTGGAAAATTATCTGGGCTTCCTTAAGTCTGGCTCGTCTGGTTACCCATTGGATGTGCTCAAGAAGGCAGGCGTGGATCTAACCACACCCAAACCTGTTGAAGAAACCTTCGCTGTGATGGAAGGCTATATTGATCGGCTGGAAGAATTGATCGGATAATAATAAACGTCGTTGCGAGGAGCGAGCTAAATGAGCGCCGAATTGGGAAGTACTCACCCCCATTGCACCAAACGCAGACTGTTCAGGTGCCGTCGGATCAAATTCCTGCTCCCAATGACAAACTAAATTTTGAAAAGGAAATCGGAAATCGTTAAATGCCTCAAACCACAATCGCATGTCCCCGCTGTAAACAAATGATCCCCGCCAACGTTGAGCAACTATTCGACGTGACGCACGACCCCGCCTCCAAGCAACGCTTGTTGAGCGGACAGTCCAACTTCGCCCACTGTAAATTTTGCGGATATGAGGGCCGCCTGGCTACCCCTGTTGTCTATCATGATAACGAAAAAGAATTGCTGCTCACATTCTTTCCGTCAGAATTGGCCCTGCCGTTAAATGAGCAGGAAAAGATGATCGGACCGCTCATCAATCAGGTGATGGACAGACTGCCTCCCGAAAAACGCAAGGGTTATTTGCTCAGCCCGCAAGCAAACCTGACCTTCGAATCCATGATCGAAACCATTTTAGGCAAAGACGGCATTACCTCTGAAATGATCAAGGGACAGCAGGAACGAGTCCAGTTCATGGAAAAGCTGATGCAGATCACATCCAAGGATGTGCGTTCTGAATTGATCAAACAAAACACAAAGATCATCGACGAACAATTCTTTGCGCTCTTCAGCCGGATTGCCCAGAACGCCATGCAAAGCGGACAGGAGCCGGTAGCCCGTGGATTGATCGAGATCCAAACCCAATTGCTGGAAGAGACCGAGTATGGCCGTCAGCTTAAGGAATCTGTTGGGGAACTGGAAGCAGCCCAAAAGGTCCTGCAAGAGGCGGGGCAAAACCTGACACGCGAAATGTTATTGGATTTGGTCCTTGAGGCAAAAACCGATGCACGCATCCGCGCCTATGCCTCACTGGCGCGCGCAGGCATGGATTATGTCTTCTTCCAAAATTTGACGGAGAAACTTGAGAAAGCTTCTGCTGAAGAAAAAACAAGGCTGGAAGGCATCCGCGAGAAATTACTTAACTTCACCGATGAGATTGATAAACAAATCGAAGCCCGCTTAAAACAGGCCCAACAATTCGTTGAGTCATTGCTTGAGCAGGAGGATATTGAAAAAGCCACTCAGGAAAATTTGGAGGGTTTTTCACAGGATGCAGTCGAAGTAGTCAATCAGTACCTGCGACAGGCTTCCGAGAAAAATGATTACACCCGCATGGGCAAGCTGCAAAAAATGGTGCAGGTGCTTCAGGCCGCCAGCGCTCCGCCGCCTGAAGTGGCATTCATCAAGCAGCTGCTCGAGGCCCCTGACAATGCAGCAGTCGAAAAGATGCTCGTCGAAAACGACGCGATGGTCAACCAGCAATTTGTAGATGCCCTCAGCGGGCTGGTAGCCCAAATGGAAACGCAGGGTGATAACCCCGAAGCCAAAGCCATGGCAGGCAAATTGAGTGATATTTATAAAGTGGTTTTGAAGTATTCGATGAAAAAGAACATGGGATAGAACAAAGAGACAATCACACGAAAGTGATTGTCTCTTAATATTCAGGGGAAGAAAGAAATAAGGATTGTGACAGGTGCAAAAAATACACGAAGTGTTTGAAGCTCGAAGCCCGCTTTTCTGGACAATCACAAGCGCTGTACTTGTTGGCGTGACAGGCATCGTAGATTATCTGACGGGAAATGAAATCAGCCTATCCCTGTTCTATCTGATTCCGATTTCCTTATGCGCCTGGTATGCAAATCAAAATTTAGGATTATCCATCTCCATTCTCAGCACAATCTCATGGTTTTCGGCTGAATTCGCCGCAGGCAGGTATTACTCACATCCTATTATGTATATCTGGAATACCCTGATCAGGTTTGGTTTCTTTATCATTGTGACTTATCTGGTATCTGAATTGCGCAAGACACAAAAATCCGTACAGGCTCTTGCCCAAACAGATTACATGACAGGGGCAATCAACTCCCGCTATTTTCACGAATTACTGGGTTTTGAACTTAACCGCGCACAAAGATACAAACGACCATTCACATTAGTGTATTTGGACCTGGATAATTTCAAGCAGGTGAATGACAAGTTTGGTCATTATGAAGGCGACCAATTGCTCAGGTTTCTCACGGATGGATTAAAACGCCAGTTGCGAAATACGGATATCGTTTCCCGACTGGGCGGCGACGAATTTGCGATCCTGTTTCCAGAGACGAGTCAGCAGGAAGCCGAGGTCATCATGACCAAACTTCACAATCATTTCACGAAGCAATTTCGCCAAAAATATCCTTTGGTAACCTTCAGCGCCGGCGCAGTGACGTATACTGCCGCACCAAATTCAATTGCAGAAACAATAAAGATCGCCGATGATTTAATGTATTCCGTCAAGAATAGCACGAAGAATGGCATCCGACATATTTTATATATGGGTTGAATAATTTCGAAAAAGTGACTCACGTTAAATATCATCGATGACCGGGTAAAACGATTTCTACCCCTCAATTGCATTAGGTTAATGATTTTTTCTGACTGAACAACCATGACTAATTATTCGCCGACGGGAGGGTTGTCCAACCGAACTCCATGACCGCGCACGGTGTCAATATATTGACGACTTGGATCGAGCCCGGCAATCCTGTCGCGCAGGCGGCGGATCAAGGCGTCCAATGCCTGATCAGAGACGCCTGCCATCTGCTCCTCACCCCAAACTACAGAGACCAGCTCGCTGCGACTGATCACCTGTCCTTGTTTCTCATATAACATCCATAACAATTTAAATTGCTGGGTGGATAACGGCGGTACAACCTGCTGCTGATTCACCCACACCTGGCGGGATTTCTGATCCATCATCAGACGTCCCGGACGCAAGCCGCCTTCTGTGAGCGGCATGGTGGTATCGGATGCGAGGAAGATAAACTGCTGTGCAAGCGCAATGCCCAGCTGGTCGCCATCCTGCAGCATAACGGGAGCGGTTATTTCGGTCCCGTTATGGTTTGTCCCATTTTTACTATCGAGGTCCTCAATGGTCACACCTTCCGTTGTGGGCGTGATCCGTGCATGGAAACGCGAGACTTGCCTGTCTTGAACGTTGATATCACAAGTGGGGTCGCGTCCAACCATCAACGTATGGCTTAGCGCCCAACGCTGGCCTTTTAACGGACCATCTTGGGCAATAAGAATGGGGTATTCCTCTTCGTTTTCCATAATTTCCTCAAAAAAACTGCTTGTAAATTCGAGTTTAATCAGCTTAAACTTCAAACTCAAGTAATAATCCCAGCAAGAAGAATTTATCTTAAAATCCCAAAAGGTTTTTGACAAATTGGGGATCTTGTACAACACTCAGTATCAACAAAGACGTTTATAATATAGCAGAAAAGTGGATTTCTGTGCATAATAATATTGTTAGTTTTACAGGCCCTTATCAACAGTGATACACGCCGAAAACATCACTGAAAAGCAGAATTCATCAAGGAGAAGATTTGCCCCAATCATTAAGAAGCGGGGAGATCCTGCGCGACCGCTACAAAATCCGAGAGCAGATCGGGCAGGGCGGCACAGGAAGTATTTACCTGGCAGAGGATGCCCGCCTGCAGGGTCGACTATGTGCTTTGAAGGAAGTCGAGCACAATCAGGCTCTCCCAACTGAAGTGTTTAAACAGGCTCGCGAACAATTCTTTCGCGAGGCTTCTGTGCTTGCGCGCCTTGATCACCCCAACCTGCCAAAGGTTTCTGATTTCTTTTCCGAAGGTCCGCGCGACTATCTGGTAATGGACTTTGTGCCAGGCATGGACTTGCGTGAACGCATGCAGGAGGCGCGCCGTAACAAAACCTTCCTGTCGGAAAAAGAAGTCTTACACTGGGCAGTGCAAATTGCGGATGCTTTAAGTTACCTCCACAATCAATCCCCGCCCATTGTTCACCGTGATATCAAACCCAGCAATCTCAAGATCACGCCAAGTGGGGTAATCAAGCTTGTAGACTTCGGTCTGGTAAAGATCATGGTGCCAAATGAAGTGACCATCACCATCATACAGGGACAAGGCACAACCCATTACACTCCCCTGGAACAATACGGCGGAGACGATACGCATACCGACCCGCGCGCCGATATTTTTTCATTCGGCGCAACCCTTTATCATCTGTTGACAAATGAACCTCCCGCTGAAGCGCGTCAACGCTTCCTGGATACCCGCAGCCTGGTGCCGCCTCGAGAGATCAATTCCCGCCTTAGCAGTCACATGGAAAAAGCCATCTTGTGGGCAATGTCGCTGCACCCGGATAACCGCCCCAGGAATGTGAATGAACTCCGTGACGCCTTGCTGGGAAAATTGGAAACGCCAAGCAAGCCGGACATGGACCGTTCCAGTTTTGATGCACCACACTTCTCCATCTTTCCAATGGAACAAATCGCAGGCTACACCGCCATTGGATTGTTCCTGATTGGGTTGATCGCCACCCTGGTCAGATAAACACCCTGTTTGGGTTATTCCGCTGGCAAATTCGCCTTTTCAATCATTCTACAGAACGAACAATAATCGGGCGTGGATGTGGCCTGCCCGCACTTCGGACAGGCATGCAGCGCATCGCGTTTGAAATTCTTTTCAATAAATAATGCCCCGCTCTTTTTCGCCTCTAAAAACCGCAAATAAAAAATGAGCTTTGCGCCCGGGCGCGCGGTCTCCACTTGATTCAGCGCTTCCTTGTAAAAAATGGATTGCGATCCCTCGGCGAAAGGACATTCTTCGTAAATGTACTCTATCCCTTGCGCCAGTGCGTAAGCCGTCATTTCGCGTTCATAAAAGCGGCACAACGGCTTGACTTTGCGTGCCAACCCATCTGAAGCGGGTAAAACAGGTCCCTGCCGCAAGAGGTATTCACTGGACCAACTCAAGGTATTGCCGAAGAGCACGGCCGCCTCATCGTCAAGATTATGGCCTGTCGCAAGCACATCATATCCAAGGTCCCGTGCGATGCGGTTCATTTCATGGCGCTTGGCAAGTCCGCAAACTGCACATGGTTTGCCATGTCCACGATGGCTGGATTCTGAAAGCATGGGGATGGAATGTCCATATTCCTTTTCGATATCCACCACATGAAGTTTGAGACGATTGTCATTGGCAAACTTCTCACACAATCGCTGCGACTCATGAGAATAATGGATGCCTGCCTCTAAAGGGGATGCTCGCCCATCAATACCAAGCCCAAGATACAACCCGTCCGCCTGATAACCAAGCCGCATAAGAATATCCCACAACGAGAGCGAGTCCTTGCCGCCTGAAACCGCCACAAGCATGCTCTCCTCATGCGTGAACATTTGATATTTTTTTATGAACCGTTCCGTTTGCTCGGGGATCCATTCAAGGTAATGCTCCTTGCACAAGGCAAGTTTATGCTGGCGCATGTGGACCGAGGCCTTGCCCCCGCACTTTCGGCATTTCATTTTGAACCACCTGAAATCACAGCGATCAACTTGACCTCATCCCCATTTCTCAACACCTCATCATCCGTGATCATTTCCCCGTCACGCATCGCAATCACGGACTCGGGCACGATACTGCTCTTCTTCAGGGCGTCTAACAGGGTCATTCCTGCCTTAACCTCAAATACCTTATCACGTAAAACCAATTTGGCAGACATTATTCTCCTACAGTTTTTTCATTCTACCACGCGCGCCACTCGCTTGACTTTCATGCATGTATGCCTTAGCATATCCATATGCGAATAGGGATGATGGTTGACAGCTACAAGCCATATATCAGCGGCATCACAAACTATGTCGAGATCAATAAACGCTTTCTCGAATTAGCGGGGCATGATGTCTTTGTTTTCACCTTTGGAGACATGGATTATAAGGATGGGGAACCTCGCGTCATTCGCAGCCCCGGCCTGCCTCTGGCCAACACGGGTTTTTATCTTTCCTTGCGCTATTTACGCGCCGCAAAACAATTACTGCAAACCATGGATGTCGTCCATGTGCACCATCCTTTCTTAAGTGGGCGCCTCGCCTTAAGATATTGCCGCCCGCTGCGAATCCCCGTTGTGTATACAAATCACACCCGCTACGATCTATACGCGCATGCCTACCTGCCCATGATGCCGGAGGAAATCAGTCATGGACTCCTGCAAGCCTATATGCCCACCTTCTGCAAGGCCGTGGAACTTGTCATAACGCCCTCTGCGGGTATGGAAAGAATCCTGCGCCAGCTCAACGTGGACGTCCCCATTGAAGTTGTACCTAATGGCGTAGACCTGCAAAACTTCCACTCGGCCACCCCGCTTTCACGCAAAGAATTTGGCTATAAAGAGGACGACATCCTGCTAGTGTATGCAGGTCGCATTGCACTTGAAAAGAACCTCCCCTTTCTTCTGAAATCCTTCAAGGGAATTTCCCAGGCCATGCCAGATGTATACTTATTATTAATCGGCGGCGGCGTTCAGCAATATGAGGATGAGATCCGATCCTTGGTTAATGAATTAAAACTCGGTGAACGCGTGCGCCTCACTAGCAGGATCTCTTACGACCAGCTTCCCGCATACCTGGCAATGTGCAATATTTTTGTAACCGCATCTGTCACCGAAGTCCATCCCCTCTCCGTCATCGAAGCCATGGGCGCAGGACTTCCCATCATGGGCATCGACTCTGTTGGCGTGGGAGACATAGTCGTGGATGGGTTGACAGGCTTTCTGTCAACCCACGACCAGCCCGCATTCACCGCCAAACTCACCCGCCTCTGCCTGGATCAGGAACTGCGTGCCCAAATGAGCGACTCAGCACGAAAGGCATCATCCATCTACGCTATTGAACGCACCACCGGTCTCATCCTCAAGTATTACGAAAAACTTGTCGCAGAATCCAGGCCTCGTAAAAGCAATTGGCGCACCCGCCTGCGTGGATTTGTGGAACAATTCAACTCATGACCAAACACAACCAGCGGATCGGAGCTTGGGGTGAAGAGATCGCCGCACAGTGGCTCGCGGAACGCGATCACCAAATCCTCAATCGGAATATCCGCACGCCTTATGGCGAAATTGACATCATCGCCAAAAAAGACGACGTCATTATATTTATCGAAGTCAAAACACTGACCACAAGCAAAGATTTCTTTCCCGAACACAACATCACCGCGCGCAAGCGTGGACACATGCTCAACGCTGCCCAGTACTACAGCGCGGAAAATGAAATAGACAACTGGCAGATCGATGTGATGGCAATTGAAGGCAGGCCGGGAATGGACCCAATCATCACTCATTTCGAAAATGCTCTATAAAATTCGTTGTATAATTTATTGTTGTCAACTAACAACAAGGAGATTATTTTGGCAAACGTTATCGGGCCCGATGTTAGTTTTTATCAAGACGATCCCCTAACTCCGGAAGGCATAGATTTCAATAAACTGCGCAGCAATGCCGGGTATGTGATCATTCGTGCCGGTCAGAACCTCTGGGCAGACAGGGATTTTAAATCAAATTGGCGCGAAGCAAAACTGGCGGGCTTGCCACGCGGCTCCTACTGGTTTTACGACAGCCGTGTGGACCCAGGCCAGCAAGCTGAGTTATGGATCTCACTCCTTAACGGAGATTTTGGTGAACTGCCCCTGTTCTGTGATTTCGAGGACAGCTACGGCGGCTCGTTTGGCGGATGGAAGAACTGGTACTCATTTATTGAACGCATCAAAGATCTTGCCCCTGAAAAGGAAATTTCCATTTATACCGCCTACTATTACTGGCTTGAAAATACCGTGTCTGTCGGCATCCCCGCATCCTCATTGGAATATTTCAAGCAATATCCATTATGGATTGCAAACTATGGAGTAAGCAAACCACTTGTCCCCAAACCATGGACCGATTGGACATTTTGGCAATATACAGCCAACGGAGATGGGACTATTTACGGCGTAGAAAGCAAGAATATCGACCTGAATTATTTCAACGGCGACAAAGCAGCTTTCCTCAATAGATTTGGCCTCAGCAATTCGTCAATCCCCGAAACTGCGCCTCCGGACAAATTCTTCCGCAGTTTGAACGGTTGGGCTTTCAGCACCTACCTGAAAAGAGTCAGCACCCCAACATCTGAATCAGTTCCTAACTCCACACCCGAACCCCAACCGGAGCCAGCGTCGGCCGCCAATTGGTATCGCGTCACTGCCTCATCACTCAGAGTACGCAAGGGACCGGGGACCACCTTCGAACAGATCGGGGGCATTGCCCGTAATGAAGTCGTTCAGGAGATCGGCGCAAATTCAGACCGGACGTGGTTAAACATCCGCAAAGCGGATGGAAGTTTATCTGGCTGGAGTTCCAGTGACTATCTGCAAATGACCACTACCCCTGCTACAAGTACACCAGGCCCAACTCCTATCCCTCCGTCGGATGAAGAATATCTTAACTGGTATCGAGTCACTACATTATCACTAAAAATCCGCGAAGAACCGGGATTGGAATTCGCAGCGCTCGGTCTCGTTCGCTTCGGCGATTTCGTGGAAAAGGTCGGCATCACCACCAACGGGTCATGGTTAAAAATTCGTAACTCAGATGCCACTCTGACAGGCTGGGGGCCAAGTGAATATTTCCAAAGCGTCAGCGCACCCGTATCAGAGGAACCTCCGACCGCCGCTCCAGTTCCTGATCATAGCGACAAAAATTGGTACCGCGTAAACACTTCTGCTCTCAATGTGTGCGAATCTCCCACCGCATCCAGCAAAGTTGTGGCTGCCCTTTTGAAAAACGACATCATCCCCGCACTGGATGACAGGAGCAACCCAGGTTGGGTACAGATCCAAAGACTCGATGGCATGACAGGCTGGTGTTCCAAAACCTACCTCGCCCCTCTAGGCAATGGACTTCCCGCCTCCATCAGGCAAAGTTTATTTCCCGGTATCACCTATCTGCGAAAAATCCTGCTCTCGCCGCGCCAGAATGTCGTCCATGTCATGGCAATTGATTTAAAAACGGTCAACCTGGAATTTCTTGTCACGCCTTCGCCCAACACCGATAATATTTTATGTGCGCGTGTCACATCCAAATTCCTTGAAGAATTCAAACTGCACGTCGCCATCAATGGCGGTTATTTCAGCTATCTGGATGCTACTCATGATCCGGCTGCATATTGCCCAAACGGCGGCGACCCGGTTCGCATTAGCGATTATGCCGCCTCCCGCGGAAAAATATACTCACCGAAAAAGACTGCGCAACCCATTATTTATTTTGGACCTCGCAATCAGGTGACCATCAACAAAGAACAGGGCAATGTTTTCAATGCAATTTCAGGCGACCGCATTGTAGTGGATGGCAGTCTGGTAGTTAAAAACCTCGCCGCAAATGCGCCCAATCCCCGCACCGCCATCGGGATAAACAAAAATGCCCGCTGGCTGACCTTAATGGTCGTAGATGGACGACAGCCCGGATACAGTGAAGGTGTCACCTTCCCAGAACTGGCGGAATTACTCATCTCTTATGGCGTTTACACCGGCGTTAACATGGACGGCGGCGGATCGTCCACAATGACCATCAAGGGATTTGACGGAAAAGCCCGCGTATTGAATTCCCCCATTGACATGAACAAACCAGGCAGGGAACGCGCCGTTGCAAATCATTTAGGTTTATATATCAAACCATAACCTGAAAAAGAAAACCGATAAGAAGACGGCTCAGTTTTTCATTGAGCCGTCTTCTTATTTCTACTCAGAGACCAGCAGCCACTTGGCCATCTTTCCGTGCAGTTGACCAATGCTTCGCGCGATATTCATGAAAGTTGTCCACAAGAGAAAACCGATCAACACCAAAAGAGGGTATGACCATGTCGGGAGGAAATATCGCATGTCATTATTGTTTATCACGCCCTGTCCCAGCCATGCCTGTAATATGGGGATGGCAATGAAAGAGAGCGAGATACTCAACACAGTCACGATCACGACAAAATACGCGGTTCCTAATACAAACTGAACAATCATATAGATTAACATCAACCATGTGGCCTTATCGGTTAGAAGAGCTTTAAGCCTGTCAAACCACTTCATGTCTTGATGTGAAAACAAAGGTCGGCGCGGCATTCGTACACCAAGCAGAGCTTCCACAAGGCGGCCTTCGAGCAAAGCCAATCCACGCACGGAGAGTAGGAACAAAAGCGCAAATGGAAAGCCAAAAATGAAGATCAAAAAGGATACAGAAACTGAAACGCCAGTCACTGCCCAGGTAAAGTAGAAAACACCCGTCACAAAGGCGATTAACATATAGAGCAACGCACCCCAGGCTCGCGGATCGGTGTACACCCCAAAGAAACGCCCCAATACCGAACGTGGTTTAACGGTCTGCTTCAACGCAGGAGATGTACGCCGCTCCACTTCCTTGTAAGCGGATGCGGTTTCTTCAGGTGTGCCATATTCTTCGATTATTTTCTTGAGCGCATCGGCTTCACTCGCTTCAGGCGCAGCTTCACGCGCAACAGCCAGCGCAGTGGACAAATGCTCACGCGCATCGGCCTGGGCATCCTGCACCAGCGCGGAATCGGCGTCCCTCATTTCATTTTTCAAAGCATCGAGATATTCTTCAACTGTTTTAAACATGGTGTCATCCTTTCAAAATCGCATCCACAAATTTCTTGGTCTGCTTCCAAATTTCGAGCCATTCTTCCAAAATGCTGCGCCCGCCACTTGTAATTTTGTAATATCTGCGCGGCGGGCCCGAAACTGAAGGCTCCACAGTACTTTCCAATAACCCATTCTCTTCAAGAGAGCGAAGCACTGGGTACAGGGTTCCCTGCTTCATCATTGGAAAATCAGGTCCGCTTTCTTCAAGCAGTTTTGCGATCTGGTAGCCGTACATTGGCTCCCTGCTGTGGCTCAACACACTCAACAACACGAGGGATGATGTGCCCGAATTCAACTCCTTTTGGAATTTTTTGGTTTGCGCGGTAATTTCAGTCATCCTTGCTCCTTTCAGTAGTATCAAATCAATATTATTAATAAATAAATATTAGTACTAAATTATTAGTATGTCAAGGTTTTAAATAGAAAAGTCCTGCCAAATGGCAGGACTGATAACTGATCACTGATCACTAATCACCATTTACGGTTCTTGAATTTCCGCCGCCCGGTAGGTGTTGTTCATCAACATTGCGATTGTCATGGGGCCGACCCCGCCCGGGACAGGGGTAATGAAGCCAGCAACTTCCTTCGCTTCCTCAAAATTGACATCGCCCACCAGACGATAGCCGCTTTTCTTTGTAGCATCCGGTTTGGAGTTGATGCCCACGTCAATGATTGCGGCGCCAGGCTTGATCCAGTCGCCGCGCACAAATTCAGTCTTGCCGATGGCTGCGATCAGGATATCCGCTTCACGGACGACGGCCGCGATATCTTTTGTGCGTGAATGACAAACCGTCACTGTGGCATTCTTTCCGATCAACAACAAGGCAGCCGGCATGCCGACAATATTTGAGCGTCCCAATACCACTGCATTGGCGCCTTCAATTTTCACGCCTGCTTTTTCCAGCAGATAAATACAACCATAGGGCGTGCACGGGACAAACAATGGCTCACGTCCCTTTTGCGCCAAACGTCCAATGTTGAGCGGCGAGAAACCATCCACATCTTTTTCGATGCTGATCAGTTGCAGCACACGTTCTTCATTCAAATGATCCGGCAATGGCAATTGCACGAGAATACCATTTACTGATTTATCTGCATTCAATCCTGTAATAACTTTTTCCAGCTCCTCCTGAGAAATATCGGCGGGCAGGTGATGGCTGACCGAGCCCATCCCCAATTCTTCACAGGCCTTACCTTTAGCCCGCACGTAGGTTGCAGAGTCTACTCGTTCTCCGACGAGTACGGCTGCAAGAGTTGGCTTGGATTTACCCGCCGCAACACGTTTCGCCACATTCGCTTTTACTTCGTCACGTACTTGCTGGGCAATTAACTTGCCGTCAATTAATTTAGCTGTCATTGGGTTGCTCCTTTGTGGATTTAATGTGAAATATCGCACAGGCATTATACAATTTCTCCCTTGTTTCAAAAAGTGACATTCGTAACCTACTATTTACTCTTTTTGAATTACACCCATCAATTTCTCTCCATCCAAGCCAGTCAACTGGATTTCGTCCACCCGGTTCCAGCGCGGAGCAGGCGCAGTCGCACTGACGCGCAAATAATTTCCCGTCCAACCTTCCATGCGCCAGCCGTATTCGCCATATTCCGTTGTGGATTCCCATAGGACGGACAGGCTCTGCCCGATAAATTTTTCGCGGTAGGATTTTGCCGACTCTGCGATCGCTTCCTGCAGGATGTGATTCCGCCTCTTTCTTAACTCAGGCTTGACCTGCCCCTTCATCTTTGACGCCCCTGTAGCGGGACGAGGCGAATACGAAAAGACATGTCCTCCTGCAAATTTTACTTCACCAACGAAATCAAGCGTCTCGGCAAATTCTTCTTCCGTCTCGCCGGGAAAGCCTGCAATGATGTCTGTTGTAATCGCCACCTCAGGCTTGACCTCCCTGGCGGCAGAGACCAGCCCGCGAAAGGATGCGGGAGTGGTCTTGCGCGCCATCCGCTTGAGCGTGGATTCGCTCCCAGATTGCAGAGGCAGGTGCAGGTGAGGCATGAGGCGTTTGTCCTCCCAGAGCGAGAAGAAATCCGCATCCAAATCCCAAGGTTCGAGGGATGAAAGCCTCAATCGCTTTACATCCGTTTCACGTAAAATGGCTTTAACCAGATCGTACAAGTGACAACCCATCTCCTGTCCCCAGGAACCATACGCCAGTCAAAACAATTTCTTTAGAATCACCCCCAAGCGCGAAATTGATATCCGCGATTACATCGGCCAGCGGACGGGAGCGCCCCTCGCCGCGCGCAATGGTGGTGACGCAAAATGTGCAATGGTTGTCACATCCATCCTGCACTTTGATAAATGCGCGTGTACGGTGATGCAAGCCAGGTAGAGGCCGACGATCCATGGGTTCAAGATCGAAGATGGAAGGTTTGTCCTCAGTCTGGCTAAAAGATTGAAGATGGAGAAGATCCAAAACCAGGGAATCTTTTTTATCGTTTGCAACAACGTGTTTTACATTTGGAAGTATGGCGGCTTCCTTTGACTGGAGAGTCGTCCAACAGCCCGTGGCGACAATCTCATCCACGCCTGCGCGTGCGATACTTCGGATCCTGCTGCGGGAATCCGAAGCGGCTTGCGTAGTCACAGCGCAGGTATTAACCACCGCCATTTCAGCATATTCAGCACTGGCAACGATCTCGTGTCCCGCCGCGCGGAACTGGCGTGCCATGCTTTCAATTTCACTCTGGTTGAGTCTGCAACCGATGGTATCGAGAAAGATTTTCATAAACATCATTTCATGTCATTGCGTGTGCGATAGCCCGAAGCAATTTCACGACAACTGGATGATTGCTTCGTCGGGAAGAGCGCCCTTCTCGCAATGACATGTTATCATGGCTGCAAGACCGCAAAATTATCGAAGATCACATCCACGCCGGGCGTGGCAAATGTCCCAGCTAAAAGACCGGTCTCCCCCGTGGTCAAGGTTGAGTCCTGGGTCTGTGCGACCTGTAAACCATTGATATAAAATGTGAGGGTATTGCCTGTGCAATCGGCGCGCAAGTGATTAACGGCGAGTCCTTTGTTAATACTTGAAGAAGACTGCATTTCGCTTTGGCCCAGCAAAAGGGCCTGGCCGCCTGAATAAACGCCCATGCCATAAAAACCGTCGCTCGAAATGATGAAGAAATAATAATCACTGCCATTGAAACGGCAGACCAAGCCAATGCGGTTTTCATCGGGGCCTGCCAATTTGCCGGCATCCACCTCGATCTGTACATTTGAAAAATTTTGGTGCGGAGTGGACCAGAAATTTGTCTGCAATGAATTGACGAGAATGCGATATCCACCCGCGTCATAATCCATGATGCCCTCATCGGCCAGCGTGCGGTCCCACCCTGAGTCAGGATGGGAAAAATCATCCTGAAACAACACGCTGCCCGGCGCCGCAATTGTGGCCTGCGGTATCGGAATAATGGCCGGCCTGGTACAAGCAAAAGACAGAACCAGCAGGAGCAATATGGATAATTTATTTTTCTTCATGGTTGTGATTTTATCATGAGGTTTATGGAAAATACTGTTCCAATAATTGATCCGCCTTATCGCGATATACACCTGATTGAGCCTCATCGCGTACGTAGGTTAAAGAATTATACGCCTCACCACGCTTGCCCTGCATCAGATACGTCAGGGCTAGATGGATGTGCGCAGGAAAATGATGCGGGAAACGCTCAACCACATCAGACAAGGTTTGCTCGGCGTTGGCGAACCTGCCAGACGAGAGATAGGACCAGCCCAACGCATCCAAAGCAAAAGGATCATCAGGCGCAAGAGTCACCGCCTGTCGTGCGGCGGGCAAACCTATATCTTCCACCCGCACTCCATTCTCTGCACAAAAAACCGACAACAAACGCCAGTATGTCGATTCGTTTGGCGCGAGCTCTGCTGCACGCTGATAGGCGGTCAATGCGGCGGCGAGATCGCCAAGTTTGAAATAGGTGTCGCCAATGGAGGCCTGCCATGCAGGGTTGGCCGGGTCGTAGCTCGCCGCGAGCAAATATTCCATAAGCATTTTGTTGTATTTTTCCTGACGATTCCAAAACAATGCACGCAAAGCATGGACGACGGCAGAAGTATGATCCAACGAAAGTGCCTGATCAAGGTCTACGCTTCCGTCCTGACCGATTTGCTGTTTCGCTTCGCCAAGCCAGGCCCAGGCTTCGGCATTTTCAGGGTTAATTTGAGTCGCTTTATCAAACGCCGCAATGGACAACTCCCATTCCTGCACAAGGCCAAGCGCTCGCCCAATAGTCAGCATCTGCTGTGATGCGTCGGGTTGGGTGGCAGATAGATTCAAGGCGGCCCTCAAGGTTTGCATGGCAGAGTCAACTTCAGGATTAAGAGAAGTGGCGAGCATTAATTCAGAAAGTGCCTGCTCGGGCTCAAGAAGGGTCAGCAGCAGGCCAAGTCTGTAATGGGCATAGGCGTCGCTTATATCCAGGCGAAGTTGATTCTTGAGCGCGCCGCGTTCGGCCTGCCACTCTTTTTGTTCCCGATAAACCGAGGCAAGTCCTGCATATAAATAAGCCGAATCATGGAATTGCAAGCCGTGCCGATACGCCTGAAGAGCGGAGGGAAGATCATCTGTGTTGGCATAGGAATATCCCAATATGATCCAACCCTGCTCGGAAAGGTCAGGTGCGTTGTTTAAAAAGTTGATCGCCTCAAAATAATCACCACTGGCATATGCAGAAACGCCCGCCTTTTGCCAAAGGTCATTGCGCCAGGGTAGAAGGCGGATGGCTTGATGATATTGTTGTGCGGCTCTTGCATAATTCTGCACCGCAAATTCAGCTTCTGCACTGTCGATGAGGGAATACCCTGTGAAAAGGATGGGCAGGAGAACTGCAAAAAGCAGAGATGTAACGATGAGCGGGAGAGACCATTTTTTGTTCTTCATCATATAGGGCAATTATACGTGTCTGTGCCAAATTTTTTTGAACTGGCAGTATAATCATAACTGCATGAACGCCTTCGCCTCATCCATCATTACTCAGCTAACTATCCCGCCTGGGAATTTAATTTACTATATTGTGCTGGCAATTGTGGTTGCGAGTGCGCTTCATTCGGCGTTTAACCACTGGCGGGTAAGCGGATTCCCGCAGGCGCATCACGCTTTTGTGGGACTTGGCATTTTGCTTCTTGCGCAAATCGTCATGTTCCTGTTTAGCGGGCTTGGCTGGCAGCAGGTTATTGACCCGAAAACGATCCTGCCGCCCATGGACCGCGCCTTCATAATGTTTAGCATTATATGGATCACATGGTTGTATGCCTTTCCGGAACCAAACCGCACGGCGGATATGGCGACCATCCTATTAAGCCTATTGGTAGCGGTTGCATTGGGATTAAGTCTGATTACCTGGCAATCTCAATTGGCGGTGCTCAATTACAACCGGACGGTTGATGATTGGTTTTGGCAGGTCGGCTCCTTATTGCTGGCGCTGGTCGGTATGGCGGTGCTTTCCATTCGTAGACCCAATGGGATGTGGTACGGGATGACCCTGCTCTTGTTTGTCTTTCTAGGTCACGCAGGTCATTTGCTCTTCCAATCGGACGGCGATTACTCGGGCATTGTACGGTTCGCATATATGGCGGCTTACCCGATATTACTGACCTTGCCACAACGCTTTGTCAACCCTTCCGATACGACTGCCCAGCCTCGGCCCACAACGCTACAGCAAGATGCCGAGCCTCCAGAACGCAGGCGCTACAGCACAGATCCAAAAACCTTCCACGCCATGTTGGCGCTCGCAGCAGAATCAAATCCCACCAAAGTCAGTCAAGCCATCAGCCGCGCCATTGCACAGACCATGCTATCTGACCTGTGCTTTATGATCCACCTGACAGATGACAATAACCAGATGGTAATTACAGGTGGATATGACCTGATCCGCGAGGATAATTTGGAAGGCGGCTCGTTAAACAAATCATCGACCCCCATGCTGGCCAATTCGTTACAACGCGGACGTCCCTTGCGAATGCCTGCCAGCAGTACTTCCGCAGATATTAAGGGGCTTGGAGATATTCTCGGTTTAACCAACCCCGGTCATTTACTGAGCGTACCGATCCTCACCCCGGAAAATGAAACTCTGGGCGGGTTACTATTGCTTTCCCCTTATTCTGACCGAACCTGGACCGCGGAAGACCAGACTTTTCTTTCGAATATTGCCACTTCACTTGTTCCCATCATAATCCGAAGTCGGGAAGCGAATGAACTTGAATTGCAAAGCAACCAGATTCACGCGCAAGTGACGGAATTGGAAAATCAAGTCCAGGAACTTACCAAACAATTGGAGCAGGTCCACGCAGAAAAAGAAAAAAGCGGCTCCCTGGATATGGTTTCCCTGCTTGCCGCACAGGCAGAATCACAGCGTATCATAGAGCAGTTGCAACTTGAAAACGGAGAATTGCGTTCGGGAAAACCCCAAACTCCTTCCTCCTCACCATCGCAGGCAGAGAATGAATTGAAGACAACCCTGCAGGAATTGACCCGTTTACAAAAACAATTCGCTGAAGCCAACATAAAAATACACGAGTTGGAAAAGGGTAATTTTTCCATAAAGAACATTGAACAAGTCGAGGCAATCTCATCCATCTCACAGGAATTTCGCCAGCCATTATCTTCGATCGTGGGATACACCGATCTGCTCCTGGGTGAATCGGTGGGAATTCTCGGCGCCTTGCAGAAAAAGTTTGTCGAACGCATCAAGGCGTCCACGGATCGCCTGCGCAGTTTGATGGAGGATATGATTCAGATCACCACGGTTGCCACCGAGTTGAACGATCTCAAGCCTGAATCAGTAGACCTGAACTTGATTATTGATATTGCCCTATCTCACACCTACACACAAGTGCGCGAGAATAATATCTCCATTCTCCTTGAACTTCCAAAAACACTTGCGCCCATTCAAGCTGACCGTGAAGCGCTGCAACAAATCTTGACTCATTTGCTGCAAAATGCAGGGGCAGCGACCCCGTTCGAAGGCACAATCAAGCTCAAGGTCCAAACGCGAATCGAAAACTGTCTGGAGTATCTCCTTATACAGGTGACAGACACCGGTGGCGGCATCGCATCCGAAGATCTACCGCGCGTCTTCAACCGCTTATACCGTGCTAGCCATGTCGTCATCCAGGGTGTCGGCGATACTGGCATGGGTCTATCCATTGCCAAAACTCTGACGGAGGCGCAGCAGGGACAGATCTGGGTGGATAGCGAGCAGGGGGTTGGCTCCACTTTCAGCGTACTTTTACCCGTTGTCAGTGAGACAATCATCGAAAAGAATAGTTAAAATGCAGAGATTGCATGATATTGGAAATGCGCTGATTGTGGCTTTGCTCTCGATTGGATTGATGGCTGGGGCATTGTCCATTTCGCTTGTGGAGTCCATTCCCGAAGCGACACCCACTTCCACCGCTTACCCGCTCCCCTCTTCCGCACCGCTTACTTATACATCCACATTAGCACCCGTATTTACGCCCCTGTCAGAGCTACAAACTCCGACACTTATACTTGTCTCACCTACATTTACCAATATCGTCATGCCGGGCTCATGTCGGCCTCCCTCAGGCTGGGGCTATATTTTCATTCAAGGCGGTGAAACACTTGACATCATTGCCGCACGTTACCGCATCAGCAAAGATCAGTTAAGGGTTTCCAATTGTCTGTTGAGCGACAATCTCGTGGCGGGCACTGTCTTATATGTGCCCACAGCACCGACCAGTACACCTGTGGTTTGTAGGCAAGGTGCGGCTGGATGGGTAAAAACCTATATTGTAAAACCCGGTGATACTCTTTATGCAATTGCAACCAATCATTACATATCCGCGGAATTATTACGAGACGTCAATTGCAGATTCGGCAATCTTATCTACGCCGGCGAAGCGCTCTGGGTTCCCTATGTGGCTACGCGCACACCATATCCAATTCTATTAATCGGCATTATTGTCACACCCTATCCCACCGATCCATTGACCGAAACTGCCCTGCCATTTACAGCCACAATTATTCCAAGCAACACGCCCATCCCCGCCACACCAACGGTAGTATCCACCTCCACCCCTGCGCCATAACTCATGTCAAACCTCACCTCATCAAATCACCGAAGTTTATTTATCACATTATGACACCGCGTAAACAACCCATCAACATTAGCCGTGGATAAATGAGAACACCCGCCCATTATTTACGAATCGTACTCCTCGCAATTTTGTTATCAGCATGCGGGGCCACAGCATCAGCACCCGAACAGGTGCCTTTGCCATTTATCCTGATCACATCCGCGCCCAACGCAACTCCCACTCCCACTCCATTTCAACCATCCCTTTTTACACCAACGCAGCCTTCGCTTTATTCGTTTGGCATTAATGCACCCACACCACAACTTATTCTTTCGTCCGAGACGCCGTCTCCCGCTCAATTGCCTGCAATCGAACCGACAGCTACGGTCAGTTTCGATCAGCTTTTCCCCACCCAGGCCGCTCCACCTGCACAGGCGCCGGCAATCAATCCCACCGCCCTGCCTCCGCTCACAGACCAGGAGACCATCAATTTCCTGCTCATCGGCTCAGACAAACGCCCCGGCTCATCCTATCGAACCGACACGCTCGTCATTGCCATCATCTGGCCAAAAGAGGGACAGGTCTCCCTCATCTCCATCCCGCGTGATTTGTGGATCTACATTCCCACGGTTGGCATGCAGCGCATCAACACCGCCTACCAAAGCGGGGAATTATATGGTTACCCCGGCGGCGGACCGGGTCTCTTGAAAGAAACCATCGCATACAACCTGGGCATCCGCATCGATCATACGGCCATGGTTGAATTTGACGGGTTTCGCCGGATCGTGGATACCCTCGGCGGGGTTGATTTACCTGTCGCATGCGCATACACTGATTGGCGCTTGATAGATCCATCCTACGATCCAAACAATGAAAACAACTGGTGGCTTTTCACGGTTGGTCCAGGACAGGTACACATGGATGGCGACCTCGCACTTTGGTACGCCCGCTCCCGCTCCAAATCCAGCGACTTTGACAGAGGCCGCCGCCAGCAGGAAGTACTGCGCACCATCTTCCAGAAAGCCCTGCAAACGAATACATTCGGTAAAATCCCACAACTTTACAACGACTTCTCAAGCACAGTCGTCACGGACCTTGGGCTTGCTGACATACTTCGCATGGCCCCGTACGCTATCAATTTCACAAATGCAAATATTCGAGGTTATTACATTCGCCCGCCCTACGTCAGTTCATGGATAACCCCCGGCGGAGCATCTGTCCTTTTACCCAGTCAAGCCGAACTCGAACAAATGCTCATCGAAGCCACCACCTTATCCTCCTATGCAGTTGTCCGCCAAACCATCACGGTTGAGGTACAAAATGGCGCCAGCTTCGACACCCTTGAAGCCCTCGCTTCGTCACGCCTTAACTATGCAGGTTATCAAACCACAATTGCAACTGCCGACCGCCGCGACTACACATCTTCCGTTATCGTGGATTTCACACCTGATCAGAACTCCTCACAAAGACAGACGCTTATCTCCACCCTCGGCTTGTATTCGGCAAGCGTACTGTCTCTGCCAGATGCAAACAGCCCGGTTCAATATCGCGTCATTCTTGGTTCAGATTATGAACCGTGTTTCCAGCCCCAGGACCTTACTCATTAATCCATCAAACACCATTTGACAACCCTCTCCAGATTAGTTAAACTATACGAAAAGACCGCGCAAGGATGACCTAATGGCAAAAATAATTGATTCCGCCCATATTACCGCGAAGACCATGCTTCCCGCCGCAATCAACGGCTGGGAAATGTTCCTTTACGATCAGGGACGTTCCTCCAACACCGTCAAAGCCTTCCTCTCCGACGTTCGCCTGCTCAATCAATTCGTGGCACCCGACCAGTCCATCGGCACGATCACCACAGACGACCTCAACCGCTTCTTCACCTGGATGGAAAAAGAACGCGGCATCCCGTGCAGCCCCAAGACCTTGTCACGCCGAATCACGTCCGTGAAATCGTTCTTCCGCTGGCTGCATCAACACGGCACACTGGCCATTAACCCGGCAGAAAAAGTCCTGCAACGGTCTGCCATCAGCCCGCTTCCACAGGTACTCACGGAAGAAGAATATGACGCCGTGCTTCTCGCCGCAGACCGTCACCGCCGAGAGCAAAAGCCGGACGCCCGCTCCTACACCCTCGTTTATCTCCTGCTCAGCACGGCCATCAAGAAAAGCGAATGCCTTGGCATTCACATTAACCACATTGACCTGCAGGCGAAGAATGGCCCGCATCTATTTGTGCGCTATGCCAGCCCCGCCAACCGATACAAGGAACGAAAAATAGATTTGGATGAGGATTGGATCACTGCCTACGAAGAATATCTTTCTCAATACCAGCCCGTGGATCAGGTTTTTGCATGGTCGCCCCGCAGGCTGGAATATCTGCTTGAAGATATTGGCCGGGAAGCGGGCCTTGCCAAACACCTATCATTCGATATGTGCCGCTGGACATCTGCCCTGCGTGATTATCAATCAGGCATCGAGCCAGATAAAATCCGCCAAAAACTGGGCGTTTCCAAGATTCAATGGCGTGAACTGTTCATAAAACTAAAACAACTTAATGGTGAAATAAAATAAAAAGATCCCCGTCAGGTTTATTGGCGGGGGTCTTCATTGGATGTGATTTCAGACGGGCGCATCATTGAAAAATAAATAATATTCCGCGTCGACTGTGACAACCGATAGGTATGTGACAGACGATATCCTGGTACCCAGATGATCTCATGACCTGCGCACAACAGCGGCCAGCGCTCCCGTGCGCGATACGGAATTTTCTCATTGATAAAAAAATCTGAAAGTTTCTGCGAATGACCATTCATGCCCAGCGGCGCAAAACGATCACCCTGCCGACGCGTCCGCAGCTCAAGCGACCCAGGCAAATTCTCCGCATCCAACCAGACCTGAAACTGATTCTCGTTTCGTTCGGCCTGTTCCCAAGCCGAAGCTGGCAGGCGCCGGCGTTCGCAGTTCAGCTTCCAACCGCCAGCAAGAGCCGCCTGCCCTGGAGGCGAGATGGTGATGGATAAGTCCTCGGGCATTTGAGGCCAAAGGCTAATAAGCAGCTCTGCATCCAGCGTACAGATGTAAATTGAGTTGGATTCGCAAAACATGTGCAAGCCTGCTTTTAAGTCCAGGCGTGCGGAGTGAGGGCTTGAACTGATCACATTGGCAGCACGTTCAAGAACGGAAAAACTGATGTCCACGCCCGGGCGAAGAGTCTGCATGGCATGTTTGATCAGGTTCCGTTGGAGGCCGGGCGAATATTCGCAAAGCAAGTCAGCGTTAAAGGTGATGACATCTTTATTTATTCCAACGACAACCTCGTTCCATGTATTCTCTAAAGCCTCCTTTATAACCACGTAATCAGTTTTCAATGATTGTGTCATACGCAAAATTGCTTCGCGAATTTTTGGGTTATAACTTTCCAGGTTGGGGATCAGCACGTGGCGGATACGATTGCGTTGAAAATCCAGTGAATCGTTGCTTGAATCGTGGTAGGGGTGCAAACCATTTTCCGCGCAATATATAACTGTATCCTCCCTCCCAAGATCAAGCAGGGGACGTACAATGGGAATCACAGGATCGAAAGTCTTGATGATGGAACGGTAGGACATTCCTGTCAATCCGGTAATTCCACTGCCTCGCAAAATATGCATCAGCACAGTTTCCACTTGATCGTCCGCCGTATGGCCCACAGCCACAGCCTGGGCCTTTTGGCGGCGGGCAAGATCAAATAAAAAGCGGTAACGCAGCGTACGCGCAGCTTCTTCGATGGACATTTTATTTTTGCCAGCATAACTGCGAACATCGGCGCCATCGATGATGCAGTCAAGCATAAGCCTCGCAGCTGTCTTCTCCACCATGTTCGCTTCAAGGCTCGATTCAGGCCGAAGGCGGTGATCGAAAGAGGCGATAACCAGCGAATAGCCTGCCTGATGTAATATTTCCATCAAACATAGGCTGTCAGGTCCTCCGGAGACTCCCACAATGATCGGGCGGTCTTTCACAAGACCACATTCGTTTCTTAAGATTTCTTCAAGCTTTTCTGGCATGCCTGTATTTTATGCTCAAGTAATTTGATATAACTCAACCAACACCCCGCCGGTTGACTCCGGGTGAATGAAGGCGTATTTTCTTCCGCCATCCGCGGTGCGCGCTTCTTCGTTGATAAGGCGAATATTTTTTATTCTCAGTTGAGACATCATGCCGTCGATATCATCCACTTCCAAGCAAATGTGGTGCATGCCAGGCCCGCGCTTGGCAAGATATTTGGCAATACCGGAATCATCCGTCGTCGGCATAACCAATTCCACTTCGGCGCCAGCGATGGGCAGGAATGCGACCCGCGATTTCTCGGCAGGCACATCCCGCAGTTCATGAAGTTCAAGTCCCAATGCATCCCGCCAGAATGCAAGTGATTTGTCGAGGTCGTCCACTACAACAGCCACATGATGAATGGCAGTGATTTTAGGCATGAGTTCTCCATTCATGGTTTTAACAAATAATTACTCTGATTTTACTTCAAGTATCCTGGCTGTAATGGGAAAAGCCAGTTTTGCCCACCTGGCGCTCATTTTAACGGAAGGGCGCTATGTATTTACCAGGTCGTGAATCCACTTGCGCGACCTGAACCTCCACGCACAGACAAAGGCTTTGGCAATTTCTTCGAGCGTTACCATAAGATAGACATAATATACAGGAAGATGTAAAACAAAACCGCCAATATAGGCTGCGGGAACACCGATTAGCCAGATGGAACAGATTTCCATGACAAGGGCAAAGCGCGTATCCCCGCCTGCGCGCAGTGCGCCGATAAATGTCGAAAAATTGAACATCCGAATCCACAAGGTGCATGCCATCATCAGAATCAACATGCGGACATTATTCACGCCACTGGGGGAAAGATCGTATAAACCCACCACAAGATCCCGCAATAAAAAGACAATCAATCCCACCACCCACGCACCGAATACGCAAAGGATAACGACGCGGCGTACAGTCTCGTAGGCCTCCTCCTTTTTACCTGCGCCAATCCGGTTGCCCACCATCACCGCGCAGGCATTCCCAAGACCCATAAAGACGACGAAACCGAGCTCTTCAATCGTCGCATTTACATTGATTGCGGCAATTGCATCCGTTCCGATATGCGCATAAATGGCGTTATAGGTGGTAATACCAACTGACCAGAAAAATTCGTTGGCAAGCGCGGGAAATGTCGTCCGAAAAACCTGTCCAAAGAATGAGATCTTGAAGGAGAAGAAGGTCAGCGGATTGGCGGCCAGGGGAGTCTTCTGGGCGTAGATAAGGACAAGGAGCAGGATCAATTCCAGGACCCAGCCTGAGGCGGTGCCTATCGCGGCGCCTGCCACTCCAAGCGCAGGAAATATTCCAATGCCAAAGATCAGCATATAACCAAGGACCGTCTTAAAGATCAGGGCGCTGATCGTCGAGAGGACAGTGATCTTGATAAGTTGAATGCTTCGCAGGGTTGCAACATATGAAGTGGCTATCGCAACAGGAATATATGAAAAGCCAACAATACGGAGATATCGAGAACCGAGCTCGATCACTTCAGGATCGTTCGTGTAAAAGCCGAGCACGGTTTTCGGCATCAGCGTGGCGGCCAGTGTGAAGATGAGCGCAATGACGGACGTGGTGAGGATGCTCATACCCAGCACTTTGCGAATGGGACCAACCTCCCGCTTGCCCCAGAATTGAGCGGTGAAGATGGCCATGCCGCTGGTTGTGCCGAACAAGAGCAGAATGAAAACGAAAAATACCTGGTTGGCCAAACCAAGCGCGGCAATGGTGGCTTCGCCCAACTGTCCGACCATGATGACGTCAATCATATTGAGCGACGCGTTAACAAGCTGTTGAAATGAAATGGGAATGGCGATGGTCAACATTTCGCGCAGGAAGGCGCGATCTTTAAGAAAGGTGAGAGACATGGGAAGTGGATGAAAGATAGAGGATGAAATAATCGTTGAAGATTAATATTTTACATTCAACGACTGGTCACTGAAACCCGATTACCGGTCATCAGGCGCTTCACGGACAATATACAAGGGTCTTCCCTTCGCTTCATCGTAAAGACGCCCAATATATTCACCAAGGATGCCCAGTGAAATTAACTGCACGCCGCCGAGGAATAGCACTGCGATTAAAGTTGTCGCCTGTCCGAAAAATGCGCCCGACCCCATGATACGCATATAAATCACAATGGGAATGGCGAGTATGGCAATGCCAGCCGAAACAAAGCCGAAGAAAGTCGCCACCTGCAAAGGGAAATACGAGAAACTTGTAACGGCATTTAAAGCGAGGCCCAACATTTTTTTGAAAGGATATTTTGTCACCCCTGCATAACGCGCGGCGCGTTTGTAGGTCACACCGATCTGCCTGAAACCAACCCAGGCAGACATGCCGCGTGGGAAGCGGTGGCGTTCCTTCATCTGCATGAGCACATCCACCACCTTGCGATCCATCAAACGGAAGTCGCCGGTATCGATTGGGATTTTCACGTCGGTGATACGATAGATCAAACGATAAAAGAGGGAAGCCGTCCACAGTTTGAACCAGGATTCACCTTCACGCTCTCCACGCACAGCGTAAACGACCTCATAGCCTTCCTTCCATTTCTTGGCAAGTTCAAGGATTGTTTCCGGTGGGTCCTGCAAATCCGCGTCGATAATAACGATCGCATCGCCGCGGGCATAATCCCAGCCTGCCGTGACGGCGACTTGATGCCCAAAGTTGCGGGCAAAGATCACGGGACGTACGATCTTGTCCGTTTTTGCAAGGTCGCGGATCTTTTCCGTGGAGCCGTCCGTTGAGCCATCGTCCACAAGGATGAATTCCCAGGTTTCGCCGCAGGAATCCATCACTTCTTTTACGCGGCGATATAACTCCGGGATGTTATCAATTTCGTTGTAAATCGGGGCAATGATCGAATAGGTAATCTTCATAAATTCTTTTTCTTTTCTCTGGTAGACTTTCGAAAATGTGATTGTATTTTGGATGCAGGCAGGCTAAATTGCAGGCTGCCGTTGTCTTCAAATGGCGGTAATCCAAGCACGCGGCGGCGAAAATATTCAAGGATCACAATCACTGAAGCCAGGACTGGGACAACCAGCAAGGCGCCCATAATTCCTTCAAGAATCGTGGCGATCATGATCGCGATGAAAATCAACGCTTCATTCATGTGTAAACTGCGTCCCATGATAATCGGACGCACAAAGAAATTCTTTAAATTAATCAATACCAGATACGTCAGACCGACAATGCCAGCCACCCAAAAATTTGAAACGGGTATCCAACTGGAACCTTCCAGCAAAGCCACAGCCATTGCAAGCACCGCCGCCAGGAAAGGTCCAACATCGGGAATCAAGGTGAACAACCCGGCCAGAACACCCAGAACCAACGCCCCAGGAATACCCAGGATAAGCCATGCAATAGTGAACACAACCCCAACCACTACCATCAGAACGATTTGCCCGCGCAAGTATGCCATCCACACCTTTCGAAGGCGTTTGTACAACTCACTCATATCATCATGATACGCTTGCGGCGCAAGGTCAATCATCCATGCATGTATGCTCGGCCATTCGCTCATGAACAGATGCACACTTACAAGAATCACCAAAGACCACAGTACATTGATGGATGTCGTTTCGAGCAATGCCAATGCCTCTTCAGGTAATGGAGTGAGAACTGATTCCTGCAATTGCCCAAGGCTTTCACCCAATTGCTCGAAAT
>Ga0172370_10000485_pt1 | contig 62080 bp, 56 predicted proteins | sample LakKiv5m_FD_114538 | JGI IMG/M metagenome (GOLD analysis project Ga0172370, IMG submission 114538) | Freshwater microbial communities from Kabuno Bay, South-Kivu, Congo - kab_022012_11.5m | ecosystem: Environmental > Aquatic > Freshwater > Lake | place: Democratic Republic of the Congo... | reverse complement strand
GAGGCAGCTCTGCATGACGCGGGCGGACAGCAGCACCTCGGGGATGAAGCACTCGCCCTCGCGCATGCGCACCCCGACCACGTCCATGCCGGGCAGCAGCGCCTCGTCGAGGATCTCGCGGGCCGAGGCGCCGGTGGCCAGCAGGGCGGTGGTCATAGCCGTGGCCGTGTCGGCGTTGCCGTCGATGATTGCTTGTCTCAGCTGGTCTTTCATGTGGGTCTCCTTCAGCCGACGCCGGCGGCGCGGTCGGTCTCTTCGACGATGGCGTGGATGCGCTGCGCGACGTCGTCCGGTACCGGCTCCGGCCGGTACTCGCGCAGAACGTCGCGGGCCGTCTCGAGACAGCGGGTGTAGAGGTCTGTCGCGCCGCGCTCCTTCCAGTCCTCGCGCACCCGGCGGTCGAGGACGGTCGGCTGGCTGAGCTCGCGCATGTGGCGCATCGTCGCGTCGAGCGAGAGGAAGTCGCCGAACGCGCCGACCTTGGCGATGTCCTCCACCGCCAAGGCCTCGTCATCCACGCGGATCCCGCCGACCACGTGCTTGATCATGCGCGCGATCTCGTTGTCCATGACGAACTGTGCACTGTCGAAGGTGACGCCCGATTCGATCATCCCCGCACCATAGATCAGGTTGGCGCCTGCCAACGCTGCCGTGAGGCCGGTGAGGGTCTTCTCGTGACCGGTCTGCGCGTCACCGAGCTTGGAATCCGTCTACAACCCTGCCACGAAGCTGGGGAGCAGGTAGCGCCGCGCCATCTGCGCGACGGCGGCGCTGATCAGCGAGATCTCCGGTGAGCCGACGGATGCGGCCGCGAGCTTGAGGTCCATGGCGGTCGTGGAGCTGCCGTACATGACGGGGCAGCCACGCTCGGTGAGCTGGGCCAGCGTGATGCCGGCCAGGACCTCGGCGTTGTGCGTCACCAGCGAGCCGGCCAGGGTGACCGGGCTGGAGCCTCCCGCCATGGCCATGCTGAGGACGTTGTCGGGGATCCACCAGCGCGACGATTCTATGACGACCTCGGTCACGTCGCGCGGCAGTTTGAGCGGGCTGACGGGGCAGACCCCGCTGTACAGGATCGGCCGCTCGCGCAGCTCGTCCTCGCCGCCGACGACCTCGGCCGCCATGCGGAAGATCGCATTGACCTCGAGCCGGCTGAGCGGCCCGATGCCGATCGGCTTGGTCGTGTTCAGGAGCTGCATCTCCGTGTTGTGGACCGCGCACGTGGCCGCCGGCACACCCTTGGCGCCGACCGAGATCTCGTGCGTGTCCATCTCGCTGAGGTAGTCGTTGAGGCGCGCGATGTCGGCGATGTCCTGCTTCGTCGACTCGCGGTGCTCGCCCGTCTCCGGGTCGACTACGCGGATGCCCTCACTGAAGTTGGTGAAGGCGACGCGGCCCGGCTCCATGACGACGTCGTTCTTGGGGTCACGCCCGTACAGGGTGTACCTGCTCGGCGCCGAGCGGATGGAGTCCTCGACCACGTGCGGCGGGATGTGGACCATGTGCGTCTCGCGATCGACGCGGCAGCCGCCGTCCGTGAAGATGTCGATCGCCTCGTCGTCCTCGACGAACACGCCGGTGCGCTCGAGGACCTCGAGTGTGGCGAGGTGGATCTCGTCGAGTTCGGACTCGGTGAAGACGCTGACGCTCAAGCCGCGACTACGGGCGCCGCCGGCGAACAGATTGCGTTTCACGCCATTCCTCCTGTATTGACCTGTAAGCTCGTGGCGCGGTCACGGGACAAGGCCGCGCCACGAATAGTCGTGTGCATCACGCGCCGGACTCCAGGCCGGCGCGGTCGCGGAACCGCTGGACGCTGTTGATCGGCACGTCGAGTACCTCGGCGATACGGAACTTCGCCTCCATGGCGCCGGCGTGGGTGGGGTACGTGAGCTCCTGCACAGGGATCCGGCCGAGGCCGAGGTCCCGGCGCACGTCGTGCATCGCGATCGGGTCGGCGAGGTCGCTCACCGCCACGCCGAGCTTGCCGGCCACGTAGGCCTTGGCTTCTCTGAGGCGCATGCCCCGGGTCATCTGCATGCGGCCCACCAGATCTCCGGTGGTCCGCATTCCGCCCATGCCCGAAGCCAGCGCGTGGCTGCACGCCATGCCCAGCGGGTCGCCGACGCCCACCTACAACCCGTCGACCTTGAGGATGTCGACGAGGGCCCGGGACACTCGCGAGACCGCGTCTGCCGGGGGGTAGGGGCTCATGGGGACGCCGCCGACGCCCATGCCGACGTTGGGATGCACCGGGATCTGGGCGATCTCCATCGCCGGCTTGATGATCGTGCACGCACGAGCGACGTTCCAGGCGACGGACTTCGTGGTGTTGACGTTCACGGCCGGTCCGAACATCGTGACGCCCACCGCCTCGGCCATCCGCAACTGGTCCTTCGGCCACATGCCGGCGAGCCGTTCCCCTTTGTAGGTGAGCTCGCCGTGCATGCCGAGGACGTACTCGCTGGCCATGCCGAGCTCGATACCGCAGTCGGGATGCCTGCTCTTGATCTTCTCGATGGCGGTGAGCGTGGCCAGGAAGTCGCCGTCGCCGGCGGCGGCGGCGGTGTCGAAGTCGAGTCCGTCGGCGCCGGCCTCCCACATGCCTTCGGCCACGAAGACCATGTCCTCGACGGCATGGCTGATGGCGGCCACCTGTGCGTCACGCGCCTCGTCGATCCTGCCGAGCGGCATCAGCTCCGACCAGTTCGGGATCGGCCCGTCCGGCATCGAGTAGCGCCCGAGATCGGGCATCGCGCCGTACTGCACCGGCGCGACCAGGTTCAGCTGGGCCGTCTTCATCCACTGGGCCTCGAACGACAGGATCGTCTTGATCGCCTTGTACGAGTAGTCGATGTTGAAGAGCTCGAGCATGTCGGCGCCGCGGTGGCTCTGGTAGCTGTAGAGCTCGTCCACGCGGGAGCCCGAGTCGAGATTACCGGTGCCGTCGAAGCTGAGGACGATCTCGTCGCCCATGTCGACGGCGCTGAACTTCGATTCGCTCGCGAAGATGTCCACCAGATGATCGAGCTCAGAGTCGGTGAGGGGCGGCGCCTTCGCCCGCCGGGCGCCGATCTCGGTGCCGGCCTGGACATCGGCGCGGATCTCGCTGGGGGTCATCTCGACCAGAGACCCATCGCCGAGCCGGGTGCGCAGTGCCCTTTCCAAACGACACCTCCACTTCGACGGTGATAGTTTAGTTAGTTACATAACTAACACTCGTGGTAGAGTAGCAGAGGGTGACCTGCTGTCAAGATGGGGATGGGAGGTCGCAGGACGCTGGCGTCCCGATCCGGCAGGCGATAGGGTGCCCGCCGGAGGGCGATCACCGGGGTGCCGCAGACCGCAGGAGACGAGACGCCGATGCCGCGCTATGAGTTGCCGATCAGCGATCCCACGCCGGACCTCGCGCCGACGGCGGCGCGCATCCTCGAGGCGGCGAAGCGAGTCCTGGCCAGAGACGGGTTCCGTGCCCTGACCTTCGAGACGATCGCCCGCGAGGCCGGCGAGAACCCGGCCCTGATCCGCTATCACTTCGGCAGCAAGGCGGGTCTGCTGACGGCGCTCGTGGACTCCGTCCTGTACCAGGAGAGCGTGGAGCTCATCGAGACGCTCACCGCGGTCCCGGCCGGACGCGAGCGAAGAGAGCTGCTCACGCGCCTGCACGAAGCGCTGCCGGAGGACCGTGACGCCTACCGGATGTTCTACGAGGTGATCCCGCACATCGTGCGCGACGAGCAGTTGCAGCCGCATCTGCGCGACCTCTTCGAGTGGTACCGGCGGCTGGACGCGTGGGCGCTCAAGGAGCCCGGCGACGAGGAGCCGGCGGCCCACATCGAGCCGATGGCTCTGCTCACGGTGGCCATCGCCGACGGCGTGGCCCTGCAGCGGCTGGCCGACCCCGATCTCGACATCGGTCCGGCGTTCGACCTGTGGCGGCGCCTCGTGCTCGGGTACGTCGAGTCCGGCGGCGGCGAAGAAGCCTGACCCGCCGCCGGAGTCCGGCCGCCGTCCGGGATGGGCTGCTGCCCGGTCCCGGCGCTTCGGAGGCGTCAGCCGCGCGACGCCGCGTCGGCGGCGGACAGGATCCTCGTCAGCTCCGCCGCTTTGGCCTCGTTCAGCGGCTCCGGCGCGTAGTGCTCAAGGATGTCGAGTCCGCGCTCACGCGCGACCTCGACCGCGTCGCGCAAGTGCGCGCCGTCGGGGCCGATCTCCTGGCCGATGGAGCGCTCCACGGTCTCCTTCATATGCCGGCGGGTGTGCGGCTGCGCCAAGAAGTGCCCGCCGGGGCCGACGGCGTCGATGACGTCGAGCGCCAGTGTCTCCTCGCTCAACTCGAGGTCGCGGAACGCGTTCGCCGCCCGGCGGTAGAGGTCGTCGTCGAGCAGCATGTGCTCGGGCGTGAACAGCTGATAGCGGTTGGTGAGGCCGATCGTCGTCATGAGCTCGGACCTCACGATGCCGGCGAGCATCACCGTGTGCGCCGTCTCCGCGGCCGCCAGCCAGGTGCCGGGCAGGTCGTCGTCGGTACCGGCGTAGCCGGTCATCGAGGGCAACCCGAAGTGGTGCACCAGCTCGCTCGGGAGGAAGAGGCCCCGGTGGTTGAGCGGAGCCGTCACCAGCGCGGCCGTGCGCGGGTCGGCGTGCACCGGCAGGGGGAAAAGGATCACCGGCGCGCCCGGATGGGCGAGCTGGACGAGCACCGTGGCGCTGATCAGCTCGGCGAATCCCATGACGTACGCGCCGGCCTTGGTGGCCGGCGCCGTGGTGCCGTAGGTCGGCATGGTGACGAAACACACGGGGATTCCCGCTTCTGCGAACACGAGCGCCGCCTCGACACCGTCCCTGTCGTTCACCAGGGGCTGGACGGTGCCGATGAGATTGCTCATCGGGGGGCGGCGGCGCAGCTGCTCCGCCCCTCCCGCGACCACGGTCGCCATTTCCACCGCGTACCGCGCCTCGCGCTCGCCCTGCACCATGCCCTGGAGATGCTTCTGCGTGTTGTTCCAGGCCGCGTCGAGCTCGTGGAGGGTGTGGGTGTCGCCGCGATCGGCGGCCGCGACGTTGGGCCACCAGAACTGGATGGACCCCAGGTAGTCGATCATCCGCGTGATCGCGCAGAGGTCGTCCTTGGTCGGCTGCCGGCGTAAGCCGGTGCGCCAGTCGATCACCTCGGTGCCGCAGCCGTTGGTCGTGTTGTAGGTGTCGCCGCTCGCGAGGTCGAGGTCCAGCGTGCCGTCGCGGGAGCCGAGCCAGAACGTCCGGGGCGCCCTGGCCAGCGCGGCCGCCACGAGGTCGGGCGCGAAGCGCACGACACCGGACGCGCGGTCCACCTGGGCGCCGTGCTCCGCGAGGATGTCGAGCGCCTTGGGTGAACCGAACCGGACGCCGGTCCGCTCGAGCACGCTGAGCACGGCGTCCTTGTACCTGTCGAGCTTGGCGGCGTCGTAGAACCGCACCGCGAAGTCAGAGCCGAGCGGGAGCAGCGGCTGCCGCCGGCTGAGGTCGAGCTGTGAGGCCATCGGTCTCCTCCGTTGCGCCCGGCCCGGCCGGGCGTGGTCCGTCAGTCGAGTCCGGCGTGCTCCTTGAACCGTCTCACGCAGTTGATCGGGAGGTCCAGCACTTCGGCGATGTGGAACTTGGCCTCCATCGCGCCGGGGTGGTCGGCGTAGGTGAGGTCCTGCACGGTGATGCGGCCGAGACCGAGGTCCCGGCGGATGTCGTGCATGGCGACGGTGTCGCCGAGGTCGGCGACGGAGCAGCCGAGCTTGTCGGCGACGTACTGCTTGGCCTGCGGAAGGCGCAGGCCCCGGGTCATCTGCATGCGGGCCACCAGATCTCCGGCAGTCCGCATCCCGCCCATGCCCGAGGCGAGCGCGTGTGTCGAGGCCATCCCGAGGGGATCCCCGACCCCCACCTACAACCCGTCGACCTTGCAGATGTCGACGAGGGCGCGCGAGGCCCGCGAGGTCGCATCCACCGGCGGGTAGGGGGTCATGGGGACGCCGCCGACGCCCATCCCCGCGTTCACGTGGACGGGGATGGTCGCCTCGGCGGTGACCGGCTTGAGGAGCGCGCAGGCGCGCGCCGTGTTCCAGGCGAGCGACTTCGTCGTGTTGACGTTGACCGCCGGCCCGAAGATGGTGGCGCCGGCGGCCTCGCACGCTTTGAGCTGGCCGAGCGGCCACTGGCCGGCCAGCCGTGTGCCCTCGAACTGGAGCTCGCCGTGCATGCCCAGCACGAGCTCGGCGGCCTGCCCGATCTCGACGCCGATGTCCGGGTACTTGTCGCGGACTCGGCGGACCGTGCGCAGGGTAGCGAGCAGGTCGGCGTCGCCGGCCGCGCCGGCGGTGTCGAAATCCAGACCGTCCACGCCGGCGGCGATCATGGCCTCCGCCACGCACCACATGTCCTTCTCCAAGTGCTCGGCGGCCTCGAGCTGGGCCTCCCGCGCCTCCGCTATCTTGCCCAGCGGCATCAGTTCAGACCAGTTCGGGATGGGACCGTCCGGCTTCGAGTAGCGGCCCAGGTCCGGCATCGCTCCGTAGTTGAGCGGGATCACCGTCTGCTGCTGCGCGTCCTTGAGCATCTGGGTCTGGAACGAGAGGACGGTGCGCACGGCCTTGTACGAGTAGTCGTGGTGCCACAGCTCGATCATGTCGGCGCCGTGGTGGTTCTGGTACACCACCTGCTCCAGGATGGGCGCGCCGATGTCCGAGTTGCCGGACCCGTCGAAGCTCAGCACGACCTCGTCGCCGTAGTCCACGGCGCTGAACTTGGTCGGCGAGGTGAAGATGTCGAGCAGGTGGTCGAGCTCGTCCTGACCGAGCGGCTCGACCTTGGCCCGCTTGACGGCCGCCTCCGAGCCGGCGCTGAGGTCGGCCTCGACCTCCGCCCGTGTCATCTCGACGAGAGAGCCGTCGCCGAGCCGTGTCGGGATGCGCTGTGCCATCGATCCCTCCCGTCGTCCCCCTGAGGGGGCGGTCGTCGTTAGTTAGTCGTATAACTAACCGAAACGCGCTCCCGGACGATACCAGACGGACGCGCCCGGGTGTCAAGCGGACGCGCGCGGAGAGGCCGGGCTGTGCTGCCGCCGGTGCTGTCGGAGGCCCGTTGGCGCGCAGTTTGCCCAAGAATCGGCCGTTGCCGGAGCCCAGGCGCTCACGTAGCATCAGGACGACCGCGGCGCCGAGCAGTGGAGGCGCCGCCCGACAAACAGGGGGGCGGCGCCGTGGAACCTCGGATCGTCACGCGTCAGGGGGACGGCTCCGCCGTCGAGCTGACGCGCAGCGAGCTCAGGAGCGAGCTCGAAGAGGGCACGCGGGCGGCCGCCGCCCGGGCCCGCGCGCCCGAGCTCGCGCCCGACGAGCTCGACCATCTTCTGGACATCTTCGCCAGCCGTGCGCGCTTCTCGGCCGTCGACATCGGGGACGAGGTCGTCCTCAGCTTCGACGGCAGCGGCACGCCGCAGCAGGGCGGCCGCGTCGACGCGCTGGTGCAGTACGAGCAGTGTCTCGGCGCCGACTCCTGCGAGCTCTACCACATCGACTACTCGTACAAGGCGGTCAAGACGATCGTCGGCGCCGAGCAGCAGGCGATGAAGGAGGCGCAGGAGCGCGTCACCATCCCCGTCCACTACGGCGCCCAGCCCGACCTCGGCCGCTATTCCCGCCCGGACGGCCCGTGCGGCAACTGGTCGGAGCTGCTACCGGCGATGCGCATCGACGAGGCGCGCGCGGCGCAGGAGGAGGCGGTCGAGCTCGCCGTCGTAGACATGGTCCACGTGGCCGGCGAGCTGTACGAGGCCGGCGCCGACGGCGTCAACTTCGACACCGCCGCCGCCGCCGGCGACGCCGACTTCCTGGCCACGCTGCTCGCCGTGGAGCGCCTGCGCGCCAGGTACCCGGCCATGGGCATCATGGTCGGCATGGCCGCGGAGATCGTGCTCGGCACGCACGGCGAGCTCGAGTTCCGCGGCACCCGGCTGGCCGGGCTCAAGCCGGAGGGCCAGTGCCGCGTGGTGCAGGAGGCGGGCGCTACCATCTACGGGCCCGCCGTCAACGTCAACACCAGCCGGACGGTCGCCTGGAACGTAGCCCGCGCGCTGACCTTCATGAAGCCGTGCATGGACGTCGCGCGGATCCCGGTGCACGCCAACGTCGGCATGGGCGTCGGCGGCGTGCCGATGAACGCCTTCAGCCCGGTCGACGCCGTCTCGCGCTGCTCGCGCGCCTGCGTCGACATCCTGCATGTGGACGGGTTGTAGGTGGGCTCCGGTGACACGTTCGGCATGCCGATCGCGCACGCCGTCGCCTCTGGGATGAACGGGTTGCGCGCCGCTGGAGATCTGGTGGCGCGCCTCGAGATGGCGAAGGGCATGCGGTTGACGGAGGCCAAGCGGACGGTGGCGGAGGCGCTCGGCGTGAGCGCGGCCGACCTCTCCGACCCGCTGGTCATGCACGAGGTCCGCGGCGAGCTCCGTCTCGGCCGCATCTTCGAGGCCGAGACGACGCACCCGCACGACCCCAGCCCGCAGGAGGCCAAGGTCACCATCCGGGCCATGCTCGGACTCGGCTGAGCGTCGCCCGACTCCGGCGTCTGCCCGCCGGGCCGCCCGCCCCTCCGCGCCGTGGCGCGGCCGGGGCTCTCATGAGGTCGGTATCCCGGGAGAAGGAAGGGTGAGTCGGCGCGGCGCCGTCTCGGGGTAGAGTTGGCGCATGACGACTCACGCGGCAACGTCCTCACTCTCTATGGCGTTCGCAGGGCACGCCACGGTGCTCCTCGAGATGGACGGGGTCCGTCTGCTGACCGACCCGCTGCTGCGCCGGCGGATCGGCGTCCTGATACGGCGTAGCCCTGTGCCGCCGGTCTCGCTGCGCAAGGACCTCGACGCCGTGCTCATCTCGCACGCTCACCTCGACCACCTCGACGTACCGTCGCTGCGGCTGATCGACCGGCGGACGCCGGTCGTGGTACCCCGCGGCATCGGCGAGCTGGTCCGCCGCCTCGGGTTCGTTCCGCTGGAGATGGACGTCGGCGACGAGGTGGAGGTCGGCCCGGACGGCGCGGGCGGCTCGTCGGTCACCCCGCGCGTGCGCGTCACGGCCGTCCGCGCGGACCACGCCGGCACCCGGCACCCGCTCGCCGCGCGGTCACCTGCTTTGGGGTATGTCGTCACCGGCGGGCTCCGCGTCTACTTCGCCGGAGACACCGGCCTGTACGACGGCATGCGCGACCTGAGGCCCGTCGACGTCGCCGTGCTGCCCGTCGGCGGGTGGGGCCCGCGGCTGCCCAGCGACCATCTCAACCCCTTGTCGGCGGCCAAGGCGCTCGAGCTTCTGCGCCCGGTGGCCTGCGTGCCGGTGCACTGGGGCACCATCTATCCACCGTGGCTGCCGCCGGAGTTCAACGCCAGGTGGGCGCAGTGGCCGCAGGCGTTCGCCCGGTATGCGGCGCACCTCGTGCCGGAGGTCGACGTGCGCGTGCTGCAGCCGGGCGAGACGACGGTGTTCGTGCGGCCGAAAGGCGGGGAGGAGGAGGCGACGGGGGGGTGATCGCGGCCGGGCTCCACATCGCGCTCCTGCAGCTCGCCGGCTCAGGCTACGACCGCGAAGCGAGTCTCGAGCACGGGGTAGCCGCGTGCCGCCGCGCTGCCGCGTCCGGCGCCGACGTCGCGCTGTTCCCCGAGCTGTGGAGCACCGGCTACTCCTTTCCGGGCGGCGACCTGGGGCGCTGGCGGGCGCAGGCGCTCGCCTCCGACGACCCGTGGGTCGTCGCCCACGCCGACCTCGCCGCGGAGCTCGGCATGGCCATCGCCTTGACGTACCTCGAGCGGTCGTCCGCAGGGCCGCGCAACGCCGTCGTCGTGTTCGACAGACGCGGGCGCGAAGCTCTCAGGTACGCGAAGGTGCACACCTGCAGCTTCGATCTGCCGGAGCAGGCGCTGGCGCCGGGCACGTCGTTCCCCGTCGCCCGGCTGGAGACGGGCGTCGGGCCTGTCGCGGTCGGCGCCATGATCTGCTTCGACCGCGAGTTCCCCGAGGCAGCGCGCCTGCTCGCGCTGGGTGGCGCAGAGCTGTTGCTCGTGCCCAACGCCTGCGAGCTCGAGGCCAACCGGCTCGGCCAGGTGCGGTCGCGCGCGTTCGAGAACATGGTCGCCGTGGCCGTCACCAACTACGCGTCTCCGCAGGAGAACGGCCACTCGACGGTGGTCGAACCGATCGCCTTCGACGCGGACGGTCGCAGCCGCGACACACGCGTCTTCGAGGCCGGGGAGGCGGAGGACGTCTGCGTCGTCCGCCTCGACCTCGCCGCGCTGCGCGATTGGCGTCGCCGGGAGGTGTGGGGGAGCCGGTGCCGGCGGCCGGAGGTCTACGGAGCGCTGGTCGAGGGCGGTGGCGACCGTCCCGGCGGTTCGGTCGCGGACGGCAGCTAGGGCCACGCTCGCATGATGACGGGGCGGCGGCCGGCTGATGCCGGCCGCCGCCCCGTGAGACCGCTCAGACGCGGCGCCCGGTGCGAGGCGTCTGCGACGCCCCTCACGCCGACGCGCCGACGCCGGTCAATCGTCGAAGTTGCCCGCGGCGCCCTTGTCGGTGTCAAGCGTCTTGGCGCGCTCGACGATCTTGGCGTCGGTCCAGTCGGCGGGGTCCTCGAGACGGCCGACCTTGGCGCCCAGGTCGTAGGACCCCGCGGCGAGGATCGCCTCGACCGCGAGCGCCGCGGTGTCTCCGGTGTTGAGGACCTCGGTCAGCATCTTGTAGACGAAGTCCTCGACCCGCTGGACCATCCGCTCGCGGATCTCGGCGGGCTGCGCCAGGAACTTGCTCTCGAACGGCAGGTTGAGGTTCTTGTAGTCGCCCTTCTTCCAGCCTTTGTCGTCGGCGTAGGCGACCACCTCTGCCCACATCTCCTCGGTCACGCCTTCGCCCTCGACCTTGATGAAGTTGCCGTCGGCGTCGAGCTGCGCATTGCCGTAGTCGTTGACCTCGAGGCCCCAGGAGATCATCTGAAGGGCCGTCGCGACGTTGGCCTTGGTGGTGTTGGTCTTGGCGGCGATCTCGCGGAGCCGGTCCGAACTGTTGCCCGAGGTACCGTGCTGCGCGCCGCTGACGTTGTAGGGTGCGAGAGCCTCGTGGACCTCGGCCGTCAGCGCGACCTGGATGCCGGCGTCGGACGCCTCGATCCCGTGTGTGGTCCCGTTGTTCAGCGCGATCCAGTCGGCGAAGATGTCGTGCGCGTTGAGTCCCTGGATGAGGAACAGCGCTTCGTCCGGCGTGGAAAGCCCCGTGGAACCCTTGATCTCGCCGATCTCGGTCTCCAGGCCGGCCCACGCCGGGATCTTCGAATTCACGGCGAGGTTGGCCAGCAGGTTCTGGTCGTTGGGCTGGTGGGACGCGTCGATGGCGATGGACGTGATGCCCGCCTCGAACATGGTGGGGACCTCGACCATGGCCTGCGCGAGGTCCTTCTCGTTCTTCATGCCGTAGTGGTCGGCGTGGACGGCGACCGGGATGGTGATGCCCATCTCGTTGCACATGGCGTCGACGATGCGCGCCATGTTCCAGTAGTTCACGGCGCAATAGGCCTTCTGCCCGCCCTCGGACTTGGCGATCTCGATGATGATCGCGGCGTTGGCCCGCTGCGCGGCCCGCAGCGCTCCCCTGATGACGAAGGTGTTTCGCCCGTTCGCCGCCATCGCGATGGCCTTGCCCTTCGTCCGCATCGCCCGGTCGACGACCTTGCCGCTGACGATCAGCGCTTTGGAGTTCGGGAACAGGGACCGGATGGTGGGGGGGCGGCCCACCTGGAGGGCTCTCTCGAAATCCTCTGCGTACGCCATGGAAGTCTCCTTCAGGGGGGTTGTGGATTCGCTGCCGACGATTCTCGTCTGAATCAGCCCCGGCGGCAAGCAGTGACTGCGGCGCTCCTGGCGGTCGCCGCCTCAGGAGCCCGGCGCCGGGCTCTCCGCTCGCAGGGCCACGCGGTAGCGGTCGACGAGCCGCTTCGCGTGCTCGAAGCCGGGCTGCTGCTTGACCGTGAACATGACGGCGTGCTCGTCCTGGGCGGCGTCGAAGCCGCCGCCCTTCGGCTCCGGGTCTCCCGAGAGCGAGAAGCGGATGAACCCGTTCATGATCCTGGTCGCCGGCCTGTACCGGACGCCGGCCAGGCGGTCCATCTCGATAGCCCTGTCGCCCGAGAGGCCCTGCCCGAGCAGCGCCACGAACGACCGCTTGCGCTTGATGACGATGCGGTCCGGCATCACGAGGAGCGTGCCGTTCCTTCCTCTGACCCCGAACTGATCTGTGCCCTGCATCCGGTCTCCTGCGTTCGTGTCCGCCGGCGCGTGCCGGTGGCACGCGGCTCCATTGTAGCCGGGGGAGAGGGCGGGCGCCCGGCGGCGCCGGCACGCGGCGGACGAACGGGCTCGGGGCCGGCGCACGGGCGCTGAGGAAGGGGTCGACGGGAGGCTCGCAGGGGCGGGCGGATCTGTGGAGCCGACGCCCGGAATCGAACCGGGGACCCCTTCATTACGAGTGAAGTGCTCTGCCAGCTGAGCTACGTCGGCCCTGGTGAAGCCTAGGCATTCTAGGGCACGTCGGGCGCGGGCGCAAAGCCGGCGGGGCCTGCCGGGACGGTCGCCCGCCGGCTGCCGTCTTGTCCCGCCGTCCGGCGGGAGATGCTTCGTCCCGGCACGCGCGCGCGATTGCCGCTCTCAGGTGGAGGCCGTAGAATCCGGCCGCAGAGAGCACCAACTCCGCGGGTGGCCTGGATCGGTACTCGCGCCGAGGGCAGGGGGTACGTGTGCGCCGTTCGGGAGCCGAGATCCGCATCCTGCTCGTCGACGACCACGTCATCGAGCGCCAGGGCGTACGGGCTCTGCTCGACGCGCAGCCGGACATGAGGGTGGTCGCCGAGGCCGGCGACGGGCTGGAGGCGCTGCCGCTGGTCGGTACGTCGTCTCCCCACGTCGTCATCACCGAGACGATCATGCCGCACATGAACGGCCTCGAGCTGACCGGCCAGCTGCTCAAGCGCTATCCCGAGCTGCGGATCGTCGTGCTCACCCGCAACGATCGTCAGGACTGCCTGCTGCGTCTCGTCCAGGCCGGCGCCGGCGGCTATCTGCTCAAGACGGTGGACATGGAGGATCTGTTCGCCGCCGTCCGCACCGTCGTGCGCGGCGGGCGGGTCCTGCAGCCCAACGCCTTGGAGACGATCCTCGACGACTACCTGCAGCGGGTCCGCGAGCCGGCGCTTCCGGCCTCCTCCGTCGAGCTCACGGCGCGGGAGCGCGAGGTACTCAAGCTCATCGCCGAGGGCAACACCAACCAGGAGATCGCCGATCTGCTCTGCCTCAGCCGCAAGACCGTGGAGACACACCGCGGCAACATCATGGACAAGCTCGACCTGCACAAGGTCACGGATCTCGTCAAGCACGCGATCCGTGAGGGGCTCGTCGGCCTCGACTGAGCGGGGTCCTGCCGGGAGGACCCCTTCCGCCTGCCGTCCGGCTGAGACCGCGCCTCACCCTCCGGCGCCCTCTCCGCGGCCGCTCAGCAGGTCCTCCACCTCGGCGAGGATCTCCTCGGCGAGGCCGGGATACGCCTCGCGCAGCTGCGGGCTGAGCTCCTCGGAGAAGTTCATGTTGTCGGCGATCTCGACGGCGAAGATGTGGTTCTCGTCGTCGTCGGGCACGTGGTGGCCCATCTGCCGGCCGAGCTCGAGCGCGGTGGCGAGGTTGGTGTCGTGCACGTTCGCGAGGTTCATCGTCTCGCGGAGCGAGCGGCCGTCGAAGCGGTACCAGGTGCCCGGACGCCCGTCGCGCGTCTTGATGGAGTCGAGGACGACGAGCCGGTCGTAGCCCGCGACGAGGTCGAGGAGGTTCAGGCCTCCGACGCAGCACTCCTCGATCACGTCGACGCCGTCTCGGGCCCCCAGTCTCGCCGCGATGTCGCGCGCGAGGCGGATCCCCACCGCGTCGTCCGACAGGATCGGGTTCCCCATCCCGACGACCAGCGTTCGCCGTCCATCCTGTGCCGTCACGGTGCGCTTCCCTCAGCAGTGGCGTTTGAAGGTGTGGGTGATCTCGCCGCTGCGGTGCACGCGGACCTCGAGGGGCAGTTCGCCCGGCAGACTGTGTGTGGCGCAGCTGTAGCAGGGGTCGAAGGCCCGGAACGCCATCTCGATCATGTTGAGGATGCCTTGATCGGGCTCCGTGCCGGGCTTGATCAGGCTGGAGGCGACCTTCTTCGTGACCATCTGGATGGGGGCGTTGTTGTTGGTGGTCCCCACGATGAGGTTGGCGCTCGTGCAGATGGCCTTCTCGTCGCACGTGTAGTGGTGCGTGAGCGTGCCTCGCATCGCCTCGATGATGCCGAATCCCTCGCCGGTGACGTGCTGCGGTACGACGCGGACCTCGGTGCCCGTGATCTCCGGGTCGGCGCAGTACATCTGCAGTGTCTCGGCGTTCTGGACCATCTCGACGAGCCGCGCCCAGTGGTTGGCGAGGATCGCCCGGGACGGATGGCCGCCGATCGTGGCGAACATCTCCTCGAAGGCCTCCGTGGCCCTCGGTGTGGCCATCCTGTCGGCGACGTTGAGGCGTGCCAGCGGCGTGGCGCAGTACAGGCTCGTGTCGATGCCCTCGACGAACCCCTTCCAGCCGCGCTGCTTGAGATAGGGGAACTTCAGGTAGGTCCACGACTCCACGTGCTCGGCGACGTGATCGGCGTACTGCTCCGCCGAGTAGCGGCAGATCTCGTCGCCGTCGAAATCGACGACGCGGACCTCCCCGTCGTAGAAGTTGGGCGCGTTGTCCCGGTCGACGACCCCCATGTTGTGCACGTCGAGTGTGTACGGCCCGTGGAGGATGAGATCGACGTAGGCCGGGTCGGCGAGCACGACGTCGCGAAAGAGCTGCAACGAGAACTGCGTGAACTCGTAGAGGCCGTCGATCCACGGCTTGATGGTCTCGAGCTCCTCCGGCTTGAGCCCCTTGGCGACTCCGCCGGGCAGACACCAGATGTCCTGCGTGTTGCGGCCACCGATGATGCGCTGGATCTCCTGCGCCTTGCCGCGGGCGTCGATCACGGCGCCGCCGATCTCGAGGCCGACTTTGTGGACGACGCCGAGGATGTTGCGGGTGGAGGGGTCAGCGTCGGGCCCGAGTACGAAGTCGGGGGCGGCGAGGGCGTAGAAGTGGGCCAGGTGGCTGTGGATGAAATGCGCCTGGTAGTACATGTCGCGCAGCTTGTGGGCGAGTGGCGCGACCTCCCCCCCGAAGCACCCGTCCACCGCTTTTGCGCTGGCCATGTGATGGCTGGCGGGGCAGACGCCGCAGATCCGGGTGACGATACGCGGCAGCTCCTCGATGGGCCGGCCCACGACGAACCGCTCGAAGCCACGCAACTCGGGGATCTGGAAGAAGGTCTCTTCCACGGCTCCGTCGTCGGTCAGGTAGATCTCGATCTTGCCGTGACCCTCGAGCCGGGTGATGGGGTCGATGCTGATCTTCCTGCTCATTGCCGGTGGCTCCTTTGCAGTGGCGACCCCGGGATGCTGTACCGGTTCGCGAAGCTCGTGAAGTCGGGCAGCATGTCGAGGATGGCGTCGATCTCGTCGGGGTCCTTGCTGTCGATGATCGAGGCGACGGCGGAGAGCAGCTTGGCGCCCTGGTCGACGACGCCGGGCGCTCGTCCATAACACCCGCGGCAGGGTATGCCGCTGCTCGGGCAGCGCACGCCGCAGCCGGAGCGGGTCGCCGGCCCCGCGCACAGGATGCCCTGCTCAAGGAGGCAGACGTCCGGGTCGGCGATGATCTCCCAGGGGCGGTAGAAGCGCTTGACCTTCTTCTCGGACTTGGTGCGTGTGCAGTCCTCGCACAAGGCCCGGTCGGACGCCCCGACGACGCTGCCCTTCGGCGGCGCTTCGGCCTGCCCGGTCAGCGCCATCGCCAGGGCGGTGATCGCCGCCTTGCTCTGCTCCGGCGCCGGCGGGCACCCGGGCACGTAGTAGTCCACGTAGACGACCTGGTCCAGCTTGTAGACGCGGTCGTAGAAGCGGGGGATGGTGAGTTCGTAGCCGTTGACCTGCGTCGTCGGGATCGGGACGGTGCGGTTGCCCGGCTCCAGGGACGGGTTGTCGAGGTAGGCGGTGGTGAGGATCTCGTCGCGCGACGTGAGGTTGGCCAGGCCGGGGATACCGCCCATGCAGGCGCAGGAGCCGTAGGCGACGAACACCTTGCTCTTGCGCCGGAGGAGCTTGGCGATGTACTCGTTCTCGGAGTTGCGCACGGCGCCGTTCATGATCGCGACGTCGAGCTCCTGGTCGACCATCTCCTCGACGTCCTCGTACTTGCCGTCGGCGGCGATCGGCCAGAGCCGGATGTCGGCGAGTGCGTCGATGTCGAGGATGAACTCGTTGGTGTCCAGGATGGACACGTCGCAGCCGCCGCAGGCTGCCCCCCAGTAGATCGCGATCTGCAGCTTCTTCCTGGCCACGGGTCACCTCTCCGCCGCGTCGCTGATGAGGTCGCGCTGCACCGGGCTCGGGCCCAGCTCCCGCACGCGTTCGGTCATGTCGTTCACGATGTCGGCGAAGCGCTGTCCCTCGCTGGCGCTCACCCACTCGAGCCGCACGCGCGCGTCTTCGATGCCGTAGTCGGCGAGGAGCCGCTTCAGCAGCGGGTAGCGGCGCATCATCTTGTAGTTGCCCTCGGAGTAGTGGCAGTCACCGGGGTGACAGCCGCAGATGAGCACGCCGTCGGCGCCGTCGTGCAGTGCCTTGAGCACGAACGTGGGATCGATGCGCGCCGAGCACATCACGCGGATGATGCGCACGTTCGGGGCATAGTGGATGCGGCTCGTCCCCGCGAGGTCGGCGCCTGTGTAGGAGCACCAGTTGCAGAGGAAGCCGACGATCTTCGGCTCGAACGTCATAGGAGCACCCCCTCGATCTCCGCGAAGATCTGTGCGTCGGTGAAGTGCAGGGCGGTGATCGCGCTGGACGGGCAGGCGGCGACGCAGGCGCCGCACGATTTGCACAGGGCGCTGATCACGTGGCTCTTCTTCTTCTCTTCGTCGAACTCGATGGCCACGTAGGGGCAGAGGTCGTTGCAGACGCGGCACCCCGAGCACTTGTCCTCGTCGACCTCGGCGTACATGGCGTCGATCTCGAGCCGGCCGCGCGAGATGCGTGCGAGGATGCGGCCGGCCGCGGCGCGCGCCTGCGCGACCGAGTCGGGGATGTCCTTCGGCGCCTGGCAGGCGCCGGCGATGAAGACCCCGTCGGTGGTGGTCGCCACCGGGTCGAGCTTGGGGTGGCTCTCGATGAACCAGCCGTCCTTGTCGCGGCTGATGTTGACGAGGTGGGCCACCCGCTCCGAGTCGTCACGGGCCTCCATGCCGACCATGAGCACGACGAGGTCCGCGGGGATCTCGATGGTCTCGCCCGAGAGCTTCTCGTTGACCTCGATCAGCATCCCGCAGTCGTCGCCGGGGTCGGCCCTGCGCACCACCGGTGAGTCGCCCTTGTCGTACATGAGGAAGAGCGTCTTGACCTCTGATGTGCGCCGGTAGAAGTCCTCGTGACCCTTGCCGAAGGCGTGCATGTCGACGTAGATGTCGCTCACGTAGACGCCCTGCACGGCCGACTTGATCTCATGTGCGTACTTGAGCGCGGTCATGCAGCAGACGCGCGAGCAGTACGAGTTGAACTCCGGATTGCGGCTGCCGACGCAGTGGATGATGGCGACGTACTGCGGCGGCTTGCCCTCCTTGGTCTCGACACGCCCTGCGCGAAGCATCTTCTCGAGCTCGAACGAGGTGATGACGTTGGGCAGCTTGCCGTAGCCGTAGTGGGTGATGCGCCGTGCGTCGAACTCCTTGTAGCCGGTGGCCACGATCACGTTGCCGACCCCGACCGTCGTCTCGACCGGCCGGCGCTCTTCGTCGCGGCCGACGATGCGCGCCGTGAAGTTGCCGACGAACCCGGCCACCTCCTCGACCTCGCCCTCGAGGACGACCGAGATGCGTGGGTGCTCGACGACGCGGGTCAGGCGCTCGGTCAGCATGTCGCGGGCCGAGTCCAGGTAGGGGGCGGTGAGATCGACGCGGGCGACGTTGCCGCCCAGGTGGTCGCTCTGTTCGACGAGATAGACCTGGCTCCCCGCGTCGGCCAGGTCGAGGGCGGCCGTCATGCCTGCGATGCCGCCGCCGATCACGAGCGTCGCCGGGTCCATGTCCACGGAGCGACGCTCGAGCGCGTCGTGGCGCGCCACGCGAAGCACCGCGGCGCGCATCAGCGCCTTCGCCTTGTCCGTTGCGGCTGGGGCGTCGTCGTGCACCCAGCTGCACTGTTCGCGGATGTTAGCCATCTCGACGTAGTACGGGTTCACGCCGGCCTGCTGCAGGGCCTTGCGGAACGTCGGCTCGTGCATGCGGGGGCTGCAGGCGGCGACGACGATGCGGTCCAGACCCTGCTCGGCGATGTCCGAGACGATCATCTCCTGGCCCGGGTTCGAGCACATGTACTTGTAGGAGCGCGCCACGGCGACGCCGGGCAGAGCGCTCGCCGCTTCGGCGACGGCGTCGCAATCGACGACCTTCGCGATGTTGGTGCCGCAGTTGCAGACGTACACACCGATCTTCATGTCGTCCATGCTGCCCCCTCACGCCGCCGGGGCCAGAGGAGCGGGCGCGGCGGCCTGCTTCTCGGCCACGAGGGCTTCGGCTTTGACGTCGGCGAGGTAGATGGCCAGGGGCCGGTAGGCGAGGTGCGCCCACTTGCTGAAGGGCACCTCGAGCACCAGCATCGGGACGACCCCCATGAGATGCACGACGTAGGCGATGTTGGCGGCGACGTCGAGACCGGAGCGGTGCAGGACGAACTGGAGCAGGCCGGTGCTTGCGACCACGGCCAGCAGGATGAGGAACATCCAGTCGGTCTCGTGCGAGTACCGGTAGAGCGGCTCGGTCTTCCTGAGGCGTCCGCGCATGGCGAGGATGGTCGTGGTCAGGAGCCCGGCGGTCGCCAGCAGACCGAACACGTGGACCCGCCAGTCGACCTCCGGCCCGGCCGCCATCTCCCCGAGAAAGAACATGATCAGGACGAGCATGGTGAGGTAGCTCAGCATCAGCACGAGGTGGAGCAGCCAGGGGCGCTTACGCTCGCACTGTGCGTAGCGGGCCTGGGTCAGGAAGCTGTACGGGAGCTGGTACAGCTTGCGGACGTAGGCGCCGAACGACACACGCGCGTCCTTGTCGCGCCCGACCGTGAACCACCACATGCGGATGCAGTTGGTCCCGAGCAGCACGATCAGCACCGCCGCCATGACCCAGTCGAAAAGGTGGACCTGCCCGCTCGGCAGGAAGGCGTTCGGACCGTCGTACTGGTCGATGTTGCCTTGCGAGAAGCCCCAGAGCAGGAAGCCGATGCCGGTCAGCATCGCCACGACCAGGACCGCGATGACCTCGGCTCTCCATGATCGGTAGAAGAGGCCGGCGATCCCGGTGAAGTCGTAGCGCGCCGTCAGCCACCGGCGCAGGCTCATCATGGTCTCGCCGGGCTCGGCGTCGCGAGGGCACTCCTGGCTGCACTCGCCGCAGTAGTAGCAGAGCCACGGCTCGAGGTCGCCGAGAAGCTTGTCCTCGAGCCCCATCTGGAGCGAGCGCATCGAGCGCCGGGGGAGGATGTAGGGCTCCTTGGAAAAGGGGCACGTCGCCGAGCAATTGCCGCAGTGGTAGCACTTGCTGACGTCCTGGGCTCCGTAGAGCTCGAGCTCCTCGATCAGCTTGGGATTGGCTCGTATCGCCATGCTTCCTCCTCAGAGCTCGACCAGGTCGGCAGCCCGCTTCTCGATATCGCTCAGCGAGAGGCTCGCGAGGCTGTCCCGGCTGCGCCCGGTGGCGATGCCCTTCAGCACGCCGGCGGCGACGGCGGACGCCTGGGCGACGGTGTCGGGGATGTCCTTGGGACCCTGGCATACCCCGCAGACGTAGACGCCGCCGCGCTCGGTGTCGGTCGGGTCGGCGTTGTAGTCGAGCTCGCTGAACCAGCCGTCGGAGTCGACCGCGAGTCCCAGCTGATCGGCGATCCTTCGGTTGCCTTCGGCCGGCACCAGGCCGACGGCGAGGATGACCATGTCGACCGGGAAGTCGACCATGCGGTCGCTCAGGATGTCCTCGCCGCGGACGATCATGGCGCCGTCCTGCTCCGTCACCTTCGCGGTGCGGCCGCGGACGACGAAGGTCCCCTCCGCCTTGATCCGTTCGGCGAACTCCTCGTAGCCCTTCCCGAAGGCGCGCATGTCGATGTAGAACTCGTAGCAGTCCGCTTCGGGCAGCTTCTCGCGAACCAGGTGGGCGAACTTCAGCGAGTACATGCAGCAGACGCGCGAGCAGTAGGGATTGTGGTTGGCGTCGCGCGAGCCCACGCAGTGCACGATCGCGACGCTGCGCGGCGAGACCCCGTTCTCGGCGTCGAACACCCACTCGTCGGCCTTCGTCTTCTTGTTCCGCCGCACCGACTTGGTGACGATCTTGCCGCCGGTGGGCCCGGAGGCGTTGGTCAGCCGCTCGAACTCCAGAGCGGTGAGGACGTTCGGCAGCGTGCCGTAGCCGTAGCGCTCGATGCGCGTGGCGTCGTAGACGTCGTAGCCCGTGGCGAGCACGATGCTGCCGACCTCGAAGGCGACGAGTTCGTCCTCCTGGTCCAGGTCGATGCACCCCTTGGGGCACTTCCTGGCGCAGACGCCGCACTTCGCTCCGTCGCTCTGCACGTAGGTGCAGGCCTCCCCGTCGATCAGGTAGGCGTTGGGCACGGCCTGGGGGAACGGGATGTAGATCGCCTTGCGGTCGGCGATGCCGTTGTCGAACTCGCTGGGCACGCGCGACGGGCAGACGTCGGCGCAGGCCGTGCAGGCGACGCAGGAGTCGGCGTCGACACGGCGCGCCTTGCGCCGGATCGTGACCTTGTAGTCACCGGGATCGCCGGCGACGGACTCCACCTCGCTGTACGTCATGAGTTCGATGGATTCGTGTTGTCCGACGGCGACCATCTTGGGCGTGAGGATGCAGGCGGCACAGTCGAGCGTCGGGAAGGTCTTGTCGAACATCGCCATGTGGCCACCGATGGTGGCCGTACGCTCGACGAGGAGCACCTGCTTGCCGGCGTCGGCGATCTCGAGGGCCGCCTGGATGCCGGCGATGCCGCCGCCGACCACGAGCGTGCCCGGGTGTACCGCCGTCGTGGCCGGGACGGCCGCGAGGGGGAACGGCACGCCGAGGACGGCGCACGCCACCACCGACTTGGCGCGCGAGGTGCCGACCCCGGTCGACGCTCCATGTTCCTTGAACGAGGCGAGGCGGACCTCCTCAGGGTCTCCGCCCGCCCGGGCCATGGCGGCGGTGAACGCCGGCTTGAAGAACCCCGGCGAATCGCCGGCGATCACGACGCGGTCGAGCCGTGCGTCGCGCAACTGGGTCGCCAGTGCGGCGATGTCAAGGGTGGGGAGGGTGCCGAGATCCTCCACGATCTCGACGGACGGCAGATTGGCCGCGTACGAGGTGACCGCGTGCGAACTCACCGAGTCGAGGTCTCCGGTGCCGGTCTGGCAGACATAGACGCCGATCCTCATAGATCCCCCATGGCTCGTGGGTCCGCCTGGTCCCCTCGGCCGCGGCCGACCCTCTGTCCGGTCCGTTGCTCCAGCTTCTACGACCTGGTTGTCTATCCGTCAAGTAACGTAGAGGTCAAACGTAGTATTGCGATTTATACCTTATGTCCCAATAGGGTGAATACCCTAAATATCTGAGCAGAATGGCCATTGCGGGCGACTTTTCGTCCCACATCGGTGCTTCACGCGTTGCGGTGCGATAGGGTATATGCCCGAGCCATCATTTCTCCGCGGAAGCAGGGGCATGCCGGTGATCGAGACGAGGTCGGTGCTGCAGCGACTCGCGGTCGTCCACTGCGTGACGGCCGGCGCCTGTGTCCTCGCCGCCGCCGGTCTCGCCTGGGCGTTCTTCGGCTCGGCGGCGGCCGTCGCGGCGGTGGGGGTCGTGCTCGTCGCGACTGCACTCCTGTTCGCGGCCGACTACCTCGTGCTCCGCGGGACGCTTCGTCCGCTCGCCCGACTCAGCGAGGCGCTTACGGCCATCGGCAAGGGCGAGCGGACGCGGCCTCTGCCCGACGCCGACGGCGAGCCGACCACCCGCAGCGTCTCTCTCGCGGTGAGTGAGATGCTGGAGCGCATCGACGGAGAGTCGCGGGCCTACTCGTCGAAGATCTTCGAGTCGATCGAGCAGGAGCGGCGCCGCATCGGGCGCGAGCTGCACGACGACACCAGCCAGTCGCTCGCGGCGGCGCTCCTGCGGATCGACGTGGCGCTCAAGGGCATGGCGACCTGCCCGGCCGAGGTCCACGCAGAGATCGACAAGGCCCAGAAACTCATCCACTACTGCCTGGACCAGCTTCGCGTACTCGTCCACGACCTGCGCCCGTCGATGCTCGACGACTTCGGTTTGGCGCCGACGCTGCGCTGGTACGTCCAGTCGCACCTCGACACCGAGGCACTCGACGTCGATGTGGACATCGAGGCGATCCCGGAACGGCTGCCGCCGGCCGTCGAGACGGGTCTCTACAGGATCGCGCAGGAATCCCTCGCCAACGTCCAGAAGCATTCGGCGGCCACCAGGGTGCAGTTGCGTCTCGAGATCCAGCCCGGCTACGCGACACTGCTCGTCGCCGACAACGGACGTGGGTTCGACCCGGAGGAGGTCCTCTACGACCGTGAAGGACGCTATGGCGTGGGTCTGCTCTCGATCCGCGAGCGAGCGGAGCTCCTGGGCGGGACGACGACCGTGGTGTCGTCGCAGGATGCGGGGACGCGCGTGCACGTGGTCGTCCCGATCGACAGGGAGGCAAGATGACGGCGAGCACGGAGCATCTCATCCGGGTCCTGCTCGTGGACGATCACACCATCCTGCGTGAGGGCATCCGCTCGCTGCTCGCCGACGAGCCCGAGATCGTGGTCGTCGGCGAGGCCGCCGACGGCGAGGAAGCCGTGGCCCGTGTGCTCGAACTCCATCCGGACGTGGTGCTCATGGACATGGTGATGCCGAAGATGAACGGCCTGGAGGCGACGCGCCTGATCCGTGAGGCGGCTCCCTCGGTCAAGGTGCTCATCCTCAGCATGTACGACGACGAAGAGTACGTGCAGCAGGTGATCCAGGCCGGCGCCGCCGGCTACATCCTCAAGGGCGTTGCCGCCGGGGAGCTCATCCGCGGCATCCGCGAGGTGCACGCCGGCTCGTCGCTGCTCAACCCCAGCGTCGCGGCCAAGCTCATCGAGGACTACGTGCGGCGCGTTCACGGCGACGACCCTCCGTCCGGCCGCGAGCCGCTGACGCCGCGCGAGCGGGAGGTCCTCAAGCTCATCGCCGAGGGGAACTCCAATCCGGAGATCGCCCGCATCCTCTGTCTGAGCCGCAAGACGGTCGAGAGCCACCGCACGAACATCATGCGGAAGCTCGACGTGCACGACGTGACCGGCCTCGTGAAGCACGCCCTGCGGACCGGACTGATCCGGCTGGACTGACCCGTCTCGGCCGGTGCCGTGGCCGCCCGGGCGGAAAGCCTCGGGTGAACACCCCATCTTTGCTCTTCCGGGGTCGTGCACACGGCATGAACGCCTCCATTCGGTAGCCTCGGGCGCTTCGTTTTGTACAGATTGGGACGCGCCCGACGGCCGCTTCCCGTGGTACCTTAGTGCAGGTACTTGTTACACTCTTCACAAGCGCCCCGGACGCGGCCTCTTTGAAGCCGGTCTGAGCGCACGCAGAAGCAGGGAGCGCCCCGGCGCTCCGGCACGTTCGTTCGCCTCGCCATCGGAAGGGATGGCGAGGTCGCCGTGTACGCCTTTCAGGTGACGAACTGGAGAGGGGAATGACGGAGCTAGCGACCACAGCGCAAGCCAGGGAACTCCACCGGAAGTTCTGTGAAGACGTCCTGGGCATGCCGGGCGGTGAGAAGATCAAGATCTGCCAGCAGTGCGGCACCTGCACCGGCTCCTGCCCGACCAGCCATCTCATGGACTGGGGCCCTCGCGAGATCATCGCCGCCTTCCGGGCCGGGATGATCGACCGTGTCGTCAAGAGCAACACGATCTGGCTCTGCACCTCCTGCTACTACTGCACGGTGCGCTGCCCGGCCGGCATCAAGATCACCGATCTGATGTACGAGCTCAAGCGCATGGCGATCAAGTACGACCTGGTCCCCAAGGAGAGCAAGAACCCGGCGATGACCAAGTACTTCGTCGAGAGCGTCCACAAGCACGGTCGCAACCACGAGGTCGAGCTCATGACCAAGTACATGCTCGCCAAGGACTGGGCCATGCCGCTGCGGTACTGGCAGGTCGGGCTCAAGCTCTTCACCACCGGGCGTCTGCCGCTGTCCGCCAAGAACACCCGCGGGCGCGACGAGCTGGACAAGATCTCGGCCTATCTCGAGGCTCAGGAGGCGAAGACCCAATGAGGTATCTGTACTATCCGGGCTGCTCCGCCGAGGCGACGGGCAAGGCCTACGACATCTCCACCAGGGCGCTCATGGAGAAGCTGGGTGTGGAACTGGTCGAACTGGACGACTGGAACTGCTGCGGCGCCACGAGCTACTTCTCGGTCCGCGAGCTCGACTCGTTCGCGATCGCGGCCCGCAATCTGGCGATCGCCCAACAGATGGGCGACGACGAACTCCTCGTGATCTGCAACGCCTGCTACACGACGCTGGCCAAGGCGAACCGCTACATGGCCGAGGACCCGAAGGTCTTCGCGGCCGTGCAGGGAGCGCTCGGCGCCGTCGGCCGCACCTACGACGGCAAGGTCAAGGTGCGGCACATCATGGACATCCTCATCAACGACATCGGCCTGGAGGAGATCGGCAGGCACGTCACACGGCGCCTCACCGGCCTGCGGGTGGCTCCGTACTACGGCTGCCAGTTCTCGCGTCCCATGGGCGCCTTCGACGATGTCCAGATGCCGACCACCATGGACCGCCTCTTCGAGACCACCGGCGCCGACGTCATCACCGACTTCGACGCCAAGACCGACTGCTGCGGCGGGATGATGATGCTGACCCGCGAGGACGCGGCCCTGCGCCTCTGTCATGAGCTGCTCGTCGCGGCGAGGCAAGGCGGCGCCGACGTCATCGTCGCCGCGTGCCCGCTCTGCGAGATCAACCTCGAGGCGTACCAGCCGCGCGTGAACAAGGCTTACGGTACGGACTTCAACATCCCGGTCATGTACTTCACCCAGCTCGCCGGTCTGGCGATGGGGGTCGACCCCAAGCAGCTCGGCATCGACAAGCAGGTCGTGTCCTGCGACCCGGTGCTCGCTGCGATCCCGGCATGAACGGCGAGGAGGAGACGACAATGCCTGACGAGAAGATCGCCGTCTATTTCTGCCACTGCGGCAGCAACATCGCCGGCAAGGTCGACGTGGACAAGGTCACGGCGTGGGCGGCCGAGCAGCCGAACGTGGTCGTCGCGCGCGAGTACAAGTACATGTGCTCCGACCCCGGGCAGGACCTGATCAAGGACGACATCGAGAAACTCGGCGTGGACCGGGTCGTCGTCGCGGCCTGTTCGCCGACGATGCATGAGCCGACCTTCCGCAAGGCCGCCTCGGACGCCGGCCTCAACCCGTACCTTCTGCAGATGGCCAACGTGCGCGAGCACTGCAGCTGGGTCACCGAGGACAAGGACGAGGCGACCGAGAAGGCCAAACGCATCCTGAACGCACAGATCCACCGGCTGCCCTTCAACGAGGCGCTGGACCCGATCGAGGTGCCGGTGAACCCCGCCGTCATGGTCGTCGGCGGCGGCATCGCCGGCATCGAGGCGGCGCTCAAGCTCTCGGCCACCGGCAAGAAGGTCTACCTCGTCGAGAAGCAGCCGAGCATCGGCGGCCACATGGCGATGTTCGACAAGACCTTCCCGACGCTCGACTGTGCCGCCTGCATCCTCACGCCGAAGATGTCGGCGGCCGGCAAGGACCCCAACATCGAGCTGCTCGCCTACAGCGAGGTCGAGGAGATCGACGGGTACGTCGGCAACTTCAAGGTCAAGGTCCGCAGGAAGGCCCGGTACGTCAACACCGACACCTGCACCGGTTGCGGCGCCTGCCAGGACGCCTGCGTGGTGCGCAAGGTGCCGAGCGAGTTCGACCAGGGGCTCGGCAAGCGGAGCGCCATCTACATCCCGTTCCCCCAGGCGGTGCCGCTGCGCGCCACCATCGACCCCGTCAACTGCCTCACGCTGAAGGGCAAGAAGTGCAAGCAGCCCTGCACGACCGCCTGCGGTCCGCAGGCGATCGACTTCGACCAGCAGGACGAGGTCCTCGACCTCGAGGTCGGGGCGATCGTCATGGCCACCGGGTTCGAGCTCTGGGACCCGACGCCCGAGACGCGCTACAGCTACGGCCAGCTCGACAACGTCATCACGAGCCTCGAGTTCGAGCGCATCTCCAACGCCTCGGGACCGACCGGGGGGCACATCGTCTGCAAGAACGGCGAGCCGCCCAAGTCGGTCGCGATCCTGCACTGCGTCGGCAGTCGCGACGAGAACTTCCAGGAGCACTGCTCTCGTGTCTGCTGCATGTATTCCCTCAAGTTCAGCCACCTGATCAAGGAGCACCTGCCCGAGACCGACGTGTATGAGTGCTACATCGACATGCGCGCCTACGGCAAGGGCTACGAGGAGTTCTACAAGCGGCTCATGGAAGAGGGCGTCCACTTCATCCGCGGCCGCGCCGCCGAGGTGAGCAGCGTGGCGCTCACGCCGGAGGAAGAGGGGCGCCTGATCGTCAAGGTCGAGGACACCCTGCTCGGCATCGTGCGGCGCGTGCCGGCCGACATGGTCATCCTCTCCAGCGGCCTCGCGCCGGCCAAGGACGCCAAGAGCGTCGCCCAGACCTTCGGCTTCGGCTGCTCGGCGAACGGCTTCTACCTTGAGCGGCATCCCAAGCTGGAGCCGGTGAGCACCGTCACCGACGGCATCTTCATCGCCGGCTGCTGCCAGTTCCCCAAGGACATCCCCGACACGGTCGCGCAGGCCGGCGCCGCCGCCGCAGGCGCGCTGGCGCTGGTCGACAACGCGACCGTCAAGGTCGAGCCGACGATCTCGTACATCGATCCCGAGAAGTGCTGCGGCTGCCACATCTGTGTCGGCCTGTGCCCACACGCGGCGATCCAGTGCAACGAGGAGAAGGGTGTCGCCGAGGTCATCGAGGCCGCCTGCAAGGGCTGCGGCGTGTGCGTCGCCGCCTGCGGCAGCAACGTGCCGCAGCAGCGCGGCTATCTTGATCAGCAGATCTTTGCCGAGATCGAAGGGGCCATGGCCGTCTAGGCCGTGCGTCAGTGAAGGAGAGCACAGTGAATGATCAGTTCGAACCACGTCTGATCGGGTTCCTCTGCCGCTGGTGCAGCTACAACGGCGCCGATCTCGCCGGCACCTCACGGCTCAAGTACCCGCCGAACATGGTCCCCATCAAGACGAACTGCTCGGGGCGCATCGACCCGACGCACGTCCTCAAGGCCTTCCAGGAGGGCGCCGACGGCGTGCTCATCGCCGGATGCCACCCGGGCGACTGCCACTACATCAACGGCAACTACCGCACGGCCGCCCGTTTCCCGCTGCTGCAGAAGCTCCTCGAGCAGATGGGCCTGGACCACGACCGGGTGCGGCTGGAGTGGGTCTCCGCCGCCGAGGGCGAGAAGTTCCAGCAGGTGGTCACCGAGTTCACCGAGCAGATCCGTGCGCTCGGCCCCTTGGGCTGGAACAAGCAGTTCCACGACGAGGCTGCGGACGCCGAGACGGGCGCAGTCGAGCACGAGGCGGTGCCGGCATGACAGAGAAATTCAAGTTCGCCATGTACTGGGCCGGCAGCTGCGGCGGCTGCGAGATCGGCCTGCTCGAGATCAAGGACAAGATCATCGAGGTCGACCAGAACTACGACGTCGTCTTCTGGCCGGTGGCCGCCGATTTCAAGTACAAGGACGTCGAGGGCTACGACGACGGCTTCATCGACGTGTGTCTCTACAACGGCGCCGTCCGCAACAGCGAGAACGAGTACATCGCCAAGCTGCTGCGCCGCAAGAGCAAGGTGCTCGTGGCGTTCGGCTCGTGTGCAACGAGCGGGGGCATCCCCGGTCTCGCCAACGTCGGCGACGCCCAGCAGATCAAGGACCTCGTGTACCGCGACAACCCGTCGGTCGACAACCCCGACGGGGTGTATCCGCAGGAGCACTTCGCCGTGCCCGAGGGCGAGCTCGAGCTGCCGCACCTGTACGACACGGTCAAGACGCTGGCGCAGACCGTCGACGTCGACTACTACATGCCGGGCTGCCCGCCCGAGGCGCACCAGATCGGGGCGGTGCTCGACGTCGTGACCGCCGCGCTCAAGGGCGAGGCCGCGCTGCCGCCGAAGGGCGCCACGATCGGCATCTCGCCCAAGACATGCTGCGACGAGTGCAAGCGCGTCAAGGGCGAGAAGAAGATCAGCGGCTTCCGGCGCATCTGGGAGTTCCTCCCGGACCCGGAGCAGTGCCTGCTCGAGCAGGGCATCATCTGTATGGGCCCTGCCACGCAGGCGGGCTGCGGCGCCCGCTGCACGAACGTCGGCATGCCCTGCCGTGGCTGCTACGGCCCCCCCGAGGGGGTCGTCGACCAGGGCGCCAAGATGCTCAGCACGGTGGCGTCGATCATCGATGCGCCGACGCCCGAGGAGATCGCCGACATCGCGGCCTCCGTGCCGGACCCGGTCGGCACCTTCTATCGCTTCGGGCTTGCCGATTCGCTGCTCAGGAGGGCGAAAGTCTAGATGAAAAAGATAACTGTCGATCCCATCACGCGGCTTGAGGGTCACGGCAAGATCGAGATCTTCGTCGACGACGACAACCAGGTCCAGAACGTCTACTTCCAGATCCCCGAGCTGCGCGGCTTCGAGCGCTTCTGCGTCGGCCGCCCGGTCGAGGAGCTGGCGCGCATCACGACGCGCATCTGCGGCGTGTGCCCGGAGGCTCACCACATGGCGGCCAGCAAGGCCATCGATGCCGTCTTCGACGTCGAGCCGGCACGCACGGGCTCCATGCTCCGCGAGCTCCTCTACAACGCGTTCTTCGTGACCGACCATACGACGCACTTCTGCATCCTCGCCGGCCCCGACTTCATCATGGGTCCCGAGTCTGACCCGGCGAAGCGCAACATCCTCGGCGTCATCAACAAGGTCGGCCTCGAGACCGGTGGCGCCGTCATCAACCTGCGCGCTGAGGCCTCCGAGCTCATCACGATGATCGGCGGCAAGCAGGTCCATCCGGTCTGTGGGCTGCCCGGCGGCGTCTCCAAGGCGATCAGCGCCGAGGAGCGCGACCGCATGGTGCAGATCACCGCCGGCATGATCGAGTTCGCCCAGTTCAGCCTGCAGCTCTTCGACGACGTGGTGCTCGGCAACAACGACTACGTCGACCTCATCAAGAGCGACGCGTTCACGCACGCCACGTACAACATGGGCATGGTCGACGCGGACAACAAGGCGAACTTCTACGATGGGCAGATCCGGATCACCGGCCCCGACGGCGCCGAGCTCGAGAAGTTCGACGGCAAGGACTATCTGGACCACATCGCGGAGCACGTCGAGCCGTACAGCTACCTGACGTACCCGTATCTCAAGTCCATCGGCTGGAAGGGCTTCGTCGACGGCATGGACTCCGGCGTCTACAAGGCCTCTCCGCTGAGCCGGCTCAACGCCGCCGACGGTATGGCCACGCCGCTCGCCCAGCAGGCCTACGAGCACTACTTCAGCACACTCGGCGGCAAGCCGGTCAACGCCACGCTGGCGACGCACTGGGCGCGCCTCGTGGAGTTGCTCTACGCGGCCGAGCGTGCGCACGACCTCGCCACCGACCCCGACATCATCGATCCGCACGTGCGCAACATCCCCGAGCGGATCGTGGGCGAGGGGATCGGCGTCGTCGAGGCGCCGCGCGGCACCCTCTACCACCACTACAAGACCGACGACAAGGGCATGGTCACCAACGTCAACCTCATCGTCGGTACCACCAACAACAACGCCTCGATCTCGATGTCGCTCAAGAAGGCCGCCGAAGGCCTCCTCACCGGCGGCAAGGAAGTCAGCGAAGGCACGCTGAACATGATCGAGATGGCCTTCCGCGCCTACGACCCGTGCTTCGGCTGCGCCACGCACACGCTGCCCGGCGACATGCCGCTGGAAGTGATCGTGAAGCGCGAGGCCACGCACGACGTCATCGCCACCGCCAAGAGGAACATGTGACGTGAGCTCCACGCTCGTCCTCGGCATGGGCAACCCGATCCTGTCAGACGACGGGGTCGGGTTGCTCGTCGCCGGGTGGCTGGAGAACGAGCCGCTTCCCGACGACGTGGAGGTGCGCCAGAGCGAGGTCGCCGGGATCCGCCTGCTCGAACTTGTGCGTGGATTCACTCGCGTTATCATTATCGACGCCCTCAAGAGCCCGGCCGAGGTCGGGCGGGAGCCCGGCGAGATCGTCCGCTACGAGTCGAAGGACTTCAGAGGCGGTCACCGCTGGGGCTCCGCCCATTCGATCGGGATCGACACGGCTCTGGCGCTCGGCCGCCAGCTTGGCTGTGACATGCCCGAGGAGGTGACCGTGTTCGCCATCGAGGCCGCCGACGTCGAGACCTTCGGCGAGGAGCTCTCGCCTCCGGTCGCCGCCGCCGCCGAGCGTGTGCTGGGCATGGTCCGCGAGGAACTGGGGGCGGCATGACGGACGCGAGCGGCGCCGGGATCGTCGTCTTCACGAGTCACGGCGTGCCCGCCCTCCGCACGGTACTGCGCGGCATCCGCGAGACCGTGGAAGATCCGTGGGAGCTCGCCGTGTACGCCAACGACGCGCCCGAGCAGGTGGCCACGTACCTCGTGCGCCAGTACCTGCGCGGCCGCATCAGCGGGTTCCAGCTCGACAGCGGCGCCGAACACGGCGACCACTGTGGGCTGGATCGCACCTGCCATCTCGTCGAGGGCGACTACCTCGCGCGCGTCGACGACACGCTCGAGTTCCAGGCCGGCTGGCTGGACAAGGCGGTCGCGGCCATGGAGGCCGACCCGTCGATCGGCTGCCTCTCGCTGGTCCAGCCCTCCGACTACCATCGCGGTCGCGGCCGGCCCCGGACGGTCCACGTCGAGCCGATCCCGGTCGACCGGCTCGACATGGTCTGCTACGTCACCCGCCGCGAGCTCGTGGAGCGTCACGAGTGCGCGCTGATGGGGAGCGGGGAAGAGGGCTGCCGGTTCCAGGAGTATCTTCTGCAAAGCGGCAGCAGGCTCGCGTTCCTGCCCGGTCTCGTGACGGCGCTCGAGCTGTCCGAGGTGCCGCGCGGCACGGACGCCTGCTGTCACGAGGCCGATCTGCCGGCGCACGAGGGCGCCACCGGCGCCATGCAGCACCTGGAGCAGGCCTACGACCTCGGCGACGACGTGCTGCTCACCTGCATGGCCTGTGGCGCCACCGAGCTCGAGGTGCTGGCGGCCCGCATCGTGTTCTGCGAGCGGCACCAGGTCGCGATCGGCTACTGGTACGAACTGCGGTGCCCGGAGTGCAACGAGCTCCACTACAAGGACGATCTGCAGTTCAGCTGCCCGGCGTGACGAGGGCGTGAGATGACCGTTGCCGGTCGCGGAGCCCCGGGCGCGTCTCCTGCCGCCGCGGGCGAGGACCGGGCGGCGGTGAGGCTCAGCGTCCGCGGCGTCGTCCAGGGGGTCGGGTTCCGGCCGTTCGTCTACTCGCTCGCCGGGCGTTGCGGGGTGACCGGCTGGGTGCGCAACACCTCGGCCGGCGTGGAGATCCTGGCCGCGGGATCGCGAGCCGCCGTGGGCGGGTTCGTCGAGGCGTTGCCTCGCGAGGCGCCCGCCCGCAGTCACATCGCCGCGTACGAGGTGCGCGATGTGCCGGCCGGGGGAGCGACCGACGGGCCCGCCGCCGGCGACGGGTTCGTCATCCTCGAGAGTGCGGCCGACCCCGCGGCGTATCAGCTGGTCTCTCCGGACATCGCGCTCTGCGACGACTGCCGGCGGGAGCTCCTCGACCCGGGCGACCGCCGTCACGACTACCCGTTCACCAACTGCACCAACTGCGGTCCCCGATTCACGATCATCGAGGACCTCCCGTACGATCGCGAGCGCACGACGATGCGCGTCTTCCCGCTGTGCCCGGCCTGCCGGGCGGAGTACGAGGACCCCTCCGACCGGCGCTTCCACGCCGAACCCAACGCCTGCCCCGTCTGCGGGCCGCGGGTCCGGCTGCTGCGCCGCGGGGGGGACTCCGGCACGATGGCGCACGGCGGGGGCGGCGCGGCGGCGGACGGCGTCGGGGGCGGCGCGGCGCCGGACGGCGAGGTCGTGGAGCTCGCCGCGGGCGCCGGCGACGACCCCGCCGGCCCCATCCGCGCCGCGGCCGAGCTCCTGCGCGACGGCGAGATCCTGGCCGTCAAGGGGCTCGGCGGGTTCCACCTCGCCTGCGACGCGACCGACGGAGCGGTCGTGCGGCGTCTCAAGGAGCGCAAGCGCCGGCCGCACAAGCCGCTCGCGGTGATGTTCGAGGGCCTGGACGAGGTGCGGCGGCACTGCGTCGTCGACGCCGCCGAGGAGGAGCTGCTCACGTCGCCCGAGCACCCGATCGTCCTCGTGGCCTGGCGGGACGCGTTGAGCAACGGCGCGGGGGATGCCGGCAGAGCCACGGCGCCCGTCGCTCCCGAGGTCGCCGTCGGGCAACGCTACCTCGGGGTGATGCTCCCGTACACGCCTCTGCACCTGCTGCTCCTGCGGGCGGCGGGGCGGCCGCTGGTCATGACCAGCGGCAACCTCGCCGAGGAGCCGATCGTCAAGGGGTGGGAGGAGATCGACCGGCTGGCGCCCGTCGCGGACGCCTACCTCGTCCACGACCGCGAGATCGCGGTGCGCTACGACGATTCGGTGGCGCAGGTGCGGCGCGGCCGGCCGCGGCTCGTGCGCCGGTCGCGGGGCTACGCCCCGTTCCCGGTGCCGCTGCCGCGGCCGCTTCCACAGACGCTCGCCGCCGGGGCGGAGCTCAAGAACGCCTTCTGCCTCACGCGCGACGCCAACGCCTTTCTGAGCCAGCACATCGGCGACCTCGAGAACCTTGAGACCCTGGAGCACTACGAGAGCAGCATCGCCGTGTACGAGCACCTCTTCCGGCTCGAGCCGGAAGTCGTCGCCTACGATCCGCACCCGGAGTACCTGGCGACGAAGTACGCGCTGGGTCTGCCCCAGACCGACAAGGTGGCCGTGCAGCACCACCACGCGCACATCGCCGCACGGCTGGTCGAGCACTCCCGAGAGGACCCGGTGATCGGCGTCAGTCTGGACGGCCTCGGGTTCGGCCACGACGGGCGCCTGTGGGGAGGAGAGGTCCTCGTCTGCGACCTGCTCGGGTACCGGCGGGTCGCGCATCTCGAGGAACTGCCCCTGCCCGGAGGCGCCGCCGCGATCGAGAGACCCTGGCGGACGGCGCTGGGGTGGTGCCGGGCCCTCCTCGGCCTCGATGGGCTCGAGCGTGCGCTGCGTCTGCTCCGGCAGGCTGCCGCCACGGGCGGCGACGGTCTGCACGCCCCGGGCGACGAGGAGGTCGCGGCGCTGTTACAGCAGGTGGACCGCGGCGTGAACGCGCCGCTCACCACGAGTTGCGGCCGGCTCTTCGACGCGGTGGCAGCTCTCGCCGGCGTGCGCCACGAGATCACCTACGAGGGCCAGGCGGCCATCGAGCTCGAGATGCTGTCCTCAGGCGTCGCTGAGCCGTACGCGTGCGTGATCGACGGCGACGTCGGGGCTGCGGCCGCCGCCCCGCGTCACGGCGCCGCCGTGTGGCTCGCGCCGGCCGCCGGCCGCCAAGGGAGTCCCGGTCCGGGGGCGCCCGGCGCCGCCGGACCGCCGCCGGGCGTGATCCGGCTTGAGCGGCTCTTCGCCGGCGTGCTCGGCGATCTGGAGGCCGGCGCTCCGGCCGGGGCGGTCGGCGCCCGTCTGCATGCCACCGTCGCCGGCCTCGTTCTCGACGCCTGCCGAGGGGCGCGGGAGGCGACCGGCCTGCGGGCGGTCGCCCTCTCCGGCGGCGTCTTCCAGAACCGGCGGCTCGCCGACCTGTGCGACGACGCGCTCGAGGCGGACGGCTTCGACGTGCTCGCCGGCGGTCTCGTCCCCGTCAACGACGGCGGCCTCGCGCTGGGGCAGGCGGCGGTGGCGGGCTATACTGTCCTTGAACGCCGCGGCGAGCTTCGCTGAGCGCGGCGGGCCGCACCGACCACCACCCGGGACGATCATATGTGCCTCGCGCTTCCCATGCGGATCACCGCCCTGAACGGCTCTCTCGCGACGATCGCCACCGAGGGCCTCGAGCAGCAATGCAGCCTCGCTCTGCTTCCGGAGGCCGGCGTCGGGGACTACGTCCTCGTCCACGCCGGTTTCGCGATCAGCGTCATCGACGAGGATGAGGCGAACGAGACGCTCGAGCTGCTGCGTGAGATCAGCGCCTTCAGTGATGAAGAGGACGCAGTCTCCTCCGGCGGGCGGCTCGAGGAACCGTCCGGCGACGATGCGAACGCCGGGGGCGGCGATGCGGCAGGCTGACGCCCTCCACCGGCTCGCCGCGGACCTCCTGGAGGAGGCACGGCCGGGCCTCACCTACATGGAGGTCTGCGGCACCCACACGATGTCGATCGCGCGGTACGGGCTGCGGCAGCTTCTGCCCGAGGACGTCCGCCTGATCAGCGGTCCCGGGTGCCCCGTCTGCGTGACCGCCATGGGCGACCTCGACCGCGTCGTGGCCCTGGCCCGGCTTCCGGAGGTCACGCTGGCGACGTTCGGGGATCTCATCCGCGTCCCGGCGTCGCGGACGAGCCTGGCGGCGGAGCGCGCCGCCGGCGCCGACGTCCGGGTCGTGTACTCGGCGCGTGACGCCGTGCAGCTCGCCGCCGACGAACCGGAGCGCGAGGTGGTGTTCGCCGGCATCGGGTTCGAGACCACGGCGCCGACGATCGCGGCGTCGCTGCTCGAGGCACGCTCCCGCGGTGTCGGCAACTTCTCGGTGCTCAGCCTGCACAAGACGATGCCGCTGCCTCTCAGGGCGTTGCTCGATCTGGGCGAGACGCCGATCGACGGCTTCCTGCTGCCCGGTCACGTGAGTGTGATCACGGGGACCGGCGTCTACGACTTCCTGGCTCGTGACTACGGCGTCGCCGGTGTGGTGGCGGGCTTCGAGCCCGACGACATCCTCAAGGCTCTCCTGCGGCTCGTGCGGCAGACCCGGCCCGCCATCGAGAACGAGTACGGGCGCGCGGTGCGGCCGGAGGGGAACCTCGTGGCGCAGCGGCTGCTCGAGCAGGTGTTCGAGCCCGGCGACGCGGACTGGCGCGGGCTCGGAGTGATCCCGGGTTCCGGTCTTGCGCTGCGCTCCGAGTTCGCCGACCGAGATGCCGCGATGCGCTTCGCGGTCGCGGTCGAGCCGCCTCTCGAGCCCTCCGGCTGCCGCTGCGGCGAGGTCCTGCGCGGCGTCACCGACCCGGCGGAGTGCGCCCTCTTCGGGGCGCGCTGCACGCCCGAGGACCCCGTGGGGGCGTGCATGGTGAGCAGCGAGGGCGCATGTGCCGCGCGCTACCGGTATCGGGGGCTCGATGACTGAGGAGCGCATCCTGCTCGGCCACGGCAGTGGCGGCAAGCTGTATCGCGACCTCGTCAAGGACGTCTTCGTGGCGGCCTTCTCCAATCCGCTGCTGGACCGCCTGGACGACGCCGCGACGCTGTCGCCGTCGGGTCGCATCGCGCTGACCACCGACGCCCACGTCGTGCAGCCGCTCAGCTACCCCGGCGGCGACATCGGCCGGCTCTCCGTGGCGGGTACGGTCAACGATCTCGCCACGGCGGCGGCGCGGCCGCTGGCGCTCGCCGCCGCCTTCGTCATCGAGGAGGGTTTCCGCATCGACGAGCTCCGCGCCGTCTGCGCCAGCATGGCGGCCACGGCGCGCGAGGCCGGCGTGCCCATCGCCACCGGTGACACCAAGGTCGTCGAGCGCGGCGCCGCCGATGGGCTGTTCATCACGACGACCGGCGTCGGCGAGATCGTCGTCTCCCACGACCTCGGCTGCGCCGCGGTCCGCGACGGCGACGCCGTGATCCTGAGTGGCGGCATCGGCGCCCATGCGGTCGCCATCCTGGCCGCTCGCGGGGAGTTCAAGTTCAGCGCCGACGTGCGCAGCGACTGCGCCCCGCTCTGGGGTCTTGTGGAGGCCGCCGTCGAGGCGGCCCGCGGGGCCGGGGGAGAGGAGACCCTGCGTTTTCTCCGCGACCCGACGCGCGGCGGGCTCACGACGGTACTCGCCGAGCTCGCCGAGGAGTCCGGCCTGGGTATCGAGGTCGAGGAGTCGGCGATCCCCATGTCGGCCGCCGTGCGGTCCGTCTGCGAGCTGCTCGGGCTCGACCCGCTCACGCTGGCCAACGAGGGCAAGATGGTCCTCGTCGTGGCGCCGGAGGCGGCCGACGCGGTCGTCGCGGCCGTCCGGCGGACCGAGTACGGCGGCGAGGCGCGGCGGATCGGGTTCATCACCGCCGCGCACCCCGGCCGTGTCGCCCTGCGCACCGGGTTCGGCACGCGCCGCGTGCTGGACATGCCGGTCGGGGAGTTGCTGCCGCGGATCTGCTGACGCCGTCCGCGCCGTCCCCCCAAAGGTGTATGGTCAGCACAGGTACTCGTCTCCGATGAGGGGATGCAGGGAATGACCGAAGCACGACCAACACCGGGGCCGGTGGGTGGTCACGGTGGTCCACACCCGTCCGGGCCGGCCGCGACGGACGCGGCGCTGCGCGAGAGCGAGGAGCGCTGGCAGCGCCTGTTCGAGACGATGACCGAGGGCGTCGTCGTGATCGCTCCGGACGGGCGCATCACGAGCGCCAACCCCGCCGCGGAGTGCATCCTGCGCCTCACGCGCTCGGAGATCGAAGGGCGTGCCTACGACGCAGCGGAGTGGGACCTGGTGCGCCCCGACGGCTCACCGATGCCCGCGGAGGAGACGGCCGGGGCGCGCGCGATGAGAGAGAAGCGGGCGGTGCGGGACGTCGTCATGGGCGCCGTGCGGCCGGACGGCTCGGTCGCCTGGATCAGCGTCGATGCGTCGCCGCTCCTGGACGCGGCCGGCGAGCTCGAGGGTGTCGTCGGCACCTTCACCGACATCACGGAGCATCGGCAGGCGGAGGAGGCGCTGCGGCTCAGCGAAGAGCGGCTCGCCGGGGCGCTCGAGGGCTCGGGAGCGGCTCTCTGGGACTGGCGGGTGCAGACCGGGGAGGTGATTCTCAACGAGCGCGGGGCCGAGATCATCGGCTACACGCTGGCCGAGATCTCGCCGGTCTCCCTCGAGACGTGGGTGAGACTCGCTCACCCCGACGACCTGCGGCGCTCGAACGAGCTCGTGGAACGGCACCTCGCAGGCGAGTCACCGTTCTACGAGTGCGAGGTGCGCATGCGCCACAAGGACGGTCACTGGGTGTGGGTGCTCGCCCGTGGAACGGTCCGGGAGCGGGACGACGCCGGCCGCCCCGTCAGGATGATCGGCACGCATCTCGACATCACGGCGCGCAAGCGGATCGAGGAAGATCTGCGGGAGAGCCGCGAGCGACTGCACGAAGAGCATCGTCTCGCACATATCGGGACCTGGAGCTGGGTCACGGCGACCGACACCGTCACCTGGTCGGACGAGTTCTACCGCATCGCCGGTCTCGACCCGATGCTGCCGGCCCCCACCTATGCCGAACACTCCGTCTACACTCCGGAGGGTTGGGGTCGCCTGCGGTCCGCCGTCGAGAAGGCGTTGGAGTCGGGAGAGCCCTACCGACTCGACCTCGAGATCGTCCGGCCAGACGGCACCCGCCGCTGGGTGGACTCCTTCGGCGGTCCCATGGTGGACGCCGACGGGCTGGTCGTGGGGCTGCACGGCACCGTCCACGACGTCACCGAGCGCAAGCAGGCGGAGGCGGAGATCCGTCGCCTCAACGCGGAGCTTCTGCAGCGGGTGGTCTCGCGCACGGCGCAGCGCGACGCCCTCAACCGCGAGCTCGAGGCCTTCGCCTACTCCGCGGCCCACGACCTGCGTGCGCCGCTGCGCGCCATCGACGGCTTCAGCGAGATCCTCGTCGAAGACGCGGCCGAGCGTCTCACCCCCGAGGAGCTCGGGCATCTGGAGCGCGTGCGTGCCGCTGCCCAGCGCATGGCACGCATGATCGACGATCTCATGGGCCTCTCCAGGGTGACCCGGCGTCCCGTTGACCGCTGCGCGGTCGACGTGAGCGCCCTCGCCGGCGAGGTCGCCGGGGAGCTGCGCGCCGCGTGGCCGGAGCGGCGCGTGGACCTCGTCATCGCGCCGGGCATGACGGCGGCGGCCGACCCGGCGCTTCTGCGAGTCATCCTCGCGCAACTCCTCGAGAACGCCTGGAAGTTCACCCGCGGGCGTGCCGAGGCGCACATCGAGGTCGGCGTGAGGAGTGGCGACGGCCAGGCTGGGGGCGCCGACGGGCCCGTCTTCTTCGTGCGCGACGACGGCGCCGGCTTCGACACGGCTCACGCCCGCCAGCTCTTCGGCGCCTTCCAGCGGTTCCACGCAGCCGGGGAGTTCGAGGGAGACGGCATCGGGCTGGCCACCGTGCAGAGGCTGGTGCTCCGGCACGGCGGCCGGGTGTGGGCCGAGGCGCAAGTTGACAAAGGCGCCACGTTCTCGTTCACGCTGGGTGAGGGAGAGCCGATCCCGGAGTGAGGCGGGGTCCGGTGCTCGGGACCGGGCTTCCCACTCGCTTGTCGCGGCCGGGGGCTTCGTCGCGTCAGGTCTCGGTGAAGACGAAGCCCTCCGCGAACACGTGCTCGCAGGCCGCCGCCGCGTCGGCGTCGTAGCGGCTGCCGGCGCCCGAGCGCACCTCGTCGAGAGCGGCGGCCGTGCCCAGCGCCGACCGGTACGGCCGGTGAGACGCCATCGCCTCGATGACGTCGGCGACTGCGAGGACACGCGCCTCGAGCAGGATCTCGTCTCCGGACAGCCCGTCGGGATAGCCGGAGCCGTCGAGCCGCTCGTGGTGCCGCAGCGCGACTTCGGCGACGGGCCAGGGGAAGTGGATCGGGCGCAGGATCTCGAAGCCGGTACGGGTGTGGCTCTTGATCAGCTCGAACTCCGTCTCCGTGAGGCGTCCCGGCCTGGCGAGGATCTCGGCGGGGACGATGATCTTGCCGACGTCGTGCAGCATTCCGGCGACGCGCAGGCCTTTGGCGCGATCGTCGCCGAGCCCCATGTGCGTCGCCATGGCTGCGGCAAGCTCGCCGACACGGCGCTGGTGACCCGCGGTGTAGGGGTCCCGCGCCTCGATGGTGTGTCCGAGCGCGGCGATGACTCCGCGGGTGACGGTCGTCTGCAGGGCGAGATTCCTGCGCAGCTCCTGCTCCGCGTGCTTGAGCTCGGAGACGTCCGTGACGACGTGGACGCCGCCGTGGACATGGCCGGTCTCGTCGGTGAGCGGCTGGAACGTAGCACGCAGCCACCGGCCGTCCTGCTCGAGGACGCTCGTCTCGGTGGCGCCTGAGACGAGCGCACGCTGGAGCGGGCACTCGGGAGGGAAGGTGGCCGTGCCGTGAAAGACCTCATGGCAGCGGCGTCCGATGATGTCGTCGACGGCGCGCCCGGTGAGCTTGGGCGTCACGGCGTTGCAGCGCAGTACCTTGCCCTCCGCATCGAAGAGCGCCACAGAGTCGGTCATCGCATCGAAGGTCTCTCGCCACTGCCTTGCGGCGGCGGCGAGGCGCTCTTTGGACCGCTTGCGTTCGGTCTGGTCGATCATCACTGTGAGCAGGTACCGACGGCCCTGCTGCTCGATGAGCTCACCGGAGAAGAGGCCGTCGACCACGGTGCCGTCCTTGCACGTGACAGCCAGCTGCTGGTCGGCGACGTGGCCCGACGCCGTCAGCTCTGCCGCTACGGCGCGCTGCCGTCGCTCCTCCCCGACGAAGAGGCCGAGATCCTTGCTGGTATGGCCGATGATCTCCTCACTTGCGTAACCGAGCGTCCGGACGAAAGCCTCGTTGACGTCGACGAACGTGCCGTCCGGCAGGCCGGTCAGCGCCATCGGGGCAGGGTTGGCGCGGAACAGCCGGTCGAACATCTGCAGGGCCTCCTGCTCCCGGACGAGGTCCCGTGAGACGCTGAAGACGCAGGCGGCGCCGTCCCAGCGACCGGGCCACGCGCGGGTCTCCACCGGGACGAGGTCACCCGACCTGGTCTGCAGCGGCACAGAGCAGCCGTCGGACGATCCCTTCAGCATGGCGGCGAGCGCCGTCTCGGCCTCGGTACGCCGGTCGCGCGGGTACAGGTCGGGCATTCGCAGGTCCAGCAGATCGGCGGTACTGTAGCCCAGGTTCGCCAAGGCCGCGCGATTGGCATGGACGATGCGTCCATCGGAACTGCCGACCACGATGATGTCGTCGACGGCGTCGAAGAAGGCATGGAAGTTGTCTTCGCTGGCCCTGAGCTGCTCTTCCAGCCTCGCGAAGTCTGTGGCCCCGCCTTCCGCCTCGGTCGTGCCACGGATCTCGATCGTCATGCTGCCCCGGTGGTCCCGGATGCGCGCCAAGCCTCGCATGTAAGATCATTCCCTCCCAGGAATCAGACAAAACCGCAGTCGCAGCCCTGACGGCGCCGGCGGCGCGGCCGTGCGGGCGGAGCGTCGTCAGCGGAGTGAGGAACCTCCGCAGCGAGGTCGCCGGGACGTCCTGGCTCTCCAACGGAGGTCCAACGGGAGTCCGGCCATGCCGACGCCGCTTCGACCGACGTGGCCTGTGGGTAGCATCGGCTCCCGACAAGACACGAGCATGCGTTCGCATTCATCGGGCCCTCACATGACGTGGTCCCGTCGCCGTCGTGGTGTAGCATCGTCTTCAAACGAGTGGGCAGAGGGGCTCGCTTGGCCAACGGAAGGGGCATTCCGTGAAGCGTGTGTTCATCCTCCTGACCATCCTCATCCTGGCGGTCGCAGTGGCTGCATGCGGTGGGGAGACCACCACCACGACGCCCGCCGACGACGGAGCGGCAGACAGCGCCACGACGGAGCCTGCATCGGATGACTCGGGCGGCGATGGTGAGGGGTGGGTCGAGGTCATGTCCATGAACGGATCCACGAGCAAGCAGTCTCCATCGTTCACGCTCGAGGGCGGCGAGCAGAAGCTGGAGTACACCATGGAGGGCGAAACGATGCCGGTCATGGCCGTCTACGTGGAGCAGGTCGGCTGGGACCTGAAGAAGGATGGCGGCTTCCCGGCGGTGTGGCCCAGCGACGCCGGCTCTGATACGAGCATGATGGACAAGGACGCCGGTGAGTACTTCGTCCAGGTCGAGTCGGCCAACTGCGACTGGACCGTGAAGATCCTCGAGAAGCGCTGACGCGCAGAGGCCCCCGGCGGAGCTGCCTGCGCCGGGGGCCTCATGTCGCGGGCAGGGCCCTTATGGGCCCCGCGACGGTGCCGGCCGATGGAAAGCCGGCCATCCTCACCAGATGGATTCGACGCCGTCGGGTGGGAACTGCGGGAGATCGTGGAGCCCGGTCGCGGACTCGAACCGCGGACCCCCTCCTTACCATGGAGGTGCTCTGCCGACTGAGCTAACCGGGCAACGCTGGTGGGGGAGCCAGGATTTGAACCTGGGTAGGCTGCGCCAACGGATTTACAGTCCGCCCCCTTTAACCACTCGGGCACTCCCCCGGGAGCCGTGGAATAGTACTCGAAAGCGGGGGGCCTTTCAACCGCGCCGCGAGCCGGCGGAGCCGGGGTGCGGGCCGTTGTCGGCCGGCGGCGATGGGCGGGCGTGGCTCTTGTCGGCGCCGGAACGAGGCAGCCGGGATCGTCAGGGGGGATGACGATCCCGGCTCGGAAAAGGCGCCGCCGATCGGGGAGATCGCGCGGGCACAGCCACTCGCTGTCACACTGCTTCTACGGAGGGGAGGGGGATCCCGCGCCGGAAGCTTGTGATGACGTGCACAGTCTACCCGAAATAGGGCGATGTGCAACGTCGGAATGGGAGAACGCGTTTGTTCGGCGTTGTCCATCTCGTCCAGTCCGGCGCCGTTCTCGGCGCCGGACATCGCCCTTCGGGGCGCGGCTTCTGCCTTGGATTGAGCCTCCCAGGGGGCTGTGGTACCGTAAGCATCCCTCGTGGCGGCGTAGCTCAGCTGGTCAGAGCAGCGGAATCATAATCCGCGTGTCGTAGGTTCGAGTCCTACCGCCGCTACCAGCACTTTTACCTCGTGAGACCTCCTCTCTTCGGCCCGTTTGCTAGCGATTCTGCTAGTCAGCGGTTCTGCGCGCCGACCACCATGCCCGCCACGCACTCTGCGGCGTCGCTCTGCTGGCGTGGCAGCAGGTGCGCATGGTTCCGCGGGGTGATGGGCGGTCGGAGCGGACCGAGGGTGGGTGATGGGTCCGGACGGCAGGATGCGGCCGGCAAGCCGCGTCTTCGGCGAGAGCGACCTGCCGACCGCACCTGAAGGGTACAGGTCCCCGGTGCCTCCTACAAGCGGGAGCGCAGGGCCGAGCAGGTGCGAGTCCGTTCGCGGTCGGCCGGGCGCGTGCGAGTCCGTTCGCGGTCAGCCGGCCGGTCGAGACGGTCAGGCGCCGGGTCCGCCCGGGCCGCCGGGCCCGCTGATGGTGCTGCCGGCGGTCTCCCCGCCGTCCATCACGATCACCGAGCCGGTGAAGTAGGCGGCCTCGTCGCCGGCGAGATAGGCGAAGAGGCCGGCGAGCTCCTCGGGCGTCGCGTGACGCCCGAGCGGGATGCGCCGGTTGACCTCCGCCAGCATCTCCGGCGTGTACTCGGCCTCCTGCATCGGGGTGAGCACGTAGCCGGGGCATACGGCGTTCACGCGGATCTTCGGCGCCCACTCCAGCGCGAGCGACCTGGTGAGCGCGACCAGGCCGGCTTTGCTGGCGTTGTAGTCGGCGTAGTAGCGGTAGCCGACGAGCGCGTTCGTCGACGCGGTGAAGAGGATGACGCCGCCGTCGGCGGCGAGCATGCTCTGGGCCGCCGCCTGGGCCACCCAGAACGCGCCGCTCAGGTTGGTCCCGATGACCTGGTCCCACTGGCCGGCGCCGATGTCGACGGCGAGGCTGCGGACACTGACCCCGGCGTTGTCGACCAGCACGTCGAGAGGGCCGATCTGGGCGAAGGCCCCGTCGACCTGGTCCCGGTCTCCCACGTCGCAGGTGATCACGCCCGGCCCGGGGTGGCGTGCCAGGACGACGACGTCGCAGCCCTCGTCGCGGAACCGCTGCGCGGTGGCCGCTCCGATGCCGCTCGTGCCGCCGGTGATCACCACGCGCTTGCCGGTGAGACCCTTCATCCCCTGCCTCCGTCTTCGTGGACCTGTATCCTACACACATGTTCGGATCCGGGGACTCACCGGCCTTCATCGGCGTCGTCAGCGACACGCACGGCCGCTACGACGAGCAGCTCGACGAGCTGTTCGCCGGCGCCGTGCACATCGTGCACGCCGGCGACGTGGGGAGCGGCGTGCTCCCGCGCCTCGGCGCGCTGGCTCCCGTCACCGTCGTCGCCGGCAACACCGACCTGCCGGGCTGGGGCGACGAGCTTCCGTGGGAGGCCGAGGTCGTCGTCGCGGGCCTGCGCATCATGGTGTGCCACATCGGCTCCAGTCTGATGGGCCGCCACGACCCCGTCGCGGAGGGCTTCGACGTGGTGGTCAGCGGCCACAGCCACAAGGCGGCCGTCGAGTGGCGCGGCGAGACCCTGTTCCTCAACCCGGGATCGGCCGGACAGGCGCGGTTCGGTGGGCCGCGCACCTGCGCTCTCGTCGCCATCGGCGCCGGCGGCCGGCCGGAGCCGCGCATCGTGACCTTGGGCTGACGCTCGCCGTGGGCTCCGGGCGGCCTCGTGCGGGCACGGCGGCCGGCGGCCGCAGGTCTCCCCGCCCGTCAGCGAGCCCTGACCGTGTCGTAGGCGGCGAGCGCGCGGCGGCGGGCCTCGCCGTGGTCGACGATGGGCTCGGGGTAGGACTCCCCGAGCGTCACGCCGGCGGCCGCGAGGGCATCCGGCGACGCCTCCCAGGGCGCGTGGATCACCCGCGTGTCGAGTCCGGCGAGTTCGGGCACCCAGCGGCGGACGTAGGCGCCGTCAGGGTCGAAGCGCCGGCCTTGGGTCACCGGGTTGAAGACGCGGAAGTACGGGGCGGCGTCGGCGCCGCAGCCGGCCACCCACTGCCAGCCGAGGGAGTTGTTGGCGAGGTCGGCGTCCACGAGCGTGTCCCGGAACCACTCCTCGCCGTGCCGCCACGTCAGCAGCAGGTCCTTGACCAGGAACGAGCCGGCCAGAAGCCGGGCGCGGTTGTGCATCCAGCCCGTCGCCCACAGCTGGCGCATGCCGGCGTCCACGACCGGATACCCGGTGCGGCCGCGCCGCCAGGCCTCGAGCGCGGCCGGATCGTCGCGCCAGGGGAACGCGGCGAAGCGTTCGTGCAGGGGATGCTCCAGGGTGTGGGGGAACGCCGCGAGCAGGTGATGCCCGAACTCGCGCCAGCCGAGCTGGCGGAGAAAGGCGCCGGCGGAACGTCGCAGGCCCGGCGCCTGCTCTTCGTCCCGGCCGGGAGGACCGATCGCGGCTTCGACGTCCAGACCCTGCTCGACCAGCTTGCCGGCCACGGCGTGCCACACCTGCCGCGCCGTCACCTCTCCCCAGCGCAGGTGCGGCGAGAGGCGCGAGCTCGCATCCTGATCAAGGCGGTCGCGGTCGACGGCATAGTCGGCGAGCGGACCGGCGAGAAACGTGGCGAGTCGCCGGTGCGCGCCTGTCTCGCCCGGTCGCCAGGCGTCGAACCCGGCCGACCAGGACCGGACGGATCCGGTCTCGAGTGCGGCGAGCGGGATGCCGGCCGGCCCGGGCGGCGCCGCGGGGAGCGTCGTCGGCGCGGGCGGCGGCGCCTCGGGCGCCGGCCCCGCGAGGCAGGCGCGCCAGAACGGCGTGAAGACCGTGTACGGCCGTCCTTCCTGGGTTCTTCGCACACCGGGCGCGTACAGCAGGTTGGCCGGCAGGACGACGAGCACGTCGACGCCCTTCTCGCGGAGAGCCTCGGCCGCCCGCTCATCGTCGTCACGCTCGTCGGGGTCGAGGCCGGCGGCCCAGACGACGGCGTCGGCGCCGGTCTGCCCGGCCAGGGCCGCCAGCGTCCGCGGCGGGTCGCCCCGGACGATCAGGAGGCGCGACCCGAGGCGCCCGAGCGCGCCGCCGAGCGCCTCCAGGGAGCGCCACCGCCACCATCGGGCGGCACTCCCCGGAGACCTCGGATCGTGCGGCGCCGGCTCCCACACGGTGACCGGGAGCAGTGTACCGCCTCGCTCCCGGGCGATCTCGAGCGCGGCGCCGAGCGCCGGGTTGTCGGCGAGGCGGAGGTCGCGGCGGAAGAGGAGTATCGTGGTGCTTCGGGTGGTGATGAAGGACTCCCTGCGTTCCATGATCGGCGCTCGCTCCCAAAGAGCGTCTCGGCATGATGGAATATGGCCTGAACGCGAGGGCGTCAACCGCGCCGGGCGCGCGGACCGACGAAGGAAGGATCGTGTGGGGGAGGGGATGACGCCGAGGCGGCGGACCGCACTGGATGGACTGCGGCGTGCCTGGGGCCGCATGGACGGCCGCGCGGTGCTGGTCACCGGCGCCACGAGCGGGATCGGTCTCGAGACGGCCGTGCGACTCGCGGAGCTCGGGGCCGACGTTCTCGTGCACGGCCGCGACCCCGGCCGCGGAGCGGCGGCCCTCGCGGCCGTGCAGGCGGCGTCGGCCTCCGGCGCGACCCCGGCGCTCTATCTGGCCGAGCTCAGCCGTCCCGCCGAGGTGCGGCGCCTGGCGGCCGAGGTGCGCGCCGACCGGCCGCGCCTCGACGTCCTGGTCGCCAACGCCGGCGTCTTCCCGCCCGGCGAGCGCGTGGAGTCGGACGGACTCGAGCTCGCCTTTGCCGTCAACGCCGTGGCGCCGATCGTCCTCGCCGTGGAGCTGCTCCCGGCGCTGCGGGCCGCGGCGCCGTCGCGCGTCGTCATCGTGAGCTCGGCCTCCCAGTGGAGCGGCACGATCCGCTGGGACGACCTCCAGCACGCGGCTCCCGGCGCCTACGACCCCATCGCGGTGTACGACCAGTCCAAGCTGGCGCTGACGATCCTGACCTTCGCGCTGGCGCGACGTCTCGTGGGAGACGGTGTCGGCGCCGTGTGTCTCGACCCCGGCGACGTGGCGACGGAGATGCTGGCCCGCGGCTGGCCGGATCTGCCCGGGATCCCCGTCGAGAGCGGCGCCGTGACCTCCGTGTACCTCGCTTCGGTGCTCGCCGTGGCCGGGGCCAACGGCGAGTATCTCGAGGATGGCCGTGTGGTCAGGCCGCCGGCACAGGCTCTCGACGGGCCGACCCGGGAGCGCCTCTGGAACGCGGTCGAAGCGCTCGTCGGGCCTTTGAGCGTCTGACCGTGGGCATGCCTTCGGCAGAGAGCGTCGCAGAACGGCCGCTGCCTCCTTCGGGGGGACGGGGATGAGCGGCGCGCCGCCGGTCACGGTGTACTCGCTCACCACCTGCGGCTGGAGCCGCCGGGCGAAAGACCACTTCAAGCAGCGAGGCATCAAGGCGTTCGTCATCGAATACGACACTGCGGGCCCCGACCTGCAACGCAGGATCTCCGCCGAGATGGAGGCTGCCGGCGCCGATGGGTTCCCCTTCGTGCGTATCGGCGGCAGCGTGGTCAAGGGATTCGACCCGGCGGCGTACGACAGGCTGCTGAAGCGCGCCTGAGGAACGTCGTCACGAACGAGGAGACACGAGTGGCCGAACAGAGCATCAAGGTCGAGCTGTACACGCTGAGCACCTGTCCGTGGTGCAAGAAGTCGCTGGCGTGGCTCGACGACAAGCACGTCGCGTACAAGTACGTGGACTACGACCTCGCCGACGAGGGCATGCAGGCGCACATCCAGGAGGAGATGCTGGCCCGCGGCGCATCGGCGTTCCCGTTTGCGAAGTTCGGTGAGACCGACTTCATCGTCGGGTACAACCCGGATGCCTACGCGCGGCTGCTCGGCATGGAAGTGGAGGGCACGGAGAGCTGACGGTGGTCGGGGTGGGCGGATTTGAACCGCCGACCTCTCGGTCCCGAACCGAGCGCTCTACCAAGCTGAGCCACACCCCGACGCGGTGACGGATTCTACCTGAACGACTGCGGCGGTGCTACCGGCGGCCGCCGTGTCCGTCGCTCACCGCAGCCCTCTCAGGGCCGGCGGCCGCCGGCGCCGGTGCCGACGGTGCGGCCGAGGGAGGCGAGCAGGGCCATGATGCTGTCGTTGATGGCCTCCGCCGTCTCGTGCACGGCCGCCTTCTCGGGGTAGATCTCGTAGCGCTCGCGCTCCTCCGGCGGCGTGACGTTGGGCATCACCACGTTGCCGCCGCGCTCGAGGCCGTGGGCGCGGCCACCGGTCTTGTTGACCAGGGAGAGCGCCGTCGTCGCAGGGAGGTTGGAGTCCGGCCGCGCCAGGCGCGTCAGCGCGAGGACCTTGCAGGTCATGAGCTCGCTGTTGGGCGCCTGGTCCTCCGGCCAGTCGCCCTCGACGGTGCGGCGCTCGAACTCCTGCCCCAGCGGCGTCGCGGGGTGGGGGAGGTACGGGCCGATCCCGATCATGTCCATGTCCATGCCGCGGAAGAGCTCGATATCGTCGGCGATGCTGGTGTGCGTCTGGCCCGGGATGCCCACCATGATGCCGGTGCCGGCCTCGTACCCGAGCTCCTGCAGGCGGCGCAGGATTGCCATCCGGTCGCTGACCTTGCCGGGCAGGTCCGGGTGGATGTGCCGGTACAGGGCGTCGTCCGAGGTCTCGAACCGCAGCAGGTACCGGTCGGCGCCGGCCTCACGCCAGGCCGCGAGATCCTCGTCGGGGCGTTCACCCAGGCTCAGGGTGATCGCCGCCACGTTCGTCTCGCGACGGATGCGCCGCAGGACGCCGGCCATCCACTCAGTCTCGATGCCGTAGTCCTCGCCGCCCTGCATCACCAAGGTGCCGTAGCCGAAGGCCACCGCCTTGTGGGCGCACTCGAGGATGCCGTCCGCCGTCATCCGGTAGCGCTGGATGCCACGATTGGCGCCCCGGATGCCGCAATACGTGCAGCGGCGGACGCAGTGGTTGCTCAACTCGACGAGGCCGCGGAGGTGGACCGCGTCGCCGACGTAGCGGCGCCGCGTCTCGTCCGCCGCGGCCCACAGGTCCTCGAGCCGCGCCTCGTCGGTCTCCCGGAGCCAGTGCTCGACCGCTTCACGCGTGAGCGCGCCGGCGACACCGAGCGGCGGAGAGGGGGAGGCGGTCATCGCGGGAGCCGCGCCGGGTGCGCGACGACGCCCGCCCCGGCGAGTTGCGGCGCGGTCGCGGTCAGCACAGGTCGTCGACCGCGGCGTCGTCCGGCAGGCCGGCGGTCACCGGCTCCGCCGGTGCGTGGCCGGCCCGCCGCGCCTGTGCCGCCCGCATCGCCTCGAGGGCGGCGGGGAACGGCTGGAGCGCGCGTTCGAAGATGCCGAGGCTGAAAGCGATGACAAGGCCGTAGTTGGTGATCGGCACGCCCTGCTGGCGGCAACGCAGGATGCGGCCGAGCATCGCCCGCCGGTTGAACGTGCAGGCCCCGCAGTGGATCACGAGGTCCCACTTCGAGAGGTCGTCGGGGAAGTCGTGCCCCTGCATGTGCTCTATGTTCAGCTTGCCGCCGACGTACTGGGTCAGCCAGCGGGGGATCTTGACGCGGCCGATGTCCTCGGCGATGGGGTGGTGGCTGCAGGCCTCGGCGATGAGGATGTTGGCGCCGCTCTTGAGGTCGTCGACGGCCAGCGTGCCCTCGACCTGGCTGACGAGGTCGCCCTTGAAGCGCGCGAAGAGGATGCTGAAGCTCGTCATCGGCACCTCCAGCGGCGTGTCGGCGGCGACCTTGAGAAACGCCTGCGAGTCGGTGACCACGAGCTTCGGCGGCCGGTTGAGACGCTCGATGGCGTTGCGGAGCTCGCGCTCCTTGACCACGAGCGCCATCGCGTCGCTGTCCATGAGGTCGCGGATGCTCTGCACCTGCGGCAGGATGAGGCGGCCGCGAGGCGCCTCCTTGTCGATCGGCACGACGAGCACGGCGAGGTCGCCGGAGTTGACGAGGTCGCCGAGGATCGACGGGTTGTCGATGAAGTCGGGCGGCGCGGCGTCGAGCAGCGCCTGGCGGAAGTCGAGGACACCGCGGCCTTCGCTGGCGGCGGTCATCACAGGTGTGACCTTGAGGTCCTGCAGCCGCGTGACCGGCGCCGGTCTGCTCACCAGGTCGCTCTTGTTGAAGACGACCACGACCGGCGTCGCGCGCTCCTGGAACTCGTCGAGGATGCCGTCCTCGTACTCGCCCCAGCTGCCGGCCTCCGTGACGAGCACGCCGAGGTCGGTGCGGTCGAAGACCTGGGTGGTCTTCTTCGCGCGCAGCTCGCCGAGCACGCCGACGTCGTCGATGCCGGCGGTGTCGATGAACAGCACCGGGCCGAGCGGCAGGAGCTCCATCGGCTTCTCGACTGGGTCGGTCGTCGTGCCGGCGAAGTCGCTGACGATGCTGACGTCCTGGCGTGTGATCGCGTTCAGGAGGCTGCTCTTGCCGACGTTGCGGCGCCCGAAGATCCCGATGTGCAGCCTCATGCCGCGTGGCGCGTCCATCATGCCCATCGTCAGTCCTCCAGCCCGCGTCCCCGTGTCTGGGGCGTGCCCAGGCGGCAGACCGCTTCGGGGGTCAGGAGATCGTCGTACCGGTCGGCGCTGAGGACGCCGTCGGCGACGACGACGTCGCGGATCGTCGCCCCGGTCGCCGCGGCTCGTGCCGCGACTTCGCAGGCGGCGTCGTAACCGATCTCCGGGACGAGCGCGGTGGCGGCGGCGCTCGAGGCGTGCACGTGGGCCGCGCAGCGGTCCTCGTCGGCCTCGAGGCCCTCGACGCAGAAGCGGCGCAGGACTTCGTCGGCGCCGGCCAGGAGGCTCAGGCTCTGCAGCAGGCAGGCCGCGATCAGCGGCAGGAAGGCGTTGAGCTCGAGGCTGCCCATGCCGGCGGCCGCGGCGATGGTGGCGTCGCAACCCGTGACCAGCAGCGCCACCTGGCTCACGGCTTCGGGGACCACGGGGTTCACCTTGCCCGGCATGATGCTCGAGCCGGCCTGTCGCCGCGGCAGCCGGATCTCGCCCAGTCCCGCCTCCGGGCCCGAGCTCATGAGGCGCAGGTCGCCGGAGATCTTGAGCAGCGTCATGGCGTGCGCCTTGAGGATCCCGGAGACCTCGACGAACACGTCCGCGTTCTGGGTCGCCTCGGTGAGGTTCTCGGCGCGGGCGAACCCGATACTGGTGAGCTCGCGCAGTGTGTCGACGACCCTGAAGATGTACTGTCTCGGGGCGGCGAACCCGGTGCCGATGGCCGTGCCGCCGAGATTCACCACCCGGAGCCGCTCCTCGCACTTGTAGATGCGCCAGCGGTCGCGGTTGAGCGCCTCGGCGTAGGCGCCCATCTCGCGGCCGAGCGTCGTGAGCACGGCGTCCTGGTACTGCGTGCGCCCCACCTTGACGACGTGGGCGAACTCCTGCTCCCTGGCCTGGAAGGCCTCCTGGAGGGTGACGATCTGCTCTTCCAACCGGTGGAGCAGCTCGATGGCCGCCAGGCGTAGAGCCGTCGGGTAGGTGTCGTTCGTGCTCTGGTGGAGGTTGAGGTCGTCCAGCGGCGAGACCCGCGCGTAGTCGCCCGGTGTCTCGCCGAGGATCTGCAGGGCGCGGTTCGCGAGCACCTCGTTGACGTTCATGTTGGTGCTCGTCCCGGCGCCGCCCTGGAGGCGGTCGACGACGATGTGCTCGTCCAGGAGACCGTCGGCGAGCTCGCGGCAGGCGCGCTCGACGGCATCGGCCTTCGCCTCGTCGCCCTCCCAGGCGCCGAGTGCGCGGTTGGTGCGGGCGCAGGCGAGCTTGACCGTGCCGTAGGCCCGGGCGAGCTCGGTGTGCACGGGCCTGCCGGCGAGCGGGAAGTTCTCGAGCGCCCGCTCGGTGTGCGCGCCGTGCAGGCTGCCCGCCGGCACGGCGACCTCGCCGAGCGGGTCGCGCTCGATGCGCACGTCGTCGGTCATCGCGCTCGTCTCAGTGCCCGAACACCATCTTCTGCACGTCGACGCCGTCGACGGCGTTCAGCTTGGCCATCATGGCCGAGGCCTCGTCGTCCGCGCCGAAGAACTCGATGATGACGATGCCGCTCGGTGAGCAGACGTCGTCGTCCACGTCGTGCAGGCCGACGCGCGTCTTGATGTTGCAGCCGTAGTCGGTGAAGACCTTCTGCACGTCCACGGCGTGCTGCAGCCGGTCGGTGACGTGGATGCCGAGGATGATGTGGTCGTCGGTCATGCGTGATCCTCTCGTCTGATGGTGGCCGGGGTGTCGTGGGGCGGGCGTCGCTTCAGCAGAGCACGTCCCGCCCGCCGGTCCGCACCTGGTCGAGCATCTTCTGGGTGTGTTCGCGGCGGACGTCGTCCATCGCCGCGACGGTGCGCTCGATGAGTGGCTCACCGATGGCGCGCGTCTCGGCGCTGCCGTAATCCAGCAGGTACTCCTGGAAGGTCGAGAGGGCGTTGGGATCGCAGTGGTGCTTGATGTCGCCGGGCTTGGCCAGGTCCATGAAGTCCATGCCGGTGCGCCCGAGCCGGTAGCAGGCGGTGCAGAAGCTCGGGATGTACCCGAGCTCGGCGACGTCGCGGATCACCTCGTCGAGCGAGCGGTGGTCGCCGAGCTGGAACTGCGCCGTGTCGAACTTCTCGTTCTCGGCGTAGCCGCCGGGGTTGGTGCGGCTGCCGGCGCTGATCTGGCTGACGCCGAGCGCGAACGTCTCGCGGCGGATGTTGGGCGTCTCGCGGGTGCTCATGATCATGCCCGTGTACGGCACGGCAAGGCGCAGGATGGCGACGATCTTGCGGAAGTCGATATCGTCCACCGGCATCGGCGGCTCCTCGGCGATGTCGCTGCCGGAGGCCGGCTCGAGGCGCGGCATGCTGATCGTGTGCGGGCCGACGCCGTAGGCGCGCTCGAGCTCGCGGATGTGCTGCATCAGGGCGAGGATCTCGAAGCGCCAGTCGGCGAGGCCGAAGAGGACGCCGATGCCGACGTCGTCGATGCCGGCCTCCATGGCGCGGTGCATCGCGGTCACGCGCCAGTCGTAGTCCCTCTTCTTGCCGCCGACGTGCATGCGCCGGTACGTCTCCCTGTGGTAGGTCTCCTGGAACAGCTGGTAGGTGCCGATCCCGGTGCCCTTGAGGTTGCGGAACTCGTCGACGGAGAGCGGTGCCACGTTGACGTTGATGCGGCGGATCTCGCCGTTGCCGCGCTTGACGCTGTAGATCGTCGCGACGCTGTCGAGGACGTACTGGAAGCCCTGCTTGGGGTATGACTCGCCGGCCACGAGGAGCACGCGCTTGTGGCCCTGGTCGACGAGGATCTCGACCTCCTGGCGGATCTCGTCCTGGGTGAGGGCGCGGCGCTTGAGCTCCTTGTTCGTGACGCGGAAGGCGCAGTAGAGGCAGTCGTTGGTGCACAGGTTGGAGACGTAGAGCGGGGCGAACAGGACGAGGCGGGTGCCGTAGATGGCTTCCTTGGCGGCTTTCGCCGTCTCGAACAGCTCTCCCAGCAGCTGGGGGTCGCTGATCGAGGTGAGCACGGCGACCTCGTCCATCGCGAGTCCGTGGAGCTCGCTCGCCTTGGCGAGGATCTCCCGGACGCGACCCGCATCCTTGGTCGCGGCCGCGCGCATCGCCTCGTCGATGGCGGGCTCGTCGATGAACGCGCCGGTCTCCGGTATGGCCGTCATGTGCTACTCCCTCGGTCGACAGCTGCCGGCGCGGCACAATCCGCCATCGCCGGGATCTCGAAACTGAACTCGGCCCATTCGCCGTGCTTGGAGTCGGCGGTGATGCGGCCCTTGTGCAACTGGACGATGCGCCACGAATTGTAGAGTCCGACACCCGTGCCGCGGCGGCTCTTGAGGGCGGGGTCGTCAAGCCGCGAGAAGCGGCGGAAGAGCTTGTTCTGCTGCGACTGGGTGAAGCCGGGTCCGGTGTTCCACACGGTGATCTTGAGCCGTCCGCCGGGACTTCCCGGGCGCGCGATCTCCGCGGTGACCCGGATGTCGCCCCCCTCGTTGCCGTACTTGATGGCGTTGTCGAGCAGGTTGACCAGGACGATGCGCAGGAGCGTCGGATCGCAGCACACGAGTGGCGCCGGATCCGGCGGCAGGCACGTCATGAGCTGCATGCCGTGGGCGTCGAGCTGGGGGCGCACGAGATCCACGGCCTCGGCGATGATCTCCGTGGTGACGTCCACGCGGGACCGCGTGTCCAGCTTGAGCTCGCCGCCTTCGACCCGGGCCAGGTCGAGGTACTCGCGCACGAGGCTGAGAAGGTACTGTCCCTTGCGGGCCATGCTCTCCACCTTGGCCTGTTGCTCGGGCGTGAGGTCGCCCAGGTAGCCTTGCGCGAGGATCTGGGCGTCGGTCACCATGGACGCGACCGGGCTCTTGAGCTCGTGGCTCACGAACCCGAGCATCTGCGTGTAGGCGTAGTTGGCCTCCTGGAGCTGCTCGATGCGCCACGCCTTCTCGACCGCCTGGCTGAGCCGTTCCGTGATCGCCATCTGGAGCTCGATGTGCGTGGGCGCGTAGGCGTGCGGTGTGCGTGAGCTGCGGAAGATGAAGCCCACGACCCGGCCTTCGACGCTGAGCGGGCAGGTGAGACTGGAGCGCACACCCTCCTTGATCAGGAGCCGCGTCGAGCGGCTGCGGGGATGCTCCTCCAGATATGCTTCGAGATCGCCGATGATGCGCGGCAGGCCGCTCTGCATGACGTCGCCGAGCGAGCTGCCGCGAAGCGCCTCCCGGTAGCCCTGGTCGATGTGCAGGCGCTCGTAGGAGGCGCGGTTGTAGTAGCTGGTGACGAGCTCGCCTCTCTCGTCGATGAAGGCGAGCCCCATGCGATCGCAGGGGATGAGCTGCTGCGTGTTGTCGAAGAGGTAGTCGACGATCGCCCGCAGGGACGGCCTGGCCGCGATCTTCTGGTTCACCGTGCGAAGGAGGGTGCGCTCCTCCGGCCCGATGGGTCGGAGAGCACCCGCGTCGCGGAACGGATCGACGTAGGCGACGGAGGACTGTGGCTGTTTCTTCTCTGTTCCCATTGACCCTCGTCGATCGAGATGGGCCGGTCCTGCCTGCGGGCGCCGGCCGGCCGGATGCCGGCCCCGCGCACCGCTCGTGTCTGTTCCTAGTCTAGCCGATGCCGACGGCGGGCCGGGCGTGAGCCGGCCGGCCCAACGCCCGCACGAGGCGCCACCGCGGAAGCGATGGCGCCTCGTGGGTCGTTCGTCCGAACCGGCGTGCCGGCGCCCCGCCGGTCAGTCGTCCTGCGGGATGTGCTTGCCGCGGGACGTGTAGCTCGTGTGCAGCAGCTTGTGACTGATGTGGCCACACGGCCCGTCGGTGAGGAACTCGGCGTAGGTACGAGCGACGGCCGGGTTCTCGTAGGACTTGCGCACGTCGTAGGCGTGGTCCTCGGCGTAGATCGCGCGGGCGCGCGCCGCGCGGATCTCGGGACTGGTCGGGATCGGCTGTCCGCCGCCGCCGAGGCAGCCGCCGGGGCAGGCCATGATCTCGATGAAGTGGCACTGGCTGAACTTGCCACCCGCCTTGATGTCTTCCATGACCTTCTTGGCGTTGGCGGTGCCGTGGGCGATGGCCACCTTGAGGGTGGCGCCGTTCAGCCACTCCCAGTCCGGCACAAGATGCGCCAGGATCTCGGGCACCGGGCCGACCTTGGGGATGGTGAGCTCGGCGTACTTGACACCCTCGAACCCGCGCACCGGGATGATGTCGCCGTGGTCGTAGATGCTCTCGACCTTCTCGCCGGTGACCAGTTCGATGACCGTGCGCAGGGCGCTCTCCATGACGCCGCCGGTGGCGCCGAAGATGACGCCGGAGCCGGTGGCGGTGCCGAACGGGTCGTCGAAGTCGCTCTTCGGCAGGCTCGGCACGTGCAGCCCGGCCTCCTTGAACATCTTGCCGAGCTCACGTGTGGTGAGCCCGTAGTCGACGTCCTGGTACCCGGAGTCGACCATCTCCGGCCGGTTGCACTCGTACTTCTTGGCCGAGCAGGGCATGAGCGCGACGCTGACGATCTTCGCGGGGTCGAGCTCGAGCTTGTCGGCGTAGTACGTCTTGATGAGTGCGCCGAACATCTGCTGCGGGCTCTTGGCGCTTGAGACGTTGGGGATGAACTCGGGGTAGAAGTGCTCGAGGTACTTGACCCACCCCGGCGAGCAGCTCGTGAACTGCGGCAGCGCGACGTCCTTGTCGCCCTGCACCAGCGCCTTGTACAGGCGCAGGATCAGTTCGGTGCCCTCCTCGATGATGGTGAGGTCGGCGCTGAAGTTGGTGTCGAAGACGCCGTCGAAACCGGCGCGTCGCAGCGCCGTGTTCATCTCGAAGGTCACCGGCGTGCCGGGCTCGAGGTCGAAGAGCTCGCCCATCGCCGAACGCGGCGCCGGGGCGGTCTGGATGACGACGTGCTTGTCGGGGTCGTCGATGGCCGCCCACACCTCGTCGGTCTCGTCCCTGGCGTACAGGGCGCCGACCGGGCAGCGGTTGACGCACTGGCCGCAGTTGATGCACACGACGGAGCCGAGCGGCATGTCCTCGAAGGTCTCGATCGTGACCTTGTTGCTGCGTCCGACGGCCTCGAGCACGCCGACTTCCTGCACGTCGATGCAGGTCCGGATGCAGCGCCGGCAGCGGATGCACTTGTTCATGTCGCGCATCACGGAATAGCTCGAGTAGTCCTGCTCGAACAGCGGCTCCTCCGGGTGCCCGAAGGCGAACTCGGTGATGCCGTACTCCTCAGCCAGGGCCTGGAGCTCGCAGTTGCCGTTGCGCACGCAGCTGTAGCACTCGCCGTAGTGCTCGCTGAGGAGCAGCTCGAGAACGTGCTTGCGCGCCATGCGCACCTTGCGGCTGTGGGTGTTGATCTTCATCTGGTTGACGACCGGGAACGTGCAGGCCGGCTGCAGCGTGCGCTGGCCCTCCACTTCGACGACGCACATGCGGCAGACGCCGGCTACGTCGAGATCCGGGTGGTCGCACAGGGTCGGGATCTTGACCCCGGCGGTCTTCGCGGCGGCGAGGATGGTGGTGCCGAACGGCACCTTGGTCTCGACGCCGTCGATGGTGACGCTGACCTGGGCGCCGATGGCGTCCGGGCTGGTGGTGGTGATGACGCGCCGGTGCTGCTGCGAGAGCGGCGCGCGATGGATCGGGGTCGTGGGATTGCTCATGCTCACTCCCTCGCTCTCGTCAGGCGCTCGGGGCGCGGTTGCTGATCTCGTCTTCGAAGCCCTCGAGGATCGAGAGGAAGGCGCTGGGGCTCGTCTGTCCCAGGCCGCACTTCGAGGCGACCTTCATGGTCTCGCCCAGAGCCTTGACGTTCGCCAGGAACTCCGGCGGGCACTCGCCCTGCTTGAGCAGCTGCACGGCCTTGAGCATCTGGGGATTGCCGAGGCGGCACGGCGTGCACTGGCCGCAACTCTCCTCGACGAAGAACTCGAGGAAGTTCTCGGCGACGTCGAGGATGTCGCGCTGCGGGCCGATGACCATGACCGAGCCGCCGGTCGGGATGTCCTCGAACGCCAGCGCGCGGCTGAAGTCCTTGGCCGGCACGCAAACGCCGCTCGCGCCGCCGATCTGGACGGCCTTGGCGTCCTCGCCGCCGACCTCCTTGAGCAGTTCGGCGACGGTGATTCCCCAGGGGAACTCGTAGACCCCCGGCTTCTCGCAGTCGCCGCTGATGCTGAACAGCTTGTAGCCGCTCGACCTGTCGGTGCCGAAGCCCTTGAACCACTCGGTGCCCTTGGCGAAGATGCAGGCCACGGAGGCGAGCGTCTCGACGTTGTTCACCACGGTCGGGTTGTTGAGCAGTCCCGCCACGACGGGGAACGGCGGGCGGTTGCGCGGCTCGCCGCGGAAGCCCTCGAGGCTCTCGATGAGGGCCGTCTCCTCGCCGCAGACGTACGCTCCGGCGCCCATGGCGGTGATGATGTCGAAGTCGAAGCCTTCGATGCCCATGATGTCGTGGCCGAGCAGGCCCTTCTCACGACGCTGCTTGATGACGTCGTTGAGGTGCGGCCGCAGGTAGGAGTACTCGGCGCGCAGGTAGACGATGCCGAGCGTCGCGCCGATGGCACGGCCGCCGATCGTCATGCCTTCGAAGACGAGGTCGGCGAACCGGGTCAGGATGACACGGTCCTTGAAGGTGCCGGGCTCGCCCTCGTCGGCGTTGCAGATGATGTACTTCTGGTCGGCCTTCTCCGCGGCGCAGAAATCCCACTTGAGCCCGGTCGGGAAGCCCGCGCCGCCGCGGCCCTTGAGGCCGCTGTCGCGGACCGTGTCGATGACGTCGGCACGGGGAATCGCGAGTGCGGCCTTGAGGCCCGCTTCGGGCTCGATGGTCGCGTACGTGAGGGCGTTGCCCTGGGTCTCGATGGTGGTTGCGGTCACTGCTCAGCCCTCCGTGGTCGCAGCCGCGGCGCGGCAGGCGGCGACGATCTCGCGCGCCTTCTCCGCCGTCACGCGCGTGTGGACCTGGTCGTTGACGAGCAGGGCCGGACCCTGGTCGCACATGCCGATGCAGCTCGTCCACTCGAGCGTGAACAGGCCGTCGTCGGTGATCTGGTCGAAGTCGATCGCGAGCTCGTCCCTGAGCGCGTCGGCGACCGCCGCCTTGCCGGCGAAGTCGCACGAGAGCGTGCCGCAGAGACGGATGACGAACCGGCCCTCGGGGGCGCCGTGGAGAAACGCGTAGAAGGAGGCGACGCTGTAGACCTCCACGGGGTGGATGTCGAGGACGTCGGCGATGGTCTGCATGGACTCGGCGTCGACTTCCTGGAAGCGCCTCTTGACATCCTGCAGGATCGGGATGAGAGAGCTTCTGCCCGGGCCGAGCTTCTCGACGAGGGCGACGACGTCGGCACGAAGTTGCTCTTGCTGTGTGACAGGCATCTCTCGTCCTCTCACTGCTCGAGGAGCTTCTTGACCTTGGCAATCAAGGTCTGCGGCTCCACGGGCTTGGACTGGAACTCGTCGACCGGGACGATCTCCTCGTCCTTGTCGATATTCAGGCCCATGGCGGCGTTCACGCTCGTGAGCATGATGATCGGCACGTTGTTGCCGGCCTTGCGGATCTCGCGGGCCATACGAAGGCCGTCGTCCGGCTCTTCCATCATGACGTCGAGGATGACCAGGTCGGGCTTGACCTCCTCGAGTTTCTTCATGCCGTCGGCGCGGCTGGGCGCGCCCTCCACCTGGTAGCCCTCGCGCTCGAGGACCAGGCGCCCGGCATCGACGATGTCGGGGTCGTCGTCAATGATAAGGATCTTCGGCACCACGTTCTCCTCTGTCGATTTCCGTTCCCCCTGACGCGACCGGTCGGTCCGCCAGCGCGGCCTCCCGCCGCCGGGACGCTCTCGCCGGCCGGGGCCCCGCGGCGAGCGCCGCAGGGCGGGGGGCAGACGAGGGGTCCGACGATCGGTGCTGGCCGCTCACTCCACAGGATCCACGTTCAACATGGCCTCAATCACAGTGCGTTTCTAACGCATAACGGCCGCTTGTGCAAGCCGTCACGAGCGTTGTGAGCTAGTATCGCACATCAGCCCGGGGTGCGGGCGAATCCGGTGGCCGACTGCGGAAGACGGGCGAGGAGAAGAGCCGCTTGAGAGCCAAGCGGGGCCGGACGAGCGGGGCCGGGCGGGGTCAGGCGGAGGGAGCGGCAGCGGTCGTGGCGGCGGACTCGGCGCCTCGCGCGGCGGCGTCCCGGAGGACGACCGTGAAGGTGCTGCCGACCCCGGGCTCGCTCTGCACCGACGCCTCGCCGTCGTACATGTTGGCGATCTTGCGTACCGTGCTGAGACCGAGCCCGCTGCCGAGGACCTTGACGGTGTGCTCGTTCTTGATGCGCGTGAACTCGTTGAACAGCTTGCCGGCTTCCTCCGCGGTGAGCCCGAAGCCCGTGTCGGTCACGGCGATGGTCACGGCGTCGCCCTTGCGGGTGAGCCTCACCTTCACGGTGCCGCCGTCCCGGTTGTACTTGACGGCGTTGGAGACGAGGTTGTTGAGGACGATCTCGGCCTCACCGGGGTCGGCGAGGAGCTCGACCTCGGCGTCGCCCTCGAGCTCCATGGCGATGCCGCGGCGCTCGGCGTCGACGACGAACAGCTCCATCGACCCCCGCGTCAGTTCGCGAAGGTCGATCCGCCTGATCGTGCGCTCGCGCTGACCGGACTCGATGCGCGTGAGGTCGAGGAGGTCCATGATGAGCTTCTTCATGCCGTCGACGCGCACGATGCTGCGCTCGACCATCTGCAGGTTCTGGTCCGCCTCGGTCGTGCGCAGGATGTTGAGGTAGCCCTCGACCGCGTTGAGCGGCGCCTTGAGCTCGTGCGCCAGAACGGAGATGAAGTTGAAGCGGACCTGGCGCTTCTCCTCCGCCAGCTTGAGCGCCTGCCTGCTCAGGATGAGCTGGCTGGTCGCCTTGCGCAGCGCGTAGCGGAGCTCGTCGGGGGTGAACGGCTTGGCGAGGAAGTCGTAGGCGCCGAGCTTGGTCGCCTTGACCGCGGTCTCGAAGGTGGCGTAGGCGGTGATCATGATCGTGAGCACTTCCCGGCCCTGCGCGCTCAGGGCGTCCAGCACGTCCATGCCACCGACGCCCGGCAGCTTCAGGTCGAGCAGGAGGAGTTCCACGACGCCACCCTCTTGCAGGTAGCTGAGGAAGGCCTCACCGGTCGTGAAGTAGCGGAAGGAGTACTCCGCGTCGACGAGCACGTCCGGTACGTGCACCTTGTACTTCTCGATGATGCGGCGGACACCGAGACAGAGCGCCTCCTCGTCGTCGACCATGACGACCTGAAGGGTGACCTTCTGAGGATCCATGAGGGCTTCGCGGGGTGTCGGGTCCGGTGGTGTCATCTCTCAGCCTTCCGTGATCTCCTGCAGACTGGCCGGAGCCTCGGTCGCGGTCTCGTAGCGCGGCAGGACGATCGTGAACGTGGCCCCGGTAGGGCCGGCGTCGGGGTCGTGGTTGGACTCCACGGTGATCTGTCCGCGGTGCATCTTGACGATGCCGTGCGTGACCGCGAGGCCGAGCCCGGTCCCCTTGCCGACCTGCTTGGTCGTGAAGAACGGGCTGAAGAGCTTGTCGAGGTGCTCCGGGGCGATGCCGGTGCCCTCATCGGCCACCATGACGATCACGTTCTCGCCGGTGCCGTCCAGCGTGACGGTGAGGTTCCCGCCGTGCGGCATCGCGTGCTGGGCATTGGTGATCAGGTTGGCCAGCACCTGCACGATCTGGGCGCCGTCGAGCTCCGCCATCGGGTCGTCGAGCCGGTCGACGATCTCGACGGACACATCCTCCTCGAGGGGGATCGTGCGCAGGACCTCGGTGACGAGCTTGCGCAAGTCCGTCGGTTGGCGCACGACACGGCTCTGGCGGGCGAAGTCCAGGAGGCCCGAGATGATCTTCTTGCAGCGGTTCGCCTGGTCGACGATGAGCTTGACGTCGCCGGACACCGCAGGGTCGTTCTCGCAGTCCTCGAGCAGCAGGTTGGCGTGCAGCAGGAGGATGCCGAGCGGGTTGTTGACCTCGTGGGCGATGCCGGCCGCGAGCTGGCCCATGCTTGCGAGCTTCTCGCTCTTGACCAGGGCCTCCTTGGTGGTCTCGAGGGAGCGGTTCGACTCTTGCAGTCCGTCGATGGCCTTGTGCAACTCCTCGACGGAGTACGGCAGGCACATCTCGACCTCCGCCAGGCCCTGCCAGATCGCCACCGCGTGGTCGCGGCAGCTCTCGTAGCCGCAGGCGCCGCAATTGAGCTCGTCCTCGGGGGCGAACTTGTTCATACGCGCGAGGATCTCGCGGACCTCTTCGGGCGTCGGCATGTCGTCGAAGCGCTGGTCGAACGGGGCGAAGTCGCGCGAGAGGTCGATACCGGCGTACTCGGCTACGGCTGCGTCCCAGGCGGCCAGGTCGAAGTCCGCCTGGCGCGCGCGCGTCTCTGCACTCACGTCGGAGCGGCGCTTGAAGACGGGGTCCTCGGTGGTGAAGCCGGCGCCCATGATGCAGCCCTCGCAGCACAGGATGTCGAGCAGGCGCGCCTCGGTCTCACCGGACTCGAAGTCCGAGATGGCCTCGACGAGGTTCTCGCGGCCGTCGGCGCTCACGATGTCTCCGGTCAGGAGGTCCTCGGAGAGGTCGGCGGCCTGCAGCAGTCCGCGACTGATGGGGAAGAGGGCGCCGAGGCTGCCGTGCGGGGGGTCGAAGTCATCGTCGGCGCCGTCGCGCCTCAGAAGGCTCACACCGTGGGCGGTCAGCATCGCGCGCAGTTCGACGTAGGTGAGCGCCTCGTCGACCTCGCCCTCGAACTGCTCGTAGCGGGCCTCGCCCTTCTTGGCGATGCAGGGCCCGATGAAGACGATCCCCATGTCAGGCCCGTACTTCTCGCGCAACACGCGGGCGATGGCGAGCATGGGCGAGACGATCGGGGCGAGACGGTCGAGCAGGTCGGGGTGGTATTTGCGCGTGTAGCTCACGACCGCCGGGCACGACGTCGCCACGTACCGGCCGTCGTCCCGCTCCAGGAGGCGTGCGTATTCGGCGGCGACGAGGTCGGCGCCGAAACTGACCTCGTGGACCCCGTCGAAGCCGAGGTCACGCAGCGCCCCGACCAGCGCGGCCGTGTCGCACTCCGTGAACTCGGCCGGGTAGCTCGGGGCGACGATCGCCGACACGGGCAGGGGCCCGGCGAGCAACGCCTCGGTGGTCTCGATGCCGCTGAGCACCTGCTTCGCGTTCTGGCTGCAGACCG
>Ga0172370_10000483_pt1 | contig 62156 bp, 64 predicted proteins | sample LakKiv5m_FD_114538 | JGI IMG/M metagenome (GOLD analysis project Ga0172370, IMG submission 114538) | Freshwater microbial communities from Kabuno Bay, South-Kivu, Congo - kab_022012_11.5m | ecosystem: Environmental > Aquatic > Freshwater > Lake | place: Democratic Republic of the Congo... | reverse complement strand
CGATCTCCCCTAACCGGGATAATTCACGTTTACCTTCCTCCGTGGAACGGAGAAAGCCCCGCCGGTCCTTCGCAAGCTCAGGATGTAAACTATCCTTCGCAAGCTCAGGATGTAAACTATCCTCTTTTTTTATTCCAGCCGAAATAATTCTAGAGAATCAGGAAGGGATATGATTCCAATGCGGGTTTGGAATAGTTTTTTTCGAATCTTTAAAACTACAGAACATGGATCAAGAATCTTTAGATAAGATCATTTCTCTCTTGGAAACAGCGGAAGAGTTTTACGTGCCGGTGAAGAAACTGTGGAAAGAGCTGCGGCAGGATGGCTTTGCGTTGCCGGAATACGACGCATTTGTCGAAGAGCTCGGCAAGGATGAGCGGTTCGAGATCGGGATTGATTTTAAGAAGGCAAAGGAAGAATGGGATGATGCCGAGATGGAGAAACACGGGTATTTCTCCGGGCCGCGGATAAAATTGAAAACCCGGGAAATAACCAAAGATGATATGCAACGTGTTGCCCTCAAGCGCGCGCAGTATATGATCGATAACCTTGTTAAAACGTATCAAGCCCGGCCTAAAGATATGTCTTCAAAGGATGAAGACGCGTTGATCGAAGTCATGCGGAAGGCTAAAAAAATGAAGGAACATCTGGGTTCGATGTTTCAGGGGAAAGAGAACAAGGGAACAAGAGACAAGTAACAAGAGAACAATTTCTAGATATGTCTGAACTACGATTCAATCAGATTTCTCAGGAATGGGTGATCATTGCCACGGACCGGGCGAAACGTCCGCAGGATTTCATAAAACCGGCCGAAGAAAGAATAGTATTGCCGCAGTATAAGCCGGATTGCCCTTTTTGTCCGGGCAATGAAGCCAAGACCCCGCGGGAGAGCTTTCGTCTGGGAGATGAGAAAGCCTGGAGAGTAAGGGTAGCCGCTAATAAGTTTCCGGCCCTTTCCCCGCAGGAAAAACAGAAACGTTCTCTGGATGGGATGTTCTGGTCTCTGAGCGGTTATGGTGTCCATGAGGTCATTATCGAACATCCCAAACATAATATGCTTATTCCTTTAATGTCCGTCAATGAGGTCAGGGACATAATCCAAACGTATAAAGACCGTTCGCAGGCTATTCAACAGGTCCCGGGGATCGAATCGATCGTTATTTTCAAGAACCATGGCGCGAAAGCCGGAACGTCTTTGGAGCACCCGCATTCACAGATCATTGCCACGCCGATCATCCCGCCGCAGCTGCGCAAGCGTATCACCCAGGCGATGCAGTATTTTGACCAGACCGGGAAATGTGTTTTTTGCCAGACTCTGGCTGAAGAACTTCGCGCGGGATCGCGTATTGTTTTTGAGTCGGAACATTTTGTTTCTTTTTCTCCTTACGCGGCATTGTCTCCGTTTCATCTCTGGATCTTTCCGCGGCGGCACGATGCTTCATTTGCCGGCATAGCAGAGAATGAGGCCGGTGATTTAGCCGGGAATTTGAAAGACACGCTCAGCCGGCTGTATTACGGACTGGATAATCCGGATTTGAACGTGACTATACATTCAACTCCGATTCACGAGAACAGCCCGGATTATTTTCACTGGTATATCAGTATTATTCCCCGTATCAGTAACGTCGCCGGATTTGAACTGGGGTCGGGCATGTTTATTAATACCGCCCTTCCTGAACAAAGCGCGGAATTTTTGCGCGCGGTAAAGAGCGCCTAATCCGTGATAGAACCTGAATAGGGAGGGCCTCAGTTTTATAAATCGCTTAAGCAGAAGCCCCGGGCCTGCCGGCGAAGCCGGCGTGTCCTGAGCGAAAGCGAAGGGTTAGCCCGGGGAGATTTACTCTTTTCGGCTGAAAATCTCTTCAGACAGTTTTTCTTCTTTGCCGTTCTTGCGCGTGCCATACATTTCCATCAGTAAGGTCTTGCCGTCCACGATCCTGGTCACTTGCCGGTATTTCATCGGCCCTTTGAGCGGGTCGTTTGAACTGCTTTTCATCGTGAGTGTGTTACCGTCTTTGCTTGAAGCCCCTTCAAAGAAATAAATGCCGGTGCTCATGGTATCGATCCATGTCGAAACGTACCTTTTGGCGTGGTTGTCGTATCCTATCAAACCGATGCCGGTGAAAGCTTCACCTTCCATCTGGCCGGTATATTTTTGCTGAAGGTATCGTCCGCCGAGGATCATTTCCTGTTCGCAGGAGTTGTTTGCTTCCAGGAGAGGGCTTTGGGGATCCATCCAAAACATGCTTTTAATAGTCCAGCTTCCTGCCATGCGGGCCAATAATCTGTGGGGATCGCCCGGAGTTGCCTGCATTTTGTATGCTGCCATCATAGCCTGTGTGTCCATTTTGTTTTTTCGTTTCTTTTGCTTGGCCATTTCAAACCTCCTTTTTATGGTGCGCATCCAGGACCTTCAGGAATTCGTGCTCCCTGTATCAATTATGAGTACAGCCTTATTTTATGTAAATGGGATTTCTCCGCTTTCTTTTGACTTTTTGCTACCCGTGAAAGGACGGCGGTCCGTAATACTGAGTTTTTTGAAAGCTTGCATTTAAACTCATAAAAGACAATTCCTTATCGCATCCGGCTTTCAATTCCGTTTTTTCGCGGTAAAATAATACTCGTCACTAACGAAGGAGGGGATATGCCGATCGTACAACGATTATTATTGACGGTACCGCAGTTTCTTTTGGCAATTATCATTATCGGCGGCAGTGTCGTATGTTCCGTGGCCGGGTTACTGCTCGTGCGGCGGTTTACTTCGTATAAGACGTTGAAGGAGCACCATGATGTTGCCGATCCGATCCTCGGCGCGCTGGCCGCGATTTACGCGGTATTGATCGCTTTTATCGTAGTCGCGGTTTGGCAGAGTTTTGATAAATCGAACGCGAATGTCCAGGCTGAGGCGAATTACGTGGCGGATCTGTACCAGGATTCCGAGGCGTTGTCTGTGGAATTCAGGCAGTATATCGGCGGGCTTTTGAACGATTACTGCCAGCTTGTCATCGACCGGGAATGGAAAGAAATGTCGTACGGCCGTATGAGCCCTGAAGTAGATACGGTGATAAGAAAGATGTGGAGCGCGTACGCGGCTTACCGGCCGCAAAATACTTCTGAACAGTCGTTTTTCGACGAATCGGTCAGGAAGCTGAATTCTTTACGGGAGATGCGCATGCAGCGGCTGATGGATTCGAGGACCGGTATAAATCCGTTGTTATGGCTGATCTTGATCCTGGGCGCGTTCGCGGTCATTACGTTCACGTTCTTGTTTGGGACCCAGAATTTCAAGGCCCAGATAATAATGACGGTGCTTTTTTCGGGGACTATCGCGTTGATCCTTTTTACCATCATGGAGCTCGATTTCCCTTTTACCGGAGCTATCTCAATTTCCCCGGAACCCTTTCAGCAGGTGCTGTTGAAACAAATCTAACGAGAGCGTCTGCGCGTGTCGCGTCGCATTTGAAATAGCTCGCGGGCTTACCAGCTTTCTTACGAGTTCTCTTGTCCGCCAACGTACTTGTTCCTCCTATCTCTTTTGGCATACTTATTCGCTTGCCCGCTTTTTTTCCTGGCTTATAATAGCATCGGGTGAAAACGAGGTATTCGAATAGAAATGAACAAAGGAGAGAGTATATGTTCCGAGAAAAGATAAAAGTATTGGATTGCACGATCAGGGACGGCGGGCTTATCAATAACCACGATTTTGATCTGCGGTTCGTCCGCGAGGTCTACAAAGCGCTCTCGTTGGCCGGGGTCGATTATATGGAGATCGGCTACAAGAATTCCAAAAAGCTGTTCTCTACCAAGGAATACGGCAGGTGGAAATTCTGCGATGACAAGGACATCAAAGAGGTCATCGACGGGATCGAGTCGAAGACGAAGATCTCGGTTATGGTCGACGTGGACAGGGTGGATGCCGAAGATATCGTACCCCGCAAAGATAGCCCGGTGGATATGATACGGGTGGCTTCTTACGTGAAGGATATCGATAAGGCGATCCATCTGGTGAACCATTTCGCGGAAAAAGGGTATGAGACCACGGTCAATATTATGGCGATATCGCGGGCTCTGGATAATGAATTGAACGAATGCCTTCACCAGCTGGAGCAGGAGTGTAAGGCGCAAGTCATTTATATCGTCGATAGCTTTGGTGCTTTGTATCAGGAGACAACGGAGTTCCTCATAAAAAAGGCACGGCAGATCCTCAAATCCAAAGAAGTAGGCATGCACGCGCACAATAACCAGCAGCTTGCTTTCAGCAATACGATCGAAGCGATCATCCACGATGCCAATTATGTGGACGCCACGGTGTATGGTTTAGGCCGCGCGGCAGGGAATTGCCCTCTGGAACTCGTCCTGGGTTTTTTAAAGAACCCGAAATTCGACATACGGCCTGTTCTTGACCTGATTTCGAAGGAATTTATCCCGTTACGGGAAAAGATGGAGTGGGGGTATATTATTCCGTATGCGATCTGCGGTATCCTTGATGAACATCCCCGAGCGGCCATCGCGTTGCGCAACAGCAATAAGAAAGAGAATTACCGGGAGTTTTATGACAGTTTAGTCGGAGAGGTGGAGGAATAGGGTGGACGTCGCCGCATTTAAAGAGTTACCGATTTTAGGGATCATGCGCGGCATAGAACCTGACGTGCTGGAACCCCTGATTTCTACTATCGAGTCTTCGGGTTTAAAAACGATAGAGATAACCATGAATACCAAGTCTGCCGCGGAATTGATCCGTAAGGCGGTCGCGCTTTCAAGAAAACGCCTCGTGGTCGGCGCGGGCACGGTATTGGATATGAACAGTTTGAAGTCGGCGCTGGATGCCGGTGCGGCCTTTGTTGTCATGCCGGTGTTTGTCGGGGATGTCATGGAATACTGTGTTAAGAATGCCATACCCGCGTTTCCCGGAGCGCTGACTCCCCAGGAAGTCTGGACTGCCTGGAGCAGCGGCGCTACGATGGTCAAAGTCTTTCCTTCGGGGTTTTTCGGGCCGGAATATTTCAAGGAGCTTAAAGGGCCGTTTAATACTGTCGAGCTTTTGGCCTGCGGCGGGGTGACTTCACAAAACATGAATGCCTATTTCTCGAACGGCGCTTCGGCGGTTAGTTTTGGCGCCAGTGTCTTTAAAAAGGAATGGCTGGCCAAAAAAGATTTTGACGCGATCGGTGAAGCGATAAAAAAGTATATCCGCGAATTTAACCCGCATAGATAGGTTTTTTTTCTGAAATCCGCACCGTTGGTACTGCTCATGCAGATCCTTATTTAAGAAACCGCGCCTTGAGCAAGAAGCCTTTCTGCTTCGATTCCTTTCCGTATGGGTTTAGAATGAATTTTAGGTTAAGTTTTATAGGTGGAAAATGGTCAATAAAAGGGTGAAGAAGCCAATTCCTTAGATTTCTCTTCGGCGTAAAATATATACCGGTAGAAAGGGCGCGATCATTTGAATGTACGAGAAGGCCATTGAAGAAAGGGAGGCGCGCGTATGAAAAGGTTATTGTTCGGGATTACCAGTATGTTTTTCGTGGCGACAATGGCAGGCTGTGTCGAGACCGTCGCGTATCGGGTGCCTATACAGCCCCAGCCGTATGAGGAAGTGGTCACTATTCAGCCATATCCAAGTGCGATATGGATCCCGGGATTCTGGATCTGGGACGGCGGGCATCATCGTTATCATTGGCGGCACGGGTATTGGAGGAGGCATTGATAGCCGGCACATGATGTTTTTTCCGTGCCGGTCGTTATTTCCCTTGCCGGAATACCACGGGTTCTAACCGTAGGGGTTCCGGCGATAATAGTGCGCAGGTTGTCATGAATATCTTTCCCGTAATTTTGGGTTTAGGGTTTCTTGTTGCCGGAAGAAGGGTTTTTTGGCTGTTCGTGGGGATCGTGGGCTTTTTGGCCGGGATGGATTTTGCAGGGCAGATCTTTCCCGCGGAGACCGGAATTACCGGCTTGGTCATTGCGGCGGTCGTGGGGATAGTGGGCGGTATCCTGGCCATGGGGTTTCAATGGGCCGCGATCGTCCTGGTCGGATTTTTAGGCGGAGGATATTTTTTGATGCATATCGGCATCCTTATGTGGAAGACCGTTGAGAGCGCGTGGATTTTTTTTCTGGCCGGGGGTATAGTGGGTACGGTTATTACCATACTCGTTTTCGATTGGGCGCTCGTGATTTTGACTTCGCTGGTAGGCGCATTGCTCGTGGTAAAAAATATGGTTATAATGGAGTCATTACAAGGCGTCGTTTTTGTCTGTTGCGTTCTCGCGGGAGTTATCATACAGTCTTTCTTGACCACCCGTTCTTCTTAGCGCTATTTATGCGCGCAAGAAAGAAGATCCGAAGCGTCGTAGGAGTAGATTCATTGAGTGGGCAGGGTATCATTTAACACAGGAGGAAGAACATGGAAAAAAAGGTTTCGGTCTTTGTCCTTTCGGGTTTGTTGTTAATGCAGATGTGCGGGTGTTTCGCGTTATTGGCAGGCGCGGCCGGCGGCGCAGGGACCGCGGTTTGGCTTTCAGGAAAGATGTCTCAGCAATTCAACGCGCCGTATGACCAGACCATTATCGCGGCGGAGAAGGCTTTAAAGTCGCTTAATCTGGAAGTGGTCAAAAAAGTAAGAGAAGAAAAAGTGGCTCAGTTGCGGACGAAGTACACCGATGGGAAAGAGACCTGGATCGATATCCGTAAGGTTACGCAAAATTCCACAAAAGTCGAGGTCCGTGTCGGCGCGGTCAGCCCGGACAAAGAAGCGTCCGATAAGATCTTGAAAGAAATACAGAAACATTTATAAATCCGGCTTCAAATTGTTTAAAAACCCCTGTCAGTTTCAACTGGCAGGGGTTTTTTATAATGCGACCGGCCGGCAATATGCCGGAAGATATGCCCGGGGAGGTATCTTCGCGGGCCGATAGAAAGGGAATACCGGTAGGATAAAGGCTGTGCTATAATAGGAACGTGTTTATAAACAAGGCGTTTGATCTTGGCGAGCAGCCGATCCTAAAGATCATGGCTGATTTTGGGCTTAAGCCGAATGATCTGGTAAGTATTTCAACCGAACAGATCACGCATAAGATGGTCAGCCGTGCGGTGAAGGGCAGGCGGTTAACGCCACGGGTACGGCAAAAGATCCTGAACGCTTTAAATGCCGCGGCAAAGAAAGAGTACACATTGAAAGACCTGTTTAATTATTAACCGGGGCGTCCCGACCAGATTTCATTCGAGGCAACGGGACAGTTTTTTTCTGCGTCTGGGACTTGATAAAAACTAAGTTTCATTACCCTAAAGGATAATTCGATTACAGTTTTTTTCTGCGCAAAATATGCTTAAAAAAAACTAAATCTCATTACCCTAAAGGATAATTCAACTAAAGTTTTTCTCTGCATCTAGGATTTGATAAAAACTAAGTTTCATTATGGAGCAAGATTTTCGGTATCTGAAAGAAACAGCGGACAAGGGCGTTTTTAAGGCCGGGCAAGAGATAGATGTCGTGATCTATGCTTTTACGAAACTGGGTGCGAAGGTCGCCATCAATGACACCTATAGCGGGCTTGCGTATGGGAATGAGATTTTTGAAAATGTGGAACTTGGGCAGAAGTGCAAAGCCTATATAAAACGCATACGGGATGACGGGAAAATCGATGTGTCGTTACGGCCGGCGGAAGGGAAGCACGTTTTAGGGGTAACCGAGAGCATTTATAAAGCGCTCACTGCCGCGGGCGGGAAATTACCGTTTAACGATAATAGTTCTCCGGAGGATATCAAACAGCGTTTTCAAATAAGCAAGAAAGTTTTTAAGAAGGCGATCGGCGTGCTGTACAAACAGCGCAGAATATTGATCACCGGTGCGGGGATCGAGATCGTTTCGCCTCTTCGCGGGACGCAGGTAAGCACAGAGGGAAAACGGCAGAAGCCTCCCAGCCCGTCTTTCGGGAGCAGGCGGGGATGAGTTCCGATATGCGATTGCGGCATACGTAATAGCAGGAGAGAAATATGGATACGTTAAAGTTTTTGCGCGGTACTCAGGTCATCATTCTCGGCGTGTGTTTTGTTGTTGCCACGATAGTTTCGACGGTGATCTTGTCGAAAGGGCTGTTACAGATCAAGAGATTCTCGAGCGAGTTGGTGACGGTGACCGGTTCCGCTGAAAAGAAAATCGTTTCCGACTATATTGTCTGGACCGCGAAGTTTTCGAGACAGGAACAGGAATTAAAAACAGGATATGCTCAATTGCAAAATGACCTTAAGAAAGTAAAGCTGTATCTTTTGTCCAAAGGGATACGGGAGAACGAACTGATCGTCTCACCGGTGAATACCGAAGTTCTGTATAATAAGAACGAGAAAGGCAGTGATACGAATCAGATCGAGGCGTACCGGTTATCGCAGGAAATCGAAGTTAAGTCTTCCGACGTAAAGAAAATCGAAGGGGTTTCCCGGCAGTCGACCGAATTGATCGAGCAGGATATCCAGCTTATTTCCAACGCACCGGCGTATTTCTATACAAAATTAGCCGAATTAAAGATCGAGATGTTGTCGCAGGCGACTGAAGATGCCAAGAAACGCGCGATAACCATGGCGCAATCGACCGGCAATAAGATCGGCGCTATCCGGTCCGCGAAAATGGGGACATTCCAGATAACGCCGGTTCATTCATACGATGTGTCCTGGTACGGGGAGAACGATACGTCTTCGTATGAGAAGAAAGTCACGGCGGTGGTAACTGCCGGTTTCGCGATCGAATGAGGAGCTTAATAGGTATGACCAAGATACGATCGAAAGATCCGCTTCATGGGGTTACTTTAAAAATGATATTGACTGATCTGGAACAGTGGCTTGGCTGGAAGATCTTGGGAGAAAATATTTCTATTCGCTGTTTTACCAATGATCCCAGTATTAGCTCAAGCCTGAAATTCTTAAGAAAGACTCCCTGGGCCCGTAAAAAAGTCGAGGATCTTTATATAAAAGCTTTGAGATATCGTGCCCGCCGGCAACGTTAGAGAATAGATCCGGAGATGCTATTTCAGATAAAGTGTTTTGTATCTTGGAATCTTTTTAGACTCAATACAGGTCCTTTTCCATTTCTCGCCTGTTTTAAAAATATCCGTATTTGTTAATTCCTCTGTAGCTATTCTTTACTTGTCGCTTGTGACCTGTCCTTCTCCGGGGAGGCTTTGCACTGCCTTGTGACTATTTTATGGCTCTTGACAGGTGAACGTTTGTTCACTATACTGCTAACGTAGCGTATAGCGGTTAGGGGTTAGCGTTTAGCGTTAAACGAGAAACCAGAAGATAGAAAATTTTCTTCGCAGGCCATGAGACTAAAATTATTTTCCGGCTTCTTTTTTTACTAATCGCTATCCGCTAAACGCTATACGCTGTAATTAAAGGAGGAATTCTATGAGCAGAGAATCGTTAAAACAGTACGCAAAACAGGTCAATGACTTTTATCTGAAAGCCAAACGAATGCCGACGTATTCGGAGATGCTGCGTTTATTTGGGGTGCAGTCGAAGAACGCGGTGTTCAAAAGGATCAGCCGGCTCGTGTTGTCCGGGTTTCTGCACAAGGATTCGAAAGGGAGGATCGTACCGGTCAAGGTGCAAAAGCCGGTCTATTTGTTGGGTTTTATTAAGGCCGGGTTTCCCAGTCCGGCTGAAGAAGAGACGCTTGACTTGATGAGCCTGGATGAGTATTTGATCTCGAATCCGCAGTCGACGTTTCTCTTGAAAGTAGACGGGGATTCTATGATCGATGCCGGGATCATGCCCGGAGATCTGGTCTTGATCCAGCGTGACTTGACGCCGAAGTCCGGTGATATTGTCGTCGCTTGCGTGGACGAGGAGTGGACGTTGAAATATCTGGAGAAACAAAAAGGAAAAGCGGTCCTGATCGCGGCGAATAAAAAGTATCCGCCGATCGAGCCGAAGAGAGAACTGACCATCGCCGGGGTCGTTATCGCGAATGTGAGGAAATATAAATAACCGACTATCTCTTAGCTCGTAGTACTTAGTTTTTGAATTATAGACTACGTACTAAGGACTAATGACTCAGAGCCGATTAAGTATGACTACTCCTGACTGTATAACGTTATCCTCCTATCCTAAAGCGATCATGCATGTCGATTGCGATGCTTTTTTTACGTCGTGCGAACAGGCGCGAGATCCGAAGCTGAAAGGCCGGCCGGTCGCGACCGGACAGGAGCGGGGGATCGTCTCTTGCGCCAGTTATGAAGCCAAACGCAGGGGAGTCGCCCGGCCGATGCGTATGTTCGAAGCGAAAAAGATCTGCCCTGAATTGGTCGTGCTTCCCAGTGATTATGAATTGTATAGTATTTATTCGGAACGGATGTTTGCTCTTTTGCGGCAGGTCACGCCGGACGTGGAAGAGTATTCTATCGACGAAGCGTTCTGTGATATAACCGGCCTGCGGCGGATGTACCGGACATCCTATGAGACGATTGCCCGGAGCACAAAAGAGTCGATACAGAAAGATCTGGGGATCACGGTATCGATCGGATTAAGTTTATCGAAGACCTTGGCAAAGATCTGTTCCAAACAGAACAAACCGGACGGCTTTTTAGCAGTGCCCGGCAATAGGCTTCACGAATTTCTTGGCGGCATTCCGCTTGAGCGGGTCTGCGGATTCGGTCCGAATACCGTGGCGTTGTTGCAGAAGTACGGAGTGCGTAACGTTTTTGATTATGTAAAGCGGCCGCAATCGTTCGCGGACAAACTGTTGGGAAAGACCGGCCGCGAATTGTGGCAGGAATTGCGGGGAGTGTCCGTCTATACAGTGTCGAACCAGCCGAAGGAAAAGTATCTGTCTATCAGCAAGACGAAGACGTTTATGCCGGCGTCATCGGATAAAGATTTTGTTAAAGGGCAGTTGATGCGTAATCTGGAGTCGGCGTTTATTAAGCTGCGCCGGCATCATTTGAGCGCGCGGACGATCGTCGTGTATTTGCGTAAAAGTGATTTTCGGGAGAAGGGTGTCGAAGCTCGGATCAACCGGCAGTCATCATCGACGTTGGATTTTACCGCGGTCTGCTCACAGTTGTTTGAATCGGTGTTTGAGCCGCAGGCAGTATATCGTTCGACCGGAGTTATTATATCTGATATCAGGGTTGAACAAGAGGCTATGCAGCTGACTTTATTTGAGAGCCCATTGAAGATCGAGGAAATCCGTCAGATCAGTAAAGCGGTCGATTCTATTAATGAGAGGTACGGGAAACACACAGTGCATCTGGGTTCTTCGCATATTGTTTCTCAAAAAGGAAATCATCCCCGGAACATGGCGGCATGGCGAAAGCAGGAGTTGTTGAAGGGGGAGACGTTCCGTCAGCGGCTGAACATGCCGTTGTTGAATATCTCTGTGGCGGAGAAATAACAGCCTTTTGATTGTGAAGACCCCCTTGTCTTATCGGCCTGCCATCCTGAGCTTATCGGAGGACAGCGGTGGTTTCCTGCCGGTAGGCAGGTGCATGCGGGTATCTGTTTTTGCTGTGAAGCGGAGCGCGTCTGTGATAAAATCAACCCAAACACTGCCTGCAAAAGGCATCGTTTGGGTTAACACCATCAGGGTGGTTGTGTAAAGATGAGGAGTGATGAGAAACAATGAAGAAAGTCGTATATAGCACGGTTGCGGGTTTATTAGGTTTTATTTTTTCCACTACACTATGGGCAGACGGGAAGTGGGAAAAGAAGGGGGATTCTTATTATCTGACCAAGAAGACGCGGGAGTTTTTCAGCGTGACCGCGGCCGGAGCGAATAAGTTTGCCAATAAGTATGCGACGTACAACAAAGTTGACTTTTTAGTGAGGGGAGAGAATGATTGGCGAGATTACGGCAGGATCAATCTTGAAGGCAATACGATGTTTGCCGTGCCGATACGCTCAGGGATGCAGGTCGATGCAGTACATCTGTTGGTCGGCGGCAATGTCGGCAATCGGTATGAGCATGATTCTTTGCTTAAGTTATACGGCGATAATTATTACTATTCTGTTTTGACGATGCTGTTCGCGTATCAGGATGGTACGTATAAGGTGTTGTCCGTGCCGGTTTTTTGGGATTGGTTTCATCTAGGATCCGGCGAGTGGTCCAAAGACGGAGCGAAGATGATCTCGCTGGGGAATAATCCGGTGCGCAAAGATTGCAGCTTGTATCATGTCGTTTTTACCAACCCCCGTCCGGCTGAGCCGCTTAAGGATTTGTTGCTTTCGGATAGTTGGTTGAGTGATCGGCCTTCTTCGGAAGTCTTCGCGGTTACTTTGCTATCTAAAGATACCCTTGACGCGATACCCCGCCAGGACCGTAAGTTCAGCAGTCCGGTTACGACTGCGGATAAAGAACCTGCGGACAAGCGGACTGAATGGATGTTTAACACTGATCTTGAGGGATGGGTCGCCGGCTGTTCAGAGACGTGGGATATTGACGCGGTCTGGAAAGCCGAAGGTTTCGGCCGCAAGGGCGTCGTGTATATTCCGGCGTGCAATTGGGGCGGGGATAAGATCAGCTGGATCGAGAAAAAAGTAGTTTTGCCGGACTGGGATACACTACAAATGCAATTTGCGCGTCACAGCGCCGCCTATAGTGAACAGGATAAGCAATGGACGGATGGTTTGTTGAAAATCATCGTTAAAGGGCCGTCGGGTGAAGATACGGTGTATGAAAAAGTCTATAGCGGGGAGTGGAATACGGAAACCGTCGATCTGTCACGCTATAAAGCTCAGACGGTGATCATCCGGTTTGAGAATCACGGCGCGGGGACGGTCCGTTTGAGCCAGACAACATCCGCGGCGTGCGATCAGGAAGACGCAGTCATCGATGATATCCGGATTGTACGGGGAAGGTGATCGTTATGGTAATGTTGTATAAAATAATGGTTTATTGCGGGATGATCGCGTTCGTCTTTTTGATCTTGGCATTCTTATACGGGATATTCGGATGGAATTTTCATGTGCATAAGATCTTAGGGATAACCGCGGTTGTTTTCGCCGTAGCTCACTTCGGTTTGTTTTTGTATAAATCATTTAAAATAAAAGCGTCGCGTAAGAGTCGCGGCGCACAGTAATTATCGCTACCGCGTATCGGCCTATTCTAAAATTAAGATCGCGTAAAAATGGATGTATACTGAAAAGAAGGAGTAGTCATGAAAGGTTTCTGTTTTTTTGTGTTGTTGGCGTCGGCGGTTTGCAGTCCCGGCAGCGGTTATTCTCAGGAAACGCCGGATTTCCTCGAGCAAGGTAAAACCTATTTGTCGCAGAGTAAGTACGACGATGCGATTGAAGCGTTTAACAAGGCGATAGCGAGCAAACCGGAAGACGCTTATGCGTATGCCGGACGGTGCACGGCGAACATGTATAAGTCGGCATTCGATAAAGCATTCGCGGATTGCGATAAGTCGATCGCGTTGGACCCGCAATTTGCCGACGCGTATGCCAATCGCGGGTATTTGTATCTTGAAAAGAAGATGTACGATAAGGCGATAGCCGATTTTACCAAGGCAATCGAGTCCCTGCCTGATTTTAAAGACCTGTATTTGTCCCGGGGGAATGCGTATTTTGGGGCCGGCGACCTTGAAAAAGCGATTACTGACCTGACGAAGGTCATAGAACTCGATCCGGCGAGCGTTGAAGCGTATGCTTTTCGCTGTAACGCGTACTTCGCGCAGAAAGATTTTGAGAAAGCGATCGTCGATTGCAGCAAAACGATAGCGGTCGATCCGCAGTTCGCGGCCGCGTACACTTACCGCGGTGCGGCAAATTTAATGCTGAAGGAATATGACAGAGCAAAGGACGACTTGATGAAAGCGGTTGACTTGGATCCGGAATCGCCGGATGCCCGCGCGTACCGGGGGATCATCTATGTGAAAGAAAAAGAGTATGATCTGGCGATAGCCGATTTTACCAAGGCCTTGGAATTTAATCCTGCTTTTGCCGATTCTTACGCTAACCGGGGATTCGCGTATGCCAAAAAGGGGGACTTTGAGCAGGCACTCGCGGATTATACGAAGGCCATCGAGCTTAATCCGAAGGTCGCTCATATCTATTTTTTACGGGCCCAGCTCTTTCTTTCTCAACAGGATTATGAGAAGGCATGGCAGGACGTGCGTGCGGCACAGGACCTTGGCTATGAGGTCGATCCTGAATTCCTCGGCCAGTTGAAGAAAGTATCGGGAAAGATATAAGATGTCCCCTATCGGGGACCCCTAGAAATTGCAAGGCAATTTCAGGGACTTAGTCTCCCCAGAAATTGCCAACCCGCAGGGAGCAATTTCGGGGACTAAATCCCGGAGATTCTTCGAATCTCTCGGGGCCGGGAATTTTTCCCTGTGGAATTCTCTGAATTCCCAGGACTTTGTACCGGGAATTTCTTCGAAATTCCTCGGTGCGAATTCCTCGGGGGTAATTCGACTAGATACTTTTTCTTCACGAGTACATTTGAAAAAGTCTAAGTCTCATTAGAAAACAAGTTCGTAAGCTGGTAGGCTCGATAGCCCGCAATAAGAAACTCACATGACGAAACAAGAAGTGCAACAGATCATTCATAAGCAACAGGATTTTTTCCGGAGTGGAAAGACGTTATCGGCCGGTTTGCGTATCGAATATTTACGAAGATTGAAAGAAACCGTGGTCGCGTATGAAGACGCGATCATCGAAGCGTCCCGCAAAGACAGCGGCCGGGCGGACGTCGAGACCTTTTTTGTCGAGATCAATGCTACGCTGGATGAACTTGCCTATGCGTTGCGGAATATCCGGTCGTGGACAAAGCCGCAGAGTGTGAAAACTCCGTTATGGTTGTTTCGCTCGCGTAGCGCAGCATATCCGCAGCCGTATGGAAACGTTTTGATCTTTTCAGCGTGGAATTTTCCGTTGTCGCAGCTTATTATTCCGTTAGCCGGAGCGATTGCCGCGGGTAATACGGCCGTTCTTAAGCCGTCACCGGAGAGCCCGGCCTCGGCAGGAGTCGTCGCGATGGTCATCAAAGAAGTCTTTCCGCCGGAATATGCCGCGGTTTGTATGGGAGGAAATGATGTCTCTACGTTGTTATTGGAAGAACGGTTCGATTATGTTTTTTTTACCGGAAGCCCGCGGGTAGGAAGAATAGTCATGGAGGCAGCGGCAAAACATCTAACGCCGGTCACGTTGGAATTGGGCGGTAAGAGCCCGGCGATCATTGATGAAGACGCGGATATCGATAAAGCAGCCAAGGGTATTGTTTGGGCAAAATGTTATAACGCCGGACAGGTTTGTGTCGCTGTGGATCATGTGTATGTCCATTCCCGGCTTCGGCAGCAGTTTCTTGACGCGGGGATACGGTATTGCAAAGAGTTTTATGGTGATGATCCGTTGAGGAGCCCGGACTTTAGTTGGATCATCAATGAGAATAATTTTAATCGAGCCGTTGCCTATTTAAAAGAAGGTACGGTCGTTTACGGCGGGCAGGTCGACATCCGGAAACGCCTGATCGCTCCGACGATCCTGACCAATATTCCTGAGAACGCGAAAGTGCTGCAGGAAGAGGTCTTTGCGCCGATCTTGCCGGTGCTCGAGTTTTCCGATATCAGTACGGTTATCGCCGGTTTAAAGACAAAACCGAAACCCTTGGCTCTCTATTATTTTTCAAAAGACCCGGGAAAACAGCAGAAGATCATTCGGGAAACGTTTTCCGGCGGGGTCACGGTCAATGATGTCATGGCCCACGGAAGTTCTGTCTATCTGGGCTTTGGCGGGGTCGGCAATAGCGGAATTGGTTCGTATCACGGGAAGAAGTCGTTTGATACGTTTACGCATTATAAGTCGGTACTGTTCAACCAGGTTGTGTATGATCCGCCGTTGAAATATCCGCCGTATCATGGCAAATTAAGTAAGATCAGGAATTTTTTTAAGTTTATTCGTTTCGCGGAAAAGCGTGGATGAGTGCGCGAAACGCATACCCCGAGAGATTCGAAGAATCTCCGGGACTGAGTCCTGGGAATTCTTATAGAATTCCACAGGGTCCCGATGAACGTATACAATGTTTCCTATATCGAATTTATGAGTATTGCACAAGTGCATGTAACATCAAGGTTCAATGTAACATTGCACTAGTCAAAATTGTCGCACTCTTTGTAATTTTTAAAGAATTACAAAGACAGAGAATTTTGATATAATAGGTTCATCGGGACATTCAATAAATTCCCATACATAAGCATGCTTTAAGAAGGAGAACACAATGAATATTTTTGTGGGAAATCTGCCGTTTAAGGCAACCGATTTGGACGTGCGGGGTATTTTTGAAGCGCATGGAAATGTTGATTCGGTCGTTATCGTGACCGAGAAAAATACGGCTAAATCGAGGGGGTTTGGTTTTGTCGAGATGCCGAATGAGCAGCAGGCCCAGACCGCGATCGCCGCGCTTAACGGGACAGAACTTATGGGCCGGCCGTTGAATGTCAGTCCGGCCCGGTCTAAACCATCTCAGCCGCGCCAGAAAAAGGAGCAGCGTGAGTTTTTTCCGAAGATAGAAACGGAAGATCAGCCGGTCTTGCCGGCTGTGGAGCCGAAAGGCGATGTTCTTTGGGATAAGCCGGCCGTCAAAAGGACCGGAGGATATAAAGCAGGTAGACGGTCCCGTAGTTTTATGGCGCGGCAAGGCCGAATAAACAGTAACGCGCCGGTTGAGTCCGGGAAAAAGAGCTACGGTAGCTTAAGACCTTGGGCAAAGAAAGAGGCGGAGCTTAAACCCCGGCAGAAACGGGAAAGCGGATCAAAAACCTGGCAGAGAAATGAGGGGTCGTCGAAGCCATGGCAAAAAAAAGAGGATGGTTCTAAGCCGTGGCAAAAACGAGAGGATGGGGCAAAGCCCTGGCTGCGGAGTGAAGGCCAATCGAAACCTTGGCAAAGAAGTGAATCTGGAAGTAAACCCTGGCAGAAGCGGGAAGGCGGTGCTAAACCATGGCAACGCAGCGAAGGGAACGCGAAACCGTGGCAGAAAAAAGAAAGTGGTCCTCAATCGTGGCCGCGGAGTGAAGGACCCTCAAAGCCGTGGCAGAAAAGAGAAGGCGGCGCAAAGCCGTGGCAGAAGAAAGATGCCAAATCTGTTCCCTGGTACGAGAAAGCGAAAGAATCGAAGTTTAAAAAGAGATCCCCGCGTGGCGGCAAGCCGTGGCAGAAGAGTGCTGCAGGAAAGCCGCAATCTCGCTTTAGAAAAAAGGATAAGTGATAATAGTAATTAGTGAATAAGTAACAAGTAAACAAGTGAGTAAGTAAAAATTAAGGAAATAATTCATTGACTAGAAAGCGCATTAATTCTTCCGAGATACAAAACGTTAAGTGCTAAAATTCTTTTTTTTTTGAGCTTGTTCGCTTGTTAACTTGTTCTCTAACGTACTTGTCGATAGATCACTAATCACTCTATAAAGGTAAGGGATAATGGCTTTAATCAGTTTACAGGAAATATCTTTGGCATTCGGCGGGCCGCTTGTTTTTGACCAGTTGACCCTTAATGTCGAACCGGGCGAACGTATCGCTCTGCTTGGCCGCAATGGTACCGGAAAAACAACGTTGATGAAAGTCATGGTCGGACAGGCCGAGGTCGATGAAGGGACTGTTTTTATCCAAAAGGGGATCCATGTCGCGCACTTACCGCAGGAAGTGCCGTCGAATATAACCGGAACGGTTTTTGATATTGTTCTTTCCGGCCTCGGAAAACGCGCGAAGCTGCTTAGTGACTACCATCATTTGACCCATCGGTTACAGACGGAACATACTCCGGAATTGTTGCGGCAATTAGATACTCTTCAGTCAGAGTTAGACCATACCGGTAGTTGGGATACTAATAATCAGGTCGAGTATATTATCAGCCGGATGAAGCTTGATCCGGAAGGTGATTTTGAGAAACTGTCCGGCGGGCAAAAACGCAGAGTATTGCTTGCGCGGGCGTTGGTTTTGAAGCCGGAAGTACTTTTGCTGGATGAGCCGACGAATCATCTGGACATAGAATCGATCGAATGGTTGGAAGAGTTCATTAAAACGTATCCGGGCACGGTTTTTTTCGTCACGCACGACCGGATGTTCATGTCGCATTTGGCAACGCGGATCATTGAATTGGACCGGGGGAGGATCTATAGCTGGCAATGCGACTATAAGACGTTCTTGGAACGCAAACAGGCGGTGTTGGACAATGAGGCGGTCCAGCAGGAGAATTTTGATAAGAAGTTGGCGCAGGAAGAAGTCTGGATACGGCAGGGGGTCAAGGCTCGCCGGTGCAGAAATGAAGGACGGGTCACGGCTTTAAAGCGGTTACGCGAGGAAAAGAAGGCCGAACGGAAACAGATCGGGCAGGTGCGTATCACTACGCAGAAATCTATCCTTTCCGGGCATCTGGTGTTGAAAGTGTCGCACTTAGGATACAGTTACGGAGATACCTGTCTGATCCGTGATTTTTCTACGCAGATCATGCGCGGGGACAAGATCGGCGTTATCGGCCCGAACGGCTGCGGCAAGACAACGCTTTTGCGGCTTCTTTTGGGAAAACTTGCTCCGCAGAAAGGAAAGGCGCGGCTGGGGACGAATCTGGAGATCGCTTATTATGATCAGCTTCGCGAACAGTTGGATGATGAAAAGACCGTCGCGCAGAATATATGCGGGAATGACGATTACGTTACGATCAACGGTAAACAGAAACATATCATCGGTTATCTGCAGGATTTTCTCTTTCCGCCGACCAGGGTCAGGACACCGGTGGGCGTTCTTTCCGGCGGAGAACGGAACCGGCTTCTTTTGGCGCGGCTTTTTACCAAGCCGTCGAATTTGCTGGTAATGGATGAGCCGACGAATGACCTCGATATTGAAACGCTGGAACTTTTAGAGGAGCTCCTTCTGGAATATCCCGGCACCTTGCTTTTAGTCAGCCATGACCGGGCATTTTTGAATAACGTGGTAACGTCTACGTTCGTGATGGAAGGCGAGGGAATGATCAATGAGTATCCCGGCGGGTACGACGATTGGCTCAATCAGGCTAAAATAAACAAACCGCCGCAGGTAACAGCGGTAAAACCTAAGACGGTAAAACAAACTCGTGCGCAGGAAAAAGATCTGACTCCGCGGAAGCTCAGTTTTAAAGAGCAGCGGGAGCTGGATGTTATTCCGCTAAAGATAGAAAAGCTGGAAACTGAAGAGAAAGAACTGTACGCGCTTTTTACCGACCTTAATTTCTACCAAAAAGATCCCAAGGATGTTGCCCGGACCAAAGCTCGCTTAGAAGCTATCGGAGAAGAACTCCGCCAGGCGTATGAACGCTGGGAATATTTGGAAACCGTCGGCAACAACGAGGGATAGAGTCCGCTGAAGGGGATGATCGTCCATCGGGATTTAATCGTTGAGATAGTGGCGATCCAGCTACTCTAAATATAATCCTTCCTTAATATCATCGAGAGTGGTATAGTTTTATCAATACATTCTACAGGAGGTGATCTTTACCTGTTTCGCAGGTCAAAGGTCTAGACAGCATATGGCCAATGTCCGTAAATCCCTCGTTTTAGTCTTTCTATTCGCGTGTATCTTCATAGCAAAATCTAATGCCGCGATTTTTGATCTTTCCTATATTTTGACTGAAGGCGGGTATCGTCTTGAGTTAAGCCCGGAACGTACTACCCGTGGCGTGCAATTACGCGTTGAATCCGATACCGGCATTCGGTATGAAGTAATCCAAAGAGTGATTACCCCCTTAGAGAACCGGGAATCTCCCGGTGTTTTCCTGGGAGACCATTTCGTGGTAAGGGCCGTATCCGGCAGCAACCGGTTCGGGAGTACGCGTCTGGCTTCAACAGATTCTCCGGTACGGTCGGAAGACGTGGTCTATGTGTCCAATCCGGCAGGTACTGCCGATATCTGCAGCCTTATTTATAGCGTTGTTTCGTCCGATGATATCGTTCCCGGTGTTTACGCGGGAAGGATCAGTTTTACTGTATACCCGATCGGTGCATCGCAGGCGGCGGTAACAAGAGTCCTGGAAGTACAAATCAGCGTCAGCCGTTCCGCATCGGGCAGCTCAGCGGTGGGGTTCGTCACGCCTTCCGGAGGGAAGACTATTACGCTGAAGCCTTCTGATCCATCAATGCGCGGTGCCGATGTTATGGTTTCAATGCCGGGGTCTTCGGCAAAACCATTTATGTTAAAACAGGTTTTGCGGGAGCCCTTAGTCTCTTCGGAGGGAGAACCGATGGATAAAGCGACCATTACGGTCAGTATCAGTCCATTGCAGAAAGGCACGGCGGGGGTGAATAATACCGTACTGTCGATGACGCCGCAGACAGTATATACCTCAAGCCTGACCGGTGAATCGGACCGGTCGTGCATTTTGACCTACCGCGCGCAGGCCCAAGAGGACCTTACCGCCGGCACATACCGTTCGCGCATTCAATATTTTCTTGAAGAACAGGGAGTCCAGCGTTTGCTGGATACTTTTGATGTTGTTTTGGAGAACGAACGGGTATTTAATCTTATTGTCAGGCCGCAGAATCAGAAGTATACTATTGAATTCCGCGACCTTACGCCGCAACAGCCGGTGAAACGCAGTGAAGTGGTGCTGGAAGTGAAGAGTAATATCGCGCGCCGGTATCAGGTCGTGCAGGAGATCCAATCAGACTTGGTCAATGCCGAAGGCAAACAGATTCCCGATAGGTTTTTTACTTTTTATACGGAAGGGGCCGCCAGCAAGGGCACGGTACGCGACGCGCGGCCGGCTGAAGTAAAGAAAGGCTCGACGGTGCTTTTTATATCCGACGCGCGCGGTTCATCGGATACGTTTAAGATCATCTATGAATTGAAGTTTCCTGAAGGTGTTTCGGCAGGTGATTATGGTTCGACCGTGACGTATTCCCTGGCGGAATTGTGATATGTTAGACCAAAAAGAGTGAAACCTTTTTCTGTAACAGGCATCAAATAGTTAAGAGAATTAAAAATAACGAAGAAAGGAGGTAGACGATCATGAGAAAGACGATTATGACGAGTATTTTGTTTTTGACTTTGGTAGCTGTCGCATCGCTGGGTATGGCTGCGACGAATGTGCGTATTGCCGCGACTATCGGAGACGTGCACCAGATGGATGTGATATTAAGTAAGGTCATCGGGACGGTGTTTAACAGTGTAACGGACCTTACCGGTATCGGCATGGACTTTGGGACGTTGACAAAAGACCCGACGTTTAACATCCTGCGTTCGACCGCATTCTTTGCGCTTGATGCGTTTGTGACTTCGAACAAGACAGGATGGACCGTTACCCATACGCGTACCGATTTCGTCAGAGGCGGAGGCACGGAGACGCTGAATGGCAATGTCAATGTCACGTTTGTAAAGGTGGATAATACGACGTCAACTGAGACGCAATTAAGCAGCGGGTATGTGAGCTATCAGAACAGCAATAACAAAGTCATTAACCAGGCGGATCTAACGAACGCGCACTTAAGGATTTATTATGGTCTGGCGAATGGAAGCGGAGATGCAGCGGGAGTTTCGGTGATCACTCCGTCACAAGCATCGGGCTTGTACACGGGCACCGTTACGTTGACGCTATCACCGTGAGTAAATCAAAATATAGAGAAGAGGGCAGGGGAATACGTGATGAACGGATTCCTCTGCTTATTCTAAAAAGGAAAGCGAGTGTGTTGAAAACGTGAATCTGATATTGTCGAGGATCGTACGGGCGGGAGTGATCGGTTGTTTTTTTTATTCGATATGTTCATCTGCTTTCGGCATACAGTTGCCGTCGATCAATAAATCGAAGATCCGGATATCGTTACTCCCTGCAAAATCGCAGTTCGGCGAGATCATCGTCGAGAATACTTCGTCCGAGAGCCGGCAGATGAAAGTATACTTAAACGACTGGAGTTATTTACCGGCGGCGGACGGATCGAAAGAATTTGTCCCGGCCAACACTACCGTGTTATCGTGCGCCTCATGGATCAAGTTCTCTCCCGCGGAATTCACTCTCGCGCCGTTCGGAAGGCAGAAGATAAACTATGAAGTCGCGGTTCCCGCCGGCGCATCGGGCGGACACTACGCGGCGCTCTTTTTTGAGAGTATTTTCGGAAAGACGCAGGCGCAACAGGAAGAATTGCGCGCCGCGGTCAATCTTGCCATCCGGATCGCGGTCTTATTCTTTGTTGAGCCGGAAGGGACTGTGCAGAGGAGTGGAACGATACGTGATTTTTCTATTACTCCGGAAGCGGATAAAACAAATGCCTTTTCGTTTGAATTTAAGAATACCGGTAATTCTGATTGTACCGCCGGCAGTACCTATCATATCATGGATAAGAAAGGCCTGGTAAAAAGCCGCGGGCAGTTCAATGATCTGTATACTTTTGCCGGGGGAATTGCTCAGGCTAAAGCGGGCCAGACAGTGGTGTTGTCGCCGGGCACCTATACCTTAGTGCTGACCGTTGATATGGGGAAAGCATTGCAGGAAGCGAATATGGGGCGCGGGCCGGTGGTCGTTAAAGAAGCCGAGGTCGTCGTCGATGGCCGCGGCAGGATGTCTCTTGTAGGGGAATTACACTGAGGATTCACTATATAATGGATACATTGGTCAAGAGGATTTTGGAGCGAGACAATGAGGGAGGACACCGGCGTAGTCGCAGTACTACGCCAAGGACGAGCGAAGCAGTCGCAGCCCAAAAGCGGCTGACCCCTTCGGGGAAGCCCGAATTATGGCCGTCTGCAGCGTTGCTTCTCCTCGGCGTACCACAGTGGGTACGCCTTCGTCGTCGCGTCTTGCACCCAGCCACAATTGTGGCTTCCAATGTACCTTTATATAATGAATACTCAGTGAGAAGAAACGAGGTGCGGTAAAGACCCTGCGTGTATAGAGTTCGTATTGTTTTTTGTTTTTTTATCCTTTTCGGCTTTTTTTCTCCTCAAGCCCGGGCGCAATCGCAGATGATCGAGTTTATCTGCGAGATCGGCCGGGAATTTTACCAGCAAGGCAGGTATGATGACGCGTATCTCGAATTTCAAAAGGCCGTATTGATCGACCCTTCCTACGCGCCTGCTCAAGCATATATTCAGAAAATCGAACGGAAGTTAGGACAAGAAGGCGAGGTCTCTGAAGCCGGCCGGGAGCAATTAAGCGTACCGGCTATTTCAGTATCCGCGTCTGACCGGCAACGCGCACAGATGCGGCGCGTGTTGGACCAGTTTGAGCCGAAATCGGCCGTTCCGGCGGTTTCTACCGCGGCACCGTCCGGACAGCGTTATTCTCAGAAACAACCATCCGCTGAAAAAAAATTGTATACGTTGCCGGTCATCCGGCTGGATAGCGCGCTCAGCAACGCGGCCGGTCCTGTTGTTATCGAGCAGGACAGGGAGGGTATCGTACAGGGCAGCAGTATCGACCGGTTTCTTATAACAGAACCCGGTATTATCAGCATCGAAAAGAGAGATCCGAATACGTTGTTGGTCCGCGGCGTATCTTTAGGTACCACTTTTGTGCACGTCTGGGACGCCCGCGGCCGCTGGACTTTTGAATGCACGGTGATCCCTGCGCAGCCGGTGGGCGATTCTTTAGAGGCGACGCAGCGCCGGGCGGAAGAGCATGCCGAGAATTTTAAACTTTTTTATACGGTGGATTGGTCGACATTGCGTTTAGGCCGCGGGCTCGAAACATTAGAACGTTCCACGTATTCCTATGAACATAGTTTCGGATTATTGGGGCCGACGCCGTATGGACAGCTTGATGCCGCCAGTGCCATCGTTCGTTTTCCCGGAAAGACCGAGATGCAGAGTTTGAGCGTCGGGTTGACCGACGGTCGTTTCGGGCCTTTCGAAGGATTTACCCTGCGGGGTTTTGACATTTTTCAGTTTCCTCCGAGATTCAGTAATGCGATGTTTCCCGGGAACGCGTTGCGCGGGGGAATGGTCAGTTCTCCGGCGTTTCACAATAGGATTACCTATACCCTCTTTTATGGCCGGGAAGAACCGGTAGGAAGAGGGTTCTTTTCTCCAACCTTGTCGGGAAAACGTAAAGAGTATCTCGAAGGCGCGAATGTGGAAATAGCGCTTCCAAAACAGCAAAAGACATCTCTGACTTTCGTCCATGGTTTCGGAAAAGAGCGAAGCGACGACCTCAACGCGAACGGGTATGACATCATTCATCAGTGGCGGACCGGCCCGATGCGTTGGTCGTATGAAGTAGCGTATGATTCGGATACGACCGCGAACCTGTTGAAGACGGAATATCTGCAAAAAACGTTCAGTCTCAGTTCGGAGTGGAGAGATATCAACAAGAAATTCGTCAATATGACCGGCAACGGTTGGCGGCAGGGAGAGCGCGGCATGACCATGAGCGCCTATTATTTACCGTGGGATGCGTTAGACCTTCGTGCAAATATCGACGCGTACCAGGACCGGCTGTTTCCGGCATCCGACAACGATAACCGTTGGAACCAGGATTTTAACGGAGAGGTCGGCTACCGTATTGATCCTTTGACCGTGGCGCGGCTCGGTTATACGCTGCAAAACGATTTGGGAAGATTGTCGCAAAGCCGCTACCAAATGCCTTCGTTGGCGATCTATCGAACGGTGAAGTGGTTCAAAGATGTTTTGTTCTCGCTGAACCTGGCGCATCAGCGGAACCAGAATTTCAGTGCTCCGTCATTGGATTATCGTAATGAACGGGCGATCGCCGGTATGCGCGTGAATGTCCTGGGAGACCTGTATTGGTTCGTGAACAGAGAATATAATTGGCTGACCGAAGTATCGACCGGCGCTTTTAGCCAGCCGAACGCCGTGGAAACCGGCCTGGACCTCAGCAGCCGTATCGGCAATTCCCCCTGGTATCGGACTCTGCGGTGTACGTACCGTAACGAGGAAGATACCGTGTCCACGTTGAGTTTCCTTTCAGGTGAGGATTACGTAGAGGGCTTCTCCGAACTTTCATACCGGCCCGATAATGACCTGACGATCTATTTGAACTGCCGTGTGCGGAATGTCTGGGCGGAAAACCCGCAGGTGTCTAAACGCGTGGAAGCCAGCGTCAACGCCGGGCTGCGCTATTTCTGGAATACCGGGGTCCGCTGGGAAGCGTCCGGGACTATCGAGGGACATGTTTTTAAGGATGAGAATAATGATGGTATCCGGCAAGAGCACGAATCCGGCTCCGAGAACGTGAAAATATGGATAGGAAAATCAAGGCAGCAAATGACTGACGCGCAGGGGCATTATATTTTCAGGAATGTTACCGGTAAAAAAGCTTTTGTTACTCTTGATAGCGCGACACTGCCTTCGGGATATATTTTGACCGTTCCGATAACGCAGGAGGTCGAGATCGTCCCGCAAAGACGGATCCGCGCTGATTTTGGGATCACGGTGCGTTCTGAAATAACCGGGCTGGTTTTTATCGATGAGGATCATAACGGCGTCTATGATCAGGGCGATACGCCGGTGCGCAAAGCAGTACTTTTTTTAGAAGATTCCACGAAAAGCAATACTGATTGGACCGGCCGCTATTCTTTTCCGAAGATCTCTGCGGGTGAACATACCGTGACTCTTGACATAAACAGCTTGCCTTTGGATTACTTACCGGCCGTACCTTTGACCAAGACCATCCAGCTTCAGGAAGGAAGCACGTTTTATTACAACATTCCCGTGAAAAGATCCCGGCCTTAGAGGATTGATTAAGTTCGTAGGACGACCATTCGCTCGCTTCGCTTCGCCCGCGAAGCGGGCCACGCTCACTAGGATGTCCGCTCGTGAAACGCACTCGGAAGTGCGCCCTACGGGGATAGGACGAACTTAAGAGGAATATGACAATAGAAGATGTTTTTAAGACTATTTTCCATCTTCTATCGTCTATTATCTATTTTTGGTAGATGGTTTGTACTGTGGCCATTTGAGTCTTTCCGTTAATAATCCGTACTTCCGCCGTATCTTTTTGGATCATCAACGGTTGTATCGATGCGGCTATTGTTTGGTTGGGTTGGGTTTGTCGCGCCGATGAAGCTCTTTCCGGTACCAGCGGGACATTGACTCCGGGTATTTCCGGAATAACGCAGGCGACTCTGATGGACGCGGTATTTTGTTCGGCGTATATATAGGAGAAACCGGTACAGGTCAGAAGCAGGGTCATCAGTAAACTATAGAGGATCATTCGTTGCCGGTTACGCATACAAGCTCCTTGTCTCGAATCCAGATTTTCGACAGGTTTGCTGCGTTACCGGCTTGTAGGATTTAAGCGTTGATAAAACCCCTCATGTTAAGGTGAGCTGTTTTATCTGCTGCTCCTGCTGGCAACGCAGCCATCCCGAATTTTCGGGACCTGTCATTTTGCGTCCTCCGGTCACCCGGAGTTTGCCTTTTTTCAGTAGGAAGTGCCTGCATTTCAAATAACTATGAACAGTTAATGTCTACCATATTACCGGGGATATTTCAAATAGAAGTAAACGGATAAACAAGACGTAACTATATGATAGTGAATAAGTTGCTGTGGTCGACCGTTATTTGTGATTAAAAGACTTGCAAAAATAAATTTTCATAGTAACATAACTTCTCAAGTATTGCTTCGTTGAAAAATGTCCCCTGGACGATGTCCGCGGAGTGGAAGAGGACGGAGCAGTACGCATCTCTATTAAAGAGATAGATATAGGGTTTTTTAATGCAACAAAACAGTATACTTCTTTTAACCGTTTTAGTCCCGATAACCGGGTCTTTATTCCTGCCGTTGATCGGTAAGGTTTCCCAACGGTTACGCAATCTGTTGTCCTTACTTCTCGTCGTCAGTTCCCTGGTGGGAGCTATCAAGTTGTTGCCCACGGTATTGGCAGGGAACACGGTCCTGCTGGGCACTCATTTTCCCGGCGGTATCAATTTTACCCTGATGGCCGACAGTTTAGCGGTCTTTATGGCGATGGTATCCTCGCTGATCAGCGCGATCATCGTGTTTTATTCGTTTGATTACATTTCCCATTATGAACATAGCAATGAATATTACGCTATGGTCGTTCTTTTTTTAGGATCGATGATGGGGATCGTTTTTGCCGGTAACTTGTTGGTTTTGTTCCTGTGCTGGGAACTTACGGCGATTTCCAGCTGGCGGTTGATCGGATTCTTCCGTAAGAAGGCCGACATGCTTAAAGCGGATAAGGCTTTTCTGGTGACGGTATTTGGTGCGTTGTTGATGTTGATCGGTTTCATCATGGTCTATATACAGACCGGTTCCTTTGAATATGCAGATATCCGGACCGTTTTAAGTACACAGCCTTTATCGAATATCGCGGTTATCCTGATATTGTGCGGGATATTGTCAAAGTCAGCGACGTTACCGTTCCACACGTGGTTGCCGGACGCCGGTGTCGCGCCGTCACCTGTGACCGCGTTACTGCACGCGGCCGTGCTGGTCAAGATCGGCGTCTACGTGTATGCCCGGTTGTTTTTAGCGACATTTCCGGTTGACGGGGTATGGAATACGGTTATTCCGGCCGTTGCCGGAGCCAGCGCGTTGATCTCTGCGGGCGCGGCTCTGATGGACACGGATATCAAGCGGATCATCGCATATTCGACGATCAGCCAGATAGGTTTTATCTTCTTTGGTTTATCCACCGGTAATCCCATCGGTATTGTCGGCGGCCTTCTCTATATCCTTATGCATGGGTTGGCAAAAGCCGGATTATTCTTATGCGCGGGTATTATTGAGCAGAATACCAAAGTCAAAGATATTACCAAGATGGGCGGATTGATCAAGACAATGCCGTTGACCGCGGGTGCTTTTTTAGTATGCGCTTTTTCGGTCATGGGTGTACCGCCGCTGGGCGGATTTTTCAGTAAATACCTGGTTTTTATGGGATCGGTCAATACGGGCAGTCTTTTGTTTTCTTTGGTGTTCTTTATCGGCGCGATAATGACCATCGTGTATCTTTTTAGGTTGTTTTCATTCGTATTTTTAGGAGAAGCGAAGGTCGTCGCGTATGAAGAGTCGCCGTCAATGATCATTGCGGTCATTCTCTGCGCGTTGTTATCGTTAGGCGCCGGTATTTTGATCTATTATCCGAACGCGCTGGTACAGTCTATTGTCCGCCAGTTGCCGGGAGTAACGCAATGATCGAACGATTAATACTTTGGATGATCGGCGCACCGTTATTGGGCGGAATAGTATTGTTGTGCCTGCCGCGCCGGTTACAGGCCTTTAAAAGTCTTGTCAGCGTTTTACTTACCGCGTTGACGATGGGTACGGCGGCTTACCTGTATGGGAAAGAAGCGTTGTTTACCATACCCTGGACAGGATTCGGTATCGAGTTTTCTTTGCGGTTGTATCATTTCAGCGCTTTGATCCTTGCCTGCGTGTCCGTATTCGCATTTCTCATCGCTCTGTATTGCTCAGTTTTCATGCGCGGGAAAAAGGGCGCCGGTTTATTTATCAGTTATGTCTTGCTAACCCTGGCGATGGTCGATGGCGCGGTATTGTCGAATAATCTTGTCGTCTTTTTATTCTTTTGGGAAAGTTTATTGATCTTGTTATTTACGATGATCGCGGTCGAGAAGAAGAGCGCGTTCAGCGCCGCGGTAAAAGCGTTCATTCTGGTCGGTATTTCCGACGTATGCTTGATGGTGGGGATCGCGATAGCCGGTTATCTTGCCGGCACGTTCGATATGAGCCAGATGCACCTTCCGTTGGATGTCATGGGTAGCGTGGCGTTTATGTTATTGGTGATCGGCGCGATCGCGAAAGCAGGGTCGATGCCGTTTCATAGCTGGATCCCTGACGCGGCAACCGAAGCGCCGCTTCCGTTCATGGCCCTTTTGCCGGCAGCGATCGAGAAGTTGCTGGGGATCTATTTTCTCGTGCGGATTTGCAATGACCTGTTCCAATTTACGCCGGCTTCGGGAGTCAGCATCGCGTTAATGGTCATCGGTGCCTGTACGATCATCTTCGCGGTCATGATGGCGTTGATCCAGAAAGATTTCAAACGGCTGTTATCGTATCACGCGATCAGCCAGGTCGGGTATATGATCTTAGGTATCGGGACCGCGTTGCCCATCGGGATCATCGGCGGGTTATTCCATATGTTGAATAACGCGTTGTATAAATCCTGCCTGTTTTTAAGCGGCGGCGCGGTAGAACATCAGACCGGGACGACCAATTTGGAGAAACTCGGCGGCCTGGGCCGCAAGATGCCGGTGACGTTTATTTGTTTTACGGTCGCGGCGGTTTCGATCTCGGGAGTCCCGCCGTTCAACGGTTTCTTTTCGAAAGAGTTAGTCTATGACGCGGCTTTGGAACGCGGCGTTATTTTTTACCTGGCAGCGGTGATCGGGTCGTTTTTTACCGCGGCTTCATTCTTAAAGTTAGGGCATGCCGCGTTCTTAGGGCCTTTGAATACTGCATATTCAAAAGTCAAGGAAGTATCGTGGCGCATGGCTTTGCCGATGGTCGTTCTGGCCGGGCTCTGTATTGCGTTCGGGCTTTGGAACGCGCTTCCGATCAATACGTTCTTTGCTCCGGTTTTAGGCGGAGAACCGGCCGGCGGGCACCATGCGATGGCTGGGTTTCCGGCGAATACGAAGTTAGTGTTGATCACGGTGGTGGTGTTGATCTGCGCGTTGATCAATCATATTTTTGGCGTGCAGAGCCGGGGCAGCGGATTGAAAGCCGCGGACCATATTCATTACGCGCCGGTTCTAAAAGATATTTATGAACGGGCGGAACGAAGGTTTTTTGACCCGTTTGATATCGGATTAAAGTCTATCGGCTGGTTTTCGCGGGCTTTGTGGATGTGTGACCGCGGCATCGACTGGATATACGATGTGGGTACGGTCCGTATTAGCGCGTTTGGAACGCGGATCTTAAAACGGTCGCATACCGGCAATTACGCGTTATATTTAGTTTGGTCTATTATCGGCATGGGATTTGTAGTCTTTTTTATATTGCGAGGACGTTAAAGGAGAAAGAATGCTGTCACTTTTTATCATACTTCCGTTGGCGATCACCGTTATTGTGAATATCCTGCCGAAGAAGATGGTGTATCCGTTGATCGGCGCGGTGGTCGGGATGGTCGCGCTTGTACAGATGGCCGCGGTATTTTTGCCGGTATCTCAGCCGCTTGAGATCATGCGATCGCTGGGCGAATTGGTCCGTTGGGATCTTGCCGTCGATAGTCTGACTCTGGTGATGTTATTATCGATCGGGGTGGTCGTCGCGGTAACGGTTTTGGCCGGGACACAATTGATCAAGGATAAAGAGCAGTACTTTCAATTCGCGAACCTGGTGCTGTTGACCTTGACGGGTATGAACGGCGTTGTGCTGGTCCGCGATATTTTTTCATTATATGTTTTCTTAGAGATCACCGGAGTGGCATCGTTTATTTTGATCGCTTTACAGAAAGACAGCGATGGGTTGGAAGGAGCTTTCAAGTATATTTTGTTCTCGGCGGTCGCGACGATTTTCATGCTTTCGGCGATCGGGATATTTATCATGAGCGCCGGCGGGACTTCATTTGGCGCGATCCAGGCGGCACTACAGGCTTCGTCGGGCAATATCATGGTCCTTCTGGCGATCGCGGCTTTTATGACCGGGCTGTTTATGAAAAGCGGGCTTATGCCGTTTCATGGCTGGGTGCCGGACGCGTACGAAGGCGCGCCTGCGCCGGTATCGGTTATGCTCGCCGGTGTCGTTACCAAGGCTGTCGGCGTATACACGTTATTGCGGGTCGTATATTCGGTGATCGGGTTTACTCCGCAGGTCAAGATGATCTTAATGGGGTTTGGCGTTATTTCGATCGTTCTCGGAGCGCTTGCCGCGTTGGGCCAGACGAATCTGAAACGTTTGTTGGCGTATTCAAGCATCAGCCAGGTCGGATACATCGTCTTAAGCTTTGGCTGTGGAACAGCGCTGGGTTTTGCCGGCGCGTTATTCCATATGTTTAATCACGCGTTGTTTAAGTCTTTGTTGTTCGTCAATTCCGCGTCGATTGAAAAAGCGACGGGTTTGAAAGATATGGAACGCATGGGCGGGTTAGGATCGAAGATGCCGTTGACCGGATTGTCCGCCGGTATCGGCGCTCTTTCGACCGCGGGTATCCCGCCGTTTTCCGGGTTTTGGAGTAAATTGGTCATTGTCGTCGCGTTATGGCAGGCCGGCCTTCCTGTTTACGCGGTGATCGCGGTACTAGCCAGCGTGTTGACGTTGGCGTACATGCTTATGTTTCAAAGAAAAGTATTCTGGGGCAAGACTTTGGAAGGATTTCAGCAGGTCCGGGAAGCCGGTTTTGGTTTGATGGTGCCGACTATTGTTCTGGCGCTGGCCATTGTTGGGCTGGGAATCGGGTTTCCGTTGCTTTTTAACACGTTTATGCTTCCGGTCGACCGGTTATGGTGAGAGAATAGAAAACATGTCGATACACGTATTTTATATCATAATGGGATTAATGACATTGTCGGCGCTCTGGGCGGTCATGGCCAGGAGCCTTTTGCGTTCGGCGTTAGCTTTGGCGTGCGCCAGCGCGTTGTTGAGTATCAGCATGTTTGTGCTGGGATCGCCGTTGGCCGCGGTCTTTGAATTGTCCGTATGCGCGGGCCTCATCACTGTTGTTTTTATCAGTACGATCAGTTTGACTCAGCCGATGAGCTGGCATGAAACGATGCAGCATGTGCATGACCATCTGAAGAAATACTGGTATCTGCCGGTCATTCTTCTTATCGGCGCGATCGTTTTGACTACGGTGAAAGTCACTTTCAATATTAAAGTCCCGGAAACGAATGTTCCGGCCGACGTGCGCGATGTGCTCTGGCATATCCGCCATCTGGACGTGGTCGGCCAGGTGCTTATTTTGTTGGTGGGTAGTTTTGGCGTCTCGTTGTTCTTTAAGGAGAAGCATAAGAAATGAGTAGTATGGCGTCAACGTTATTTTTGCCGGCGTGCTTTTTCGTCTCATTGTTGTTTATTGCCGGGTTTTATTATATCCTGGCGACGAATAACCTGATCCGCGTTTTGATCGGCGTTGAATTGCTGATGAAAGCCGTCACACTGTTATTGGTAGCGGCCGGGTATGTTTCGGGCCAAAGCGCGTTGATGCAGAGTTTAGTGATCACTCTTATCGTGATCGAAGTCGTGGTGATCGCGGTCGCGACCGGGATCGTCATCGGCATCCATGCGCATAATAAGACTTTGGACGCGCGAAAATTAAGGAATTTAAAAGGTTAACCCAAAGTATACCTGCGGAGCAGGTATACTTTGCCCGGCTACGCACGGGTCGACCGATAAAATTGATAAATTTTATCGAGTATTGTCGAGGTTATCCGAAAAATGCTCCTTAAATATATTTAATGGATTTTTTGGAGTAATACTATGGAAAATTTATTATATACACCGCCGGTGGCATTTGCCGTGTTGCTGGTATTCTTTTGGCTTTTTTCGTTAGCGCTTTCGAAACTCGCGTTTCCGAAAACGCACAAGGCTGAAGGGACGACAAAATCGTACGCCTGCGGTGAAGATATCGAGGATCACAGCGCGCAACCGGATTACAGTCAGTTTTTTATTTTTGCTTTTTATTTTACGTTGGCGCACGTGGCAACCATGATGTTGACCACGATACCGGTAGAGTCTTTGCATACGTTGGTTTTAGGGCTGGTATATGTTATCGGCATTGTGGCGGGATTTTGTATCGTATTGAGGAAATAAACCATGAAGATGTTTGATAAGATCATACATTGGGGAAGGTTGAAGTCGCCGTGGATCCTGCATTTTAATTCCGGCGCCTGTAATGCCTGTGACATAGAGATCGTGGCCGCGTTGACGCCTCTCTATGATATCGAACGGTTTGGAATACAACTGAAAGCCGTGCCGCGCCACGCGGACGTTTTGGTCTGTTCCGGCCCGGTTTCGCGGCAGATACAAGACCGGTTAAAAAGGATCTATGAGCAGATGGCCGAACCGAAGTTCGTGGTCGCGGTAGGCGCCTGCGCCTGCGGCGGGGGAGTATTCAACGGCTGTTACAATATCCTGGGAGGCATTAATACGACGATACCGGTATCAGCCTATATCCCCGGATGCCCGGCAAGCCCGGAAGCGATCATCGACGGCGTGGTAAAGTTGTTGCAGAGCCTGGAAGCGAAAGAAGAAAAGGCCGCTCAAGTTAAGAAATAACGTTGTTCGTTGCTCGGTAACGAGGCCCGTATCGTATATTCGTTAAAAGGTAACGTCCAAAAGACGAATAACGTAACCGTTTTACGAAAGACGTATTAACGCTCAATAAGATTTTAAAAGAAAAGCGATAAGAATATGACAAACGAAGAGACAGTACAACAGCAATTGACCGCGGCATTCCCGTTTTTAGCTTCGGCAGTACGCGCGGTCCGGGCCCGCCGCATTTTTGCGGATGTAGAGTATCCGCATTTTAAAGAAGTCCTTGAATACCTTATTCGAGAGCAGAAGTTCGTCAATCTGTGCACGATGACCGGGCTTGATGAAGGCGCGACGCTGGGTGTCATTTATCACCTGGCGACTATGGAGGGCATGACGGTGAATCTGCACACGCATGTTCCGAAAGAGAACCCGTTATTGCAGAGCGTGATGGCTTATTTTCCGTCGGCAGAAGCGTATGAGCGAGAGCTGAAAGACCTGCTTGGCTTTAATGTGCAGGGATTGCCGGAAGGCAACCGGTATCCGTTGACCGACGATTGGCCGGACAATGAGTTTCCGTTACGCAAAGACTGGAAACCAAAGTGGGCGTCGCCGGAGGAAGGGAAATAATATGGCACAGAGTAATTCATTTAAAATTCCGATAGGGCCTCAGCATCCGGCGTTAAAAGAGCCGGAAAGTTTCAGCGTCGCGTTGCGCGGAGAGAAGATCTTAGGGGTCGACATCCGTTTAGGGTATAACCACCGCGGTATCGAAAAAGCCTGCGAAGAACGGACTTTTTTGCAGGATGTGTATTTGATCGAGCGGGTCTGCGGGATCTGTTCTCATTCGCACTCGACGTGTTTTGTTCAGGCGGTCGAAGAGATCGCGAACCTGGATGTTCCCAAAAGAGGCCTCTATATCCGCACGTTATTCGCCGAACTTGAACGCGTGCACAGCCATTTGTTGTGGTTGGGCGTCGCCGGGCATGAGATCGGTTTCGATACGTTATTGATGTATACGTGGAAAGACCGGGAAGTCGTCATGGATATCTTGGCGATGCTCAGCGGTAACCGCGTTAACTATGGGATGAACACGATCGGCGGAGTCCGCCGGGATATATCGCCTGAGCAGATCCAGGAAGTGCTCAAAGGCATGGATATTTTAGAAGAGAAGACCAAGTATTACATCGAAGTCGCTTCTCAAGAAGCCACGATCATTAACCGGTTATCCGGTGTCGGGGTGGTGTCGAAAGAGGACGCGATCCGTCTGGGAGCCGTCGGGCCGACAGCCAGGGCATCCGGCGTCGACCGGGATATGCGCAGGGACGATCCGTACGCGGCGTATCCGGACGTACAGTTTGATGTTATTTTGGACGATCACAACGACGTTTATGGCAGGACGGTCGTCCGTTTAAAAGAATTGATGGAATCCTACAAGATCATCCGGCAGTTGTTGAAGAAGATCCCGGATGGCCCTATTGCGATAAAAGCTCCGCGAAAGATCCCCGCGGGTGAAGCCTTCAGCCGCTATGAAGCGCCGCGCGGCGAAGACGTCCATTACGTGAAATCCAATGGGACCGAGAAGCCTGAGCGGGTCAAAGTCCGCGCTCCGACTTTAGCGAATGTACAGGTCGTTAAACATATGTTGAAAGACCGGTATTTGGCGGATATGCCGATTGTGATCGCGGCGATCGATCCGTGCTTTTCATGTACTGACCGCTCGATCGCGTTACACCGTCACGATTCCAGGAAAAGAGACGTGGTCATTTGGGAGACGGTGCGTTTAGCCGGTATCGAATGGTATAAGAAAAACGGCATAGATTTTACGGCGCTGAATAAAAGATTTATGGCGAGGTTACAGAAATAATGGCTGCGTTATTGAATATGTTGGTCTTCCCCGGGTTTTTGTTCCTGAGCGTATTCGGGATGTACTGTAGTTTCCTGGAAAGGAAACTCTACGCCCGGTTGCAAAGCAGGATCGGCCCGCCGTGGTTTCAGCCGTATGCCGATTTCGTGAAATTAGTCGCGAAAGAGAATATTATGCCGGAAGACGCGAATCCGGTGATGTTCAGCCTTATGCCGGTATTTGCCCTGACCGCGGTAACGACCGCGGTGTTGTACATCCCGATCTGGGGGACGCAGGCTCTCTTTTCGTTTACCGGAGATATAATCGTCGTATTATATTTATTGACGTTACCGACAGTAGCATTTTTCATCGGCGGGTGGTATTCGACCTCATTATATGCGCGTATCGGTGCAGTGCGGACTTTAGGGCAGTTGTTCGCGTACGAAGTCCCGTTGTTTATGTCGGTTTTGGCTCCGGCGATCTTAGCCGAAAGCTGGTCACTCAGCGGCATATCCTTGTACTACAGCCAACATCCCTGGTACTGTTTGTTTAACGCCATCGGCTTTGTCATTTCTTTAGTGGCGATGCTGGCAAAGCTTGAAAAAGCGCCGTTTGATATTCCTGAAGCCGAGACAGAGATCGGCGGCGGATGTTTTACCGAATATAGCGGCAGATTGTTGGCGTTCTTTAAGCTGGCCTTGATGATCGAGATGGTCGTAGGCGGGGCTCTGTTATCCAGCGTATTCCTGCCCTTTGGCCTGGCCAGCGGCCCGGTTGTCGGATTCATTCTGTTCTTGGTAAAAAGCGTGATCGTTGTCGGGTTGTTCGCGGTTGCGCATGCCTTACTGGCACGGCTGCGTATCGATCAGATATTGGATTTCTGTTGGAAGCTGATGATCCCGGCAGCATTAGTCCAGGTCGTTGTTAACCTTATTATAAAGATGGTGATACGATGAAAGTAGGCAAGATGCTTAAAGTCGCGGTCCAGACAGCCTGTTGCGCTCCGGCAACTCTTTTGTATCCGTTTGTCAAACGCCAGCGGCCGAAAGGGTTCCGGGGGATGTTAAAATTCTATCCTGAAAAATGTATCGGCTGTAAGATGTGCATGCGTGATTGCCCGTCGAACGCCATCAACATCAAGAAGGTCGGGGAAAAACAATTTGAAGCCGAGATCAATTTAGGCAGGTGTATTTATTGCGCGCAGTGCGTTGACAGTTGCCCAAAAAAAGCGTTGGAAGCCACTACGAATTTCGAACTCGCGCAAGTCGATAAGAAAAAACTCCACATTACGTTCGTCAACCCAAAAAATGAAGTTGAATGAGTGTATATGATACACTTCATTTTTTTAGGGTACCTCGACAACACACGATAAAATCTGTCGATTTTATCGGTCGACCCGTGCGAAGCCTGCCCGTAAGGGCATACGGGCAAATAATGCCGCTTTGCAGGCATTATTTGGGTTTACAATGAACCTCCAAAAAAGCCTGAAGGAACGACTTGAGTCCGCGCAAAGAATAGCCATCATGGGCATCGGCTCGGAATTGTTGGCCGATGACAGCGCGGGAATCCTGATCATCGAATCTCTCCAGCGTGATTTTAAAAAGAAAAAGCCATCGGTTCCGGTAACGCTGATCAACGGTTGCACGGTCCCCGAGAATTTTACCGGGGTGATCAGGAAATTCAATCCGACGCATATTATTTTGATCGATATCGTCGATGCCGGAAAAAAGAGCGGCACGTGCATGGTCTTGAACGCCGATGAAGAACTCAAAAGCGTCTCGTTCAGTACGCATCGCCTGCCGTTGAAAGTCATGATCGAGTATCTGCGCGCGTCGATCTCCTGCAGTGTGACCTTAATAGGTATCCAGCCGAAAACCATTCGTTTTAATATGCCTGTTTCCCTTCCGGTGAAGAAAGCGGTCAAAGAAGTCACTAGTACGCTCACGAAAGTGATCAGAAGCATAGTCCCCTGAAGGGGATAATTCGGCTAAGGGCTTTTTCGTCGATTATATATCGGGAAAAGCCCAAGTCTCATTATAAACAAGTAACAAGTGAACCAGTGAGCAAGTTAATAGGTTGGCAAAAAAGTGGAGCCCCCCTCGGCCACGCCTGCTTCGCTGGCAGGGCCGAGGCTCCCTCCCGAAGCAGAAACCCGCCTGCTCCCGACCAACGGGAGGGCGGACAGGCAACATAAAGCGCATTCATCCCCGGGCTAAAGCCGCGGGGGTTTCTGCGGAGAGGACTAAAGGTCTATGGATTTAATATCTTGTGTCGTAAACAAGTTCCCGAATTTTCGAGCTTTCTTTTTTTGCTTCGGTTTTACTATTTCACTAGTTTACTTGTTCACTTGTCACTAATAGAATGCTTACTCAAATCCAACTCATCAAAGCCGACATAACCACACTGAAAGTCGATGCGATCGTTAACGCTGCGAATACTACGTTATTGGGCGGGGGTGGTGTTGATGGCGCGATTCACCGGGTAGCTGGGCCTGGGCTTTTGGAAGAATGTAAGGCTTTATGCGGGTGTCCGACAGGCCAGGCAAAGATCACCAAAGGGTATAATTTACCAGCGCGGTACGTCATTCATGCGGTCGGGCCAATTTGGCATGGCGGAGGCAAGCAGGAAAAAGAATTGTTGGCGTCTTGTTACCGAAATAGCCTGCAGATAGCCCATGCGCGGGGTTTGAGAACTATCGCGTTCCCATCGATCTCCATGGGTGCGTACCGGTTCCCAATTGCAATGGCAGCTCCCATAGCAGTACATACAGTACAAGAATTCTTATTTGAATATCCAAGTATCTTTGAGAAGATCATTTTTGCTCTCTTTTCAGATGCCGATCTATCGGTATATTCTAAAGCTTTGGCATCTTCAAGCCAAAAGTAACAATTTTCTGATCAATAATCAGCCCCAGCCAGGTTCTCACTTTACATCTATCTAAGAATCTAATTATCAATCAGTTACATAAAAAGTACTCTTAGAATCGTAGTCAGTTGTCGATATTTTTTACGTTTGTAATGCTCGTTTTTTTTCATTTTTCACATCGTACATCATACGTGTAATGTTGTAACCTATTTGCTATCAGTACATTACATAAATATATTTAAATATATTCATTCATCCTATAATTTGGCATACCTATTGCTTTATACAACATGTGAGTTAATAGAGTTTAAAAACACTCATCCGTAAAATGAAAGGCAGGTCAAAAATGAAAACATTAACACAAAAAATACAAAATCTAATTAGGAAAGGAGGATTAGTAGAAATGAAGAAATTCTTATTTGCAATCGTATTAGCAGCAACTATGTTAAGCATGACAGCAGCACACGCAGGAATTCAGATGTATTTAAACGTACCTGGATTCGGTAATACTGATTTGTTTGACAGACAGGTGGTAACGACTGTGGACGCAACATCTCATTATGCAGCTGGAATTTTTACAGGTGCATCTTTCAATGATACCGGTGATCTTCAAGTCGGTGCAATGACTTTGTCTGGCGCAACAATCGGTAATACGCAAGGGCTGGGAACCAACTGGGAATTGACTGGTAGATGGGATAATTTAGCAGGAAACGTCGTATCTATTGACCCGATCACTGGCGGAACTACGTATTCAATTCAGTATACGAGTGGTGACGCGTTCCTTTTTATTGGAACTGGCGCAACGAAAGACGTTACAGGCGCTTCGTTTGGCGGTATCGGATCAAATGACGACAATGCTACTGCGTTTACCAACGGTCTTCAGATTGCTCACTTGTCTCTTGTCAGTGGAAATGGTGCGTTAGATGATTACAGCGCAAGACCAGACGGCGGTTTTACATTAACTAATTGGAAGATTGTTAATGTTCCGACTGGCGTATGGTTTGACCAATTCGGGAATGACATGAAGGCGGAACTGGAATTGTACGGCTTTGCGACAGTGAACACACTGGTCAACGCAGACGTATCAATTGTCCCGGGTTCTCCGACTGGATTAGATATTCTCAGCCGGAATACCGGCGATGCTGTATACAACATTCCTGAACCGACAACAGTCCTTTTATTAGGCACTGGTTTGTTAGGTTTAGCAGGTTTTAACTTCAAAAGAAAAAGAGCGTAAGCGTATAATGTGCAAACATTGTATGTGATATAAGGGCAGGAGCCAAAAGCTCCTGCCCTTATTATTATAACCGTTTTTTTATTTATAAGTTTTCTTTGCATCTTTGCTGAAACAAAATCATACAGCCGGTCACTTTCATTCAACACGATCGGTATTGACGGATGTGTGTTAATGGGTTACCATACTTCGAAAGTTTCTTCCTTTCCACGCGTTAAAGGGGATACGTATAAAGAAATAGACAGGATCGGGCATCACGGGGAATGTGCCGGGATGCTCACTATGCCTACCATGTCAGGGAAAGTATATAGTCAGAGTAAACTCCACGCGAACGTCGAGATCCGTGTGGCGCGTTCCCGGGATGAATTGGAGAAAGCCTATCGTTTAGTCTACCGGGAATACGTCCGCCGTGAGTATACCAGCGAGAATTCAATTGGTTTGAGATACTCCATATTTAACGTCCTTCCGCAGACGACGACTTTTATCGCCCTTGTCGAACTGAGGGTCATCGCGACCGCGACGATCATCTTCGATTCCCCGTTAGGCTTGCCGTTGGACCAGATCTATTCGCGCCAACTTGCCGGATTACGTGCCGGCTCAAAGAAATTATGTGAGGTGAGTATGCTGGCCACGGATAGCGATTTTTTTAAATCGTCGACCGGCACCAAACAATTTACGAAGCATTCTTTTATGCTCCATTTCTTTAAAGTACTGTTGGATTATGTTACTTACTTTATTAAGTACGATGTTATGTGTATCGCGGTGCATCCAAAGAGCAGCTCGATCTTCGATACGCTGCTTTTTAAAGATATGGGGACGGTGACCGCGTATCCGGAAGTCAGAGGCGCTCCGGCGATAGGGAAGTATCTGGAGGTCGCTAAAGTCAAGGAAGGTTTCAGCAAAGCCGGCAAAGAAAAGCTTTATGATATTTTTGTTACTCAGCGAACCTCAGACAGTTATTTCTATCACAAAAAGATCTTGACGCAACAGGAGCTCGAAGAACTGTTCGCGCACAAGAACCCTTTCTTGAAGAAAATGTCTGCGCGTCAGTTGGAATATATCAAAATGTGTTATCCTTTCTTTGATTTCACCTTCCTCCGGTAGATGTATCATTATTTCCTTTTTTATGATCTGTTGAGCTTACGAGCTTCTTTTTTCCCTGACAGGGCATCGACTGTTGTGATACAATAGCATCGAATAGGGGAGAAACGGGGATTTTTCTTCATCAGGGAGCTTAAACATTTAACAGGATTAGGATATGGGTGGATGGTACGAGGATAGCAATCGATTCTTCGAAGAAGCGTTCAGCCGTAATCTCGGCCTCTTAACGAAAGAGGAGCAATCGAGATTGCGGGATTGCCGCGTGGGAATCGTCGGGTGCGGCGGCGTCGGCGGGTTTCATCTGCTTAATTTAGTCCGTTTAGGCGTCGGTAAGTTTACGATCGCCGATATGGATACGTATAATGTCGTTAATATTCAGCGCCAGGCCGGCGCGTATACCGATACTATCGGCAGGAACAAGGCGGAAGTCATGCGTAAGATCGCCGAGTCGATCAATCCGTACGTTCAAATAAAGAGTTTTACGAACGGGGTCACCCCGGAAAATGTCGATTCGTTCTTTGAGGGCGTCGATGTCTTTATCGATGGCATCGATTTTTTTGCCATTAATGAGCGGCGGATGCTGTTTAAGAAAGCGTACGAGAAGAATATGTACGCGATTACCGCCGGCCCGCTGGGATTTGGGACCGCCTTACTTATTTTTGCGCCGGGAAAGATGACTTTTGATGAATATTTTGACATGCGTGACGATATGCCGTATGAAGAGAAGCTTATCGCTTTTGGCGTTGGACTGGCTCCGGCATCTTTGCATATGAGGTATATTTCGTTAGGGGCGATCGACCTGCGGGCTAAAAAAGGGCCTTCGTTGGTCAGCGCGTGCGTTTTAAGCAGTTCTTTCGCCGCGACCGAGGCACTCGCGGTATTGCTTAATCGGCGGCCTCCAAAATCGGCGCCGCATTATTTACAATGTGATCCGTATCTGCGAAAATTGCGTCAAGGGTATTTGCGGGGCGGGAACCGCCATCCGATACAATTGTTGAAACGGTGGTATTTGAAAAACAGGCTATTAGGGAAAAAGAGCGCGTCTTAAAGTACCTGCTCACGCGCGCAAGCCGGTATATCCTGCCAAGCCGGGTTAAATTATTTTACTGAAATCAAAACAGGGGTAGCATTGTTTGAGGTAGGTGAGCTGCTCCGGCGATGCTTTTTTGAGCATTCCGGTCCTTTCGATGAAGAAGTAACGAAGATCGTCGGGCGTGAAAGCAAATTTGCCCTTGAATTTTTCCGGGTCCGTATTGCCTGAGAAGAACATCTTGAACAGCCCGGTCTTATCGTTATTTTTACAATTGTCTTCGATGGTATGCAGGTCAAGGTATTTTGCGATCGCCGGGGCTTCATTGGCGAAGTGATAGGTCTTCAGCCCCCCCAGATCCTTAAAAAACAGCAGGTCATAAGTCATTTTGTGTTTCGGGTTGATGGTGATGCAGAGATAATCCAGGTCCATTACTTCTTTGCAGTAGTCAAGGATCAGCTTGAATAGAAAGAAGATAAAAAACATTTTTTTCGCGTTTAACATCATCGATACGCCGCTGCTGAACAGTTCGCTGTCGCTGGCGAGCATGGATATTTCGCAGATCTTTTTCTTCGCTTCCCGCACGGGGATAAGTTCATTGTGATATATCTCGTCCATCGGTAGCCCCAGGGGGGAATCCACGATGACGGTCGCGGTCGATATGACGTTCTTCCCGACGATGCCGATAAAGGTCGTCGTCTGCGGAAGCATGTTATACGGAGAAACGCGCATTTTGGACGCGTCTTCATTGAGATATCCGCGCTTCAAATATTCTTTATATACCAATGAATAGGATTCTTCGACCTCTTCGCGGGTACGGGCGACCCGGTATTCGATGGTCGAGAGAAGGTTTTTTAGGTTGCGTTGGTCTGCGGCCGTAACAGTCATGGGATTTATGGAGTACTCCTTTTTGAGGCTTGCGCGGAAGATAATTGTTTGAGCAGCACCGATTGGTTCTCGAGGTAGCTGGAAAGGATCTGATTACTTAAGAAGGAGACGAATTCACGGCGGTCTTGGCAATTCATTTTGTGAAACATGATCCCTTTATTATACAGATACTTCTGCTTGTTTTTTGCGGGGATTTTCGTACACCAGATGACTTCTCCTTCGATAGCCAGAGGCGGAGTCTGCGGTGAAAGATACAACTGCACGTAGAGAACAGCGTGTTTCTTTAGTTTTCGGGAGTCTGAGAATCTCAAACCTCCGCCGCTGATATCTTCAATCTGGGTCTTGGGAGAGAATGCCGTTTCAAGAGACTCTCTGTAGGACAGAAATACGGGTATATCGACCCGTTCGGTCTTTCTTTTATCCTGAGCCAGAAGCAGGCGTAATTGTTCTTTTGTGGAGAGAGAACTCAGTACGTTCGTTGAAGCCTTCACGATTTGATCTTCTACCTTTTTAATCCCGGCATAATGGTGTACTGACGGGAGATTTTGAATGCTTAAAGTCGCGTCTTCGAAACAGATGGATTCTGGGGGCCCAACTGAATGACGGCTTCTCTAAGATTATCTACGATATTTTTGTAGCTGTCAACGGTAGATTTTGCGGGAGTAAGGAGCTCCTGAGGGCTGATCGGTTTCCCGAAAGTGATGGTCACCGGGTACATGTGGGGGATGTCCCGGTGTGCCGGCCAAGCCTGGTACGCGCCATCGATATAGACCGGGATGACCGGGACATTGAGTTCTTTGACCAGTATTCCCACGCCGCGTTTAAATTCCTGTACCGTTCCATCCGATGAACGCATTCCTTCGGGGAACATGCAGAGAATGCGGTTGTTTCTTAATATATAACTGCACAATTGCAGGCTTTGAGTAAGTTGTGACCCGGCGTCGATCGATACTAAATGCAATAATTTCTTGCACCAGCGCAGGGAAGGGTGGTCGAAATACGCGCTGTATCCTAAAAAGTATGTCTCATATAAGGTATGCATGGGAAGCGCGGTTGCCATGAGCGGCCCGTCAAAGAAGCTGGTATGGTTCGGGCACAGCAGGACCGGACCGGTCCGGGGAATGTTTTCTTTTCCTTCGACCGACAGAAAGAGAAATCCGCGCGCGAACAGCTTCATCTTGAACATGAAGAGCCGCTGGATGATCCTTTTTAAAGGCGGTTCAGCCAGCGATATAGCGTTCTCTATCTGCGGATCAAAGGGTGGCTGTAGCGTTTTTTGCCAGTCGTCCGCATGAGAATCGGTTTCGCCGTCGGCTGGACCAGTATAGGCGATTAGTTTTTTAAATACATCACGGACCGTAAAAACGTCGAGCAATTCTTGTCCTTCCAGATGTATGCCGGTAATTTTTTCAAAATCGAGGAACAAGCCGATCTGTTCCAGCGAATCCAGGCCGAGTTCAAGTTCGAGATTGTCGTCGAGATGAATGGTCTTTTTCAATTTCTCGGAAAGATATGCCATCGCTTTCCGGCATATGGCAGAAGCCATTAACCGAGCGTCATCATCCGTTAAAGCCGGATCTTTTTCTTCGTGTTCGACCGTATTCCGTTGCGCGTATTTTCTCGCGATCTCATACCGCTGCAGTTTCCCTAAGACGGTTTTGGGCAGCGCTTCGTTGATGATGATGAAATCATGGATCCTTTTATAAGGAGGCAATGCCCGCGATGCGTTTTCGATCTCCCAGTGCAGCCGTTCTTTTACCCGGCCGATACCTTGTGAACGGAAATGTTCGTAATGGGGAAGGATCGCCGCGGTCAAAATATCTTTTTCGTCAGGCGTGTGGGTCAAGAATATGCATAATTCGGCGATAAAAGGGCTTTTGCCGTAATGGGCTTCAAGCTCGTCCGGGATGATCTTTTTTCCGGAACTTAAAACGATCAATTCTTTTCTCCTCCCGGTGATATACAGAAACCCGTCCGTATCGAATGTCCCGATATCGCCGGTATAGAACCAGCCGTTCTGCAACGTTTCTTCGGTCAGGGCAGGGTCTTTGTAATAGCCGGCCATGACATTCTTGCCGCGCGCTATGATTTCTCCCGTGGCATGGTCGTCCGGTTCGTGTATTTGGATGTCGATATCCGGCAGGGCTTTTCCCGCGGAGCCGATTTTAAAACAATGGGGGAGGTTAAACGTTAAAACAGGAGACGTCTCGGTAAGGCCATAACCTTCTACGATGGTAAACCCGTACGCGTAAAGGGATTTCGCGATATCTTTTCTCAGGGGCGCGCCGCCGCTGATCATGAAGCGGAATTGCGGGCCGAAATGTGCGTGAAGGCTGGGCAATAATAAAAGCGCATAGTTGACCTTTGTCCATTGCCTGATACGGGCCGTCACGGCCAGGATGATTTTAATGCTCCATTGTTCGAACAGCGGACGTTTCAAGATGAATTCCTGTATTTTATTGCAGAGCAGGGTAAAAAGACGCGGCACTCCGACAAGGACTGTGACCTGAGTTTTTTTTACGCATTCGAGTATCTCCTGAATATCCAGATGCGCGGGAAAACTTAATGTCGCGCCGCTTAAAAGCGGCAATAGCAGATTCACGGTCAAAGCATAGGTATGATAAAAAGGCAACACCGCGATAAGACAGTCAGTCTCGATCATCAGCCGTAATTTTTGAAGGGAGCGTACATTGCTTAAGAAGTTTTCGTGCGTCAGCATAACACCTTTTGGCGCGGCTATGGTCCCGGAGGTATAGACGATCGCGGCGACCTGTCTATCCGGAGAATTAATCGGCGGCGCCGGTATTTCCTGTGCCGTTACCTGGGGGTAACAGGCCGGCGTATCGATACGAAATAACGGCAGCGTCAGGCGTTCCGCTATTTTTGACAAGCGTTCAGAAAAACCGTTCGACGTCAAAATACAACTGCTTTCCGAATGAGTCAGAAAAGCGGTTAAGTCGTCATCTCCCAATTGCGGATTAAGGGGGACGATTGTTGCGTTCAATTTCATCACGGCCCAAAAGGCGATGATCCAGAATTGGCTGTTTTCCATGATCAGCGCGCAATGGCTTTGGTCTTTTATTCCTTGAGATTCAAAAAAAGAGGCCAGCTGTAGTACTTTTTGATAGAGTTCTAAGAAGGATTGCGGTGTATAGGTAGATTCGGTGCGGCTAAAGACCGCAGTCCTTTCCGCATTTTCTTCGCAGACCTTTTGAAAAGCTTGAAATAGAAATACCCCTTCCCTCAACATGACGGCTTATTATAGCAGATAAGCATGGCCTTTTCAGTAGAAAATTCTTCATAGAAAAATCTACATCGTAAATCCTGACTTTTTATAAATGCGTGCGATTACCCCGCGAGGTTGGCAAAACTATTTTACCTATTCCATACCCGCATTGGAATGCAAAACTAATCCCGATCTACGCGGTTTGGATTGGGCCATTATTTGATTTGACCCCGTTTGTTTAGCCTGGGGAGATCTCTTGAGAATTGGACATAGGTAATTGATAAGGGAACATTAACAAACCTTTTCACGAAACGGGTTTCGCCGTCGATGAGTACCAGATCGATTGTTTGCGATGTCCTTTCATCGCAGAGAAACGGCTCAGAGTGTCGTTTTTTATAGTCAACCATAACATTATGTATATCAATAAGATGCAGTATATTGCGGATTGTATAGCCAAAAGTGTTTATAGTTCTCGACATTGTTGACTTTTTTAATAAAGAAAGCAGATAATTGTGAAAATCATTACAGTTTAAAATTGAACATAAGATAATCAATATCAGCAGGTTGCGGCTTTTGTGTTTTTAGCAAGATATCCGAAGCGCTTTGGCACGTAACATGCTTATAGAGATAAGCCGAATGATTGAATTCCAAAAAATAAAAAAGAGGTAGAAAATATGAATAATAGTCTAGAGAAGGGTAATTTTTCTTCAGAGGTACGGAAAGATCTTGATTCGTTGTTTTTTGCCTGGAAGAATTACTTGCGCCGGGAAATATTCATTTTACGCCAGAAATATCGTTTCGCGGTAACCGGTTTATTGACGTTTGCTTTGTTTATCATCGGCATTCTTTGGCTTATGCGGAGCACGGTATATGGATATACTCCGGTTTCGCCGTATGTTTCAAATCAATTGGCTCCGATGTACCGTTTTTTCTCTTTTGTCATCAGCAGCAGTATTATCGGTTTCTCGTTGTTTTCTTTACGCCGGTATTATGGCGTTTTCAAACGGATTTTCGACCTTATCGTAGCGGCTTCGGTGTTGATTTGCCTATCTCCGTTGTTTGTGATTGTTGCGTTGTTGATCAAGATCGATTCGGCCGGGCCGGTTTTTTTCAAACAGCAGCGTTTGGGGAAAGACCGCAAGCCGTTTACTATTTTAAAATTCCGTTCGATGCGGCAGGATGCGGAGTTGGCTACCGGTGCCGTGTGGGCTCAGGAGAACGATCCGCGAGTGACCCGATTGGGTAATTTTTTGAGAAAATCGCATCTTGATGAGATTCCGCAGTTGATCAATGTGCTCAGAGGGCATATGAGTATCGTCGGCCCTCGTCCGGAACGGGCGGAGATGATGCACGTTATCGTAAGGCAGATCCCTGAGTTTGACAAACGGCTCTTGGTAAAGCCGGGGATAACCGGATTAGCGCAAGTCAGATATAATTATGGCGCCAGCATCAAAGATGCCGCCCGTAAGTTGAAATACGACATTATTTATATTCAGCGTCAGTGTTGGTTGATTGATTTTCAGATAATGTTTTGGACCGTTCGCCGGGTATTGACCGGTGAAGGTGCCCGGTAGTTGCTTTTTCTATCCCTTTTTCTATTCGCGGGTTATGCCCGTAAAAGTGGAGAGGGACTAAGAGCAAGCTTTTGGGGCTGAAGCTAAGAAATCGCGGTTTCAAAGAATTGTTGACACCGCTATCCATAAGAAGGTATGATAAACGGTAATGAAAACCATAGTTAGAATATGGAAGGATAGTTTTCGTGTCATTTGTAAGCACCCGAAAGTCGTAGCTCCTTTTCTGGTATCTTCAGCCGCGAATTTCCTTTCCTTGTACATCCTGTATTTAGCTCCGCAACGGCCGGTCCGTTTTTTATTAGCTCCACCGATCAGAAGATTGTGGGGTGAGCAATTTCTGCATTATCCTTTGAATTTTGTGTTACTCCCGAAGATGTTTCAATATGCCGAGATTGTCATGAGCGCGTTTATCGGCGTGATCATGAGTGCTTGGGCTATCGGAATGATCGCGGATATCTATCATAAGGGCCGTTCGAAGATGTTTCACAACTTTTTGTATGCCGTCAGCAGATATTTCAGTTTGATCACGGTATGGGTCGCCAGCTATATCGTGGCGACGGTTGCCTCAAAATATCTCCCGGTGGTTTTTGTCGGATTGAAACATATGCATCTGTATTGGTCGATCACGATCGCGTTTGTCGTCGTGATAGTCCTGCAGGTATTGTTCACTTTTGTCCCGGCGATATTGATCATCGATAAAAGTAAGTTGTTACCGGCGTTCAAATCGAATGCTTTCGTGTTGGCGCGCTTAGCCGTACCGGCAGTCACGCTTTTGTTGGTCCCTTCGTTGTTATATCTTCCGGTGCTGATCGTGAAGACGAAGGTCGGCACGTTGATGAGCAAGTTTTCTCCGGAAATCGTACTTGTTGTTTTAGCTGCAGGCATTGTGGTAAGCTTCTTAGTGGACACCCTGGTCATTACTTCAACTACCCTGCTCTATTTACATACCAAAAATCAAAAGGATAAAAGGAGATAATAGAGGAGTATGAAACAGTTTTTAGCATTAATGATGCTGATGGTAATAACTATCGGAGGGAGTGCAACACTTTCGGCAAATACGTATGTGATCGACGGAAGCCTGAGTGATTGGCATGTTGATTTGAATGCCGCGTCAAGCGCGGGATATTTGGATAACCATTTACCTTCAGGAGGTTTAGACATAGATGTCGCGCATGAAGATACTATAGATGCGTCGATGTACAGTCCTTATGTCGGACCGGGGTATTCTTACAAGAACCTTTTTGACGCGGAAGCGCTGTATGTTGATAATGACGCGAACTATCTCTATATCGCGATTGTCACGGGTTTACCATCTGCGGGCAGCAATGTCCCGTGGGGGAGCCCTTGGTTTTTACCGGGGGACATCGGTATTAACACGAATCCCTTGGTCGATTCGACGTATGAGTATGCGATTGACGTCAGCAGTTATGACGGCGTCAATCCTTTTGCTAAGCTTTATAATAATGCGCCGTGGAATCCGGTGTATTATTCTCAGTTTGCGGCATCGAATCCTTGGACGATCAATCCGGGTTCATTAAATAATGTTCTTGTGGATTTTGTCTATAGCTACGTGCAAAATACTCATTATGTTCTGGAAGCAAGGATCCCTTTAGCCGCTCTCGGGTTAACACCTGCTGACCATACCAGTGCGGTCAGGGACATTGACCTTCATTGGACGATGCAGTGCGGGAATGACAGTATAAACTTGCGCGCGGACGTCAATCCGAGCGCTCCGGAGCCGGGGACGATGGTCTTGTTGTTGACCGGTCTCGCCGGCGGTGCAGGCCGGATCTTTTTGAGAAAAAAGAATGGGTAAGGTATTTATGAAGAATAGCCGTCGATTGATTTTTTTGGGGTTGGTCTGGGTAATTTGTTGCAGTGGGTGTAATGACAGCCGGTATCTTTCCGAAAAGCTGTTATTCCAGACTGAGCGGCAGGTCGCCGAGCTTATCAAGAAACGTGCAGGGACCCTGCAGGACGGCGATTATGACGCTATTATTGCTTCCTATAAGAAAGTCGCCGAGCAGTTCCCGCTTGAACTCGTGACTGCTCAGATCCATTTTATCATCGCGCAGGTGTATCAGGCCCGGAAGAATCCGGACGCGGCGATACAGGAGTTGAAGACGGTCATCCAGAATTTTTCTTCACAGTCGCAGCTTGCCGCGACTGCCCAGTTGTCGATCGGTAAGATCTATGAAGCGCAAGGGAAGTACCAGCAGGCGCTGCAAGAATACGAGAAGATCAAAGACCTATATCCGTTGACTCAGTTGGGATTGGAAGTGCCGTTGTTCTTAACGCAGTATTACGATAAGGCTAAGAACACCGAGAAAGAAGAACGGGCGTATAAAGGCGCGGTACGGCATTATAAAAAGCTGATCGACGATTATTCGGGGACTTCGCAAGAATCGGTCTTTCAGGAGTATCTGGTACGCACGTATTTACAGGGTAATGAAGTCAACAAAGCCATGGGCGTGTTGGATGATGTTACCGAGAAATATAAGGACACCCCGGTAGCTTTGCGCGCTCTCGTCGGTAAAGCGGAGATCTATGTCAATAAATTGAAAGATATTCCTAAAGCGATCGCGATCTATGAGGATTTTATCAATAAATATCCGAAGAGTACGTTCGTCAAGGAACTGAAATTACGCATCGCCGACTTGTATTTTAGCGATAACCAGGTCAAGGAATCCCAGGTGTTGTTTACCACGTTACTGAAAGAGTATCCGGATGATAAGAGCGTGGGCATCCGCGGGCATTTCGGCCTGGCCGCGTGTTACATGAGGCAGGGGATGTCTGATTACGCGTTGCATGAATACGACGTCATTAAAGATTCGTATCCTAATAATGCCGCCGCGTTAGCGGTCCCGTTCTTACGGTATCGTTATTATACGTATCTTAAAGATACGGTAAATGCCGATGTGGCGTTGGTCAAAGCGATCGGTGAATACGAAAATACGTTTCAAACGTCGGCGAATCAGGAAAAACTCATGGCCGCGCGTTTCTTGCTTGTCTGTTACGCCGCGAAGAAAGAGTGGGACAAGTCATTGAAACTATTACGGACGCTCTCCCGTGAATTTCCCAATGATCCGGGTTTTCTTTTGTCTATCGCTACCTTATACAGTAAGGTGATGGATCAGCCGGATGCCGCGATGAAAGTCTATGATGAGATCGCCGAGAAATTTCCTGCGAATAAGAAATTATTAGAGGTTGTGGATAATCAGGTTTCCTTGTTGAAGAATGCTCAGACAGGAAAAAAGACTGACCATTGAAACGCACACATTCCGTTGCCCAGACACGGACGACCGGATCTGCATCTTTCACCACTTTCCCGCGTGAACTCTGGATTTCTTTTTTACTTATAGCCGCATTATTTTTCCCCGAATATTCCTTGTTATGGGAGCGGTTTAACGCCCGCGACTCCTATTATTCTCACGGGATTTTAATCCCTTTTATTTCTCTGTATTTATTCTGGAGGAAACGTGCATTGTTGCGATCGCTGCCGGTGAACGGTTCTTGGCTGGGATTGTGCGGTATTATCGGTGCGGGGACCCTGCACCTGGCCGGCCTTTTCTTACGGATCAATGTGCTCTCGTATTTTATGATCCCGGTGATGCTTTGGTCGACGGTCCTTTTTTTGTGGGGAGGAGCGTACCTGCGGGCATTGTTCTTTCCGGTGTTCTTTCTTGTTTTTATGCTTCCTTTGCCGTCGGTCATGATCATCGGCCTATCGTTTAAAATGAAATTGCTGGCCGCGGAAGTCTCGACGCGTCTGATACAGGCCATCGGCTTGCAGGTGATGCATAAAGGATCGACGATCCTGTTCCCGGGCGGGTCTTTGGAGGTCGGGGACCCCTGTAGCGGATTACGTTCTTTGATCACGTTTCTGGCCTTGGGCGCATTATTGACGCAATTTGCCCGCGGCGCGGCATGGAAAAAATATATTTTCTTTCTGTCTTCTTTGGCCATCGCTGTTTTATCAAATGTCGTCAGGATCTCTTTTTTGGTGATCGTCAGCTATTTCTACGGCGAGAAAGCCGCGATGGGTTTTGTGCATGATTTTTCCGGGTACATGGTTTTTGTCATCGGGTTCTTAGGCCTCCTGGGTGTTAGTTCTTTATTAGGATGCCCCTTACACGTGGAAGGGGAGCGGAAGAAAAAGTAGCCTCATGAAAAGTCTTCGTATCAGAAATGTAGTCTTGATGGCGTTGTTGATCGCCGGTGTCTGGGGAGTCTACGCCATAGAGCAAGGCAAGGGGCGGACCCCGCAGACCGTGACCATGAGCCGGATCCCGTTAAAAGTCGGGCAATGGGAAGGCAAGGATATACCGGTCGAACAGAAGGTGTATGAGATCCTTGAGACGAAAGATGTGCTTGTCAGAGAATATAAAGATCCGGAAGGAGACAGTGTCTATCTTTCGATTGTGTATTCTCAAAGTAACCGGGGTAGTTTTCACCCGCCGGAGATCTGTTATTTGGGCGGAGGGGTCAAGTTGCTGAATAAAGGAGTCGAGAATATCGCGGTGAATGATGGTAACGTGTTGGAAACAAATATCTTAGAGATGGACGGACCGGTAGGGGTCATGAAAGCCTGGTATTGGTTCGCAGCCGGGACCAGATTTGTGCAAAGTTATTATAAACAACAGATATATCTTTTGCGGGACGCGTTTTCCGGGAGAGCCACCCAAGGCGCGCTCATCCGTGTATCCGGAAAGATAGTAAATTCCCGGATAGAGCACAAAATAAAGGGGTTTATCCGAGATATGCTCCCATATCTAGAGGTCTTTTTTAGAAAAACTTGAAAACTAGAAGGAATCGTGTTATAAAGTAGAAACTTCTAGGATATGAATACCCTTCCATATAAAAGCCAGCTCAAGGAATTTTTAACACTCAGTCTGGATCGCTGTATGAAAGCGGTCGATGCTCTTTCCGGGTCTATCTTTCTGTTGGATGACGATAAGAATGAGCTCGTTCTGGAAGTCGCTAAACATCATAAAGAAGTGGCTTTGGAAGGGATCCGTGAGCGGTTAGGCGAGCGGATCTCCGGAAAAGTCGCGCTTGAACGAAAGCCTTATTTGGTCGAAGATATCGATAATGAACCTTCTTTGGGGACTACGCAGAAGTACGACCATTACGAATCAAAATCGTTTTTATCGGTTCCGCTTGAATTTTACGAAGAGATCATCGGCGTGGTCAATCTTACGGAGAAGTCTAACGGCCTTTCCTTCAGCGATAAAGACCTTCTGGTCGTGATGACTATTTCCCGCTATCTGGGTATCGCGTTATACAGCTTGCGAAAATACCTTGAGAAACAGCAGTTGCAATACGACGTGCTGGCCGAAGAAATACAGCACCTTAAAAAGTCCATTGAACAGTCGCAGAAATATACTTCATTGGGCAAATTGGTCGGCGGGCTGGTCCATGAGATCAATAATCCTTTAGACGGCGTCATGCGTTATGTGAATCTGGCGTTCGATTCGTTGCAGGAAGAGACCGTTGGAAAAGAATATTTGGGCGAGGCGAAGATGGGATTGAGCCGGATCGCCCGGGTCATCCGTTCCCTGTTGGATTTTTCCTGGAGCCTTTCTCCGCAAGAAGGAAAAGTCGAGATCAACCGTGCGCTTGAAGAGAGCCTGTATATGTTGAACCATCTTGTCGTCGCGTATAATATCGAGGTCAAAAAGTTCTTTGAACCGCATCTGCCGAAGATCCCTGATTACCGTCTTAAGTTAGTGTTCAATAATATTATTAAAAATGCCTGCGAAGAGATGAAGCAGGGCGGGGTCTTGAGTATTTATACGGTAACCACAAATAACATGATCGAAGTCCGGATCAAAGATACCGGCCGGGGGATCCCGCTGGAATTACAGGATAAGATCTTTGACCCCTTTTTTACGACGAAGAATATGGGTGAGGGGTCAGGTTTGGGATTGGCGATATCGTACGAGATCGTCCAGCGGTATCAGGGTAATATTTTTGTCGAAAGTACCTCCGGTGAAGGCGCCACGTTCATCATTCAGATTCCCATGAATGTACAGGATATATAGTCCTTCAGGCACTTTTTTGGTGATCCATTCATTCGGGAGTATACAATCCTTATGGAAATAAAACGCATACTGATAGTCGATGACGAGCCGCTGACCCGTAAATCTCTCTATGAGATCCTTAAGCATGAAGGCTATCAGGTCTTTGCCGCGGAAGACGGGAAGGCAGCGTTGACCATTATTCAAAAAGAGCATCCGGCGATCGTTATCAGTGATTTAAAGATGCCGCAGCTGAACGGGCTGGAATTGTTGCGCCAGATCAAGAGTATCGACAGCACGATCGCGGTGGTTTTGATGACCGCGTATGGATCGGTCGAGAGCGCGGTCGAAGCGATGCGTGAAGGCGCGTTCGATTATATTACCAAACCGATCATCGATAGTGAGATCAAGATCGTTATTAAGAGGATTTTCGAACAGAAGATGCTCTTTGATGAGAACCGGTTTCTTAAGAAACGCCTTGAAGATAACCAGCGCAGTAAATTCCACTCGTTGATAGGACAGAACCAGCATATGCAGAAGATCTACACGCTGATCGAGACGATCGCGTCCACGAATGCCGGTGTATTGATCCAGGGCGAGAGCGGTACCGGAAAACGCCTCATCGCGCAGGCGATCCATTCCAGCGATACTCATCGGCATGATAAGCCGTTTATCGAGGTCAGTTGCGGCGCGTTACCGGAGACGCTCCTGGAAAGCGAGTTGTTCGGCCACGTCAAAGGTGCGTTTACGACCGCGATAAAAGACCGGCAGGGCCGGTTTGAAGCTGCCGACGGCGGGACGATCTTTTTGGATGAAATAGACACGTTCAGCCCGAAACTGCAAGTCAAACTCTTACGGGTATTGCAGGAAGGCGAATTTGAGCGGGTTGGCGATACCACGACGATCAAAGTCGATGCCCGGGTCATCGCGGCGACTAATCAGGACCTTAGCCGTTTGATCAAAGAAGGTTCCTTCCGGGAAGACTTATATTACCGGCTTAATGTCATTCCTATTTTTATCCCGCCCTTACGCATGCGCAAAGATGACCTGCCTTTGTTGGTAGAACATTTCTTGAAGAAATGTACGCATAAGCAGAAGAAGAATATACACGATATTTCAGAAGAAGTCCTTCAGGTGTTATGCGCGTACGATTGGCCCGGTAACGTGCGCGAACTGGAGAACGTCATGGAGCGGGCCGTCATATTTTGTAAAGGCGCGGTCATCGAAAAAGAAGACCTTCCGGATTTCTTGAAGGAATTGAAAGTAAAGGCCGTGTCCGCCGTGAAGACTCCTTCCGCGATACGGTCATTAAAAGATTCTCTAAAGGATTCTGAACGCGCTATTGTCGAGCAGGCGCTTCGGGAATGCAAAGGTAACCGAAAAAAGACTGCACAGTTACTGCAGATCAACAGGACTACTCTCTACAACAAGATGAAAGAACTTGGGTTGTTGCAAGATAGTTCATGGGGCGATGATGCAGAAACCTGTGCGGAGCAATGATACAGCACGTACCTGATTTACCCGCCCTCTTGTCCTACAGCAAATGGCACACCATACAGCGTCATTTTTCCGAGGTTTTAGGGATCACGCTGTTAGTCGTCAATCCGTCCGGCGAGATTGTAACTGAGATCAGCAAGCCGTCCTGGTTGCCGGAAGATGCATTTCGCGTTTGCGTTTTTTCGATCGAGCAAACGATGTTGTTGTTAAAAAGGACTTCTTTGGCGGTGCGCCAGAATAATTGGAAAGAAGCCATACAGTGCCCGTTAGGTTTTTACAGTTATTTGATCCCTTTGCAGGTAGGCGAGAAGACGATAGGGTATATTTTAGCCGGTCCGGTCGTTGTGGTCAGCCGGCCGGACCCGCAAAACTATACGTCTGTATCGGCTGAATTATCGCAGCGGGGTATTAGCCGGGAATTGTTCATTGAGACTGCCGGGATGTTGAAGATATTCAGTTATACCAGCATTCAGTCGACGATCGAGTTGTTGTTCGATATCGCATCATCGATCATGGAGCCGTATCAGGTACGGTCGTCAACGCCGGACATCCCGCTCGAAAAGCCCGTTTCGCCGCGGCAGCAGTATCAGATGCAAAAAGAGAAAGTGATGAGCGCTCTTTTGGATGTCGTCGCGGGGTTTATGAATGCCGAGCGCGGGTCCGTTTTTCTATACGATGAGGACCATAAAGAACTCTATCTGGGCGCGTCAAAAGGGATCACGGAAGAGATAGCCCGGAATACCCGGGTGCGCTTAGGCGAACGTATTATCGGGATGGTCGCGGTCCAGCGGCAGGCGATGGTCCTTAAAGAAGACGTTTCCGACCCGCAGGTCCGCGCGTTGTGTCATATTCCGGAAATCAAGTGCGCGGTCATCGTTCCGGTACAGGTACGTAAAAAGCTTGTCGGTGTATTGACGGTCGCGACGTTTCAAACCGCGAAGGCGCGTTTCTTCGACAATAATATGCCGGTGATCAATAATTTTGTAAAACTTGCCGAAACGACCTTGCAGAATCTCTCCAAAAACCATTCTTCGTAAGGAATGTTTCCTGATGTTCCGTTCATCAATTTTCAATTACCAATGATCAATATCCCTGCCTTGCCGGCGAGGCAGGCAATAAATTACCAAGTGGGAACCCTCCCCGAAGAATGAGGGGATACCCAATTACCAATTAGTGCAGGAAATCAAAGAAATGATTTATGGCTTTTCATTGGAAATTGGTCATTTGTCATTGATTGGTAGTATTGGAAATTGGACATTGGTAATTTTCAAAGAAACCTTAGATTTGTCAATGTATGCTTAGGCGGATTGTTTTCTTTGGTGAGCCGGAGATATACTCAAAGATTCCCGGTATTTAGCGACTGTCCGGCGGGCTATTTTAAGGCCCTCTTTTTGCAGGAGCTGGACTAACTGGCCGTCTTTGAGCGGTTTTTGCGGTGATTCTTCTTCGATCAAGTGAAATATGCAGGATTTGATGTATTCCTGAGAGACATTTTTGCCTTCGGCCGTCGGCATGGAATTGCTGAAAAAATGGTCGAGCCGATACGTTCCGTGAGACGTTTCAATATATTTACTATTGACGACGCGGCTGACCGTCGATTCATTACGGTTGACTTTTTTCGCGATATCTTTGAGCATGAGAGGCTTTAACAGGGCCGGATCATGATGCTCAAAAAAGTCTTTTTGGACCTCGATTATTTCTTCCACGATCATCCTGATCGTCTCTTCACGCTGCGCGAGCGCTTTCATGATCCCCAATGCTTTGCTGATCCGTTCCTGCACGTATTTTTTGATATGTGCCGGGGTATCTTTTGATTTCAAGAGATTGAGATAATAGGGGTTTATTTTTATGTGCGGAAGGTTCTTCATGTTGATGAGGACTTCGTATTTTTGAGCATGCTTTTGCAGGATGACATCCGGAGTCGGCCGGGCTATTTCCTGTTGGGTAAAACTTTTAAAATGGGTGCCGGGTTTGGGAATGAGGCTGGTGATCTCTTTTTTCGCGTCGAGTATTTCCTGGGGGCTGCAACGAAGTTTCTATGCCAGCTGTGCGATTTGATTCTTTGCCAGGCTGCTCAGATGGTTTTTTACCAGGGTATAGGCAATAGCATGCTGACGGTTGCGCAACTGCAACTGAATCAGGAGGCATTCCTGTAAGTTGCGCGCGGCAACGCCGGGCGGATCAAAAGTCTGTATCAGTTGCAGGACTTTGTCGATATCCTGCCTGGTCAAAGCCGGCTCGGGTTGATTGATTTTATTGAAACAATGGAGTATCTCTTCGACCGACGTATTGAAGTAGCCGCTCTCATCGATATTGGCGATGATCAATTCACCCAGAGCCGTTCTGCGGGCATCAAGTGGAGAGGTCTTTAATTGTTTTATTAAATGTTCATGTAAACTGGGATGGCTGACGGCAAGCGTATGCTGATAGTCCATGCCGTCGGTATCTGCGCCGCCGGCTGCGTCGGAAAAGTGATCGGAATAGTGGTCCTGTATTTCCGCGAAATGGTCGATCTGCTCGTTTTTTGACAGTTGCCGTTCCTCATTGGATGATTCATAGTCAAGTACCGGATTCTCTTCGATCTGGTTTTCGATATAGTTTTTCAGTTCAAGTATCGGCAGTTGCAGGATCTGCAACGATTGTTTCATCAGGGGAGTCAGTGCCAGTGTTTGGGTAAGCTTCTGAGATTGCTTAAGTTCCATGAAATATATTATACCGTATAAGCTAAAAAATAACAGTGGGCTGAAGATCTCCGCTTCTCTCTGTAATTTCTGTTTTACTTTTTACCTAATGTAACTATAATAAAATGATGTTTACGATGAATGAAAAAAGTTCCTATACAACACATGGCGAGACGTTTGTTATCCGGCAGTATAACCAGGCTAAGACTTTCTCCAACTTTTTCGCGTCGATTGCCGGAGAAATGGGTATCCCGCTGTGGGTTTTTTACGTCAATCGGGCCCAGGCGGTCTGCGCGTTCGGCTTAAAAGATAAAGACCACGCATTTTTAGAATTCCAGCCGGCGAATAAAGCCTACCAGAGCGTTCATTCCGCCGGGTTCCGGACCTTTATTAAGATCAACGGGAAAGGGTATTATGAACCGTTCCGTGAAGATGCGCGGTACCGGGGCAGTTCCTGTGTCCAGAACATGTATATTAACTCACAGGACCTGACGCTGGTCGAAGAGAATAAGCCGCACGGGTTGATAATACGCGTTGAATATTTCCTTATCGTCGAAGAGCCGTTCCCGGGATTAGTCAGAAAGGTGACTATTCAGAATACCGGGAAGAAACCGATGAGGCTTGAGGTCCTCGATGGTTTATCGCAGGTCGTCGCCTATCCGGAAAATAACTGGTTTTTGAAAGAGATGTCATGCACGATCCAGGCCTGGGCTCTTGCCGAGGAATTGAAAAATAAGCAAGGGTATCTGTTCCGTTTGAAAGTGGATCCCGCGGATGTCGCGGATACGAAATTTATCGAGGGCGGGAATCTGTATACCAGTGTCCGGTATACGAAGGGTACCGCGGAATTCCTGCCGGTCATCGTCGATCCGGACGCTGTTTTTGGGGCGGAAAAAGCATTACTCTATCCGATGCGTTTTGCCCGGAAGGCGTTCGCGTTTCCCCGGCAGCAGATACAGGAAGGGAAAACATTGTGCGCGTTTACGCACCTGGCGCAGACCGTCCCGCCGAAAGAATCGTGCTCTTTTTATTCTCTGGCGTCGTCTCTGGAAGACCGGGGCCTGGTCGAACGTGTCCTAAGGAAGATAGCCCGTCCTGAATTCTTCGCGCAGAAATACGCCCAGGGCAGAAAGATCGTTCAGCAGGTCAAAGATAAACTGTTTTGTGTCTCGGGTAATGAACAGTTTGATGCGTATGTGGCTCAGAATTTTTTGGATAATGTTTTGCGCGGCGGATTGCCGGCAAAAATGCAATATGACGAGAAGACGTATCCGTACTATATTTATTCGCGAAAGCACGGCGATCTGGAACGCGATTATAACCGTTTCGTTTTAACACCCAGCTTCTTTTCCGAGGGAGAGGCGAATTTCCGGGATATTAACCAGAACCGCCGCATGGATCCCTGGATCTTTCCATACGTTCAGGATGAGAACATCCTTTCATTTTTCAACGTGCAGCGGATCGACGGGTATAATCCGTTGCTTTTTAAAGGAGTCCGGTATGCCCTCAAAGACGGATCTGCGGCGGCTGATCTGAATCCGTGGATCGAGCGGGCATCTGATGAACAAATGTCCGCGTTACTGGAGTTTTTGAAAGAACCGTTTTATTTAGGGGCCGTGAGTATTTTTCTGAGAAAGCAGGGGATGCGCCTCATGCAGGACCGGTGGCATGATTTTGCCGGTTTTTTGATCGACCGTTCCCGCAGGATCGATGAGGCCGACTTTGGGGAAGGGTTCTGGATCGATCACTTTACCTATAATATAGATCTCTTGGAGAGTTATGCGGCGATTTATCCGGATAAGATACGCGATGTCGTCTTCAATAAACGGGAATTTGTCTTTTGGGACGATGCGCATGTCGTTAAACCGCGTCAGCGCAGATTTGTTATCGAGAACGATACGGTTTTTCAGCTCCATGCGTTAGAGGTGTTGTCGCATAAGAAAGAGATCATTCAGAAACGGAAAAAAGACCGTTATGTGCTGCACACCCAGAGCGGGCGCGTTTACAAGACGACGCTCTGCGTCAAATTATTGACGGTGATCTTAAACAAACTGGCGACCCTTGATCCGTTCGGCGTCGGTATCGAGATGGAAGCGGACAAGCCGGGCTGGTGCGATTCCTTGAACGGGTTGCCGGCGCTCTGCGGTTCGTCGTTACCTGAAACCGCCGAATTGAAACGTTGGGTAGTTATGCTGAAGCAGTATCTGGTACAGTTCCCGGAAGCCGCGCAATCCGTGTCCGTGCCTGAAGAGCTCTGCGTGTTTTTTTATCAGCTGGACGCATTGTTGAAGAACAACGCTGCGGGGAGCGGCGGAGCAGCGGATTTTGAATATTGGGATACGAGCAACCGGAGTAAAGAACAATTCCGGGAAGCCGTAGCTAACGGTGTCAGTGATACGGAAAAAGAGATCGCGCATGACGTATTGTGCGGATTTTTAGACCGTGCATTGTCGAAGATCGAATCGGCTTTTTTGAAAGCGCGGCGCGGTGCTTCCTATGTGTACCCGACCTATTTTATGAACGTGATCACTTCGTATGACGTTACTCAGGACGGTTTTGCGGTCCCGACGGCATTTGTGCAGAAACCGCTTCCGGAATATTTGGAAGGGCAGGTCCGGATGTTGAAGGTGACCGAGGATCCCGAAACCGCCCGTAAAATGGTACAGGCGGTACGGAAGAGTATTTTGTATGATAAACCGTTGGGGATGTACCGGCTGAATGCTTCTTTGAAAAAGGAGTCTTTGTATATTGGAAGAAGCCGGGTCTTCCCGCCGGGGTGGCTGGAGAACGAATCGATCTGGCTGCATATGGAGTATAAATACCTGTTGGAGATGTTGAAAGCCGGGCTGTATAAGGAATTCGATGAAGCCTTTCATCGTTGCGCGGTATGTTTTCATGATCCGGACGTCTACGGCAGAAGTATTTTTGAGAATTCTTCATTTATTGTCAGCAGTGCGCACGCAGATAAAGATCTTTGGGGCCGGGGGTTCGTTGCCCGTTTGAGCGGCTCAACTGCCGAGATGGTCAATATGTTTTTGTTGATGGCTGTCGGCAATCAGCCGTTTTGTTTGCAGCATGGCCAACTTTCTCTGCGTTTCCGTCCTTTCTTGAAGAAAGAATGGTTTACCGACCGGGTCCGTATCAAAAAGATATATCGTCACCCGGCTGTCTCCGAAGAGATCATTTTTCCCGCGCATACCTTTTCTTTTATGTTCTTAGGCGAGACCGTCGTGGTCTACCATAATCCTTCCGCACGGGATATACATCCCCAGAAGCATCAGCCGGAAAGGATCGTGCTTGATGGGGACATCACTCTTGACGCCGCGGTCGTACCGCCTCCGTACGCTGAACAGGTACGGCAGAATTATTTTAAACGGATCGATATATACTTTGATTAAGAAAGAAGTACGCATCGCCTCAGAGCTATGCCGGCTTTGCACGGTACGAGAAGCTTTTCTTACCGATGCAAAAGTGTATAATATTGCCGAGGACACGCTTTTTGATATACGCTTGGCGTTCGATGAGGCTTTGGCGAATGCCATCACGCACGGGAATAAGAACCGGCCGGATTTGTCGGTAACCGTACGGTGGAAGATCACGAAAAAGGCGGTGGTGCTGCAGGTCGCCGATGAAGGGAACGGGTTCAATCCGCGAACGGTACCCTGTCCGGCTGAAGAGAAACAGTTGTTATGCCCGAAAGGCCGCGGGTTGTTTTTGATCCGTAATAAAATGGATTCAGTCCGTTTTAATAAAAAAGGCAATGTGATTACCATGGAAAAACGGCTGATACAGCGTTCCTGAATTATTGATGTACGAGTAATCGCGATTGAGAAAGGGGTATCGATGAAGTGTACACAGGCCAAGAAGAACAACACGGTCGTCTGCGCGTTGTCCGGCGAGATCAATTTGGATACCTCCCCGGAGTTACGCAAGTTCTGCGCTGGGCTGTTAGCCAAAGGTGAGAAAAACATGGTTTTGAATTTCAAGGATGTCGGTTATGTGGACAGTTCCGGCTTAGCGACGCTCATCGAGCTTTTTCAGAAGATCAAGGAAAAAAGCGGCAGTTTAAAGTTGTGTTCGCTTTCGGATAAAGTAAAAAGTGTTTTTGAATTGACGAAACTTGATCGGGTCTTTAAGATTTGTCCTTCCGAAGAAGACGCTTTGCGCGATTAATATGGTAAAGACAGTGGAGAAGTATGTAACTCATTTTTTTACCACGGTTGGTGAGGTAACAATACTTTTGTCTCAGATCCTCTATTGGATCATCGTTGGGCCTTTTATCAAACAACCGCTCAAACGCGATTTTGTCAGTGAACAGATGGTTTTCGTCGGCGTGCGGTCGATTATTATCGCGTCGTTTGTCGCGGCCTTTACCGGGTTAGTCCTGGCCATGCAGACCGCGTATCAGCTCCAGAAAATGGGGGGAGTCCTGTATGTCGCGTCGCTGGTATCGATCTCGTTATGCCGGGAATTGGGACCGGTGCTGACCGCGCTGGTGGTGAGCGCCCGTGCCGGATCAGCGATCACGGCCCAGTTAGGTTCGATGAAAGTCACGGAACAGATCGAAGCCTTGGAAGTCATGGCTTTGAATCCGGTGCGTTTTTTGGCGGTCCCGCGTTTCTTGGCGTTGATCGTGATGTTACCGTGCCTTACGCTTATTGCCGATTTTGTCGGTATCCTCGGCGGGTACATCATCGGCGTCTATAAATTAAATATCCCCGCATCGCTGTATATGCAGGTCTCCTTTAAATATTTATTGTTGAAAGACGTTTACACCGGGCTTTTTAAATCGTTCGTTTTTGGCGGCATTATCGCGCTGATCGGCTGTCATTACGGGTTTAAGACCAGCGGTGGAGCTGAGGGCGTTGGTAAGGCGACGACGATAAGCGTGGTTACCAGTTTTATCTTGATCATTTTCGCGGATTCGATATTAACGGCGATCTTCTTCTTTAATAAGATGTAGTGAGGCCGAGACTTTTCTCGAACTTCGTGATGAAAAAGTCTCAGGCCGAACTACCCCCGAAGGGGGTAGTGAATTTGATGGAAGGCCGAGACTTTTCTCGAACTTCGTGATGAAAAAGTCTCAGGCCGAACTACCCCCGAAGGGG